>Ga0335078_10010625_pt1 | contig 13632 bp, 10 predicted proteins | sample Lox_Sample_32_FD_206711 | JGI IMG/M metagenome (GOLD analysis project Ga0335078, IMG submission 206711) | Soil microbial communities from Loxahatchee National Wildlife Refuge, Florida, United States - Lox_Sample_3.2 | ecosystem: Environmental > Terrestrial > Soil > Wetlands | place: USA...
ACCATCGGTTTCTCCAGACGGTGGCCGCCAAGCACGGCGTTTACTTTTCGCGGCCCGGCAACGGCATCTGCCATCAGGTCCACCTGGAGCGCTTCTCGCGGCCCGGCGTGACGCTGGTGGGATCGGACTCGCACACGCCCACCAGCGGCGGCATGGGAGCGCTGGCCATCGGTGCCGGCGGCCTGGACGTGGCGGTGGCGATGGGAGGCGGCGCCTTCTATCTCACCATGCCCAAGATCGTCGGCGTGGAACTGCGGGGCAAGCTTCAGCCGTGGGTGACGGGCAAGGATATCATCCTGGAAATGCTGCGACGGCTCACGGTGAAGGGCGGCGTGGGCCGCATCTTCCAGTATTACGGCGACGGCGTGGCGCAATTGACGGTTCCCGAGCGCGGCACCATCACCAACATGGGGGCGGAGCTGGGCGCCACCACGTCGATCTTCCCCAGCGACGAGCGCACGCGCGAGTACCTGCGCGCGCAGGGCCGGGAAGAGGCGTGGAAGCCGGAGGCTCCCGATCCGGACGCCACTTACGACGAGCACATCGTGATCGATCTCGACCGGCTGGAGCCCATGATTGCCCAGCCACAGAGCCCCGACAACGTGGTCCCCGTTCACCAGGTGAAAGGCCTGAAGGTGCAACAGGTGGCGGTGGGAAGCTGCACCAACTCGTCGTTCCACGACCTGATGACGGTGGCGGCGATTCTGCGCGGGCGCATCGTGAACCCGGAAGTGAGCATGGTGGTGACGCCGGGCTCGCGCCAGGTGTTCGAAATGGTGAGCCGCGCCGGCGGGTTGACGGATATGATCGGCGCCGGCGCGCGCATTCTGGAATCGGCGTGCGGGCCTTGCATCGGCATGGGCCAGGCGCCGGGCACCAACGCGGTTTCGGTGCGCAGCTTCAACCGCAATTTCCCCGGCCGCAGCGGCACGCCCAACGACAAGGTTTACCTGGCGAGCCCGGAGACCGCGGCGGCGTGCGCCATTTTCGGCGTGATTACCGATCCGCGCGAGTTGGGCGACTATCCCGAGATCGCGTGGCCGGAAAAGTTCCTGGTGGACGACAGGATGATTGTGCCCCCGTCGTCCCACCCCGAAACCATCGAGATTCTGCGCGGCCCCAACATCAAGCCACTGCCTATCGCCAAGCCGTTGGGCGAGCGCGTGGAGGGCAAGGTCCTCATTAAAGTAGGCGACAATATTTCCACCGACGAGATCATGCCCGCCGGCGCTAAGATCCTGCCGCTGCGCTCGAATATTCCGGCGATTTCCGAGTACGTCTTCAGCCGCGTCGATCCCACGTTTCCCAAGCGCTCTAAGGAAGCGGGCGGCGGCTTCATCGTGGGCGGCAGCAACTATGGCCAGGGATCCAGCCGCGAGCACGCCGCGCTGGCGCCCATGTACCTGGGTGTGAAAGGCGTCATCGCCAAATCGTTCGCGCGCATTCACTGGTCCAACCTGATTAACTTCGGCATCCTGCCCCTGGTCTTTGCGAACGAGAGCGACTACGATCGGGTGAAGGCTGACGATCAACTGGAGATCAGTGGAGCGCGCGAAGCACTGAGCGCCGGCAAGTTTCTCACCGTGAAGAACGTGACTCAGGGTTACGAGTTTCCGGTGAAGTACAATCTGAGCGACCGGCAACGCCACATTATGCTGGCGGGGGGTTTGCTCAACTTTGTACGACAGCAGTAAAGGAGTGGCCCGTGACGAGGAGGCACTCTCAAGACATGGAGACTCGGCGACGTCCGAAGGGCTTCGCATTACGCCTCAGCCAGTTTGTTTTGCTAGCCTGCGTCTCAATTGGGCTGACCCTCAACAGGCCGATACGGGTCCGTGGCCTGCAGGATACTCCAATCAACATAAGCGGAACGTGGAGGGGTACATATCACGTGAAAGATCCTGGAACGGGGAACGACAACCCTGAGAAATTCACCTTGACAGTCCAAGCTGACCAGGTTACCTGCAGCCTGCGCGACGACGATAACAGCGACGCTTCGAAAGATTGTCTAGTGAGCAGGGACACGGGCAAGGTGGTTATGACCACGAATTTGGTGCCATCCTCCTCACATGTCGACTTCACCGGTGACCTGAAAGACTGCGTGACGATTTCTGGAAGGTGGAAGGAGACGACTTTAGGCGGTTCCAAAACGGACGAAGACGTGGTTCTTACGCGGGAGGGAAGTTGCCCAGCATCTGGCCCGACGTCTTCGACGCTGTTTCACAACGGAAGGACGGCATCAGACGCGATGCGGGCGCAGCCCGCCTTGGAATGCGACAGCGAAGTCGCCGTTTTTCAGACGATCGGGGACCGTTCTCGTTGCAACTTGGGAGGCAAAGGCGGTAGCTGCGCTACCGCAGTCCAAGGCGCCGATCTTTCGGTCCGCGCAGGAGTACAACGCGTCGTGGAGGGCTCTCGTTCATGACAGCTTACAACGGTGTTCCCGTGCCGTCCGATGGTGCCGCCATCGGTTTTGCTGACGGCAAGTTCGTAGTGCCCGATAATCCCATTATTCCTTACATCGAAGGCGACGGAACGGGCCGCGACATCTGGAAAGCGTCGCGACGCGTTTTTGACGCTGCGGTGGGACGAGCTTTCGGCGGCAAGCGCCGCGTCGTTTGGTACGAGGTGTTTGCGGGCGAGAAGGCGTTTCGGCAGTTCGGAGAGTGGCTGCCGCAGGGGACGCTCGACGCCATCCGGGAGTTTCGCATCGCCATCAAAGGGCCGCTGACCACCCCCGTCGGCGGCGGCATCCGCAGCTTGAACGTCGCCCTGCGCCAGTTGCTGAATCTCTATGCGTGCTGGCGGCCGGTGAAGTATATCCCGGGCGTGCCGTCGCCGGTCCGGCATCCGGAGCGGATGAATATCATTATTTTCCGCGAGAACACCGAGGATGTTTACGCCGGCATCGAGTGGCGCGAAGGCACGCCACAAGCCGCGAAGTTGATCGAGTTCGTCAACGCGATGCTGCGCGAGGACAACATCAAGAAGCAGGTCCGCCTCGATTCGGGCATCGGCATCAAGCCCATCTCGGTGAAGGCCACCAGCCAACTCGTGCGGCGCGCCATCCGCTACGCGCTCGATCACGGTCACAAGCGGGTGAGCCTGATCCACAAGGGCAACATCATGAAGTTTACCGAGGGCGCCTTTCGCGACTGGGGCTACCAGGTGGCTACCAGTGAGTTTCGCGAGCATGTGGTGACGGAGCGCGAGAGCTGGATTCTCGACGCCAAGGACAAGGACCCGCGTCTTGCGGCGGAGGCTATCGCCGCCCAGATCGAACCGGGCATCGAGATGGCTTCGGCCGAATTTCAGCGGAAAGTGGCGGCGGAAGTGAAGGGGTGCCTGGACGCAATCTATGCCACCCACGGCAGCGGGCAGTGGAAGAGCAAGGTGCTGATCAACGATCGCATTGCCGACTCCATGTTACAACAGATCGTGACCCGCGCCGACGAATACGAAGTGGTGGCGACGCCGAACCTGAACGGCGACTATCTCTCGGATGCGTGCGCGGCGCAGATCGGCGGGCTGGGGCTGGCGCCGGGCGCCAATATCGGCGACGAGCACGGCGTCTTCGAAGCGACGCACGGCACGGCGCCGCGCTACGCTGATAAAGACGTGATCAACCCGTCGGCGGTGATTCGCTCCGGCGCGCTGATGTTTCAATTCATCGGCTGGCCCGAGGTCGGCAACTTGATTGAGAAGTCGCTCGCCGACGCCATCATCCAGCGAAGAGTCACCTACGACCTCGAGCGATTGATGAGTATGGAAGGCATCGAGAAGGTGCAGAAGTTGGGCACCAGCGCTTTCGCTAGTGCCATGATCAAGAATATGAAGTGAAGGAGTCAGGAGTCAGGAGTCAGGAGTCAGAAGAATTGACGATTGACGATTTTCGATTGACGATTGGAAAACCCGGAGTAGCTTGCCTCTTCTTTTTCAATCGGCAATCGTCAATCGGCAATCGTCAATTCTTCTGACGCCTGACTCCTGTCTCCTGACTCGTTCTTCCAGGAGGGAAAGCATGCGCAAGAAAGTGACAGTGGTGGGTTCGGGGAACGTGGGCGCTACGCTGGCTCACCGCCTAGCAGACAAGCAACTGGCGGACGTGGTCATGATCGATATCATCGAAGGCGTGCCGCAGGGCAAGGCGCTTGATTTGCTCGAGGCCGGCCCGGTGGAGGGTTATGACGTCAAGGTGCGCGGGACCAACGACTACGCGGATACGGCGAATTCCGACCTGGTGGTGATCACGGCGGGTTTTCCACGCAAGCCGGGCATGAGCCGCGACGATCTGCTGAAGGCCAACTACGACGTGGTGAAGGGCACGGTGGAGAATGTCGTGAAGTATTCGCCGGACTGCTTTCTGGTGGTGGTCACCAACCCGCTCGATGCTATGGCCCAGACGGCCTACAAGGTGAGCGGATTTTCCAAGAACCGGGTGATCGGCATGGCGGGCGTGCTGGATACGGCGCGCTTTCGGACGTTCATTGCCGACGCACTCAACGTCTCGGTGCGGGACGTGCAAGGGTTCGTGCTGGGCGGACACGGCGATACCATGGTGCCCGTGCCTCGCTATACGACGGTGGCTGGCATTCCGGTGGCCGATTTGATGCCGCAGGAGCAGCTCGAGAAGATCATCACCCGCACCCGCAACGGCGGGGCCGAGATTGTGAACTATTTGAAGACGGGCAGCGCGTACTATGCGCCCTCGGCGGCGGTGGTGGAAATGATCGATGCGATCTTCAACGACCGCAAGAAGATTCTGCCGTGCGCGGCGTACCTGGAAGGCGAGTACGGAATCAATGGCCTGTTCGTGGGCGTTCCGGTGAAGCTCGGGGCCAAGGGCATCGAGCAGATCATCGAGATCAAACTGACCGCGGAAGAGCAGGCCGCGCTCGCGAAGTCAGCCGCGTCGGTGAAGGAACTGGTGGGCGTGATCGGCCTGGGATAGGGGATAAGAAGAATTGACGATTGACGATTGGAAGAGAACCACTGACGATGACCGAGGGCCTATTGAAAAAGGCGGCCGGGGTTGGTCTTTCTTCGTCTTCCAATCGGCAATCGGCAATCGCCATTCATCTTAAAAGGGCAGTGAGTGGTTGCCGTCGGCCGGTCAAGAGTAGAGGGATTGGGCAACACCTAGGCTAGATATGTCCCAAGGGGCGAGTTTACGTGCATCGCAAGACGAGGCAAGTGATGTCGTCATGCTGTCGGGTGGGGCCGACAAACGTGTCCACGGAAGTCATCAGGCGATTCAGGGTGGCGGCGGCGCTTTCGCCGGGCGCGGTGGCCGCCAGCAGGCCCAGCAGGCGGCCTTCGCCGTATTCTTCCCCTGCCGAGTTCTCTGCCTCCGCGACTCCATCGGTACAGATCACCAGGAGATCGCCCGGGTTCAAGACGGAGCCCCCGCTTTCGTACGAAGCGTTGGCCCTGATGCCGAGCGGCAGTCCGCCTGCCTCCAGGCGCTCGACCGCGCCGGACGCTCGCCGCAGGACCGGAGGATTATGGCCGGCGCTAACATAGGTGAGAGCGTGCGTATCGAGGTCCAACTCGGCAAGGAAGGCGGTGGTGAAACGGGCGCCGCCCAGGCTGTGGGAGCAGGCGTATCGATTCAGCGCCAGGACAAGTTCGAGCAGTGTGGTGGGAGCGGCGGCCAGGGTCTGCAAGCTGGCCTGGAAGGTGGCCATGAGCAGAGCCGCCGGGACGCTCTTGCCCGCTACGTCGGCCACCACCACCAGCAATCGCCGGGAGGCAGGCGCGCCGGGGTCGTCGGAACGAAGAAAGGCGTCGTAGTAATCGCCCGCCACGGTATTCTGGGGTCGCGTGCGAAAGGCGATGTCGAGTCCGGGAAGCTGCGGCGGTTTTTCGGGCACCAACCAGTGCTGGATCTCGCGCGCGATTTCCAGGTCACGCTTCATAGTGACGCGATCACCGAGCTCGAGAGCGAGCAGAAGCAGGAGAGACGCGATCGCCATGATGATGTAGGGACCCCCGGGGCCAAGAATGGCGAGAAGGCTCAAGACGGAGGCAAGCAGCAGGAAGACGCGCCGCGCGGGCGAGAGCTTCATCAACATGGCCCAGAAGAGGGCCTTTCCAATCTTGAGACCCCGCATGGCCCCGCGCTTTTTCCCGATGGCTTCCCAATCGACATCTTTCGAGTAGAATTTGTAGCTGGCTTGCGCTTCCGCTCTGAACTCGATCCAGAGTTCCTGAATCCGCTGGCCCTCAGTAACGCGCTGCCAGAAGGTCTGGACGCGGCTGATGAGGGTGGTAAGTTCTTCGCCGAGGGCCTCGCCGAAGTTGGCCAGGCGCTGGACCCAGTCTGGACTCTGTGTGGATGACATCGCGACTGATTATCTCCGAGACCGCGGCGCGTGACAAGTGACGAAACGAGTGACGAGCGACAAGTGGGAAGTGGCGAGCGAAACGTGCATGAGGTTGCCCTTCGTTTCCGTTCTCACGAATCACTCGCCACTCGTTACTCGCCCGTATACTGACTCCTTCTTCTAAACTCTCATGCGAACCCGAAACCGAATAATCGTAGTAGCGTTACTCTCCGTTCTATGGGCACTTCTCTCGATTCCGGCGGCCCGCGCCCAGTTCCCGGCGACACCGGCAGCGCAGCAGTTCTCCGCCTGGTTGAAAGTCTTCAACAGCGGCGATCGCGCTACCCTTTTGCAGTTTTTGCAGAGGGACTTCCCGGCGCGCGCTTCCCACATTGACGATGAACTCGGCTTTCGCCAGCAGACCGGCGGCTTTGACTTCAAGAAGATAGAAGAATCGGTCCCCACCCGCTTTTCCGGCTTGGTTCAGGAGCGAGGCTCCGACCAGTTTGCTCGCTTCACCATCGAGGTGGAGCCCGCGCCGCCGCATCGGATCACCAGGCTCGACTTGCGAGCCATTCCCCGCCCGGCGGGATTTGCCATCGCCCGTTTAAGCGAGCGCGATGCGCTGGCGGCGTTGCGCGCCAAAGTCGAGGCCGACGCCGCAGCCGGGAAATTCGCCGGCGCCGTCCTGGTAGCGAAGAATGGCCAGCCCGTCTTCACCGGCGCCTATGGAATGGCCGACCGGGAAAAGAAGATCCCGAACCGGCTCGAAACGCGCTTCCGCATCGGCTCGATGAACAAGATGTTCACGGCGGTGGCCATCCTCCAGCTCGTCGAGGCGGGCAAGATCCAGCTCAACGATCCGCTGGGAAAGTACCTCACCGACTACCCAAACCGGGAGGTCGCCACCAAAGTGACCATCCACCATCTCTTGACCCATACCGGCGGTACGGGCGACTTCTTCGGCCCGGATTTTGACGCCCATCGGCTGGAACTCCGCACCCTTCAGGACTACGTGAAGCTGTATGGGAAACGCGGCCTCGAATTCGCGCCCGGTAGCCGGTGGGAGTACAGCAACTACGGCTTCCTGCTGCTGGGCGTGGTGGTGGAAAAAGTGAGTGGCGAGAATTACTACGACTACGTCCGCGACCACGTTTACCGGCCAGCGGGTATGACGTCCACAGACTCGCTGCCGGAGGACCAAACGGTGCCGGGCCGCTCCATCGGTTACACCCGGATGGACAGCGGGACGTGGCATCCGAACACCGACACCCTGCCTTATCGCGGAACCTCGGCGGGCGGCGGCTACTCCACCGTTGGAGACTTGCTGAAGTTCGCCAATGCTGTCACCCATTACAAGCTGTTGGACGCCCATTACACCGAGTTGCTCACGACCGGGAAAGTGGATGCTCAGGGCGGCTTCAAATACGCTTATGGTTTCGGCGATCGTACGGTGGGCGGGGTCCGCTCCTTCGGCCACGGCGGCGGCGCTCCCGGTATGAACGGCGACCTGGAAATCTATCCCCAGTCCGGCTATGTGGTTGTGGTGCTGGCCAACCTCGATCCGCCCGCCGCGCAGCAGTTGGCCGAATTCATCGGCAGCCGGCTGCCGGCCCAACAGCAGTAGGCGGTAGATGGTAGACGGTAGACAGCAGATGGGAACCCCTCTTTTCCTCTTCCCTGTATGCCATCTACCGTCTACTGTCTACGTTCTTTTGTGACGAGAATCACAAAGGGGCGTGATGGGCGTCATAGTCCGAGCCCTCGCGACTCCGGTAGTCTGCTTTGCGTCAAGAGGGTGCGGAGCGTTATGTGTTCATTAAATCCTACGGCGGAAAGCTTGGGAAATGCTCCCACCCACTTGAATTGTGTATTTGATCGGTTATTCCTTTGTCTGGCGGGTCTCCGCGCTGCGAGCGAGTCTTCCTCCTCCTCTCGACGCAGTGCGGACCCGCCGGCTTGGGGTAAGAAATTAACACACGCCAGCCCGCATCCGATCTCTCCTTGTGAGCCCAACTGCAAGCTTCCCTTCTGATTTGACCCTTTTTTTCCCTTCTTGACTGCCCGTCTTCGGATGCAGGCGGCGTGTCGCCTGGAAGCGCAGGCGGCCCGCCGCCCACCCTTATCCGCAGCCCCAAACGGGGCCGCCACTGGCGCGCGTGTACCGCAAAGAAAGAGAAGAGCGGGCGGGAACGCCCGCGCTCCCAGGAGACTACCCCCTCAAGAGGAACTCGCAATCCTCGCGAGTCTGCTAAACTAAGGAATCCGTCCTTTCTGGAACCGAGGATCATCGAGGCGTCCTTGCGGGGAGTCGGATCTAACAGGGAAATTTCCGCGACGCATCATCGTCGCCAGCGGGGAGTGAAGAATGGGCGCTAACGGCGCTGTCAGGGTTGCATTTTTTTCCATGGAGATCGCGTTCGACGCGTCCATCCCTACCTATTCGGGCGGTCTGGGGGTGCTGGCGGGAGACATGCTGCGCTCCGCCGCGGACCTCGAGCTGCCTATGGCCGGGATCACGCTGGTTTATCGCAAGGGCTACTTTACGCAGCGCCTTGATGTGAATGGCAACCAAGCCGAGGAGCCGGACGTCTGGAGTCCGGAAAAGGAAGAGAACCTGAACGAGATGGCGCCGAGGGCAGAGGTGGAAATCGAGGGCCGGCGGGTTCAGGTGCGAGCTTGGCGCGCCACGGTGCGTGGTCTCTCCGGTCACGAGGTGCCTGTCTACCTCCTAGACACCTGTCTACCTGAGAACAGCAAGGCAGACCAAGCCCTTACCGACTCGCTTTACGGCGGCGACGAACACTACCGGTTGTGCCAGGAAGTGGTGCTGGGAATGGGCGGGGTCGGCATCCTGCGCGCTCTGGGGCACACGGAGATCGAAAGCTACCACATGAATGAAGGGCACTCGGCTTTCCTCACCCTGGCCCTGCTGGAGCAGAGGATGGGAAAGCCGGACCTTGGCCTCGCGTCGCCCGACGACGTGGAAGCCGTCCGGCGCCAGTGCGTCTTCACTACCCACACCCCGGTGCCCGCCGGGCACGACGCGTTTCCCAAACCGATGGTGGTTCAGGTGCTCGGCGCCCCGAGGGCTTTAGGGGTCGACGTCAGCCGCTGCTGTCTGGATACCACCGTGAACATGACTTACCTCGCCTTGCACCTCTCGCACTACGTTAATGGCGTGGCTATGCGTCACGGCGAGGTTTCGCACGGCATGTTTCCCAACTATCCCATCCGCGCTATCACCAATGGTGTCCACGCCGTCACCTGGACTTCGCCTCCGTTACGAGCTCTCTACGACCGCTACATTCCCGAATGGCGCCGCGACAACCTCTACCTGCGGTATGCCATCGGCATCTCGCTCGACGAGATCCGCCAGGCGCATGAGGAGGCCAAGCGTGCCTTGTTCCGGGAGGTGCGCCAAGCCACGGGAGAGTCTCTTGACCCGAAGTTCCTCACCATCGGCTTCGCCCGACGCGCCGCCACCTACAAGCGCGCCGATCTCTTGTTTGCCAACCCCGCCCGCCTGGAGTGGATCACGCAACAGGTGGGCCCGCTGCAAGTGATCTATGCCGGCAAGGCCCATCCGCACGATGCCGACGGCAAGGCCATGATTCGACGGGTGTTCAAAGCGGCGGCCGGCGTTAAGGACAGCGTCCGCGTAGTCTACATCCCTGATTACGACATGCGCTGGGGGCAGTTGCTCACCAGCGGCGTCGATGTGTGGCTGAACACCCCGCAGCGGCCTTACGAAGCCTCGGGGACCAGCGGCATGAAGGCGGCGCTCAACGGCGTCCCCAGCCTCAGCGTGCTGGACGGCTGGTGGATTGAAGGGTGCGTCGAGGGCGCCACGGGCTGGGCCATCGGCCACGACGGAAGCAGCCAGCCGGATGACTACATCGCCGAGGTCGCCTCGCTTTACGACAAGCTCGAACTGGTGATTCTGCCCATGTTCTACGGCCGGCCGCGCGCTTTCCAGGAAGTGATGCGCCACTCCATCGCCCTCAATGGCTCCTTCTTTAACACCCAGCGCATGCTCGACCAGTACGTCTCCAATGCCTACTTCCGCCGACCCGAGGCCGCGATCCAGGGCCAGGAGGAAGGTCAAAAGGCAAAGATCAACGGTCAAAAGTGAAGAGCGCAAGCAGATCAAGGGCGATCGGCGGCAAATCTCCGGTCCGTGGGGCGGCGTTGACCGTGGCAGCCCGCTCAAAGGTCGGGGTACCGCCGCGCGCCGTCAACTTACCTGAATGCTTCTGCGCCTTTTCGAGCGCCGCCTCCACCTCTTCCTCCACCCACGGGCTGGCGAGAGAATGCTCGGTCAGGATCACCATCAGCTTGTCGTAGACGTGAATCGACTCATCCACGCGCGTGCGGAACTTCTCGCCGATCTTCAAGTCCTCGGGCGCAAACCAGCAGCGTACGCCGTTCTTTTGCAGGTTGGCGTCGAGACCGTCCGACCGAAATTGTCAGGGCCACCACGCGCAAGAGGCCATGCGCCCCCTGCAAGTTTCAAGTCCCGTTGACGGGTGACTGGCTGTGGAGTATCCTCCACAATATGGGGAGTATCCAAGTGGTTTTGGATTCGGAATTACTTCCGGCCGCGAATAGAGCTGCCAAACGGGCGCGAGTAAACCGTTCCGCCCTGACGCCCTTCGCGAACACTTGCGAGAACTCAGCCGGCGCGAGGCCGAGGCATGCGACCGGCGAGGCTACCAAGAGCATCCCTGGCCGCGAGATCTGGCGGCCTGGGAGGGGTCTCGCCCGGCGAGGCAAAGTCCAGTGGTCGTGCTCAGCAGGAAAAGCGCCATCTGCTACCTATCAGTCGGTCACCGTGGCGCCCATCACTTCCACCATCCGTGGTGTGCCCTCCGAGGTGCCCCTGACCGAGGCGGACGGAATGAAGGGTCCGTGCGCCACAATCTCCATAACCTCGTCACGGTGTCCAAGGCTCACTTGGGACGCCGGGTCGCGGTGCTCAGCAGGGAGCGATTCAGGGAGATCTGCGGGGCGCTAGGCTTCGCTCTCGGTTGCGCGTGAGGAGTAAGGAGGCCTTCGAACCATGGCCGATAAACGGAATGCTCCCTCCCGCAAACGTTGTCACATCGTGTTGATACCGGGCTTCGCCGGCTTCGACGCGCTGGGTCAACTCGAATACTACGGCGGCGTCACACCCTTGTTTCAGACGTGGCGAGCTGGAAACGAGGTGCTTCACTACTTCGACAATCTGCCTACCGCCGCGGTGGTGACGCGGGCAGGCCGATTGCGGGGCTATCTTGCGAAGCGCATTGCCCGCCGGGAGATTTTGCGCACCGATGATGTCATCCTCCTCGGGCACTCTACCGGAGGGTTGGACATCCGCTGGCTCCTCCGGGACCTGCACCGCCGCAAGGAATCGATTGTTGTTGACGGTGGCGCCAAGGTGGAACCTCCGGAGATCCTCCAACGTGTCCGCCGCGTCGTGTTCCTTTCGGTGCCCCATTGGGGTACCAACATCGCCGATTGGGTACGCGCCCACACGGTCTTGCGGGAAAAGGTTGTCGGTGAGTTGCGCGCGGCTGTGTCGGGTTCACAACTCCTCCTTGTAGATCGAATTGAACAGTGGGTCACCGGCGCCGCCGCTTCCCTCACGGGCTCCGGACTGGTTCAGGCTGTGCAGGATTCCTTGGGAGAGGCTGACGAACACAACGGCAGACCGGGTCCTGCACGTACGGCCGACGCGTACGAAGCCGCATCCGAGCTCGGACTATATCTTCGCCTCATGGCTTCGGAATTCCGCGCCATTGATGACCTCACGTCGCAGCCTCCGCCCGGCGAGGCGGCTAGTCCGGCGCATTTCGACGATGACGAGCGCGCGCAAGAGCTCGAGCTGTGGGACGATCTGGGCATCGAAGCCCGGTCGTATGTGACGCTCGGGAGTCGCCCGTTTCATTTCGATCCCGACTGTCCTGCACCACCGTGGGAGCTGGCGAAGCCTTGGACCTACCCGGAACTCACCACGAAAGTCGAAGCCAGCGCGGGCACCGACTTCGTGTATCGCGCCTGTTACCGCGCGTGCGCCGGCGGCCCCTTCCCGAGCCCGGTCGGCAGCGGCAAAGTCACCCGTCGCCTGAGCGGATCTCCCCAACCCCCCATCGAACTGTGGGACAACGACGGCATCGTCAACACTGCCTCCATGCTCTGGCCTCGCGGCGAGAATGTGCTGGTCCCTGCCGACCACCTGGACATCGTGGGGCAGTATCAGGCGGTCGAGGCCATTCCCGGCGAAGGCCGCAAATATCAGGCTTACGATCTGCTGAAATCGGAGTCAGGGTTTGGCGACAAGACCTTCGAGGATGTCTGGAAGGAAATCTTTGCCTTTTGCCTCGGCCACTGATACCCAGGCCAGACGAAGGTTGACGAATGATGAGTGTTGAACGAAAAGGGCCTTTCACTTGTTCATCAGTCATCGTTCATCGTTATTTCCGCTGTTCTGTAGTACGCTGAGTGATGGAGATTACGGTTACCCTTCCGGATGATTTGGCGGCTCCCCTGCTGCCTCCTGGCCAGGAACCTGCCCGCGCCGTCTTGGAGGCCATCGCCCTCGAAGCCATCCGCCAGCGGCGCATCACCGCGTACCAGCTCCGCACGCTCCTGGGCATCCCTTCGCGCTGCGAGCTCGACCGCTTCCTGAGGGAGCATCAGGTTGAGAAGTATACGGCCGAAGATTTTGAGCACGACCTCGCCACGATCCGGCACCCGGAGGAAGTCCGCGAAGCGGAACGCCGCGCATGATCGTCGTGGCTGACGCCGGTCCCATCCATTACCTGGTGCTGGTCGGAGCGGTGGATGCTCCCGGGGCGCCGCAATCCAGATCCGCACCGGGTCCGGCGCCCCGGCTCCTTGCAACTCACTGCCGACGGTTTGGGGCACGATGACGCGCGTGTAGAGAGGCCGGAGCACTGCTTCGGCAAACCCTGCGTCCGAGGCCACCGCATCTGGGTGTCGTTGATTCTGGGTTTCCTCGCCAGCGGGGAGACAGGGGAAGAAATCCTCGAAAGCTACCCCCAACTCACGCATGACGACATCCTGGCCTGCATTGCTTACGGAACCGGGAACACTACCTTGAGATTCCCATAGCCTCCCCGCCATGAAGCTCAAGCTCGATGAAAACCTCGGGTACCGCGCGATAGACAAGGAGAGGAATAGAACCAAATCCAACGCCATGAGGCCGCGTACTGAGAACGGCAAGTCCGCGTCCCGTTCAGGCTTAAGGCGGAAACAAAGCGGTCTTGCAGGCCATTTTACCGCCTTCGAAGGGGCCGGC
>Ga0335078_10010626_pt1 | contig 13632 bp, 11 predicted proteins | sample Lox_Sample_32_FD_206711 | JGI IMG/M metagenome (GOLD analysis project Ga0335078, IMG submission 206711) | Soil microbial communities from Loxahatchee National Wildlife Refuge, Florida, United States - Lox_Sample_3.2 | ecosystem: Environmental > Terrestrial > Soil > Wetlands | place: USA...
TGATGCCCTGGAGGATCAGCTGGAACCTGCGGGAGAATGCGCGCTGGAAAAAGGCGAACCCCGACACAAGCGCAAGGGAAAGGATGAGAACGGTGGACACCAGGGAGATCAGGTTGTAGCGAGCGATGAGCCTTGTCGTTTCGCTTGTGTCCAGGAGGCAGAGCACTCTCCCCCCCCGGCAGGCCCACGGCTCCCAGATCCACCGAGCCCACGATGTGCCCGCCGGCCAGCATGACCCCCGCCTCCCCGTTCGTTCCCCGGTAGGCTGCAAGGACCCTTTGCACGCCGGTGTCCGTGAGGGAGCTCCCGTGCAGGGAGATGTCGTTGTACTGGAAAACGATCCCTGCCGCGCTGATTCTTTCAATGCGGGAAACAAAGGATTCATCCAGGGCCAGCCCCAGGGAAAGCACGCCGATGATTCCGTCCGCGCGCCTGATGGGGGAGAGCACAATGAGCCCCGGATGCCGGCTGTCCGGGGTGACGAACAGGCGGCTTTCGCCCCGGAAGCACCGCGATATTTCTTCCCGGCTTGCGGGGTCGGTGGCCGCAAACTTTTCTGTCGAGGCAAACGGGTAGTCCGGGTCCGTGAACACGGAGATGGAGTCGATCCCCAGGGATTCCCGGAATACCACCAGCTCCCGGGCAAGGAGCGTGCGCAGGCCGAAGTCCGTGTACTCAATGGTCTTTTTCTGCCCCGCGATCAGCTCCCCTTTCACTCTCAGGTCACGGAAGGTCTCTTCCATGTAGCCTTCCACTCCCTGCCGCGTGTAGGTCATTCGGGCCATCAGCGTGTCCCGGTTGGTGCGGGAAATGATGGTGGTCAGGACAGCAAGGGAAACGAAGAACTGGACCAGCACCAGGACGATGAAGAACAGGCCGAGCTTTCCGGAGAGCTTCATGTCCCGAACGCGACGCGCCAGTCTCATGGCGCCTCGCCGGCTACCTGGTTGATCCGGATCTGCGCTTCCCGAAGCGCTTCTGCGGGAGTCACCTGGCCGTGGAGAGCCTGGGAAACCCAGTGCTGGAGGATGTCGCTGATCTGGCGATATCGGGGATGGACCGGCCTGTATTGAAGGCCGGCAATCTGCATCTGCTTGATGGAGAGGAACGGGTCCTGGGAGAGCGCCGCCTCCCGGTCCCAGACTTCCTTCCACGCCGGCATGAACTCAAGGTGCCTGGCCTGGAACTCCGGAGAGCCGAGGTACTGGGCAAACTTCCAGGCTGCTTCCTTGTGAGCTGACTTGCTGAGGACGCCAAGGCCTTCGAACCCGCAGATGCTGGAGGTGCGCTTTCCTGCCTTGAGCGCCGACTCCGAAACGGGAATGGGGCTCACCTTCCAATCCTGGACACCGGGCTGATCGTTTTTCTGGAGCAGCCTGATCAGGAAGCTCCAGTTCGTCGTGAACATGCAGTCCCCGGCAAGGAAGACCTCGGAGACGAAGTTCTCCTCCGATTCAAGGGAGTAAGGGCTTGCCAGTCCGTCTCCCAGGAGGCCCACCATGAACGCAAGCGCGTTCACCGCTTCGGGGGTGTCGCACCTCACCTTGCCTGTGCCGTCAACCAGCGAGCCGCCGAAAGCCCCCACCAGCCAGGTGAGCTCGCACGTGAGCACCTCCTGGCGCCGCCAGGACTCGAAGATGGGAAACTTCACAACTCCCGCGGTCTTGGCTTTGCGCGCCATGCGGACCAGCGCTTCCAGCGTGGACGGCGGCGCGGAAGCGCCGATGCGCTTCATGTCGTCCATGTTCGTGTAGAGCATCTGGAAATCGATGTGGAAGGGGATGGCCCACAGCCGATCCTTCCAGCTGAAGGCGGAATAGATCTGCGGAACCATGCCGCTTTGTACGCGAGCGTCCAGTGCCCGGGGGAGCGGATCAATGATGCCCTTGTCCGCAAAATCAGCCACCCAGATCAGGTCCACCAGGATGAGGTCAAGGTCGGGCACGGCGCGCGCCGCGGACTCCAGGATCAGGTTGTAGCGGTCTTCATATTCCACAAAAACAGGGTTCACCCGGATGCCCGTCTTCTGGCGGAAAGACTCCGCCCTCTCCACGATGTCTCCCAGGTCGTATCCGGACTGCTTCATGTAAAGGAACGTGACCTGCTCCGCGGGCCGCGGCGCCGCGTGCAGGGACAGGGTGGTGGAGAGGAGCAGGAGGACGGCCAGGCCTTTTCTCACGAGAAGGACAGTATGAGGCCTGTCCGGAGCGCTGTCAAACCGCGGCGGTGCGCTGCCCGGGTCTCAGGCCCAGAGCATGTCCTCCCGCGTCACGCGCGGGTTGTGCCTCCGCGGGACGGGCGGCATGCCCTTGTAGCCAATAGCTTCATTCGGGCACCAGGTTGCGCAGGCGCCGCAGAAGTCGCAGTCATGGTGCCACGTCGGCTTGCCGTCAACCAGCGTGACGTTGCCCCGGGGGCAGATCTTCGTGCACGTGCCGCAGCTCTTGCAGGAAGCCCTGACTTCGTAGCCGGAGTCCAGCCGGGCAAACTGCGGGACGGCCTTCGTGTGGAAGAAGTTGCCAAGAATCGCGCCGGGGAGGGCGTTGCGCTCAGGCTTGCTGCGCACCTCGTTTTTCACGTGCCGGACGATCTCCGTCATCCTTTGCTCTGCCGTGGGGAAGAGCCTGCCGGAAAGGCGCCTGACCGCGGTGATCATCGGGTTCCTGTCATTTCCCGCCATGTAGCCCTGGGACCGGACCACGAAGCCCGCGTGAAGCTCCCCGCCTTTTTTGCGAAGCGCCTTCCGCATCCTGAGAAGCGTGCCTGCCGCTGTGCCGCCGCAGCTTGCAACGGCAAAGAAGTAGCGCGCGCTTTTCAGATCCAGGTTTTCCAGGAACTGCTCCACGGTCCGCGGCGGTCCCCACGCGTGGATGGGGAAGACGATGCCCACGCGGTCAGCTGACGGCGCCGCGGTCTTTGTGCGATATCGGGGAATCGGGATGATCTGTGCGTCACCAAGTCCTTCGGCAATGGCGCGGGCAACGACAAGAGAGTTGCCCGTGGCGGAGTAGCAATAGATTGTCGTGCTCATGGCCCTTGTAACACCGGTTCCCCCTCTTTGCGTTCCGCTCTACTTTTCCCTGACCCTCCCGATCAGGCGGAGCAGGCCGTCCAGGAGCGTCAGGGGGTGCGGAGGGCACCCGGGGACGTAGAGATCCACGGGCAGATTGCCCTCAACGCCATTGCAAACCTCGGGAGAGTCGCGGAAGGGTCCACCGGAGATGGCGCAGGCTCCCGAGGCAATGAGCACCTTGGGCTCGGGAACTGCCTCCCATGTCTTCTGCAGCGCCAGGCGCATGTTCTGCGCGACCGGGCCTGTCACGAGGAGACCGTCCGCGTGCCGCGGGGAAGCCACGAACTGGATCCCGAACCTCCCGATGTCCCATCCCACCGTGGTGAGCACGTTGGCATCCGCTTCGCAGCCGTTGCACCCCCCGGCGCTCACCTGCCTGAGCCGCAGGGATCTCCCCAGGATCCTGAGAAGCTCCCGCCCCATGGATTCCGCGCGCTTGAGGTCCTGGCCGGCGTGGATCACGAGGTCCTGCCGGCGGCGCGTCGCCAGACGGTAGTCGTTGCTGAATATGACGGCGCCGGTCTCGCACGCGGCGGCGCACTCTCCGCAGAAGATGCACGTGCCAAGGTCCAGCTGGACACCCTTTCCCGGCCCGTTGCTCAGGGCGCCGGTAGGGCACACAGCAATGCTTTCTGCGCACCCGTCCGCGCACCGTGCGGAATCAAGAACAGGCAGGCCGCGAAACCGGGCCGGGAGAACGGGCGGTTCTCCCGTGGGGAATGGCGTGGTTCTGAACCCCTGATGAAGTCTTTCCCGGATGATCCTCAGCATTTCCGCAAGCCTTTCACAGGTCGTGACCGCAGTAGGACAGGTTGAAGCTCTTGTTGCACAGGGGGAAGTCGGAAACCGGCTGCCCCCGCATGGCCAGCGCAAGGCCGAACCAGTTGTGGAAAGAAGGGTCCACCACCTTGTACCGGGAAACCCTGCCTTCGCTGTCCGTTATGACCGCGTGGCAGATGGCGCCTCTCCATCCCTCAACCAGGCTTACGGCCAGCGCGGACCGGGAAGGACGGGGAAGCCCGACGCGGATATCCCCCGGGGGCAGCGCTCCCAGCTGATCCTGGATGAATGCGAAAGATCTCTGCACTTCCAGCCACCGCACGTACGCCCGGGCAAACACGTCTCCCGTCCGCCAGGTGGACACCGGAACCTGGGTGAATCTCCAGATTCCCGCGGGAAGGTCGCTCCTGATGTCGCGCTCAATCCCGCAGGCGCGAGCCGCCAGACCGGTCAGCCCGATCTCTCGCGCCGTCTCCTGGCTGATTGCCCCCGTGCCTTCGAACCGGGCCAGCACGGACGGCGTGGTCCAGAGAAGCTCGCAGGCGCCGGTTGCGTCCCGCAGGGATGAGCTGATGCGCTCCTTCAACTGGCCCAGGAGCTGGTCATCCACGTCGAAGGCCACTCCGCCGGGCCGCACCAGTCCCCTTCCGAACCGGCTGCCGCAGAGGAGCGCGCTCATGTTCAGGACGTCTCCGCGGATGCGGCCGCACCACGAGGAGGTGGGAAGAAAGCCGACGTCGCCGGCAAGCGCGCCGAGGTCTCCCACGTGGTTGGCAATCCGCTCCAGCTCCAGGGCCACAGCGCGCAGCGCCTGCGCGCGCGGCGGAGCCTCGCGGCCGCACAGCGCCTCCATGGCTTCGCAGGAGGCCGTGGCGTGGCCAATGGTCGTATCGCCCGCAAGCGTTTCCGCCAGGTGGATGGACCGGGCGTCAGGGCCGCGCTCAAGCCCGGACTCCACTCCGCGGTGCTGGTAGCCCAGCGAGATCTCCAGGTGAAGCACCGTCTCCCCGTGGCACTGGAAGCGAAAGTGCCCCGGCTCGATCACGCCCGCGTGAACCGGACCCACCGCCACCTCGTGGACCTCTTCTCCCTGCACCTGGAAAAACTGGGGGTCAAAGCGAACCGGCTTCAGCCACGGATGGCCCGGCACCGCAATGCCGGACTGTTCCGCGATCTCCCTCTCAAACAGATGGGCCGCGGGACATTCGGGAGTGATGGAGGGCCAGGAGTCGGTGACCCGGGCGGAGAGCACCTGAAGCGCGCCCTGTGCCCTGTCCAGGAGGATCCCGACAAGCTGAGCGCCGGAGCCGGCCGCGGCTGGACGGGCAAAGAAAGCCCCGATCTCGGCGCCGTCGCCCACCGCGGCAAGGATCTGCTCCTTCAGCTGGTCCGCGGAAAGCGCGGGGATCCTGGAGACGGGGACGCTGCCGCCGTTGTGCAGCAGGAGGGAGGCGCTCTTTGCGTTGTCTTTCGCCGTGCCTTTCACGTCAGGCCCCTATCAGCATGACGGCGCGCCAGAGCGCCCGGTCCAGGAACCCGGGGATGAAAATGCCAAGAATCAATGAAAGGGCAAGCAGGGACAGCGGCGCAACCAGGCTGAGCGTCGGCTCCTTCGTTTTCCGGACCTCGCCGGCGCCTTGCGCCGTACGCACCAGCACGCTCACCATGCCGGCAAACACCGCTGCAAGGAGGAGGGAGAACACCACAACCATGATCCATGACCCGGATTCCACGGCCGCCCGAAGAATGGAAAGCTCGCTTGAGAAAGCGCCGAAAGGAGGCGCGCCCATGATCGCAAAGAACCCGGCTACCCACAATACGGCGGTCACCGGCACGGACCGCAGCGCTCCGCGCACGTCGGAGATCTTCTTGGACCCGTAGACGGAAAGGATGTTTCCCGCAAGGAGGAACAGGGAAGCCTTGATAAGGGAATGGTTGACCGCGTGAAAGAGCGCCGCCCAGTCCCCAAGCCCGCCAAGGCCGATCCCCACGGCCAGGATTCCCATGTGCTCCACGCTGGAGTACGCCAGCATCCGTTTGTAGTCGGGCTGCCCGATGATAAGTCCGGCGGCAACGCCCATGGATACCAGCCCGAATACCAGGATCGTCTCCCGCCCGAAGTGAGCCAGGCCCGCGGCGGAGGCCACTGAGAAAATGCGGAGGATGGCCAGGAACGCGCAGTTGAGAAGCGCCCCGGAAAGGAGCGCGGAGACAACGGACGGCGCTTCGCTGTGAGCGTCGGGCAGCCAGGTGTGCATGGGAGCAAGGCCCATCTTTGTTCCGTAGCCGACCAGGAGAAGGAGAAACCCTGCCTTGAGCCATCGCGTATCCAGCCGGGAGGCGTTTTCAACAAGACCGCGGAGCGTCATGGAATTGATCCCGCCGGCGGGAACGGCCGCCGCCAGGAAATACGTCCCCAGGAGCGCGAAGGCAATGCCGACGGAGCAGACCAGCAGGTATTTCCACGTTGCTTCCAGGGAGCGATGGTGCCGGTGGTAATGAATGAGCGGGGCGCTCACCAGCGTTGTTCCTTCGATTGCCACCCAGAGCAGGCCGAAGTGCTGGCTGGTGGTGACCAGCGTCATGGTGGAAAGGAACCCCAGGAGGCACGCCGAGAAGAGCGCTTCCGGGGTGTTGTCGAAAAGGAATCCCTCCTCTGGATCGGAGCGCGTGGTCCCGCTCTCCCGCCGGAGAAAGCTGACCGCGGAGAAGGACACGGCAAGGAACAGAAGGCTCGTGATGCCCAGGAAGACCTGCCCCAGAGCGTCAACGGCAAGCCACGCGCTGATGGGCGGAAAGCGCGATGGATCCACCCATAGCCATGTCACGAGCGCGGCGTGGATGACCGACACCGAGAGAAGGAGGCCGCGTCGAATCGTGTTGGACCTGATGAGCCACGCGGCAAAAGCGGCGCACGCGGGGAGCAGGATGAGCGTCAGGATCATTGGGGCGTGTCCTTCAGGCTGGAGAGTTTCCGGGAATCGATGTGGTCGAACTCCCGGTTGATGTGGAAGATCGTGATCCCCATGACGAACACGGCAACAAAGGCATCCAGGAGCGTGCCCATCTCCACGAGGAGCGGCTCCTGCTCCGCCAGCGCCATGCCGAAGGCGGCAATCCCGTTTTCCATGGCGAGATACGCCATGGCCTGGACGATGGCGGACCGGCGCCCCACGATCACGAACAGGCCCGTGAGGGCCGTGAAAAGAGCGGCGGGTACCAGAAGCCGCGGCGCCGCCTCCGCCGGCGCGGGAAGACGAAGGCCCGTGTACAGGGACACGGCCAGGAGCAGCACGCCAATCAGAAGGGAGGTGGAGTACCCGACCAGCGGCTCCATCTCCCGCCGCGCGTCCACGGAGCGGACTGCCCGAAGCATGAGGAGCGGGAAGATGATTCCCTTGAGCGCAAGGCTGACTCCTGCCTGCAGGAGCAGCCTCCCCAGGGGAGCGTCGATTCGAATCACCAGCGGAAGGATCCCAAGGAGCACTCCCTGGACGGACACGGCGGCAATGCAGGAGAGCAGGCGGCTTGAGCCCAGCAGCCACAGGTTTGTGAGAATCAGGATAACCAGGAAGCCTTCCACCCACATGGTCATTTCGTCACCTCACCAGCGAGAGGGCCAGCGCAAGCGCGGACATGGCCACTGCCGCCACCAGGAGCTGCGGCACCCGGGCAAGGCGCAGCCGCGCGATCAGGGACTCCACCAGCCCGGTTGCAATCCCCACGCAGAGCATTCCCCCAAGACCCGCCGCCAGGTCTGCGGCCCACAGTCCCGTCTTCGGTCTCAGGATGCCCACCAGGAGCCCGCCGAGGGCCCACAGCTTCAGGAACGATCCGTACTGGATGTATCCGAAGTCCACGCCGCTGTGGTCCAGCACCATCACCTCGTGAATCATGGTCAGCTCCAGGTGCGTGTTCGGGTCATCCACGGGGATGCGCGCATTCTCGCTGAGAAAGACGATGAACACGGCGCCCGCCGCCAGCAGCACGGCCGCGCCGCGCCCGCCGCCGATCCCCGGACCGGAGAGGATCTGCGCCAGGGAGAGGCTCTGCGCCGTGCACGCAAGAGAAGCAAGACCCAGCAGGAGCGCGGGCTCGGCAAGCGCGGAGAACCACGCCTCCCGGCTTGCCCCCATGCCTTCGAAAGCGGAACCGGTGTCCAGGGCGGCCAGGATGGTGAGAAATCGCATGAGGCCGAAGAGACCCGCAAAGAGAATGAGATCTCCTTCGAAAGACAGGAGGCCGCCGGCAGCCCCCCAGGGGAGCAGGGCAAGCGCGGTCAGCGCCGCAGCGCATCCCAGGGAAGGCCCCAGCCGGAACACCCATGTTGTGGTCCTACTGTACACGGAGCCCTTTGAAAACAGCTTCGCAAGGTCAAAGTAGGCCTGGAAAAGCGGCTGCCCGCGCCGGCCCGCCATGATCGCCTTGACCCTGTTGATTACTCCGGGCACAAGCGGCGCCAGGAACAGGGAGATTCCAAGCTGCAGTGCGGAGACAAGGACCTGGTTCATGGCGTTCAGGCAAGCCTCCACACAAGGAGCACCAGGAGCGCCGCGGCAAGGTACAGGACGTACAGCTGGAGCCTCCCGTGCTGGAGCCACGCCAGCCGGGAGAGGACTGCCCCCGCGCCGCGGAAGACAGGCCGAAAGAGTCTCCTGGAAAACACGTCCGGGGTCTCCGATTCGAACCGCGCTTCCGCGGGAAACAGTCCGTCTACGGACTTTCCGGTGCGAACGGTGCGAAGCAGCCACCCGAACATACCGGTCAAAGGCTGGGCAAAGGAGGAGGATGTGTACTGCATCCGGGCGTCGGGCTTCACGTACCCGCAGTCCCACGTGCCCGCCTTGGAGACCGGCCGGCCGCGCTGAAGGAGCACCCGGAGGAGCGTCAGCGCCCCCGTCAACGCCGCCACAGCCGCCCCAGCCACTGCCACGCTGCGGAGTCCCTCCCGGGCCGGCGCCAGGAAATCCGCGGCCGCGGGGATGCCGGCCATCTGTGCCACGAGAGGGGAGATCGCAGAAACGGCGTACGGCCCCAGGAAGCCGATGAGCGCGCACCCCGCAGCCAGCAACAGGATGGGGATTACCAGGAATGGCCCTTGCTCCCGGGCCTCTCGTGCTTGCGTTGTCCTGGGCTCTCCCAGGAACGAGATGCCGAAGGCCTTTGTGAAGCATGCGGCGGCCAGGCCGCTGATGAGCGCAAGCGCCCCGATTGCGGCAGCTGCGGCAACCGCCAGCGGGACCTCGGAGAGGGACAAGCCGCGGAACGCCCCCAGGAAGATGAGGAGCTCGCTCACGAACCCGTTGAGCGTGGGCAGCCCGCTGATGGCGGCGGCGCCCACAAGGAACCCGATGCCTGTCAGCGGCATGACCCGAAGCAGGCCGCCCAGGCGGTCCATGTCCCGCGTGCCGCCGGCGCGCGCCGCGGACCCGGCTCCCAGGAAGAGCAGCCCCTTGAACATCGCATGGTTGAGAACGTGAAGGAGCCCGCCGGCAAATCCCAGGGCCGCCACGGCGGGAGCGTTGTAGCTCATGCCCAGGAGCCCGATTCCCAGGCCCATAAGGATGATGCCGATGTTCTCAACGCTGTGATAGGCCAGCAGCCTCTTGATGTCGTGCTGGGCAAGAGCAAAGAGAACGCCGACGATCCCCGAAACGGCTCCTGCCGCAACCAGCGTCCAGCCCCACCACGCCTGCGGCGCGCCCAGGAACGTCAGAACGCGGAGGATCCCGTAGATCCCCGTCTTGATCATCACGCCGCTCATGAGCGCGCTCACGTGGGACGGCGCGGCGGGGTGCGCCTCCGGGAGCCAGACGTGCAGCGGCACGATGCCGGCCTTTGTGCCGAAGCCGACAAGGCTGAGGAGGAATACGGCGCCGGAAACGGGAACCATCGCCGTGCCGGCCGCGGAGGCAAAACGGGAGAAATCCAGCACGGCTCCTTCGCTTGCTCCCGCTGTTCCCGCAAGAGTTGCAGCTGGCGCCGCCCCGCTGCCCGCGGCGCCCAGGACCAGGAACATGACAAGGAGAAAAGCCGTCCCGATCTGGGTTGCAACAAGGTACGTGATCCCGGCCTGGCGCGCCTCTTCTTTTTCGTGCTCATGGGTGACAAGGACCCAGGAAGAAAACGACATGATCTCCCACGCCGCCAGGAAGAGGACTGCGTTCCGCGCCAGGACCACCAGCACCATGCTTGCCGCAAGCGCGCAGAAAAAAAACCAGGAAGGTCCGTGGCGTCGGCTCTCCGCCGGGTCGGCGTTGTGCCCGCCAAGGTAGCCGAAGCCGTAGATGGCGCAGACCGCGGACAAGCCGTAGATCGGAAGGAGGAAGAATCCGCTCAGCGCGTCAAAGCCGATGGAAAACGATGCGCCGATGGACGTGTTCCAGGGAACGGAAAAGGCTTCCGCCCCGCCGTGCGCAAGCTGGACCACCGTGGCGGAGAATCCCAGGAGGCTTGCGCCTGTGGCGCCCGCCGCTCCCAGCGCATGGGAGAGGCGCGGGCGGCCTGCGCTCATGAACGCGCCCAGCCCGGCAAGGAGCAGGAGCGCGGGTGGTACAAGGGACAGGAGGATCAACTCTGGCTCCCCCCGGATTGGGCTGCCTTCGGGGCTGCCAGAAGGTCCACGGCGTGAGCGCCCGCCAGGAGAGCTTCCCGCGTGTTCTGCGCTTCCACCGGCCCGCGGAACTGCGCCATGCGCAGACCGTAGGTGAGGCGTGAAAGGAGGTGCAGGTGCGCCCTGACCGTCGGGCTTACCAGCGTGAAAAGGGTGTGCACAGGCAGTCCGTCAATGGCGCCGAACTCCACCGGCTTTTCCAGGAAGCACAGCGTGATGGACGGCCGCGGGATGTGGAGGACAATGGGGTTTCGCACGTGGGGAATGGCAATCCCGCCCCCGAACCCGGTTGACCCAAGGGATTCCCGGGCCAGGATCACGGACAGCAGGAACTTCCTGTCCACCTCGTCCGGAAGCCTCATCAGGTCAACGACTGCCTGGAGCACTTCCGCTTTTGAGCTCCCGCCCACCCGGTAGTGGATCCCGCCGGCCTTGATGGCTTCTTCCAGCCCCGGAAGCGGCTCATCCGCGGACCCGTCGCTGAAGATCTCCGGCGATACGCCGACGCGCTTTGCCGTGGCCCATTCCAGGAGCTCGGCCCTGTTGAAACGGTACAGGTCGTTCACCAGGTAGGCGGGCAGGTCCCCCTGCTTCACCCAGCGGTAGACAGTCTTCTCGGACACACCGAGAAGTCTTGCGGCTTCCTTGACGTCGATCTGCATTGTGTCGATTTTCCCGCGCTGTCTCAGAGAGAGACAGCGCGGGAAGGATGTCCAAAGATGAGAATTGCGTCAAGTGCAGGTTGACGCGGGTCCGCCTGGATTACTTTGCTTTTCCCTGGCTCTTCACAGAGGCAACGGCCTTGTCCAGCTCCGCCTGGTCTGCAAGGTAATAGTGCTTGATGGGCTGAAGCTTGTCATCCAGCTCGTAGATCAACGGGATGCCCGTGGGGATGTCCAGCCCGGCAATGTCCTTGTCGGAGATGGAGTCCAGCATTTTCACGAGCGCCCGGAGGCTGTTGCCGTGAGCCGCAATGACAACCTTCCTTCCCTTCTTCAAGGACGGGGCGATGGTCTCATGCCAGTACGGCAGCGCGCGCGCAACGGTGTCCTTGAGGCACTCGGTGAGCGGGAGGTCCCTTTCCGCCAGGTCCCGGTAACGCGGGTCATTGGACGGATGGCGCGGGTCGTTGCGCTCCAGCTTGGGAGGCGGCACGTCGTAACTGCGGCGCCACGTGTGCACCTGCTCCTCACCGAACTTGGCGGCGGTCTCCGCCTTGTTCAGCCCCTGGAGCGCCCCGTAATGGCGCTCGTTGAGCCGCCAGGTGTTGAGGACGGGGATCCACATGAGGTCCATCTGATCAAGGGCCATCCAGAGCGTTCGAATGGCGCGCTTCAGGACCGAGGTGTACGCAAGGTCGAACACGTACCCTTCGGCCTTGAGCTTTTGCCCGGCGCTCTTTGCCTCTGCCATCCCTTTCTCAGAGAGATCCACGTCCGTCCAGCCGGTGAACCTGTTTTCCTTGTTCCAGACGCTTTCACCATGTCTCAGCAATACGAGTCGAATCATGCGCCTACTATACCTTCCGGCGTTCCTGCCTTCAATCGGGCCAGCCGCCTTCCCAGCCGGGTCACTCCTTCCCGGAAATCAGCCGGTGGTGTGAGGAGGCTGAGAACGAGGTGGCTCCCGGAAGGGAAATCATAGAAATAGCCGGGGTGCACAAGGACTCCGTCCTCCTCCAGGGAGCGCAGGCAGATCTCTTCATCGGATGCGGCGTCAGGAAGCCGCACAATGGCATACCACCCGCCTTCCCGGGCCAGGACGCCGCACCCCTTTGCCCCGCGCAGCGCATCCGCCAGGTACCTTTCGTTTTCCTCCAGCCTCCGGAGGATCTGGCCCTGAACGGCCCTCCGCTGCGAAAGGATCTGCTCCGCGGCAAGCTGCACCGGCGTGGACACGGAGAGGTAGGCGTCTGCAATGAACTCAAGGCCCTGGATGGCCTGGTGTTTTTGTGTCTGCGGCCCGCTCACGTGGATCCAGGCCAGCTTCAGCTGGGGCAACCCGACGATCTTGGAGAAACCGTTCAGTACAAATGTGAGGGTTCCGTCATGAACCACTGCGCTTGGAACTCGTTCTGCATCAACGCCGGAAGCGGCGGGCCTTCCATAGTCGCTGAACACTTCATCGACAATCAGGGCAAGGTCGAACCTCCGGCACAGCTCAGCGATCCCCGCAAGCTCGGTCCTTTTGAGGAAAGCCCCTGTGGGGTTGTTCGGGCTGACAACGACGACGGCCCTGGTCTTGTTGCTGATTGTGTTTGCCAGCCGCTCAAGGTCCACGCTCCATCCATTGTCATCGTTGTAGAGGCTTCGGTACGGAACAAGGCGCATGGCCTCCAAGGAGGTCAGGACTTCCAGGAGCGGGTAGCCGGGCACCGGGACCAGGATCTCGCTTCCCGGGTCGGCCAGCAGCTTGAAGAGGTATCCGTAGGCCTCGCTTGTGCCGGAGGCCAGAACCAGGGAATCCGGGTCCACCGAAAGACCGCGCTCGCCATAGTAGCGCGCAACAGCCGCGCGGGCCACGGCAAGGCCCTGCGGGTGAGGCTCGTATCGCATGATCCCCGGCTGGCCGAGGGCCCGCGAAACTGCGGCCTGATCGTAGTCTATCCCGCTCCGGGTTGGATTGGATTCCGTCAGGTCAAAGATGCGCGCGCCGGCTTCCCGCCGGCGCTGAATGGCAAGCGTGAGCGCGTTGGTCGGCGCGTCTTTTGCAATACGGCTGGAAAACATGAGTCACCCGCGCCAGTGAAGCATGAAAATGAAAAAGCCGGCAAGGCGTGCGCCCTGCCGCGGAAAAAAAACGGGGCGCATTCGATGCACCCCGCAGTAGGCCAGGAAGGTGGGGCTTAGAACTGTATTCTGGCGTTGATCATGCCCGCCAGTGAGCCGCTCAGGAACTCGTATTCCATTCCGACCCCAAACTTCAGGATGAACAGGTTGAGGGAAAGCCCGCCGTAGATTCGCGTTGAAAAGCCGTTTGCGCCGCTGGTAACAAGCAGCTGTTGATTCGAAGAACTGTAGTTTGAGCCAAGGAGGTTGTTGATGTAGCTAAGGTCGCCGGCCGAGATTGGGGTCGTAGGCGAGTCTTCATCGATCTGTGATACAATGCCCGCGCCAGCCTGTGAGATCCCGTATGACGCACCAAGCCCGATGTAGGGCGTAATGAT
>Ga0335078_10010627_pt1 | contig 13632 bp, 8 predicted proteins | sample Lox_Sample_32_FD_206711 | JGI IMG/M metagenome (GOLD analysis project Ga0335078, IMG submission 206711) | Soil microbial communities from Loxahatchee National Wildlife Refuge, Florida, United States - Lox_Sample_3.2 | ecosystem: Environmental > Terrestrial > Soil > Wetlands | place: USA: Florida...
GCTTAATGGCTGGTTTGCATCGTCCCAGGTGGGCGCTGCAACAACGAGGTCGCAGAAGTATTCTTCCGGTGAGTTGAGGTTCGGATGCCGGGCGTGCCCGACTCTGAGTGTCCCGATTGCAGATCTCGATCCCAACCTTACTACGTGGAGAACAAAATACAGTTTCCTTTCTCGGCGCGGTGCTTGGTCGCCAAAGTGGTTTCTCCGCTCCGCAAGGGAGAAACGGTCGAAGTCCGTGGTCTCGCTCCGGCCGGAAGATTCCTGTTACCACGACATGCTGGTATTGATTCGCTGGCACGGCCGCAACGTTGCAGTTCCTCTGTCTCAACTGTCTGCTATCAACGCGGACGAATCTACTATCGAGGCTATCGGCGACTGGGACTACTGGCCGGCGCAAAAGCTATTCCTTCCGAGTCAATCAGCTCCGTTGAGAGTTAGGATGCGGCCCAGCATCGAGGACGCCCATGACGAAACGTGAGTCGAAATCGGGGCCGACCTGGACCGATGTGAAAGCTAAGCTCGCAGCATTTGACCGGACCGCGCTCGTGGACTTGATTCACCACCTCTACGCCGCAGATCGTAGCAATCAGGCATTCCTCCATGCCCGCTTCGGCCTGGGCGAGGACGCGTTGGAACCGTACAAGAAAACCCTCGCGCGCTGGCTCTGGCCGGATCCGTTTCGCAATCAAGACGCGTCCGTGTCCAAGGCCAAACAGTCCATCTCTCACTACAAGAAAGCGGTCGGCGATCCTGCGGGACTCACTGAGTTGATGGTTTTTTACTGCGAACAAGCGGCGGGCTACTGTCAGGATATCGGCTATCAGGAGGAAGGATTTTTCGACGCACTGGTACGAATGTTCGAACAAGCCCTCAAGTCGGCGAACACGCTCACCGCGAACGACAAGGCTAGCCTGATCGCCCGACTCGATCGTGTGCGCAAAATCAGTCACGGCTTTGGCTACGGCGTTGGCGACGACATGGACTACCTCATGGCTAGATACGCCAAGCTATCCGGCTGAGGGCCGTGGTCGGTGGTAGGGGGACACGTGCAAATAGCTAATCTCGCTATTTTCGATTACAATGACTTGTGAAAATAGCGTAGAATGCTATTTTCGGGACACGGGTGCCCAACAAGTATCAATCTGTATTACTATCTATGTGGTCTGAGTACTAGTGGACTGTCGCAAAGTAACCATTACCGGTTGTTATGCTTCTAAGTTGGGGGATGTGGCGCCGAACCCAACCACGCCAAGAATAAAGTTCTGCAAGAACAACTAGATCAACTCTGCGAACGCATTGAGGCTACTAAGAGCCTCTAACAAAACCCTGCCACAGAGGAAAAGCCGCCCCCGACGAGGAAGCGGCTTTCGTATTCGGCGTTTGCTGCTACGGTGTGACGCGGAATTGCTTGCTGCTCTTCAGCCCTCTACTGGGGGTCACCACCGTCACAAAACCTGTGCTTGCGCCCGTGGGCACGATGGTTGTGATTTCGGATCTCGAGGCCACAGTGAAGGTAGCCGCCGTGCCGTTAAATGTGACGCTGGTCGCGCCCGTTAGATCGGTTCCCAGAATCTTGACGCGCGCTCCTACCTTGCCGGAAGTGGGCAGTGCTTCCACGAACGGGGGAAGGCCCACAGCCAGGCTGAAGATCGTGCCGTAGTTGCTGGCCCCGCCCTCGTAGGTGACCCCATAGAAGGTCCCATTCGTGTCCTGAACTAGTCCGGCGTCGGGCTTCTCGCCGTCAGTGTTGTCGAAGCTGTGGAGCGTGGTCAGCGTGCCTCCTGTGGTGATGCTGAAGATGCTGCCACAAGGCTGACCGAATGAGCAGTTGGCGGTCCCCCCCGCGGAAGTTGTCCCGTAAAAGGTTCCGTTGGTGGCCTGAATCAGCGCGGCGTACGGGTAGGAGCCGTCAGTCGAGTCGAAGCTGTGCAGCGTGGTCAGCATGCCTCCTGCCGTGATGCTAAAGACGGTCCCATAACCGTTGGCCCCGCCCTCGGAGGTTGTGCTGTAGAAGGTCCCATTGGTGGCTTGAACCAGCGGGGCGTACGGGTCGGCGCCGTCGGTTCGGTCGAAATTGTGGAGCGTGGTCAGTGTGCCTCCCGAGGTGATGCTAAAGACTGTGCCATCGCCGTTGGCCCCGAAATCCGAAGTTGTCCCGTAGAAGGTTCCGTTGGCGCCCTGAACCAGCGCGGCGTACGGGTAGGAGCCGTCGGTTCCGTCGAAGTTGTGGAGCGTGGTCACCGTACCTCCTGAAGTCATGCTAAAGACGGTTCCATAGTTATTGGTCCCGCCCTCGCCAGTTGCGCCGTAGAAAGTCCCGTTGGCAGCCTGAACCAGCCCGCCGACCAGGTAGGCCCCGTCAGTAGTCAGGTCGAAGCTGTGGAGCGTGGTCAGCGTGCCTCCTGCGGTGATGCTAAAAACGGTGCCGTCGCCGTAGAGCCCGCCACTCGAGGTTGTGCCGTAGAAGGTGCCGTTGGTGGCCAGCACAAGCCCGGCCAGAGGCGTCTTGCCGTCAGTGCAGTTGGTTTGGGCGCAGAAGCTGTAAAGGGTGGTCAGCGTTCCGGTGGGAGTCATTTTAAACACGGTGCCGCCACTGTATGCTCCCCCGTATGGCGCGGTTCCGTATAGATTACCGTTCGTGCCCTGAACGAGGGACATGGATGCCGGGTAAGCACCGTTGTCCCCGTTGAAACTTACTAGACTGGTGAAGGTTTGCGCAGGCAAGGCAATCGCTGTGGTAACGAACAGGAGAAGCAAAGCATACGCACCTTTCCCCCAGCTCGGGTCCAAGCGCAACTGCATGGTCAGGTTTTTCATAATTTTCTCCAAAACGTTTCGGTTAGCTTTCCTTTTGTGATTTCTCATGATCATGGTTCGGATGACCCCGATCCTAACGTCCCCCTGGTTTGAGGCCGCCCCTGCGACCGCCGATGTTGAACCGCTTGATCAGCCGGCCAAAATCACCTTCTCTTTCCCTTTTCTCGATTCCCGTGCGCGTTGATCTCATACTTCGCAGCTTGCATTGAAGGGGGCCTGGCTCGGGGCCTTGCCTCCTTCACTGACGGAACGCCGGCTACTTCTGGTCGACCACTAACCTGCTGGCTTGCGCGACCGGATGGGGCAACGGAGCCACATGCGGTAGCGGAAGTACTTTGGGCAGAACCGGCATGGGTAGAGTGGGAAGGGTGAGCGGCGCCCGCTGGGGCGACGCCGATGCGTTGTGGCGGAGCGGCAGGAGTCGTTGATGTTGCACGATCTGCTCGCTTGAAGATGGCATCGCATCGTAGCCAATCCTTGTCGATGCGGGCTGTCCGATAACTTCTGGATACAAGTAGTGACCGCGATCGGCGGGAGCCTTTTCGACCTCGACCGGGATGCGGTTGGCGTTGGCGAAGGCATCCTGGCGAATGCCGGTCACTTGCCATGAGACTTTCACGTTGGGTTTGTCGGTGCGAATGCTGAACTGGTTTTGGCTGACCTCGGAAGCCACGATGGCCTGCGCAAACTGGCCAATCACGGTGAGCTGATAGCGGAAATCCCGGTTCAGCGCCTCGAACCAATCCGGCAGGGTGACCTTAGCCAGACCCGCTTCGTCGGTGGTGACGGTGCCGTCATAAATGTTCTTCATGTCGGGCGACTCGACAAAGGAATGGTAGAGATACTTGTTCGCGGGGTCGAGCGGGTGGTCAATCTTGAACGAGCCGCCGCCTTTGGAGAGTGTGCCGGTGATGCTGACCGCGCCCGCTGAAACCTGTACTACTTCTCCGTTGCCGACGCGGAGATTCAGACTTTGACCGGAATTAGCGTTAAGGTACGTGCCGCCGCTGTTGTTCCCGACCAGCGTGTAGTTGGTGCAGCCCGACATGCCGCCTTGGCTGAGCTGGAGGCCCCAATTGCCAGAGCTTTCCCCGCATCCCGGGTCTCCAATGATCGCCGTTGTCTCGCCCAGGAGATTCGGCATATCCACCAGGAAAACTTCGCCTCCGTAGTCCGATGTATAGTTTTCGGCAACGAGCGAGGCATAAAATGGGCTGGCGTTGGCGAAGGCACCGCCCCAGCCAGAATCGGTCGTTCCAAGTACTCCGACTCCGACACCCGATGTGCCCCCGTAGTCGCCCCACACTCCGTTAGTGTGAAGTTGATCTGATCCCGTGGTACTGGCGCCTGACGAAGCCCCGTAGACGCCGACCTCGGGGCTCGTACCCTCCACGCCATAGCCGGAGGACGACTCCGTCAATCCGTACACACCCGCCGCAGTCCCCGTCGTAGCTTCGTTTGAGCCGACGACGCCGCTGCCAGTCGGCGAATTCACCGAACCTTCCACGCCGTAGCCGGCGGAAGACGCTGTCGTGCCGTACACGCCCGGGGCGGCCCCCGTTGTGGCGATGTTTTCGCCGAGCACGCCATCGCCGTAGGGCGAGTTCGAGGCGCCGAGAACACCAGCTGTAGCCCCCGATGACGCAACCGCGTCGCCATAGACGCCATAGCCAGTAGTAGACACCGTCGTGCCGGACACGCCCATGGCAGTCCCCGTCAGAGCGTTATTTGCGCCGAATACGCCAACGCCACCCGACGAATTCGACACGCCCTGCACACCATACGCCGCCCCGGTCGCAGATTGCGCACTTCCCTGGACGCCAGTGCCCGAGGTCGACGATGTCTGACCGAACACGCCAACCGTGGGCCCCGATGCAGCCGACGCGTAGCCCTGGACGCCAACGCCGGAAGTGGACGTTGCCGTGCCATACATGCCAAAGGCGGGCCCGACACCCGACACGGCAACGGATGTGGCGTTGGTGGTGGTGGCGGCAATGGTGCCGGCGGTCCCGCTCGACGTGGCTGTAATCGTGCCGTTCAGCGTCTGGTTCCCGGTGAACGTGTTGGCCGCGCTCAACTGCGCGTACAGGGCGTTGGTGGCTGCCGTGTTCAGGTTCAGCGTCACTTTGCCGCTGGTCCCGCCACCGGTCAAATCCGTTCCCGCCGTCACGCCCGTGATTGTCCCCGTGCCCACCGCCGCACATATCCACGCGCTGCCGTTGTATTGCAGCACCTGATTCGCCGCGCAGGCGTTCGTCAGCGACAGGTTCAACGTGCCGCTCGTGCCTCCGCCAGTCAGACCAGAGCCGGCTGCGGTGGTGATTCCGGTGAGTGTGCCGTCGCCTGTGCCGGGGAAAGTCTGCCCCGTGGCAAAGGTGATCTGCCCGGTGTTGGCGATGTGCAGCCCGGTCTCAGACGGCTTGGTCGCGCCTTCGCCGAACAGCAGATTCAATGTCCCCGAGGGCGTAGTGGTGTCATTGCTGGCCGGTTCAGACTGCCACTGGAAAACCTGATTCACCGCCGTGCTGCTGGTGCTGTTAAATGCCGACGCCGTCAAGTTCAAAGGTTGTGAGTCCTTGCCCGCCGTCGCCGTCGCCGTACTTGTCGCGGGCAAGCTGAGCGTGCCGCGAATGGTGGCTGCACCTTTTACGTCCAGCGTGGTGGCGGGCGTGGCCGTGTTGATGCCGATCTTCGCCGTGGTTCCGGTTCCGGACTGAAACAGCACGGAGCTAATGATGTCGGAAGTGGAGTCCCACAGCGGCAGGTAGTCGACTGTGCCGGTTCCGGTGATGGCGGTTGACGGCGGGGGTGCGCTCGGTGCGGTCGCTGAGTCTGCAGTGGGCCCTGAAATCGCGCCGTTGGGCGGCGCCGCCAGCACGAAGGCCGAGGGCGGCAATCCACCGATGGTCGCCGCGTCTCCGGCCTTCAGCGCATAGGGCACGCTGAGCAGCAGCACGCGCGGCTGTTCAACCTGCTCAGCGATCCGGACTCCCAGCCAGCGCGCTTCGTCCGTGGTAAACAAAGTCGTGGGCACGCCGTTGGGCTGGGTGATGCCGAGTTGCACAGAATAGTGGCCGGTCGAATCGAGCTGAACATTATTCTGCGTCTCCGTCCACAGCGGCTCACCGCCTTGCTGCGAAGCATACAACGAGAACGTAATGCTCACCACGCCGCTCAACGTGTCGCCGCCTTCATCGGTAGCTACATTGGAGAATTGGATCAACGGCGGCACAGCGAATGTGGAGCCGCTGCTCGCCGTCTGAGCGGCCAGGGAGAGAACGAACAGCAAGAATCCAACTACTGCACAACCGAGGCGGCGCTTCATGGCGTTTTCTCCTGACTGGAATTTTTCAACTCTTTCAGTGCCTGACCCGAACAACAACCGAACGAGAACTGCTGCCGTCCCGTGGAACCACGAATTCCGGGACGACTTGCTTTCGCCCGTTTGTGAGCGTTACTTTCTCCGGTTCCGGCAGCGGCTATGGCCGAACTGCGTTCGACGACTTTGGTCCCTTTGCGTTACTGACGCACCGTCCTGAGGTCGGCTTTCACGGTGCGGACCTCCGAGCCAGTTCGACCGCTCGTTTTAAGCGAGGCCTGGATGGTTTCCATCTTCGAAGCTAGGCGGGCGATCTGCGCTTGCTGGGTTTTGATTTGCTTTTGCTGTTCGCGGATCAGTGCCTGCTGTTCTTTGGCCGCCTCGATCAGCAGCGCGGTAAGGCGGCTGTAATCGACGCTCTGGGCGTCCTTTCCGTTCTTGTCCCAAGTGACGATCTCGGGGACGACTACTCCCACTTCTTCGGCAATCACCCCCACTTCGTGCTTGCCGTTCGCCTTCAGTTCGTAGGAGACGCCGCGAAGTTGCTCGACCTTGCCCAGTGCGTCGTGCAACGTTTGAATATTGGTCTTCCAGCGGCGTGAGCTGTAGGTAGCCCAACCGTCTGCAATCGCTTGGCCTGCACCTTGAGCGATGGTGAACACATTTGAGGGCGTGGCCGTACCGATGCCGACGTTGACCTGTGCGCCGCTCCCCAGCGGACCTCCGAGCACGAGAGCATTACTCTGGCTGACGACTGAGTTCGCACCGATGGCCGTGGCGAAGATTAGGTTGGTGGATTTGGCGTCTGGGCCGGCATAATATCCCAAGGCAGTGTTGAAGCTGCCAGTCGTATTGCCGTAGTAGAGCGCGGCGAAGCCGATGCCTGTGTTTCCGCCCCCCGTGGTGTTGCTGGACACGGCCAGGAGCCCGTCCGCAACGTTGTAAGCGCCGGTGCTGTTGTGCCAAAGCGCTCCATAGCCGCTGGCGGTATTTTCACTGCCTGTGGTGTTCGCCGCCATCGCCCCGATACCCACGGCGGTGTTCTCAGAGCCCGCGGTGTTGTCCTCGAGAGCTTCCAAACCGAGAGCCGTGTTGACGTTCCCCGTTGTGTTGAACTCGAGAGCTTCGACCCCGAAAGCGGTATTCCCAGTGCCGGCGGTGTTGGCGCCAAGCGTGCTAACGCCCATCGCCGTGTTGTAATAGCCCGTCGTGTCCTTCGCGAGCGAGCCGTAACCCAAGGTGAAGTTGCCAAACCCCGTCATGGTAGAGTTTCCGCCTCCGCCGACAAAGAGGTTGTCAAGCGTGGCCGAGCCCGTCGCAAAGGGGGAGCCCGCCAAATTGAAGCTGGTTGCGGCGTTCACCGTACCGTTGACGTCGAGGGTCGTGGCTGGAGTTGTCGTCCCAACTCCTACATGGCCGCCAGTCTGATACAGTTCCGAATCACCTAGCGTCGTGGAGCTCAACCAGAGCGGAATGTAGTCCGTGGTGCCGGTTACCTCGTTACTGACCACTCGGCTGCTCGCGTTGGAATCGCTATTCTTGGTTGACGCCAAGGCTTGCTGCGCTTGACTTGGCGCGCTGCAGAACGCCAACAACAGCGCCGAAAACATCACCACATGAATCTTTTTCATCGTGATTCTCCTGTCGTGGAAATTTGTGAGTCTTGGTGCCCGATGGAACCATGCCGAACGTAAACGTCCGTTACGTAAATCAGCGCAATCATTTCTCGATGTACCCTTGTCATGTCGAAATCGATCCCTTGGGAAGACGAAGCCGTGCCTGTTCGGCTTGATCCGGGGCCAGATTGCTTCCGCACAGCGGGCAGGTATCGAAGCCGGCTGCCGCCACGCTGCTTACCAGCACGGTCGTGCCTTGTCGCTCGACTGTTACCTCAGTGCGCACCGTCCGTCCGGCGGTGTTGGCGGACGTGTCAGAACGGAAGATGCTTGCCCGTGCCGACAGCCAGTAGTAAAGTCCTTTCGTACCGTTCTCCCTGTTCACTGGCCGCGAATATTGCGGCAGTCGCACAAAAAAGGCCAGTCATTCGTTCTCAAAGGTTCTCAAAAGTTGTAAATGGGCTCGATGTCAATGAAAGCCGGGGAGATATTTCAATTCGGGGAGTTTCAGATTGATGCTCGGGCACGGACCCTGCGGCGGAAAACAGCGATCGTCACGCTTAACTTCCGGTCTTTCGATGTGCTGCTGTACTTGGTGCAGAACCCAGGAAGGGTTCTTACCCGGGACGAACTGTTAAAGAAGGCGTGGCCGGATGCCTTTGTGGACGAGCACAGTTTGGCGCAAAGCATCTCTGTGCTGCGGCGCGCACTCGAAGAGAAGCCTGGCGACAACAGCTATATCGTCACTCTGCCGGGTCGCGGGTATCAGTTTGTCGCGACGGTGCAGGTCCTCGTCCCAGAGAACCCGGTGATCGTCCCGGATGCAGCGGTCGCTACCAGCCATGGTTCCAGTGGTGTGATTTTTCAGCAGCATACGATCCGGACCAGTGTCATCACAGAAGAGAAAGCAAGCTCAGGCACAGCAGCGTTGCTGGAAGCTTCTGCGTCTCGGGTTCCGATGCTCTGGAAGATTGCGGTTCCCGTCGTGCTGGCTGCCTTGCTCACGGCGGGCGGGTTCTACTATCGTTCGCGTCAACGCAAGCGCCTGACCGAGAAGGACACCATCGTTCTCGCCGACTTTGCCAACAGCACGGGCGATGCAATCTTCGATGACACGCTGAAGACGGCGCTCAACATTTCCCTTCGGCAATCGCCCTTCCTGAATGTCCTCCCGGACAGCCAAGTTGCGAAGACCATGCAGCTGATGACCCGTCCCGTCCGCACGAAACTCACCCCAGATCTAGCCCGTGACCTTTGCCAGCGGGCTGGTAGCAAGGCTTATATCGCCGGAGCGATTGGCAGTTTAGGCAGTGAATATGTGCTGGAACTTAAGGCCGTGAATTGCCAGAACGGAGACGTGCTGGCGGAGGAGCAGATGACGGCGGCGTCCAAAGAGAAGGTGCTGGACGTGCTGGGCGAGGCGGCGTCCAAACTGCGCAGTGAGTTGGGCGAATCACTGGAGACAGTGCGGAAGTTTGACGTTCCACTGGCCGAGGCCACTACATCCTCGCTCGAAGCTCTGAAGGAGTTCAGCCTTGGCAGAAGGGCCGAAAGCGAGAACGTCGCCGCGATCCTGCCACACGATCAACGTGCCATCGAGCTTGACCCGAATTTTGCCATGGGCTACAGGGCAGTAGGCTTGGACTACGCCCGTCTCGGCCAAGCTGAGCGGACCAGCGAGTACGTGATTAGGGCATTCCAGTTGCGAGAACATGCCAGCGAACGGGAAAGGCTGGCTATCACAGCGAACTACTACCAGAATGTAACCCGAGAACTGGATAAGGCGGCTTTTGCGTATCAGGAGTGGATTGAGAGCTACCCGCGGCAAAGCGCCCCAGCTTACGGCAATTTGGGCCTGGATTACGCCGCACAGGGGCAGTATGTGAAAGCCGCGGAGATGATGAGGCAAGGCAAGCGTCTTGCACCGGATCGCAAAAGTTGGAATGAGAATCTCGCCAACTATGCCCTTGCTATGCAGCACTTCGACGAAGCGCGGCAGATCAGCGACGATGCGCGAGTGCAAAAAGCGGATAGCGTAATATCGCATAGTGCTGGTTACGCCCTTGCCTTTGTGGAGTCGGATTCCGCGGGGATGGCGGAACAACAACAGTGGTTTGCAGGTAAGCCCCAATACGAAAACTTTGGGCTGGCGCTCGCATCTGACACCGAGGCTTATGCCGGTCATGTGGGCAAAGCTCGGGAACTGACCAAGCGGGCGGTAGACTCAGCCGTACGAACGGACAATAAAGAAGTTGGGGCGATCGATCTGGCTATTGCTGCTCAGCGGGAAGCGACTTACGGCAATGTCGCCGAAGCCCGGCGGACAGCGGCAGAGGCTCTGAAACTTGATCCCAAGAGTCAGGGTGTTGAGGTTGAAGTCGCGCTTGCGTTCGCCATGGCGGGCGACACAGCGCGAGCCGAATCGTTGGCCCAGGACTTGGCGAAACGATTCCCGTTGGGAACGCAGATGCAGTCGCTTTGGCTGCCACCGATTGAGGCGCAATTGGCGCTGGACAATAAGAACCCGGCTTCTGCGCTGAACACCTTGCAGGCTGCCTCGCCGATCGAATTAGGCAACATTCCGTTCATTGAGAATATCTCCTGCCTGTATCCGACGTACGTGCGTGGTGAGGCATACTTGGCAGCCGGAGAGGGCAACGCTGCCGCTGCCGAGTTTCAGAAAATTCTCGACCACAACGGCATCGTCTGGAATTGCTGGACGGGGGCGTTGGCGCGTCTGGGCGTGGCTCGCGCCAACGCCTTGCAGTCGAAAACCTCGCAGGGAGCGGATGCCGATGCCGCCCGCGTCCGGGCGGTTGCCGCCTACAAGGATTTCCTCACGCTTTGGAAAGACGCCGACCCCGACATCCCCATCTTGAAGCAAGCCAAAGCCGAATACGCGAAGCGTGTGCTGAGCAGCACGTTGTCCGGGAGGGTTAAAGTCCCTCAGGCAGGTGTGGCTAGGGCTCTGCGCAGTGGTAGCGTACGGTAACCGTGGAATAGATTAGCTTCGAGGCGGAATGCGATCGGTGGCAAATTGTTGCGCAGATCTCTATCGCAATCGCAAGCGACGCCACCGGTATTGCGTGGCTAAGATCAGAAGACTTCGGGCGTCAGCCCATTTCGATTTTCAAATCGCGCTCTTTCCGGGCGAGAACCGAAATTCACTTTCATCCCTACTCTACGCAGAAACGTTTACATCATTTCGGGGAAGAAGCAGATGCACTTGCCGATTTGTTCTTGAGAGATCCTCCTTGGACTTCGATGCTTCCTTTGATGTGCGCACCCGGTTCGATAGAGATGCTCTGGGTCACGATATCGCCGACGACAACGGCCGACTGCTTTAGGTCGACACGCTCGCTCGCTTGAATGCTGCCTTCCAGCTTGCCGCTCACGACTACAGCGCGGGCGATGACGTTGGCCTTGAGTCGCCCATCGGGTCCAATGGTCAGGCGGTTGCCTTTCGGGTCGACAGATCCTTCCACTTGACCGTCAATGTAAAGATCTCCATCGCACGAGACCTGTCCTTTGATCACAAACGACTTGCCGATGAGGATCATTCCCGCAACATCCGGCGGCTTGGGCACTTCCATGAGTCGAGCCTCCTGAGACAGCACCCTGAGGAGCTTGATTCTACTCCGCCTAAAACCGGAGATTGCGAGGTACTAGAGGCCGGAAGGCTTAAGACTTTTTAATATGGCGTGTCGACTGCTTGGGTTTAGAGCGAACCGGCTGGCGAATAACATCACGAATGGGATTGAGACTCTCGCCGTCGTTTTGCCTGACCTTCGTTTTGCCTCTGGCTAGCGGTACTTCGCCGCCCGCTTATTCTGAGTACCTGTTCTTTGGGACGATCGAACTAATATGCACTTCGGTCATCATCTGGCCGACGTGGGCTTGGTCAGGAGTTGAAGCGAGCAGTTAGTTCGGAGCGGGACGCCGACCTCAAGGGAGCTATCCGAAGGTCGACGCCGCATTTTGGGAGTTATTTCCTTAGGCGACGCAGAATCTTACGCCCGAACAAAAGTATAGATTCTAACTATCGCCTCCGTTAGCAGCGCCCTGACTTCACGATCGGTGATCTTCTTCGTACCAGTCGTCCGGTGGCAGCGACAGCCCCCAAATGTTTCCCGGTTCGTCGAGGGCGATCCCATAAATAAGAGGTCGATCAGGATCGACGTAAACAACCTTCGCGTTCGCACGCTTGTCAGTGATGATGACGACAATCTCGATCTTCAGTTCCAAGCGCAGCGGAATGGCAGATGAGATGAGCGCTCCATGGAGGTTCACGACGATCGTTTCACCGTTACATATCAGTGGTTCACTCAAACCCTTCACCGCGATTACGACTTCCAGTGGAACACGAATGCTTCTACGCGATTCGCCAACGCGCACATTCGACATGACACTTCCCGTCCTTGGCCGAGATCATATCAAAACTTTTTCTGTGCCACCAAAAGTCTCGTATTCTATGGATGCGCTAGGCCACGCATTCTGGTGCAGGCTGCCGTTGAGGGGGGCCATCGCGTCCGCCTGATCGTTCAATTTCACTTTCCTCGGTAGACCGAAGTTCCAGTCTTACCCCCTCTCCCCGTCTGGTTTTTGCTACGCACTAAACTTCGAAACAAACGATCGTGATGAACTCCTGTGATCTCCTTGCCCTTTGTGGTGAGAACTTCTCCTGCGGTTGTAGAGAGGGAACAACAGCGCTACAATTTGCCCGAACCAACCGACCGCCCAGCTCACGATGCGGACGTGTGATCCGGGGCCGATCCTTTCTGTTGCTGGGCAGCCAGAATCTCAGAGAGGTGTCCAATGAAGAAGCTGCTCTTGGGCCTGACGCTGCTCGCGTCGGGAATGTTATTCGCGCAGACCCCATTTGACGGGACATGGGTGACCAAGCTGGACACGGCCAAACTTCCCACCAAGCCCGACAAATATGCTTTGAAGGACAACATGTACGAGTGCCTCACCTGCGTCCCCAAAGTCGCAGTGAAGGCCGACGGAAGCGATCAAAAAGTCACCGGACATCCCTATTACGACACCATCGCTGTCAAGGTCGTCAATGCCAGTGAAGTGGAAATCATCGAGAAGAAAGACAGCAAGGTGATGTACAAGGACACGGCGAGCATTTCTTCTGACGGGAAAACACTGAGCGACAAGTTCACCGACACCACAGGCACTCAGCCAGTTACAGGCGAGATAACCTCGAAGCGTGTGGCGGCGGGATCTGCCGGATCGCACGCGCTCGCCGGAGCGTGGCGCCCGGAGAAGGTCAACAGCGTCTCCAGCAACGGGCTGACCGTCACCTATCAGGGCACGGAAAACGGCTTGAAGATGTCCGATCAGAACGGCAACAGCTACGACGCGAAATTCGATGGTAAAGAATATCCGATCAACGGAGATCCCGGCAAAACCGTGGTTTCGCTCAAGCGCGTCGGCAACGATACGATTGAAGAAACTGACAAGCGCGACGGCAAGGTGGTCGGCATTTCGCGCATGACGGTGTCGAAGGACGGAAAAACCATACACATCGACTACACCAACAAGCTGCAAGGCACCACCACGTCGGTCGATATGGAAAAGCAGTCATAGGACACGAAGAGGCGCGGCAGCTATCCTACTGCGCCTCAACTCATCCACGGTAAATTTCTGAGATCAGGATAAAGCAGCGTCTGTCACGCCGGTCATTTTCTTGACAGCATTGGCGGCCGGGCAAAGCACTTGGTCGGGTGGTTGATGGTAAGTGTCAGAGCAAACACATGCGTGACACATTGAATCCGCAGCCAGCGTGACGTCGCCACTTGATCTGCAAATTCTGAGGCGGCAAGTATTCGTGCCTTCGTCCAAGGAGGATTACTGCCGGTTAGGCCGTTATTC
>Ga0335078_10010628_pt1 | contig 13631 bp, 16 predicted proteins | sample Lox_Sample_32_FD_206711 | JGI IMG/M metagenome (GOLD analysis project Ga0335078, IMG submission 206711) | Soil microbial communities from Loxahatchee National Wildlife Refuge, Florida, United States - Lox_Sample_3.2 | ecosystem: Environmental > Terrestrial > Soil > Wetlands | place: USA...
CTCATCTCTTCCAATTTGAGCTCTTCATCGGCCTTCTTTATATATTCATCAAGATCCTCATAGATACTTCCTCCTTCCGGAACAGTGGGAACCCGTATGAATCGTTCGATAGGTCGAAACACAGGACCAACTTTCTCAATCCACCGTCGCCGACGCTCGATGATAGCTTTTGTACCATCTCCAATTCCAGATTTCTCCACCGTTTTACCAGCAACAGAACTATGACCACCAGCTGAGGAACCACCACCCGCTCCACCGATAGAACGCTTCTTCTTGGCCTTGATGGACTTGGTGCGCTTGTTGAAAGCATCGCCCACTTGTTTATCAAGATCGTCCAGTATAGTAGCATATTCCTGATATGCTAACTGTTCCTCCACCTTTCTCTCTAGTATCATTTTCCGAGCCGTATTCTCTAATGCCTGTTGGCGAAGCTGCTTCTGCAATTTGCGAAGCTCTTGGCATATTTCATCGTCCTCTCGATTATTCCAATTGATTTGTCCCTCTTCACCCGTCAAACTGTCCTCTGACAGAGTCAAAAGACCGATATACTTGAGCTCGCCCTTCAACCGTTCTTCAAATGAAGCGTAATCAGCTTTCGACACTGCCACTCTCCAGCTCTGTCCACCGCCATTCTCCATGGCTTGGGAAGCATCCCCCTCCTTCTCGTTCACATCCTTCTCGTCTGACGTTGCCTTTTCCTCTACTAGAGCTGACAAGACGCGTTCAGCCAAGGGGCCGGCTGACACCACATCCAAACTTTCCAGGTGTTCGTCTCTAAGCAAATCTGCCGACCCACGAGGCACACAGTTGTTGGTGTCAGGATGTGGACCAGGTGCAGGAGAGCCGTGATACGGAAGATCAGAGTCTGCAGCCCAGACTTCCAAATAGTCAGGACCAAGTGGCGGAATAATGTATGGTGCTATAGTATCTCCCTAAATCAATGAGCGTGCAAAATTTCAGAATTCAGCTACCCTCTTTCGCAGAAATGTCAAATCATCTTCAGAGAAAGGACGAAAATAGGGTTCGAGTGTTTTGAGAAAGGTATCGTGTGACACTTGATTCTGAGCCTTGACCTTTGAGAAATCCTCAGTGGGCGGAATTCCTGGGAGATCCTTGCTCAAATCAATGGTGGGATATGTCGCAACTCCCAAGAGTCTAGTTATCTCTTCCAGCGAGTGTGCTGAGAAATCGAGGTTTTCGGGTGCTATATAGTTACGATCTATGACAGGCTTTACTGGAGGGGGCACTTTCGAAAGGTCGATGGGCTCATAGGTTGGCTGAGCAGATGGTGGGATGACTTGCAACTGCAAACCGGGCGATGAACGCTTTGAGACTTGCTTTTTATGGACTATATGAACATAAGCAGGGGAAGATGTAAAGCAAATGATACGTTTAGGGGTCGATAATTGAGGCGTCGAGGCTCGTGAGACATCGTCAAGTTTCCTCTTCTTTCTTAGCGGAACATCACTTTCGGACCCCGAATCTAGCACGCGCACTGTTAACAAATTGGTTGGCAGGGAAACAAGCAAGCAAAGGGAGGGGAGTGCTACCATCATCCGCGGTAGCAGCAGCGCTTTTCTGAGCATCTCGTCTTCGCGCTTGATCTGCACTGCCAAAACGTGAAAACAAAGTCTCTAGGTCTCTTTGATATTTGTTTGCCTGTTTCCTTGCTGCGCTGTTAAGGTCATCCACTTCCTTCCTTAATCGCTCGATTTCACTTTCTGCTGGGAGAACATCTGAGGATCCATTGACAAGCGTCGATAAAAGTGATGGAACAGGACCAACGGCATGTTCTTTGAAGGAGTGGCCACTAGGAGTGGATGACATCCTCCGGCTGCCACTTCAAGATCCGTCTCCAAACGCAGGTAATATTTTTGGCTTCGTATAAAAACCACACGCCTTGAAAATTTATTGCTTTGCGATTAGCTAATCAACGGCTTCATCCGGCATCCGGGCTTCCCTTGAGCGGAGATCTGAGTTAAAGCCGGCAGCCGATCCAACAAACAACCGTATTACGCTAAAAGTCCTAAATGAGCGTTTTTCTCCACTGACTGAAATCCTTTTCTCAGAGACCGACGATGGATTCGAGGACGGTAGGCATTCTTGGGGGAGGGCAACTTGGCCGGATGATGGTTGAGGCTGCCAATCGGCTCAACATAAAAACGGTCATATTAGATGCATCACAGTCACCCGCGAAACAAATAAATGCTGTTACCGATCATGTCGACGGTTCATTCATGGATTCCGAAGCTATTATGGAACTTGCCCAAAAGTGTGATATCCTTACGGCGGAAATAGAACATGTCGACACCAATGTCCTCCAACTCCTTCAGCTGCAAAAAACAGTAGTAGTGCAACCCTCGCCGCAGACAATCGGTACAATCCAAGACAAATACCTCCAGAAGCAACACTTAATCTCAAACTCCATTGCGACTCCCGAATCGTATCCTCTTCATACCAGCGATAGAGATTCCGTGATAGCTATTGCCGAAAGGGTAGGATATCCGCTCATGATGAAGTCACGTACCTTGGCATATGACGGCAGAGGAAATTTTGTAGTCAAAGGCCCTGCAGATATCGAAAATGCTCTTTCTGCACTGAGCGGCAAGCCTCTGTACATTGAACGATGGGCCCCATTCACAAAGGAACTGGCAGTTATGGTAGTACGATCCTCTAGCGGCCTGATACGATCGTATCCTACAGTCGAAACAATTCATCAAGATAATATATGTCACCTCGTCTTCGCTCCCGCTCGTGTTCCCCCCACCACTCGATTAAAAGCCAAAATTCTAGCCGAAAATGCTATCAAGACATTTGAAGGAGCAGGAGTTTTTGGAGTCGAGATGTTTTGGATGCAAGAAACAGGTAGCCCTAAGATATTCTGATTCCCTAACTATTATAGACACTATAATGATCAATGAGATCGCCCCGAGACCCCATAATTCGGGCCATTACACCATTGAAGCAGCTCCCATCTCTCAATATGAGGCACATTTACGAGCAATTCTCGATCTACCTCTACCTGAGGATTGCACCGAACTCGTAACACCCGCCATTATGTTGAACATTCTCGGCACGGAATTACACACGTCATATCTGGACCCTTGCAAGCGAGCATTAGAGATAACAGGGGCGCATATTCACCTCTATGGAAAACAAGAGGCCAGAAAAGGTCGAAAGATGGGACACATCACGTTCACTGCAAAATCTATGGCAGACTGCGAGGAATTACTTGCTAAATGCTTGGAAGAGGAACAACAGAAACAAAGTGCATCGGAGGTTGCTGTGATCATGGGATCAGATAGCGACCTGCCCGTTATGGCTGCAGGTTGTCAGATTCTGGAGGATTTCGGCCTTCGCCCTGACGTCACAATCGTATCAGCTCACCGGACACCTGAACGTATGGTTGAATTTGCGAAATCAGCAGGAGCAAGCGGAGTAAAGGTCATAATTGCTGGTGCAGGAGGTATTCTTCATGGATCTTTGGCTCTAACCTAACTTAATTAGGTGCGGCTCATTTACCCGGCATGGTCGCCGCGATGACTCCTTTGCCAGTCATCGGCGTGCCAGTAAAAGCCACACATCTCGATGGAATGGATTCTCTCTTGTCCATAGTACAAATGCCTGTAAATCTCCAGATTAGTCTTACTAACGCTCAATAGCGGGGAATACCTGTTGCAACTGTGGCAATCAATAATTCAACGAATGCAGCCCTGCTCGCTCTTCGGATCGTTGGAGCCGGAAGGCCTGAGATCCTAGAGGCCATGGAGAGATATCTAGGCTCATTGAAGGAAGAAGTTGGTCATAAGATTGGTAAGTTGGAAAGCATTGGATGGAGGGAATACCTCGCTAGAAAATGAATTATGTTACCATGTCTATTTAAAACTGTTCCTTATAAATAAACTTTTATACCCTCTAAACTGCCTTAATACAACATGCGGGTCATGATATTGAACGGTGTAGCTGCTAATTTCTTATAGATGTCTTTAATCTGATCCTCGCGCACTTCGCTGATATCTGCAATCATATATGCAACGTCTCCCCTGATGGAGTCAACGAAATCAGAAAGAAGACATACCTCGAATCGGAAAATTGTTTGTCTACGTTGATATCCACCTCACTGAAGATGTTGTTAAATTCACGTAGAGCACCCGCCATATTATGATGCACAACGCAAACCCGAGCATGATTTTCTTCATCAATCGTAAGGCTTCGCAATGAAACTTCAGGGAAGTTGACAGCCCCCGTCGAGCTTCCCTCGTTGAGGTCTGAATGATCAGCTTTTTACGAGAAACAGTGGAGATACATTTTAGAAGAGAATCTGCGACCTCAACGCCAATCATGCTTTGGGCTTCTTCTGTACTGCCGCCAATGTGTGGGGTAATGATGATATTTGTAAGACTCCTCAAAGCTGTAGCCCATTCATTTAGATTATTGTCGAAGTGGGGTCCATTCTTTGCAGGTTCATTTGGATAGACATCCAAGGAGAACCCAGCGATCTTACCGCTCCGACGAGCGTCGATAAGGGCAGGGATATCGACTACTGTACCCCTGGAAGCATTGATCAAATAAGACCCCGTTTTCATGGCATCCAACTCCGCCCGCGAAATCATGTTTTTCGTCTCGGGTAGCTCAGGGACATGGAGTGTGACAAAATCCGATTGTCGAAGTAATTGATGTAACGTAGGAAGTTGTTTTGCCGTGCCCATCGACTATGAAATTGTCAGGAGAGATGTGCAAGTGTATGTACCATGATCGGAAAGATATCGTAGTAGACAACCTGCATTCCCATGGATTCCGCAAGAACGCTAAGCTGAGTCCCGATATGACCGTAACCCACAATACCTAGTTTTGTCAATATTTATTAGCTGTGAGAATGTAAATACCCAATGTTTTCCCCCGGATTTCCCAGCACTTGCTACTAACTTTATTCCATACACCGTTGCGCATCTCATGAGTGCGCTCGACGTATTGACGGCTCAAAGCGATTATCTCGCTTATTACGAGTTCGGCAACACTTCGCGAATTGCTAAAAGGACTGTTGAAAACAGCAATTCCTCGCTTGGCTGCATACTCCAGATCGACTTGATTGGTGCCGATGCAAAAGCAGCCGATGCAAACCAAATTCTGAGCATGCTTGAGAACATTCTCCGTCAACTTGGTTTTCGAACGTATTCCGATGGCCTGGACATCGCGAATCTTCTCAATAAGTTGATCTTCCGGAAGAGAAGTTTTATGGAATTCGATCTAGTCATTAACGTTGCTCTGCCAAAAAGATTGGTAAAACCTGATAACCCTGCTTTTCAAGGATGTCGACACCCGTTTGAGCCACGTTCTCCAGAAGCACTAAAATAACATGAGTACTGTTCTGAGAGTGTGGAGGGGAATACAGATTTTGATATCCTCGGTTGCGAATGGCTTGAGTTGTTTAGGAACCTCTGCAGTTCCGGACCTTGTTAGTCTTCGCTGTCTGCCCGAGCCGCCGCTCAAGGGATCGGGAGGACTTGTGCTGTAAGAGGGGCTCGACCCTAATCTGGCGAGTTTGAGATCAAAGGAGGAAGAAACAGGCGGAGACGTTGCAGAAGGAGAGGCCAGCTGCATCTTGGCGATTCCACTCGCAATGGGAATATTGCCCGACATGTTTGGGAATAAGAGGATCAAAAATCAAGGTACCTAAAAAAAAAAAGCTGTGAGCACAATTGCGTGATTGATCGATCTTCCACTATATACTTATTTAAATACATATGTAAATATTTATGTAAACTTCACTTTGCGTCTCGTTCCCTGAAATTCTCCGCCCAAAAAAACTTCACCAGCATTTACCGTTCCTGTTTTGCTTGAGCTGTCATGTTATGCTCATGCAAAGTCGACATGAGCAACTTGTGTCCTTTTCATGTCTTTTTTTGTTCTGCATCGCACACGTTCTAACGGCTACAACCGGCAAGGCGATTTACTCAGCTTCCCCGCAATCAACCTGTAGACCCGTGAATTACATCCTCGACTCGCTCCCTCAACAATGTCCCCTTTCTCTGAATCCATCTGGAAAAGATTTATATCAACCTATTTCACGTATTTCTCAGGACTTGGCGATTGAGCTAAGGGTTAGAAACGACACTATCTTCATCAACATTCCGTGAACCAGCCACAAATGGACGTACGACCACCTTATCCCAGAATGAGCACGCTGAACCTATTCCTGGCTCTGCGCAACATGAACGGTTGATAGTGCCTGCTGGAGGCGAAACAGCCTCTGTCGTTGTTGTAATGCCAATAGAGACAGAAGTTGCCACGCCAATCTCACTCTCTTCGATTAACGAAGCTCATTCAAACGAGGGTTTCCTTTCGTTTGAAGACTGGAAAAATTTGAATTTACTGAGGTCAGCGGAAGTAGTTGCCAATGAAGGCCAAAGTGAAGCTATCACAAATGTGCGAGAAGCTCCGCAGCCTAGAGGGCAGCACGGTGACCAAGCCATCGACTCGATTGGGGATGAGATTGATCTACAAATCGCCAGTACCCATTACGGACGAACATCAAAGGAGCGGTTCAACTATGCCTCATTTGATTGTGCTGCCGCTGTACTAAAAGCGAACCCAGAGGCTAAAGGCTCATCTTCAATTCTTGACGAAAATCAGGATAGATATATGCTCAACAAATGCAGCGCAGCAAACAAATTTGTAATCGTTGAGATGTGTGAGGATATCTTGGTGGATACCATAGTTTTGGCCAACCTCGAATTCTTCTCCAGTACTTTTAGGGATTTCCGCGTGTCAGTATCAGATCGATTTCCAATACCAGAACGCGAGTGGAAGACATTGGGTACATTTGCCGCCAGCAACTCACGAACGCTGCAAGTGTTTGCAATTAAGAATCCTCTTATTTGGACCCGATATCTTCGAATCGAATTCCTCACTCATTTCGGCAATGAATTCTATTGCCCGTTGACCCTTCTTCGCGTGCATGGCACAACAATGATGGAGGAATATAAAAATCAGGAGAATGCCGGCCAAGAAAAATCTCGCCAAAAGTCAGCGGAGGGATCGTCGTTAGATTCACGACAAGCCGCAACTACGAACGTGGACTATACACAGTCTCTCGTTTCTTCACTCACAGTGGAGTCCGTTATTCCCGAAGTAACAGAACATGTGGGTGTTTCAAGAAATATTGCTCATATTTCTCCGGAGTCTACATCAGTAGAAATCGAAAGGAGCGAGACCACACCCAAAAGGTTCTCGTCGCGTTCAGATATAAGTGGTTTAACTGAAATCTCCAAGAATGAAGAACACAGAACAATAAATAGCACATTCGATGAAGATGAAGATCCGAAGGGGACAATCACCTCGAAAGTAGTGACTTCAAGCACAACCTCAACCTCAGCACCCCAAGAGGAACCGAGCCAGCAGAATACAACATCTACCAGCGAGCTTGCCTCTAGCATTGACAACACTCCTGAGAAAGAGTCCTCTATTTCAACAAGCTCAGTCATACCAACCACGCAGGAAAGCGTGTATAAAACTATAACCAAACGCCTGAGTCTCCTCGAGGCAAACGCCACGCTTTCTTTGCGTTATATTGAAGAACAATCACAGCTCATGCGAGATGTCTTCAGTAAAATGGAACGGCGGCATGCACAGAAAATCGATATATTTATCTCTGAGCTCAACAATACGCTCGCTACCAGATTATCCTTTTTTGTAAGGTTCCCGGTTTTGTGATTCTGATTATGAGCATCAACAATACGAGCAATTATGGCAATCAACAATTGTTGAGCTCGAAACTCAGCGGGAGATATCTCAAGCAGAACTTGTGGCGATGAGCGCGAGGCTTAGTCTCTTAGCCGACGAGGTAAACCGGCCTTCTTTTACCTTTTGACATTCTAGATGATTTTCCAGAAGCGAATGAGTATTGCTCATTCCGTAATGCTCTTGATAACCCTCCTTTTTGTTCTTACGACACGAGGGGTCACTCTCGATCTTAGTCATGCAAGGAGGGTGACTGCAACACGGGCCGCTACCACAACGCTGACTACGTCGCCTAGGCTCGGACGCCATCACTATAGGTCACATTCCACGCATAACAGTGCGACCGAAGACTACATATCGACACAAACACCAAGTCTTGCTCAGAAGCCGGGGCGTGGTCGGAAAGTTGTCATTTTACAGCAAGCTCGTAGTGCACCGGCGTCACCAGCAGGTACTTTACGCGGATGGAACATGCTACAAAAGCATCATGAAAAAGCTTCGGATACTTTAGAGGAGGTCACCACTGATACTTCCAATGAGGGTTCTTCCGACAGACCGTCGAAAGAAGAGAATCTAGAAGAACTCGATGCAGAGGGTGGTATGGCCAGCTTTTCCGACTATCCGTCCCCTGTAAGTGCAATTGAGCAGCGTTCCTGGAGATTTAATGCCGGTGAAGAGTAGAAGTCCAAGATAATAATTTGTATGCGTCATGACTACCTGGTCTACGAAATCCCACCTTCTGCGCTATATTCCATCTCTTCTGCACTTATTATTTCCACAATCTTAAAGTTCGATTTCCCACATCGAAGTACTATGACCTTCCCATCGAGCAGAAAATCACTGCTCACGGGGGTGTTCATATCCTTTCGTTGCACACCATTGACATAAACTCCACCACCCTGCACAGCTCTAATACCTTCGCCTAGAACATCAGTGAAAGGCTCAGAACTTGCTACTGTAAGACTTGACTAAACCTATCGACTTAAGGAACCTCGAGAGCGTCATTCCTTCAACCGATTGAGGCGGAAGTCGCTTTAACATGGCATCATCACCCCGGAATGCTTGCAAAATTAGATCTGCCCGGAAATTTCGTTGACTGGCATCAGGACTATCAGCAATACGAGGTCCGGGGTAGAGGGCAGCAGTTTGGAAAATGCACTTCTGGGCAACCTCCGCCCGGTGTATTAAAGTGACAACTTCTTCGGCAAGAATGCGCTGAGCCACCCGTCTTTCAGGGGCTTTGCTATGCTCGGTAATAATTTCGGCGATTCGTTCGAGGGGGAGTAAGGTGAAGATCTTCAGGTATTGCTCGGCGTGATCATCTAGAGTGCGGAGGAAATACTATAGCAAATTAGTCTTCACGTCCAATTAAACAGAAGGTCCAGCACAAATCCCAAAGAGAGAATTAAGAAAGTGTACCTGATAAAGATCAAAAGGATGTGTATAGTTGGGATCGAGAAACAAAGCATTGCCTGCAGATTTTCCCAACTTTTCGCCAGACGGTGAGAGAAGTAGTGGAACAGTGAGGCCATAAGCATCCGCTAGCGTGAGGCAAGGAATGAATAAAGGCTTACGTCTCGTGTCTGATTTCACGACATCGGACTTTTGACATAACTCGATGCCGGCGGTGATGTTGCCCCACTGATCAGATCCCCCTATCTGGAAAAAAATAAGCCTGATACAATAACCGGAATACCTGCAATTGGCACTTCTTACTCTGATATAGACGTAGAAAGTCATACGCCTGTAGACTTTGATATAAAAAGCTAGCAGCGTCCAAGCCTTCCGGAGACTGCAGACGTACTTTAACACTGTAAGAAGTCAGAAGGTGGCGGAAAAGAACATTAGCACCTCTCTCTAGATAACATAGGTCCGAGCCGCATGAATCGAGCGACATTTTTAAGGAAATCAGAGAATTTAAAATCTTTCCACCAAGATTCATTGTTTAAGATCTCAAGTTTTCCGAACAAATTTTCCTTGTATCCCCGTGCACTTGCATACTTTCTAGCATTGTTGAAAATTGTATGCACTTGGTGGGTGATTTTTGATATGTTATTTGCTGCAACGTCCGAAGACAAGATTTCTCGATCTGTTAACCTCCCGGACGGATCACCAATTCGGCATGTAAATCCTCCAATCTGTATAGATCAGCTTTTGATGGGATGATCATTGTTAACCAGAGGAATTATATTGTGTCCACGAATTTGCAAATGCAAGAGAGGCATCAAAGTCATAAGATTCCCCAAATGTAATGAATCTGCAGTTGGGTCAACTCCGCAATAGGCCGTAATTTTTCCCGCCTCAACAGCTTTCTCAAGGCCTGGCTCACTATTCAAGTATTAGCAATTGGCTTCAAGTTGGATTTTGAGTGAAACTTGGTAACATTATTGACTAGCCCTCGAGAACGCAACTCCGATAAAAAGGAGGCCCTTGTGGGAGGAGAAGAAAGTGAAGAGTGATGATTGACTCCATATGTAGCGGCAAGCGGGAACTTCCTACGGCAACTACTATGACATTGACGAAGGTTTCTGGCTGATACAGAGCTGCGCAAATTCCATTTACGCGCCAGCATCAACGAGTGACTGACTGCTCGCTAAATAACTTTGCTCCTAGAAATTCCGAAAATCGAAGTGAGTGGCTGTCGATCAATAGCAGATCGTCAAAAAAATTTCATCGAATAAATAAATAATGCTCTCCCACATCAATTTTGATACCGGCTTTATAGATTTTGTGTCTATTATTTTCTTCTCTTGGCTCAAACTATAAACTCCAAACTACATCATCATCTCGCCGCTGAAGGAGCCGCTTGCGTTCCAGCAAGAACCGTAAATGATCGATGCCGCCCCGTTGCTCTCTTACTTCTATGACAAGATAAATGCTATAAGACGTTCTATCACGCGTTAATTTCTTTCCCAAATATGGCATTCAACTTTACTTGGCCCACCTTTTCAAAGCCCTTCTATGAAACGGCCAGCAATCTGTTAACGTCTGCTCTTTCGAAGGCGCCTATGCCTCCAATCATTACGGATAACATCATTGTTAAAGAATTCAATCTCGGTACAGCTGCACCTGATTTGGAAATGCTCGAGATTGGAGAACTCGGAGAAGACAAATTTCGGGGAGTGTTCAAGTTAAAGTATTCAGGCGATGCTTATATTGTCTTGCAGACCAAAGTTCAGGTATCGTTCACAAGCCATTTGGTTTTCCTGCACGTTTACTCATACTATATATAGGCCAATCCTTTGCATACCAGAAGTCGGCTTACCCCTCCATTTACCTCGAGAGGAGTTTTGGCAGCCGATGCACCGCTTACCGTTCCCATGTTTCTAAGGCTATCCAAATTTCAATTATCCGGAATCATCATTCTCGTTTTCTCAAAGCAAAAGGGCTTGACATTGGTATTTCGAAATGACCCGGTCGACTCTGTGAAAGTTTCCAGCACGTTTGACTCAATTCCTGCTATTCAGAGATTCCTTCAGGCCGAAATCGAAAGACTGCTCCGAGACCTGATGCGAGAAGAAGTTCCTGCCATCATTCACAAGTTAAGCTTGGAGTGGGCAATGCGGAACCAAGCCGATGAGTGTCTCTCGCCAGCTTCATTAACAAACACCGAGCCACACTCAACCAACGTTGCGCAGATATACCCCTATCCGATCGATATCGACTCCAGCGATCCTTTGCATCCCATTTTTTCTCAAGCCAACATTCGTCGATTAACAGAGCTTTCTCTGGCACAGCACACCTTATCTCCTTTCACAATCTCTATTCCTAATTCCGTTTTCCGTTCCTCGGCAAGTCTCATAGTTCCCTCCAGATCCAGCGCTTTGAAACGTCGTGATCTCTTGGCTTCCAAAAGTCCCGTATCTTCAGATCCCTTTTACCCCCAGAGCATCAGCAATTCGCCTCCGGAATCTGTGCATTCCACACAATCTGTCGAACCCATGCATAGGCCAACTCTATACAGTCGACGGCAGCGGTCGTCATACCTTCGTAGATCGCATCCACCGAAACGGAAGGTCGTTAGACTGCGAGCCTCTGGTTCCCACAGCGCGGATAATTCGTCTGTGGCGAGCGGTTCGAGTGATTATGCTGAGTATTTCTCGGAACCTGGAGGTTATGTACCACTCCAGGATATAATTCACGAAGCTTCGGGCCGAGCGGAAAAGTATGAAACATTGGAGCAGTCCTGGGTCGATAAGTCCTTTCAGCATTCGTGGACTGGGTTCTCTGGAGATATAAGGCATATTGAAGATAGTTGTCGGTCTCAGAAGACGAACAGCCCGCAACTTCCGGAGAAGTTCAAGCTGAACCCGCAAATTCGGAAATAATTCATTGCTCAGGTGAATTTTGTAAATAATTTACTTTACATAAATATACGTGAATTCTCTCAGATTGATTGATCATCACAGAGCATCCGTTGTCGACTGACTAGCAACCCTTTTTTGGACTTTCGCCATCCAAACTGTGAGGAATGGTAGTAGATACCAAATACTATGATATACTGCAGATTTCGCCTGATGCCGACGAGCTGACAATCAAGAAGGTGAGCAGTTCAAATGTTCCGTGATTATTCTAACTATTTACAAGGCATATCGGCGCCTCGCGATTCTGGTTTACACTAGCTTTTCTGCGCAGAGCTGATCTTGGTACAGCATCATCCCGATAAAAATCCCCACCCTCCTGGTTCTCCGGAAGCAGAGGCGGTTACCAAAAGATTCCAAGAAGTACCAAAACACAAACTCAGAACTTACATAAGATAGGAGAAGCTTACCAAGTACTGAGTGATCCAGCACTAAGATCCAAATATGACAGATTGGGCTTAGATGCTGCGCAGCCGGCCTCAGGCTTTGGTACGTCATCCACTTTTCGTCTATTAAGTGAAATCTAACAAGAATGCTAGAGGACCCAACCGAAATGTTTAGCATGATTTTTGGAGGAGACGCTTTTATGGACTGGTAAGCATCTATCTTTGTTTTAGCTTAGGGCTACGCAGGATCGGAGAGCTTTCCTTGATGAAGAATATGTTGGATACGATGGAAGTCCTTGGCGTGGATCCCCAGGAAGAGCTTGAGGCAATGCAGAGCGATCGTCCTGATGATATGAATGCAACCAATCCTTCGACATATCCGACCTCGTCGTCACTAAACCGAAAAGCTATCACCGCTGGCCCTAACGACACGACGCAAGTTGCTCCATCGGAGAAATCGAGTAAAAGGTCAAAGGGGTTGACAGCAGAACAAAAGCAAAGGCTTGCGTTGATGCAACAGGAGCAGGAGAAGATCAGGAAAGAAAGAGTTGATGTTTTATCCAAAAAGCTCCTCGAAAAGGTTTCTGTTTGGACGGAGACTGATCGTTCCCAGGCCGTTACAGAAGCATTTAAAACGAAAATGCAGGTATCCTCCTCTCGAAATTAGCAGAATTGACCGTTTAAGTACGAGACCGAAATAATGAAACTGGAATCTTTCGGAGTTGATTTACTTCATGCCATCGGATTAATCTACACACAGAAAGCCACGACCTTTTTGAAGTCTAAGAAATACCTTGGCCTCGGCGGCGTGTGGTTTCGAACAAAGGAGCGGGGAACGCTTGTGAAGAGTGCGTGGGGCACCGTAACCAGCGCCGTCGATGCCAGTCTGGCAGGTAAATTCCTTCCGGATAATCGATTAATCGTCCTTTAGCCGATAAAATGAACAAAATTGAAGAAGGCAAGTACTCTGAAGAGGAGCTAGCAGAGATGATGATGGAGCTTTCAGGTACTGGAACGCAGAGTCAAACTTACCTAAAGGCAAAATGCTAATGGTGGGATGGAGAGCCACAAGGTTGGAGGTTATACAGGTTGTCCGGTCCGAATCTCTCTTGCCGCTCTTCTGACAAACAGTGATGTCTGCGAT
>Ga0335078_10010629_pt1 | contig 13631 bp, 5 predicted proteins | sample Lox_Sample_32_FD_206711 | JGI IMG/M metagenome (GOLD analysis project Ga0335078, IMG submission 206711) | Soil microbial communities from Loxahatchee National Wildlife Refuge, Florida, United States - Lox_Sample_3.2 | ecosystem: Environmental > Terrestrial > Soil > Wetlands | place: USA: Florida...
CCGATCACGACGAGGTATGCCAGCAGCGCGAAGGGAACCGGCAGAAACATCTGCTTACAGAGAATGGAAAGCACAGCACACAAGGCGGAGAGCGGCACGGCCCATCGCGATTTCTCAGGCCGGTAGAGCGCTCCGCAGGCTACGGCGGCGAATGCCAGTCCCGGTCCATCGGCGTGGATATCGAAGCAGGAGTAGTTCAGGGGCTGGAGGTAGCAGATGAGAATGCCGGCTGTCAGGAATGCCAGAACATCGACGGCGCCGCGCGGGGTTCCGGATGGCGCAAAATGCAGGAAAGCTACGGACGCAAAACACAGAACTACGGTGATCACGGCTCCAGCCAGCACCGCGCTATTCGGAGATGGGAACAGGGTGGCAGGCAGATACAGGAGGGCAACCAGGGGACCATACAGCGTGCTGTAGAGCGGGCCGCCGGAAGAGAGTGCGACGTAGTAATTGACGCCGTGCGCCACGGCGAACGACGGCATCAGGCGCGCGCCATTGACGTTCCAGAACGGCGTATCCAGCACGCGGTAACAGATGGCCAGGAAGAGCACCGCCGCCGCGGCGCCTAGTGAAGAACGCATGCAGTACTTCAGTTTAAGGCACGGCTTACGGGACTACCACGGCGGTCAGCGGACCGGAAGCCAGCACGGATTTATTCGCCGCCCGATACTCGATCCGGTAGTAGAGAATCCTTTGCGAGATCGCGGGAATGGTGATGGTACAGCCGGAAGCGCAGGGTGCGCCAGCCGGGTTTTCTGACGCGAAATAAAATGGCTGGTTCCCGGCGGGTACGGTGCTGGCGGCGGCGATGCAGGCGTCGTTCCGCGTGGTGCAGTCAATGTGCTGCGGCGCGCCGTACTCCTGATAGCCGAACTGGACGATGGCATTGTCGGCGGCCAGTCCCGCGGGCGGTTTGACCGTTACGGTGACTGGCACGAAGGTTCCCCGGGCAACGGAATCGGGCGCCGGATACGGCAGCATTTTGGCCATCCACATGTCGCTGCGTTGATACTCGAGCCAATCCGCCCGGAACAGCAGCCAGGAATTGTCCGGCAGCACGCGGTTGTTCTCGAAGCCGTACACCATGCGCAGGCGCGACGTGGCGCTTACCAGATCGCGCGTGTAGGCGCCCGCATAATCGGTGCGGTCCAGGGTGAACTGCCGCACAGCGTCGCCGGCCGCGGAAATGTTGCCCACGCAGATATCATTGCCCACGCCCAGGGGCGTGCCGCCATGAATGCTGGTACCGGAGCAATACGTCCAGACGACTCCCGGACAATTCACGTAAACCTGGCCCACGGTGCTCGACGGATAGCACTCTCCGTTGTTCCGCACAAAACAGGCCGCATAGGAACCGGATGCGTCCGTTGCCATGCTGGAACTGGGTCCGCTGATATCGATCAGCGGATGCGAGCCGCAACTGTCTCCCTGAGCCATCAACTTGCGGTTGATTCCCACGGTGCTGCCGGATCCGAAGGAATCGTCCGGGTCCGTCACCAGGCTGGGCGTGGCAACATAAAGCTGGCCGGTGACCAAATTGAACGAGGGATCGCCGCCGCCGCCCTGCACCGGAGTGTTGTCGAAGGCCCGAATGGCTTCGTAGGCGGAGGCATCGGCGCCGGCCGCGTTGGGATGGTTGCCGGCGTCAAAACCCCAGGGGTGCCCGTAGACGCCCGCAAAGGGCGGGTTCGCACTGGTGAAGTTGACACCGGCGGCCTGGTATGGCGTCACGTTGGCAAACGGCATATTGAGAATAGCGGGAGCCGTGCCCACGATCGTCTGGTAGTCGGTGGGCCAACCCCAGATGGGCTGTGCCCACTCGGGTACGTTGGTGGCCACCGCCTCGCCGCCGTCACGCCACTCACCGTGGCCGCTGGTGTTGTTGGTGTCCTGGATCACGCATTTCCCGTGCGGATCGGGGGCGCCATTGCACCCGGCCAGCGGATTCCAGTAACCGGCCAGGGACCCGTTCTCCGTAGTGCCGCCCGCCGGAATAATCCACTGATTGCTGATCCACCATAATGTCACCGGCCCGCTGCTGATGGCCAACTCAGCACCATAGGCGTTCCGTTGAAACACCCAGGCGCCGTTGACGCCGTTATAGTTCTTGATGACCAGCGTCATGAGCTCCTGCTGTTGTGAATACCAGTTGCAACTTGCGGCCGTGCTGGGCGCCACACAAGCGGTATCGCCGATCTGCGCGGCGCGCAGCTCGCCGGGCGCGCCGGTAAACTGATACTGCAATTTGGAACCCGCAAAATACGGCTCGTAACCCGTCAGGCCGCCGCCGGTGTGACTGTTGATATTGATCAGGATGCACTGGTTGTTGTTGTTCGCCAGGCCAAATGTCGTACAACTCGGACTGGAGGCGGGGATGCTCGCACTGGAGGTGTTAATCGGCGGATACACATTCGCCTGCACTTCCATCCATCCAGTTTCTCCGGTCTCCGAAAGCGCGTGCAGGCTGCGCCCGGTGTAAGACGTTTGTCCGCTGGCCACTGGACCATTGGGCGTGTTGAAGGTGTTCATGGCGCCGACAATTTGCGGCCCACCAGGTTGACCGGCGTCCGCCGGATCTCCATCCCCGGGCGCGAATGCAATGATCCAGCCGGGGCTGTCCTGTCCGATGGCATAGCAGGTGAAATAAAATACGCCGGTGCTCATTCCGTTCGACACGCAATTCCAGCCGTCAGGACCGCTGCTGAACTTCAGCGGATCGAATGTCGGATCGAAATGCGCCATTTGGTTTACGACGCTTTCCTGGGCACTCACCTGCGGGGTCAGGTTGGTGAAGCTCAGGCCGTTGGTGTAGGTAACGGAGTAGTCCGTGGTGCTCGCCACACTGGCATTGCCAATCTGCGAGCCGTTGGCATACGGCATCGCAGGCTGGGAAATGGTCGTCGGATTGAATTGCCCCTGGATCACCAGCGGGCCGCCGCCGGAAGGATCCAATCCGACCGCATAGAACGTGAGCACGTTCTGGGTCTCATCGATATTGGCGGTCTCGCCGAGAGGAGCGCCTACGGACTTCCAGGGGTTCTTGATGTAGTTTCCATTTTTATCTTTCCCGGCGGACGTCATGTATCCGTAATAGGCGGAAGCGCCGGTTACCGGATTGATCCAGTAGAGGCCGCCGAACAGGCAGAACCATCCACCATCGACTTCCTTGTTGAGACAGGCGGTGCCCGCCCCGTCGTCCGGGTACGTCGGGGAGGTACTCTCGACGACCGCCATGCTGGACGCCGTGAGCGTGACGGTGCTGCCGTCCGTGGGCGCCTGGTCGCGCCATACCAGGACGGCAAAGTTATTCGCGCACCAGTACACATTGCCGGCCGGAGGTGTGGGCGACACCGTCAGGTGCGTGCCATCCACAAACCCGGTGATTACATACTCGCTGGAGGTGGTGGCGTTCGGCGGTGTGATGCACGCGTCATTGTTCGATGACAGCCGGATATGGCCGTTGCCGCCCGTTACCCAATAAAGGCTGAAATTGTCGCCGGATGTCCAGGTCACGGTGTTGCCGGACACCGTGGCTGCGCCGGAATGCGGAGACGATTCCTGCACATTGAATCTCGGGTTGGTGTCGAGCAGCCACGGCAAAACGCCAAACTGCGACGTATCGGCCTGTCCTACGGTCTGTTGGCTGCTGGTCTGCCCCATGGTCATCTGCACGGCTGCGCTGGCGCACGAAGCACCGCCGTTCAGCGAAAGACATACATCCAGCACGCGAAAGCCGCTGTTCGCCGAGTTCACGTAACCGGTCAGCGAGACGCTGAGCTGATCCAACGACCAGATCTGGCCGTAACTGGAGGAGCCGTATCCGGCGTTCCAGGCACTATTGCCCGTGAGCAGGGGACGCAGAACCAACGGGGCCGTGCTGTTGCCGGCCGTGGTGTTGCCCACGCCGGATACCACGTTGCAGGGCGAAGTCCACGGCCCGGCCGTGTCACAGGGCGTTTGTTGGCCCTGGTTGAACGCCGAGCCAAACTGTATTTTGTTCCAGTACCCCCAGTTGTTTCCCCGCAATCCCAGGCGTTCGAGCAGCACGCCGGTCAGTGGATCGATGAACGACTCCGGCGTGAGGCCGCCCAACGCCTCCGGCCAGGGCTGATCGCCGGGATGCGTGGGATCGGACAGCCAGGGATCGCCGTAAGTGAGGCCCAGCGGAATGTTGCTGGTGGTGAACGTGAAATTGAGAGTATCGCCCGTGGAAGGGCAGCTTATTTGTCCGAAGTACGGTGTAGACGCCTGCAAGGCGCGCGAAAAGTGCCGCGCGCCGGAGTGCGGTCCGGCCGTGGCATACTGCGCCGTGCGCTGGCCGAGCAGCACCGTGCGGGAAAGACCGGCCCCGATGGTGCCGGGCCGGCTGAGATCCTGGTTGGAACCGGCAAAGGTGTTAGGGTCCACATCCAGAGCCAGCGGTGTCAGGCCGGCGTTTTGGCTCACCTGAATCGTACAGGCGTTCCCGTCGGGCGCGGTGTACGCGATCAGCGCCTGCGTAGCGGTTGTCCCCAGCACGCGAAAGTTGCTGATGGCCGCCTGACAGGAGCAGGCAACGGCCGCCAGCAGCGCCAGGGACCTCATCGGCTCAGCCCCTGTATCCGCATGGCCCACCAATCCATATACAAACCCGTCGGCCCGCTGCCGGTCGTCATATTGATCATCTGCGGCGCCAGCGTGGCGGTTGGCGCGGCGGCGATGCTCCCGGAGTTCGCGCCATTGATCTGAAACTGCACGGTTCCCTGAGTTGTGGAGTAGATCCGCACGTGATACCAGGTGTTCGGGGCCACGGCCACGCCGCTGTCAGAGCAGGTCTTTGTACCGCTGACGATCACCTCGTACACCCAGTCCGTAGTGCTCTCGTTGGACGGGCAGCCGCCGCCCGCCGGATCGTACCGCACCGCGATCTCGTTGCCATTCGCCGGATGGTAGGTGGACTGGTTGTCGCTGAAACCGGCCACATAGCGGGCATGGGCCACACTGTTCGCGTCCGTTTGGAAGATGGCCTGCATTTCCCAGGAAGACCAACTCCCGCCGGCGCCCAGATTGGCGAATGGATATACGGCCCCGTCCGTGGCGTCGGAAAGCGTCATCGAGCAACCATCGCCGGCACTGCTTCCGCTGTTGAGAAAGTAAATTCCCGGATGGTTGGCAGCGCCTTGCGACATGTAGTTCGCACAGCTTGTACCCATCGTGACAACGTCCCAGTGCAACGAGCCGATCAGCCCGTTGGTATTCTTGGCCGGCAAAAAGTCGTCCACAGCGTTCATCACGGTTGAATCGAGCGGCGTATAGCTGTTACTCGAGCCGCCACCGGCACACGACCATTGCCCGTTTAAATACATGGCCATCGCGCCGGAGCCGCCGCTCGCGCAGGGATTGGTCTGCTGACAGTCCGAACAGTAGACCATGGTTCCGTTCGTGCCGCTGCCCAGGTTGGCAAAGGTGGCGCTGCCCATTTTCGCGGAGCTGCTCAGCGTAAGATTGGTCGCCGACAAGTTACCGGTCTGGCTGGAATCGTTGATCACCGCCATGACCGCATTGCTCTGCGGAAACTGCGGCGCCCATCCGGCCACGTGCACGGTCTGCAGGGGCAGCGATATGTACCGGTTTGATGCGCTACCGCCGAAATCGAAAAACACGAAATCCGCCTGACTGGGAGAGCCGTTGAACATGGTCCCCGGCAGCGAATTAGCGGAGTTGGCAAAGATGACGCTGGGCCCGACTTCGTTGGCAAAATCGATCTGATACCCCGTGTTGTTGAACATTTGCAGCGTGAAGTTCCCGGAACCGCCGTTCAGCCGCAAGCCTGCTGTGCTGGTGTTGACGATGTTGCCGGAGATTACCTGGCTGGGCGCTCTCACTTCCAGCCCGACGGGGCCGGAGAACTCGGAGGCGGACAGATTATGGCTGCCTGCTCCGCCGTCAATTAGCATTCCCCAACCCGACGCCGTGGTCGCCGCGATCTGGCTTCCATCCATCGAGCTGTTGCTGTAAATGCCGCCCAGCGTGTTCAGAAACGCGTTGATATCGGAAAAGTGGCCGTTGCCGTTGTAGGTGGCGGAGGTTTGGATCTGCATGCCCCAGCCGCCGTTCTGGTAGACCACCACTTCCACGAAGTCCGAATCGTGCGGGCCGCGGAACGTCCAGCCATTTCCGTTGTTGAATGCCGAGCGAATGCCGGTGAAATAGCCTTCCAGGTCATCTAAGGGTGTGGCAAAGCTGGAGTCCACTCCCCACTCGGTGTAGATCCCATCCGAGTAGGCATTGCGCACGGTCACGTCCGTCATCTCCAGGCCGTGGCCATACAGGCGGATGCCATAGCTGGCCGCTGTCTGGTGGCTCTTGTTGCCGTCGATAGTGCAGCCGTGAATCTCCCCGCGAAACAGACCATACTTGCTGTTTGTGCCGGTCAGCGCGGCAAAGTTGGTCTGCGAAATGACGTCCGTATTGGCGCCATCCTTGAGCATTAACGTAGTCTCCCCGGACCCGGCGCATTCGATCTTGCCCGTGCCGGTCTGATCCGTCAGAGAATCGGTGAACCGGATGCCGCCAATGGTGTGCTGTCCCGGACCGAAGTAGATCTCCTGGCCTTTGGCCAGTGTGATCACGCTATTGACCACGTAGGTGCCATGGTCGGCCCGGACTACGCCCGCACCCGAGGCCAGGGCTGCCGCAAAAGCCGCCGAATCGTCTGTCACGCCGTCACCCACGGCTCCAAAATCCTTCACGTGGACCACATCCTGCAACTTGGATGTCACACTGCGCACGACCGCGCCCGTGCCGCTCTGCTGAAACGTGCCCGTTCCCGCCTGCTGTGTCCACGTGTTAGTGGCGGTGCACAAGTATTTATTCTGGCCAGGCGTGGCGTCGGTGGCGAAGTACTCCGAACCCGTGATGCAGGTGGCCGGCAACTGTGCGATCGTGCCGCGCTTGGCGGGCAACGTATAGGCGGCGCCCGACGCGTCCCAAGGTCCGATTTGCGTGCGCCCTCCATTTACCACTGTCTGGCCGCAAAGCAGCGCCTGCGCTCCAAACAGCAGTGCCGGGAATTGAATGCCGATAATAGAACGCTTCATAACTAGTAATTCCTCACCACGGTGGCCCGATAAGTCGCGGCGGGCGGATCCACGGCCGCTCCGGACAAGTTACAGATCCGGACGGTGACCGTGTTTGTGCTGGTCACCATCATGATGCCGAAGACGCCTGCCGGCAACGATGGCCAGCCTGGCGCCACCGCGTCGCCAGGATTGGCTCCGGCCACGGTCATCGTCTGATCGGCGGCGCAGGCGCCCGGCGCGATGCTTGGAAAATCCAGGCTGGCCGTGTTCATCAGGTACGTAGGGATCACACCGTTATCCACCGCCACGGTGCTCTGGCCGGGAGCTTCGGTAATCACAATTCCCTGTCCGCCCGCCAGTGTTTTGTTGCTCAGGAAAGAGCGCTGGTCGCGGCCTCCTGTGGAATCCCAAGTGCCGTTGGTGGCGGTCCAACTGTAAATCGGGATGACGTTCGGCGGAAAGGAGGCGATTCCGGTTTGCTGGGTGCAGCCAGCCGAGCAGGTGACGGTGAGGTTATGTCCCACTACCAGACTGCCTGCGCCATTCACGTAAATGTAGGCCGTTCCCGTGCCGCTGCCGCTGATGGTGGCTGTCGCGCTGTTCGTAATGCTGTAGACCTGGTAGCCGAAGCGCACATTGCAGGGCGATGCCGGGGCACAACTGGAGCCGATCGTGAGCACGGTGGAAGAGGTCCGGACGGCGGACAGATCGCCTAACTGGTAGCTCATGCTCACACCGCCGCCGCTTCCGGATGCGGTCGATGGCTGCCAGGTTGCCGCGCTGGAATTCCAGACCAGCGCCTGGCCGTTCAGCGGGGCCACGCTCGAGACGGGCCGGTTTTGAATGCCGGTTACCGTGGCGGCGGTCAGATTGCCGCTGAGATCACCTCCGGCGTTGGGGAATTGGCTGGACCCGATGGTGCCGGCGATCTGCCCGAAGCTGTAGTCGCCGTACTGCGCAGTCACCGCGCCGGCCCTGCCGAACACGCTGGTAACCGCGCCGCTGCCCGACACCGTGCCCGGCTGCCAGGTGGATGACGCGGCATTCCACACCAGGGCCTGGCCATCCGCAGGCGCCGTGGCGGCCACCGAGCGGTTTTGAATGGCCGCTACGGTTGCGGATGTCAACGTGCCGCTGAGATCGCCGCCCGCGCCCGGCAGTTGCCCCGCGCCGGCCATGCCCGATATTTGCGCGAAGCTGTAATCTCCGGTCTGGGCCGTGACCGCGCCGGTCCTGCCGAAGACGCTGCTGATCAGACCACCTCCTCCGCCCACCGCCGCCGTGCCGGCGCCGTTCACCACGCAATAGCCGCTCTGGGCCGTGCTGAACGTGACGGTGACGTCATAGGTCGCCGGATTGATCTGAATCTTGTCCGGCTCCACATTCTGCGGTGGCGACGAGTTGTCGTAACAATTCACGATCAGGTTCGCCGTCCCGAACTGGTGCACGGTGCCAGGAATCGTGATGCTGGTCTGCGATGTAAACGCATACGAGGTATTGCCTGCTTGCGCGGCCGCGGGCTGCCACTGGTTCGCCGCGGCGTTCCATTGGAGCACCTGTCCGCCAGACGGCGCGGTACTGCTCACGTTCCGCCCTTGCAGACGGCTTACGGTTACTGTGCCCGGAGGACCGGATATATCTCCGCTCAGCGGCGTCCATACGGTTGTGCTGCCATTGTTGGACAGCATGTCGTTGGCGCTGCCCGGACTGACCGAGAGGCTGTTGCCCTCCGCCACCCACGTGTTGGCCGGATTGCACGCATATACGTTGCTCCCGGCCGCCGCCGTGGTGAGGAAGAAGAACTGTCCCAGCGCACAGGTTGCCGGCAGGCTGCTGCCGGCCTGCATCGGCTTGGTGGAACTGGCCGCCGAAAAGTCCACGCTCTTGCTTTGCGTGCGCAAATCAACTGACGTCTGGCACTCTCCCACGGCCAGAAAAACAGCACACAGGAAGAGGCTTCTTGCCGTTCTGCATTGGTTCATGTTTTCGTAAGGCCCCTGGGGTAGGCTGGAAGCCGCGATGCGGCCCGGCAGGACGAGGCCACTCCTGCCTCGACTGCAACACCAGCCGGCATTCAGAATTGTGCTCCGGACGCCGAACTGACAGAAAAGACAGCGGCGAAAAATCCGGCAGTCGTGTGAATGTCTTGCCGGCCGAACGTGTGTGAGAATCTCAAATATGTGCGGCATTGCCGGATTCGTCACCCGCGCGCCCGGCGCCTGGCCGGATGCGGTGCTGGTGCGCATGACGGACAGTATCCGCCATCGCGGCCCGGATGATTGCGGTTACTACCGCGATCCGTTCGCTTCGCTGGGCCACCGCCGCCTCAGCATCATCGACGTGCGCGACGGCCACCAGCCGATGTCCAACGAAGACGGCAGCTTGTGGATCACTTACAACGGCGAAATCTTCAATCACGCCGATCTCCGCCCCGCACTCGAACACGCCGGCCACCAGTACCGCACGCGCTGCGACACGGAAACCATCCTGCATGCCTACGAGCAGTTTGGCCCGGAATGCGTCACGCGCTTCCGGGGTATGTTCGCGTTCGCGATCTGGGACGCCCGCATCCGCACGCTGTTCTGCGCCCGCGATCGCCTCGGCAAGAAGCCTTTCTACTACTATTGGGACGGCCATTTATTCGCCTTCGCCTCCGAAATCAAGGCGCTCGTCGAACACCCCGCCATCTCGCCGCGTTTTGAGGAATCGCTGCTTTCCGAATACCTCAACTTCGGCTACTGCTCGGGCGAACAGACGCTGTTCTCCGGCATCCGCAAGCTCATGCCGGGCCGCTGGCTGCGTCTCACACCCGGCGAATTCGAGGTCCGGCAATATTGGGAGCTTCCCTGCCCTGCTGCGCGCGACGACCGTGACGACGAATCCTGGATCGCGGAATGCCGCACGCGCCTCGAAGAGGCCGTGCGCACACGGCTAATGAGCGACGTGCCGCTCGGCATGTTTCTCTCCGGCGGCGTCGATTCGAGCGCCATCGCCGCGATCATGAAGCCGCTCGCGGACGGCCCGGTCAAGACCTTCGCCGTAGGCTACCGCGAGCAAGCCTTCAGCGAGCTCAGCTGGGCGCGGCAGGTGGCGGAAAAGATCGGCACCGAGCACCACGAAGTCATCATCGGCCGGGACGATTTCTTCGACGCGCTGCCGCAACTCATCTGGCACGAAGATGAGCCCATCAGTTGGCCGTCGAGCGTCGCGCTGTACTTCGTTTCGAGGCTGGCGGCGGAGCAGGTGAAGGTGGTTCTTACCGGTGAAGGCAGCGACGAACTGTTTGCCGGCTACGCCCGCTATCGCTTCTATCTGCTGAACCAGCGGCTGCTGAAAGCCTATCGCGCAGTGCCCGGCGGCTTGCGCGATTCGCTGCGCTCGGGGATCGCCGGCTCGCGCCTGCTCAACGGCAACCTGCGCCGCAAGCTCCAGCATTCCGTCCTGGGGCGCGGCGACAAGCTGGAAGCGCTCTACCTCGATAACTTCTACGCCGCGTTTTCCCGCGCCGAACAGCAGCGGCTGTTGTCCGTGCCCTTCAACGGCACCTACGCATCATTTCTGCACTACTGGGACTCGCAGCCGGATGCCGCGCCGCTCGCCCGCATGCTCTACGCGGACCAGAAAACCTACCTGGTGGAGCTGCTCATGAAGCAGGACCAGATGAGCATGGCCTGTTCGATCGAGAGCCGCGTTCCGTTCCTGGACCATCCGTTCGTCGAGTTCGCCGCTGCCGTGCCCGATCGCCTGAAGCTGCGCGGGCGCGTGGGCAAATACATCCTGAAGCGCGCCGTGGAAGATCTGCTGCCGCGCGAGATTGTGTACCGCAGGAAGATGGGATTTCCCACGCCACTGCGGCAATGGCTGATGGAGCCGGCGGCCGGCGCGCTGATCGCCCAACTCCACGACCGCGAGGGCTTGCTCGCGCCGTACATTGACTTCACCTATCTCGACAATCTGCTGGCGCGCCATTCGAGCGGCCTCGAAGACGCCACCGACCGCATCTGGCGCCTGCTGAATCTGCAGCTCTGGGGACACATCTTCATCACCGGCAAAGCGGGTATCATGGCCGGCCGCACATGAATCTCACCCGTCTGCTGCGCATGCGCCCGGACGAGCTGCGCACGCGCCTGGCGCAAGCCTACACGAAGCGCTGGGGGCATCCGCCAGGTTGCCGCATCGTGCCCTGCTCCGGCTCACCCGCGCTTCCAGGTCCGCCATGCGCTCCCGGTGACGCCGCCAAGATCGCCCGGCACCGCTTCGACCTGCTCGGCTACCGGGACCTCGATTTCGGCGATCCCATCGATTGGCACTTCGATCCGGTGCACGGCAAACGCGCTCCCCGGCGGCCCTGGCACCAGATCCCGTTCCTCGATTTCGACCAAATCGGCGACCACAAAATCATCTGGGAGCTGAACCGCCACCAGCATCTGGTCACGCTGGCTCAAGACGGCCGCTTTCGCGACGAAATCATCGCCCAATGGACTCACTGGCAGCGGGAGAACCCTTATCCAATCGGCATCAACTGGGCCAGCACGCTCGAAGTGGCCTTCCGCGCGCTGTCATGGCTGTGGGTGCGTAACTTCCTGGATGATTTCCACCCTGACCTGCTTGCCGCGCTGCATCTCCACGGCTGGTACATCGAGCATTTTCTATCCACTTATTTTTCGCCGAACACGCACCTGCTCGGCGAAGGCGTAGCGCTGTTTGCCATCGGTCTGCTTTGCCCGCAGCTCGCCGAAGCGCCCTGCTGGCAGGCGCGCGGCTGGGCGATCGTGCTGCGCCAGGCCGAAACGCAGGTACGCCCGGATGGCTTTCACTTCGAGCAATCCGTCTACTATCACGTCTACGCGCTCGATTTCTTCCGGTTCGCCCGCGGCCTGGCCGCAACAAACGGCCTCGCTATCCCACCATCATTCGACCGCACCATCGAGAAAATGACGGAAGCGTTAGCGGTACTCTCGCAAGCCGGCCTGGCGGCGAACTTCGGCGATGACGACGGAGGCCGGGTCATCACACCTCCCGCTCATCCTCCTGCCTCCCACCCCCCCCAGCCTATCGGCGGCATCTACACAATGGCTGGTCTCTTCATCGACGCCGGACCGCAAGGCGCGTTCCACGCCGGCCACGGCCACGCCGACGCCTTGAGCATTCAGCTCATCGCGGATGGGCGGCGCGTGCTGATCGATCCCGGCACATACTGCTACGTCTGCCCCGACCGCGACCGGTTCCGCGGCACAGCCGCCCACAACACACTCCAGGCCGACGGGCGCGATCAGGCTGAACCCGCGGGCCCGTTCGCCTGGAAAAACCTGCCCGAGGTCACCGTCGATCGCTGGCAGACCGGCGAGAATTTCGATTTCTTCGCCGGCCATCACAACGGCTATCGCCCGGTCATCCACTACCGCTGGGTCTTTGGGCTGAAGTCGCGATTCTGGCTCGTACGCGACCTGGTCACCGGTCCCGGCCGTCATCGCCTCGATATCCACTGGCACTTCCTCGACGAAAACGACATCGCCATCCTGCCGCCCGCCGGCAGCGAGTGGTCGCGTGCCATGGAGCGATGGGACTGGTCCCCGGCCTACGGCAGAAAAGATCCCGCCTTTGTCCTGCGCTTCAGTAATGAGAGGGAGTTGCCCGCCGAATTCGCCGTCGTGCTGGCGCTTGATAGTCCCGGCGCATTCACACAAACCGCGCCCGGCGCATACCGCTACGAAGTCGCCCACGGGGCGCACGAATTCGTATTTGAAAACAGCCGCTTCCGTTACCGTTGCGGCGGCGTGGAGCTCACCTTGTGAAGCTGCTGTGGGCCAAGGCCGGAGGCTTGCTCCCGCCCGACATGGGCGGAAAGATCCGCAGCTACCAGATTCTCCGCCAGCTTGCGCACCACCACGAAATCACGCTTTTTACCTTCTATACGGAGCATCCGGACGACCAGCATCTCCGCGGCCCGGATGTTTTCTCGCAGATCGTGGCCGCGCCTCTGCCGCTCCCCCCCCGCCGCAGCCTCGGCGAATATGCCCGCGCCGCGCGCCTGATGGCCGCCGGACGGCCGGTCACAGTCGATAAGTTCCTTTACCCCGAAGTTCGCCGCCGCTATGCCGATTTGCTAGCCGGCACTGCGTTTGACGCCATCGTGTGCGATTTCATTGTTCCGGCGCCGCTCATGCGCTGGCGGACGCCGCCGCCGACCGTCCTGTTCACACATAACGTGGAAGCCCGTATCTGGGAGCGGCACGCTAAGATCGCTTCCAATCCGTTTATGAAGATCGTGTGCCGGCTGGAATCGCGCGCGCTGGATCGCGTCGAGCGGAAATACGTCGCGCTGGCCGATCACGTTTTGGCCGTGTCGGAGAACGATCGCGATTTCTTCCTCCGTTACGTTGGACCCGAACGAATTTCGGTGATCCCCACGGGCGTGGATACCGATTACTTCGCGCCGTCCGCGGCCGCCGAGCAACCCGGCACGACCGTCTTCACCGGCAGCATGGACTGGATGCCGAACGAGGACGCCGTCAGCTACTTTGTGGGCAGCATCCTGCCGCTCGTCCGGCGCGAGATTCCGGATGC
>Ga0335078_10010630_pt1 | contig 13631 bp, 11 predicted proteins | sample Lox_Sample_32_FD_206711 | JGI IMG/M metagenome (GOLD analysis project Ga0335078, IMG submission 206711) | Soil microbial communities from Loxahatchee National Wildlife Refuge, Florida, United States - Lox_Sample_3.2 | ecosystem: Environmental > Terrestrial > Soil > Wetlands | place: USA...
GCGGGTTCGAGACCTTCCGCTCCTGACAGGCGTGTCGAAGGAGGCGATCAGCATGGCCATGGGCGTCCTCCAGAAGAGACGCTTCGCCGTCGTCGAGGCGGATCCGATCGCCCGCCGGGCGAAGCTAGCCCGCCTGACGCCAAAGGGTCGAAAGGCTCACGAGGCATACTGGCAACTGCTCGGCATTATCGAGGAGCGCTGGCAGGCGCGCTTTGGCCAAGGCCCCATCCACACCCTCCGGCAGTCGCTCGAGCGGTTGGTTGGCGAGCCCACCGCGCAGCATTCGCCTCTGTTCCGAGGGCTGGAGCCCTACCCCGACGGGTGGCGAGCGTCAGTCCGCAAGCCAAACACGCTGCCCCACTATCCGATGGTACTGCACCGCGGCGGGTTTCCGGATGGCAGTTAACAAGCTAGCAACTCGACCGGATGGCTTATAGCGAAGGCGAGGGGCGGAGAAAAGGCTGATCTGCGATTCGGATTCTGTGGAGCTACTGCTGGAAAGGCGGCTGGTTTGGCAAGCGCGGCGTGAAAGTAAGAAATCGGAGGAGTCGCTGAAAGTTTCGATGTCACAAAATAAATTGACTCATGTATAATTATCTGCTACCTTAGATCCGCACGTCGGGCCTGCGTTCGGTCGCAGGAGGTCGGTCGGGGATCGGAGATTCGAGGTTTGAGATATTTGAGATTCAAGATTCGAGATTCAAGAGGTCGAAAACGTTCGATGTCTGAGATGGTATGGCATGTTGTCAACAGCTATATGGGACGACACAATGGGGAATCCGATTGCAGGCTCGGCAGTGCCGGCAGCCCTTGGGTCCGGGAATTTGGAGATCAGGCAGTTTCGACGCAGAGGCTGGTTTTGCAGGCGCTGAATCCACTGCAGCCACACTACTTTACCATCAAAGCGAAGATCTCATTTAGAATCAGAGGTCAGGAAAATGACCGTACGATCTGGAATTCAAGTGGTGGGCCTTGGGCCGATTGACCCTGCATCTTTGCCTGCCCCGGGGCCGCGTGCCCAACCGGATGGGCGCGCAATGGCCGCGTCGGCCGGCTTCAACCAACGGGCCCCAATGGGCTTGCTGGTAATCGGCGGCGGAAAGTGGTCTACTGGGAGGGTGCGGATCTACCGTCACAACGCCCGAAGCCGGGAAGCCTGGCTGGAGGCCACCGGGGTGGGAAATTGCCGATTGACGATTGGAAGAGAAGAATGAGTCCACAGATTACGCGGATTTCACAGACTCATGATAAAAAAGCCAAAGAAGCGCAGCGCGCTGTTCTTATCGTGAGTCATCTGCGTAATCTGTGGATTGTCTTCTTCCGCGGCTCGTCAAACGGCAATTCTCCGTCGGTGGTGGGAGCAGATCCAGATTGGGTGGGCACGCGATGACGGCCAAGAGCGCAACCCGCGCCAGTACGATTCAGACCGACGCCGTATGCCGCCACTATCACATGGGTGACGCGGTGATCCGTGCCGTTGACGGGATCTCGCTGGAAGTCGGCGCCGGCAAGTTCGTGGCGTTGCTGGGCAGCTCGGGTTCGGGAAAGTCATCGCTGCTGAACCTGCTTGCCGGGCTCGACCGTCCCACTTCCGGCGCCGTGGTGGTCGATGGCCGCAACCTGGCGGAGATATCGAGCGAGGAGCTTTCCCGGTACCGGCGTCATAGCGTGGGGATGGTGTTCCAGGCTTTCAACCTGATCTCTACCATGACGGTCATCGAGAACGTCGAGCTGCCGATGCGCTTCGCCGAGACCGAGCGTGGCCGGCGCCTGGCGCAGGCGCGCGAGGCCTTACAGTGCGTCGGGCTGGGAGCGCGCCTCTCGCATCGCCCCAGCCAGCTCTCCGGTGGCGAGCAGCAACGCGTGGCGCTGGCCCGCGCGCTCGCCAACGGTCCCAGCCTGCTCCTGGCCGACGAGCCCACCGGCAACCTCGATAGCCGCACGGGGAGCGAGATCATGGAGCTGATTCACCAATCCAACGAGCAGTTCGGCATGACGGTGGTCCTGGTGACGCACGAGCGCGCGCTCGCCGAGCGCTATGCCGAGAGGCTGATCTTTCTCGCCGACGGCCAAGTGGTCGGCGACGAAGCGAATACTCCCACCTTTCGCGGAGCGGCGCCAACGGGAGGAGGAGGGCAGCGGTGAAAGCCAACGACCTCATCGAGCTTGCCGGGCGCAACCTTCGCGAATCCGTCCTGAGAAATTCGCTCACCACGCTGGGCATCGGAGTAGGGGTGGCTTCGCTCGTCGCCATGCTCTCGCTGGGCATCGGCCTGCAACAGTTGGCCAATCGCCGCCTGGAAAGATCGGGTCTCTTCGACACTATCGTGGTTACCTCGCGCCGCAACTTCCGCGGCTTCGAGCGCGAGCAGAACCGGGAAGGTCCCCCGCCGGCCGAGAGCCGGGTTCTCGACGAAGAGGCGCGGCTGGAAATGGTGCACTTGCCCGGCGTGCAGGAAGCGACCCCGGACATCCGCTTCATCAGCGAGTTCCGGTATCAAGACAAGCCCCACCTCACCATGGTGGCCGGCCTTCCACCGTCGGCCAAGGATAAAGACGCCTTCGACAACATGCAGGGCGCGTTCTTTTCCGGCGGTGCGGCCGCCGAAGCTATTTTGCAGATCCAGTTCGCCGACGAATTGCTTGGGATTCACCAGAGGGTGGGGGAAGCAAGTTCGAAGGTGAATGCCCAGACGCAGTCCCTGATCGGAAAAGAGCTGACGCTGAAATACGCGGAGCAAGTGCCGTCGCCGGTAGCTTCGGAAGCGAAGCCCGAGCCGGTTCAGAGCCGGTCCGGTTCGAATGGCCATAAAGAGACATCCACCGACACGAGCGCGCCCACCGCGATGGCATCGTTCTCCGTCGTGCCGCGGGAGAGGAAGCTGCGCATCGTGGGCATCACCGACCAGGAACCCGACGGCCTGCGTGGCGCGTCGGGCGCCCGTGTGTTCGTGCCGCTCCAGTTTCTGCAGGACCTGCACGTGATGGCGCCCGCCGGGATGCGGGATAGCGAATCCAGTTTCTCGAACCAGCCGACGTATCAAAGCGTGAGCGTGCGCGTGAAGAATCCGGACAAGGTGGAGGAGGTGCAGGAGGCCGTCAAGAAGATGGGGTTCAACACCTTCTCCGTCCTCGATGCCACGCGCAGCCTCCGGCGCTTCTTTGCTGTCCTCGATCTTTTCCTGGGCATCTTCGGCAGCCTGGCGCTGGCGGTGGCGGCGCTGGGGATCGTCAACACGCTGGTGATGGCCATCCTGGAGCGGCGGCGCGAAATCGGGATCATGAAGGCGATTGGCGCTAGCGACGGCGATGTGAAGAAGCTTTTCTTTGCCGAGGCTGGAGTGATGGGCCTGTTCGGCGGGATGCTGGGCGTGGCGCTGGGCTGGTCGATCGGACGCTTGATCAACCTGGGCACCAACGTTTACCTGCGCCGCCAGAACCTGCCCCCGGAGGACATCTGGCTGGTGCCCTGGTGGCTGGTAGGGGGAGCGATCGCCTTTGCCATTGTCATCAGCATGGTCTCCGGGCTTTATCCCGCCGCCCGGGCGGCGCGGCTCGACCCGGTGCAGGCGCTGCGCTACGAGTGAGGGCAACGAGAGCAACGAGGACATCGATGCGCGGTTCCGAGGGCCGGCTTGGGAAGCTACTTGAATTGGCTATTATACTGCCCATAATGAGCCCCGGGGCTCGCGCCCAAGGCCGTATCGAGTGCGGCCAGGTGGCGAGCGCCATTCTGCGGCAGCCGGTCCGCTACTGCGTGTTCTTGCCGCCGAGCTTCGACGCGGAGGAGGCCGATGCGGCGACCCACCAGGTCCGGCGCTATCCCGTGCTTTACGACCTGCACGGCCTGGGCGACAACGAACAATCGCTGGTGAACACCGGCGCCTGGAGTTTGATCCAGGATTTGCGCGAGCAGCACAAGATCGGCGAGTTTCTGATCGTGACGCCCGACGGCCAACAGACCTTTTACATCAACTCGCGCGACGGGCGCGTCCGCTACAGCGACTTTTTCATCCGCGAGTTCCTGCCGGCCGTCGAGCGCAGGTATCGCGTGCACGCGGGACGGCAATGGCGGGGCATTACGGGGATGTCGATGGGCGGATACGGCGCGTTGCGCTTCGCCTTCGCGTACCCGCAACTCTTCGGAGCGGTGAGCGCGCACAGCGCCGCCATCGTCGCCCAGCCTCCGGGCCCATCGAGCCGGGTGGATGCGGGTTCGCCACTGGCGGCGTTGCTCGGCGCGCTCTACGGCAATCCGGTGGACCTTGCTTTCTGGAACCAGAACAGTCCGTTCTTTCTGGCCAAGCAGAATGCGGCCGCGATCTCGCGCCTGAGGATTTATTTCGATTGCGGCAGCGAGGATAGCTACGGCTTCGATAAGGGCGCGCGCGCTTTGCATGCGGAGCTCGACGCGCTGAAGGTGAAGCACGAGTTCCACATTTACCCCGGAGGCCACGGCGTCGAGTATTATCTCAATCATGTCGCCGCATCGATTGAGTTCCATGCACGTGCCTTCGAAGACGCAAAATAGGACCAGGCCTTGTGCCTGCCCTCGTCGCGCCTCGGCTTAAGTTCAGGAGGCTCATGGACCGCTCATCGGCTTGGGAACTGCTGTGCGAGTACACTCAGAACGAGAACTTGCGCAAGCACGCGCTGGCCGTCGTGCGCGCCTACGCGCGCAAGTTCAGCGAGGACGAGGAGAAGTGGGGCGTCACCGCTCTCATCCACGACTTCGATTATGAAGTCTATCCCAACGCTCCGGACCATCCCCTCAAGGGCAGTGAGATCTTGAAGCAGAAGGGCTACCCGGAAGAAGTCCGCCGCGCCATTCTCGGTCACGCCGATTACACAGGAGTGCCGCGCGACACCCCGATGGCCAGGGCGCTATTTGCCTGCGACGAGGTGGCCGGGTTCATCACCGCCTGTTCGCTGGTGCGCCCGGACCGGATCAAGACGCTGGAAGCGAAGTCGGTGAGAAAGAGAATGAAGGATAAGGCCTTCGCGCGCTCGGTCAGCCGCGAGGACATCGTCAAGGGCGCCGAAGAGCTGGGCGTCCCGCTCGACGAGCACATTGCCTTCTGCATCGAAGCGATGCGCGCCGTCGCCGATCAGCTCGGTCTCGCGCCCGCCGAGCCCGCGGCTTCAGCATCGCCCGCCTCAGCCTAGCTGCGGGCGCGTGCCACGGCCGATGGGCCCGAACGGGTTACAATGCGATCTTTTGCAAGTAGGCGGCGATGGCGGTGTCCCAATGAAGCTGATCGGTGATTTTTCCCTTCAAGGATTGCGAGGCCGCAGGCTCGCCGTGCACGAGGTGGACCCTCTGTGGCGCTTGCGGGAAGCGTCCTAGCCAGCGTAGAATCTCGCCGTAATCAGCGTGGCCGCTGAGATTTTCCATCGACTCGACGCGCGCGCGGACCGGCACCTGCTCGCCGTGAATCTTTACGCTGGTCGCGCCCGACTGGATGATCCGGCCGCGTGTAGCCGCGGCCTGAAAGCCTTCGAAGAGGATGGTGTTACGATGGTCCGGCAGGCAGCGCTTCAGATGATGCAGAACGCGGCCGCCGGTGGCCATGCCGCTGGCGGAGATGATCACCATGGGATAGTGCACGTCGTTGATGGCCTTGGATTCGTCAACCGTGCGGTCGAAGTGAACGCCCGGCGGCGCGAACGGCTTGACGCCGTGCTTCTCCAGCGCGTCCATCTCCAGGTTGTGGTCCTCGTGATGACGGCGATAGATGTCGGTGCAGTCGATCGCCATGGGGCTGTCAACGTGGATCGGGATCGAGTGCATCTGATTCTGCTCAATCAGCTCGCGGATCACGTAGAGCAACTCCTGCGTCCTGCCTACGGCAAAGGCGGGAATCACCACGGTGCCGCCACGAGCCGCGGTGGACTCGACAATCGAGGCGAAACGGGAACGGAAGTCGTCGCTGGGATGAAGGCGGTCGCCGTAGGTGGATTCGCAGAGCATCGTGTAGTCGCCGGAGACCTCCGGCACCACCGGCTCGCGAATCACCAACTGCCGCTCGCGGCCGAGATCGCCAGAGAAGAGCACGCGGCGCTCGACGCCGTTTTCACGGACCGTCAGCTCGATCATGCGCGCGCCCAGAATATGCCCGGCGGGGAAGAATCGGCAACTGAAGTGTTGCGAGATCTCCACCGGCTTGCTCTCATCGACGGCGCGAAAATGGTCGAGTGATGTCACCGCGTCGTTGTAAGTGTAGAGCGGCAAGGCCGGTTTGTGCTTGCTGAAGCCTCGCTCGTTGGCATACCGGGCATCTTCTTCCTGCAAGTGACCGGAGTCCGGCAGAAGCAAGTGGGCGAGGTCCACCGTGCCGGCCGTGGCGAGGACTTGTCCACGAAAGCCTTCCTTGATCAGCCGGGGAATGTAGCCGGTATGATCGAGGTGAGCGTGCGTCAACAGCAACCAGTGGATGCTGGCGGGCGGGACTGGAAACGGGCTCCAGTTGCGGAGCCGCAGTTCCTTCTCTCCTTCAAAGAGGCCGCAGTCCACCAGCAGTCGCTCACTGCCGGCGTCAACGAGATATCGCGAGCCGGTAACGGTTCCGGCAGCACCAAGAAACTGAAGTGTGGGCACCCGTTTTTCTCCGTGTGACGAGCTCTGGATTAGCAACTTCGGCCGATGAAGGCCAAACCGTGAATCTCTCCGAATGCCGCCGATTAAGAGTGTTCAGAGGCATAGCGTACGCCGCATCAGATCACGACCGTTTCCTGATATTCCCCAAACACGTTGCGCAATGTGTCGGATATTTCGCCGACCGTCGCATAGGACTTCACGGCCATCAGAATGGCAGGCATGAGGTTGCGATCCGAGCGTGCGGTTGCCTCCACTTCGTCGAGCGCCGCTTTGGCGCGGGCCGAATCGCGGCGGGCACGCAAGCTGCGCAGGCGCTCGACTTGCGCGCGCTCGATCTCCGGATCGATGCGCAGCAGAGGAGGCCCTGCGTCGTCGTCCATGCGATAGCGGTTCACTCCCACCACAATCTTCTCGCCCGATTCCACCGCTCTTTGATACTCATAGGCCGCCTGCTGGATCTCGCGCTGCACGTATCCCATTTCGATGGCGCGCAAGGTGCCGCCCAGCTTATCGATCTTGCGCAGATACTCTTCCGCGCCCTCCTCGATCCTAGTGGTGAGGTTTTCAATGAAGTAGGATCCGCCCAGCGGGTCCACCGTGTTGGTCACGCCGCTTTCATAAGCGATGATCTGCTGGGTGCGCAGCGCGAGCAGGGCGGAGGCTTCGGTAGGCAAGGCCAGCGCCTCGTCGCGGGAGTTGGTATGCAGAGACTGCGTTCCTCCCAGCACTGCGGCCAGCGCCTGCAACGTGACCCGCACCAGGTTAACCTCGGGCTGCTGGGCGGTCAGCGTGCTACCTGCGGTCTGAGTGTGAAAACGAAAGACCCAGGACCGAGGGTTGGCGGCGCGGAAGCGCTCGCGCATGATGCGTGCCCACAGCCGGCGCGCGGCGCGGAACTTCGCTACTTCCTCCAGCAGGTCGCTGTGCGCGTTCAGAAAGAATGAAAGGCGCGGCGCGATGTCGTCCACTGCCAGGCCCCGCTGCTGAGCCGCCTCGACGTAGGCGATGCCGTTGGCCAGGGTGAAGGCCACCTCTTGAACGGCCGTCGAGCCCGCCTCGCGGATGTGGTAGCCGCTGATCGAAATCGTATTCCATTCCGGGGCATGCTCGTGGCAGAAAGCGAAGATGTCCGTGACGATCCGCAACGCCGGGCCGGGGGGATAGATGTAGGTGCCGCGTGCGATGTACTCCTTGAGGATGTCGTTCTGGACGGTGCCCGAAACCTTGGCCGGCATGACGCCCTGCCTCTCGGCGACGGCAAAATAGAGCGCCAGCAGGATCGCCGCCGTGGCGTTGATGGTCATCGAGGTCGAGACTCGATCGAGCGGGATGCCGTCGAAGAGAGTTTCCATATCTTCGAGTGAGTCCACCGCGACACCGACGCGGCCGACCTCACCCTGAGAGAGCGGGTGGTCCGAGTCGAGGCCGATCTGCGTGGGAAGATCGAAGGCGACGGAAAGCCCGGTGGTGCCCTGCGAGAGCAAATAGCGGTAGCGGGCGTTTGATTCCGTCGCCGTGCCGAAGCCCGCATACTGGCGCATGGTCCACAGGCGGCTGCGATACAGCGAGGGATGAATACCGCGGGTGAACGGATACTCACCGGGAAACCCCAGGTTGCCCTCGGCCGGGCCGTCCGCCTTTTCCGCCACGTCTGCGGGCCGGTAGAAGGTCTTAGTCTCCAGACCCGACGCGGTCCTGAGCTTGCGGTTGTGGTCGTTGTTTGAAGTCATAGTCAAAAGTGGGTACAGGGTAAAGGGGACAGGACAGAAGCCAAAAGTGTAAAGGGTGAAAGGCAAAGGTCACGGCAGAAGGACAAAACGTAAGTATAAAAACGTTTACCCTCTTGGCCTTTGGACTGTGCACTCGCCTTGTCCCTGTCCCCTCTAGCGCACGCTCCGGGCCTTCACAAAAGAGTAGAGGCCGCAGAGGATCAGTAGCACCGTGAAAGCGGCGAAAAGATAGAGGCGCGCCAAGCCTAGCGACGTCGATTCCTGGTACTGTTGCCATTCACGGAACGAGACCGTAGCGCCGGCGATAGCCAGGCCAAGAAAGACAAGGCCCACCAGCATGTGAAACAGCCGGAGAGCCTGCCGATAGACGGTCGATATCAAGTGACCGAGTTTGCTCATGGTGCTGCGCTTCTCACGGGGCCACGCCATGCGAAATGACGAGACGACTCGTCGAGGCCGACAAGACGCCCCCAGAGATATCCTAACAGAAAATGAGTCAGGCTTGATGGCCAGGTGGCCCGACGCGGGCCGGGAGCCGCGGAAACGAGGTGGGATTAATTCGCCGGAGTGCTTTGGAGCGAACTCGCCCAAGTCAATCCCAGTCGATCTCACGCGCCGGGCGGGTGACGGGCTCGCCTCTGGTCTTCTCCAGTGCTTCGGCGAACTTGCGCTCGAGGAGTTGAGATTTCACTTTCGCGTCTTCCTCGCTCTGGCGAAAGAGCGCTTCGCGACGCTGGGCCTCTTTCTGAAGCACGGCGCTGGCGTGATCGATGTCCGCGGTTTTGGCGTGCCGGTGAGGTGCGCGGTGTGAGATCACCTTGCGCAACTGGGAGTCAACTTTCACCACGGCGCCACAGCACGGGCAAGTGACTTCGAAAAGATCGCGGGCGAGTTCAGCCATGGCTCAATCAACCCCTGGTTGCATGCTTGCAAGCGCCCAGCCGTCGGGCGCCCGCAGAATTAGCCCCCTGGCGACCTGTCCCCGGTTTCGGGCAGGAATGCTCGCGTGCTGTCTTCCTAAGAGAGAACTATGCGCGCGTCGCCCTTGCTTGTCAAGAGGATATTGAGAGTTGTGGGCTATCTGTCTGGGCAGATCGCCTGGGACGATCGGCACCCGCGCGAGGGTCGGTCACTGTCGATTTTTTAATTCCACATCATCAAGAAATCCAAGCCTGCGGTATACTCAAGGGTTTTCGGAACGTCATAACGGAGATCAGCCAGCAATGCCGCAACTCATCATGGGGGTCGATATTGGGGGCACGAAGATCGCCGGCGGCCTGATGACCCACGCCGGACGCTTAGTGAAGTCCACTGTGGAGCCCACCCTGGCAGACGAAGGGTACAACACCAGCCTGGGGCAGGTTCTGCGCCTGATTGAACGCTTGATGGAGGAAGCGGGGGGCCCGCAGAAAGTTAAAGGCATCGGCGCCTGTGCGCCGGGGCCGCTCAACCCCCAAACCGGAGTGGTGATCAATCCCCCCAACCTGCCGGGGTGGAAAAACGTGCCTTTGGCAAAGGCGATTCACGAGCGTTTTGGCGTTCCCGCCAAGCTTGAAAACGACGCCAATGCCGCTGGGCTGGCGGAGGTTTTGTTCGGCGCCGCGACCGGTTATCGCCATATTTTTTATGTGACCGTTTCCACCGGAATCGGTACCGGGATCATCATCGACCGCAAGATATACCACGGCAAGAACGGCGTGGCAGGCGAAGGCGGGCACGTCAGCATCGACTATAAGAGTCCCTACCGGTGTGGGTGTGGAACCTTGGGGTGCATTGAAGCCCTGGCGGCGGGTCCGGCCATCGTGCGGCGAACTCGCGTCTTCCTCGAACAGCAGCACACCGTACCCAGTCGGTTGCGAGAGATGACGCATGGGCACCTCAGCCGGATTACACCTCAGATAGTCGAGCAGGCGGCGCGGGAAGGTGACGTGGTGGCGAACTCCATTATTGAAGAAACGGGGTTTTATTTGGGCGTCTGGCTGGCGGGGATGATCACGCTCCTTGACCCTGACGCGATCGTCATCGGCGGCGGCGTTTCGCAGATCGGCAAGCCTCTCTTCGATAAGATTCACGAAACCATCCCTCAGTACACCATCAATCGAAGCCTGGCAGGAAAGACCCCTATTCTTCGCGCCAAGCTGCAGAAACAAGTCGGCGTGTTTGGCGCCGCCAGCCTCTTTCTGCCGGCGGGAGAGGAGGCAGAAGGGCTGGAATCCACGTAAGGCAGCACCAATCACGGGGTTTTCTGTTGTCCGTCGCAGGCACGGGCGACGGACCGCGGACGATGGACCACAGACGGGTGCTGCAGTCCTGTGCTTTATCCCCTGTCAAATCAACGATCCGTAAATAGCCCTCACGTACTTGGCCTCACGTACTCTTCCCGGACGGCAGAATAACGGCTATAATGGCGTTCCCAAAGTGTTGATGGAGGCTTCATGGAGCTGTCTGATTTCAGGAACGAGCCCGCCAGTGATTTCAAGGACAATCCGGAGCATCGCCGGCGCATGAAGGAAGCGCTGGAGGAAGTCAAGAAGGAACTGGGACGGGAGTACGACCTCGTCATCGGGGGCAAGCGAATCAAGACCGGCGACAAGCTGACCTCCACTAATCCGGCGCAGAAGGACCAGGTGGTGGGCGCGTTTTCCAAGGCCGACCAGGGACTGGCGGAGCAGGCCATTCTGGCTGCGGACCAAGCCTTCAAGGGTTGGAGCCGGACGGCAGCAGAGGACCGCATCGCATTGGTGGTGGAAACTGCCCGAATCCTCCGCGAGCGCAAGTTTTACTACGCCGCCTGGATGGTCTACGAAGTGGGGAAATCGTGGGCTGAGGCGGACGCGGACGTGGCGGAGGCAATTGACTTCTGCGAGTACTACGCTCGCGACATGCTGCGCCTGGCGAAGCCGCAACCGTTGACGCCGATACAGGGGGAGCGGAACTATCTGCGCTATATCCCGCTCGGTGTGGGCTTGGTGATTCCGCCCTGGAACTTTCCCCTGGCCATCCTGGCCGGCATGACCGTGGCGTCGATCGTCACCGGCAATACCGCCGTGGTGAAACCATCGAGCGACTCGCCGGCGATTGCCTACAAGTTCTTTGAGGCGCTGGAGCGCGCCGGCCTGCCCGCGGGCGTGGTGAACTACCTCCCCGGCTCGGGAGCGGCCGTGGGTGACTTTCTGGTGATGCACCCGCGCACGCGCTACGTCGCCTTCACCGGCTCGAAGGAGGTCGGCCTGCGGATCAACGAACTGGCGGCCAAACGCGCCGCCGGCCAGGTTTGGGTGAAACGGGTGGTGGCGGAGATGGGTGGGAAGGACTCGATCGTCGTCGATAGCGAAACCGACCTCGGCGCCGCCGTCGAGGGGGTCGTTGCGTCGGCCTTCGGCTTCCAGGGTCAGAAGTGCTCCGCTTGCTCACGCGCTATTGTGGTGGAAAAGGTCTACGACGCGTTTTTGGGAATGCTGAAGCAGCGAGTGGAGCAGATTAAGGTGGGGCAACCTGTCGAGCCCGACACCTACATGGGCCCGGTAATCAACGCCAATGCCCGGAAGCAGATTCTCGGGTATATCGAGCAAGGCAAAAAGGAAGGCCGGCTGGTGACGGGAGGGGATGAGGGCTCGGGGTCCGGATACTTCGTTGCTCCCACCGTCATCGCCGACGTGGCGCCCAACGCCACTATTGCCCAGGAGGAGATCTTCGGGCCCGTCCTGGCGGTGATCAAGGCCCGGAGCTTCGACGAGGCGCTGGAGATTGCCAATAACACCGAGTACGGACTCACCGGCGCGGTCTACACCAAGAACCGGCACAAGCTCGAAAAGGCGGCCGAACAGTTCCATGTCGGCAACCTCTATTTCAACCGCAAGTGCACGGGAGCGATGGTCGGCGCCCATCCGTTTGGAGGCTTCAACATGTCCGGCACCGATTCGAAGGCCGGCGGTCACGACTACCTTTTGTTGTTCATGCAGGCGAAGACGCTGGCGGAAAAGATCGCCGTGTAGTCGCGAAGGAGCCTGCGCCGCCGCGGCTAACGGATCCATCGCCGTCAGCAGGCAGATTGGTAAGCGAAATGGTGGAACACGCCGATCCGCGGGTGAGCCCTATCGATCAGGTTGGGCCGCAGCCGCGCCTGTTGGCCGAGTTGCGCCGCCTCGAGTCGCGTGACTTCGAGATCTGGCTGCTGGCCGCGTTCGCTATGGGGGTTTTCGCGCTCGGCGTTCTTTCCTTCTTCTTTCCCCGCAACTTCTGGCTGGTCCCGACGGTCGACATCAAGCTGTCTCCTCAAGTGCTTTTCGCGATCATGATGTTCGGGCTGCTGGTGGCGCTGTTTGCGGCGCGGCGAGAACTGGAACTTAAGAAGATGCGCCTCGCCAATCTCGAGAGCATGCTGACCGCCCGCAACTCCCAGTCCGCCGGCCTCATCGATACCGTGACCAACGTCCTCAACCGGACCTTTCTGCGCGAGATCCTGCAAGGCGAGATCCAGCGCAGCGAACGCAACAACCGGCCGCTGACGCTGCTGATGTGCGACGTGGATGGCTTCAAGCAGGTCAACGATCGCTACGGCCACCTGACCGGTGATTTTGTGTTGGCCCAGATTGCCGGCATCATCAAATCGTGTGCGCGCGGCTCGGACCACGTCATCCGGTACGGCGGCGACGAGTTCCTAGTGGTCCTTCCCGAGACCGACGAAACGGGCGCGCAGACCGTTCGGGAGCGCATGCAGCAAAAGCTTCAGGAGTGGGATCGTACCAACCGTTTTGGCGACACCCCCCTCTCGGTCAGTGCCGGAATCTACCTTCACGTCCCGGGCCAAACCCCGGAGAAAGACGTGGCCGAGGCCGATATCCGCATGTACGCTCTCAAACTGGAGCGCCACCGTCAAGGAGCAGTAGGCAGAAGGCAGTAGGCAGAAGGCAGAAGATTTGGGAGTTTATCCGCACGGATTTATGGCAGAGTAAAACGATGATAAACAACTTGGCCGAAATCCTTCGCAAACTCCGGCTCCAACTACCCCGCTTCACCGCTCTCTCCTCTGCCCTTATTCTAGGTGCTTTTCTAGCGGCCGGCCCCTCGCGCCTTGCAGCGCAAGAGTCATCCAGCCGGCTTGTACGAGTCACCGTAACCGATCCTCTCGGTCGCTCAGTTACTGGGCTGGAGCAAGAACGCTTTGAGGTGATTCAGAATGGCGCTCCGTGCCCCATAACAGATTTCTCAGGGGCGGATTCCCCGATGATTGTTGCAGTCGTCACCGAAACGCCCTCTCCTGAGATTGGCTCGTTCATCAGGCCTGAAGATGAGTTGATTCA
>Ga0335078_10010631_pt1 | contig 13630 bp, 8 predicted proteins | sample Lox_Sample_32_FD_206711 | JGI IMG/M metagenome (GOLD analysis project Ga0335078, IMG submission 206711) | Soil microbial communities from Loxahatchee National Wildlife Refuge, Florida, United States - Lox_Sample_3.2 | ecosystem: Environmental > Terrestrial > Soil > Wetlands | place: USA: Florida...
GCCCGATCATTCTCACCCTCTTTGTGGCTATCCTGGGCGCAGGCAGCTGCCTCATGTCCCTCTCCTCTTCCGTTGCCCAGGCCCCCATTTTCTTCGCCATTATAGGAATCGGTCATTCGGCGTGCTGGGCTCCCATAGTTGCGGTTGTCATGCGATGGGTCGGTCCAAGAAGGAGAGGGATCACTGAAGCTGGCGATACCCTTTGCCTCCGCAGCGGGCTTCTGTTGGTGATAGCCATCTCAGGCTCCGCAGGCAAGCTGATCCTGGCTTACGTTTCCGACAGGATGGGGAGGATAGAGATCATGATGCCCTGTGGGCTCCTCGCCGCTTTGGGCCCTTTGGGCATGGCCTACAGCCGTGAGTTGTCGACTTTATCCATATTCTCGGCTATATTCGGCGTCGGTTATGGGACCATATGGGCGGTCTATGCCGCCTCCGCCCGTGATTTCTTCCCGGGGGAGTATTCGGGCAGCATTGTCGGCCTTTGGACCCTGTTTCACGGTGTGGGTTCAGCAATCGCCCCGGTGCTGAGCGGCTGGACCATAGATGCGACCGGCGCGTACTACCGGGCATTTATCCTTGCCGCGGCAGGCTCCTTGTTGTCGCTCCTGCTGCTCTTGCCGCTCCAGGGGGTCCGTGAGGGGCGGTAGGATGCCGGTCAATGGGCTCTGAGGAAGAGTCATCGGATTTAGGTCCGCCGTCCCGAGTCTTCTATGCGTTATATCGCAATGGCTAGTGGGCGCCGGCTATCCCCCGGGGGCGGGCGGCTGCCTCATGGGATATGCCTGCAATTGCCATGAAGGCATCCAGACCTTTTTCGTCAAGAGGCCTCGAGAAGAGGAACCCCTGGCCGCAATCGCAGCCGATCTCCCGCAGGTATTCCAATTGTTCGCGGGTCTCTATGCCTTCGGCGATCACCTCCGCTCCGAGGCTCCTCCCGAGCATGTGGATCGTCTCGATTATCTTCCGGTTCTCCTTGACCGATTCCAGGTTCATAGTGAAGGAGCGGTCGATCTTGAGGACGTCGATGGGCAGCCCTTGCAGGTAGCTGAGAGATGAGTAGCCCGTTCCAAAATCATCGAGACAGATCCTTGCTCCCAGCTCCTTGAGCTCGAGAAACTTCACGACCATCGATTCGTTTCGGTCCATGAGCACCGATTCCGTGATCTCCAGATCGAGAAGATGTGGCTCCGCGCCTGTCTCCCCCACGATCTTCTCCACGAGGGTCACAAAATCGGACCGGCGGAGCTGAACTGCCGAGATGTTGACCGCTACCCGCATCGGTCCCCACCCCCGGTCGCGCCAGACCCTCGTTTGCGAGCAGGCCTTTCGAAGCACCCATTCACCTATGGGAACGATGAGGCCCGTCTCTTCCGCAAGGGGGATGAAATCATCGGGGCGAACAAGGCCGTGGCGTGGATGGTCCCACCTCAGGAGCGCTTCGAATCCTAAGGTCCTCTCACCAGCCAGGGCGATGATAGGCTGATACTGAATGCGTAATTCGTCCATTTCCAGGGCGCGGCGTAAGTCGTTCTCCAATTGAAGGACGGCGGCTGCCTCGAGTCGCATGGCCGGGTCAAAGACCTCGTAGCGGGCCTTGCCAAGCGTCTTTGCCCGGTACATGGTGATATCGGCGTCGCGCAGCACCTCCTCGGGGAATTGGTAATCCTTGGATGTGAGAGCTATGCCGATGCTGGCGGAACAGCGGATCTCCGTGCCCTCCATGACAAAGGGGGCCGACAGGACCTCCTGGATACGCTCGGCTATGGCTTTTGCTGTCTCGACCTCTTTCACATCCTCGAAGAGCATGACGAATTCGTCTCCCCCTAGCCGCGCCAGGGTGTCGCCCGGCCGGATGCACCTCTCGAGGCGTTGCGCGGCTTCTTTGAGCAGCCTGTCACCCACCATGTGACCAAGACTGTCGTTCACCACCTTGAAGCGGTCGAGATCGAGGAAAATGACGGCGCACGAATCGTTCTCCGCATGGTTGCAACGCCTGAGGGCAAGGTCGAGCCTGTCAATGAAGAGGGCCCGGTTCGAGAGGCCGGTGAGGTCATCGTAAAGCGCGTCGTGGCGGAGTTGCTCTTCAGCCTGCTTTCGCTTGGTGATGTCCATGGCGGCCCCCCGGTAGCCCAAGAGGCCGCCGCAGGCATCGAGGATCGGAACGGCTGTCACGTTAAGCCATACCATACGTCCCGATTCGGTGAGAGCGCGCGTCTCACGGTCGCGGAATCCGGTCCCCTTCTGCCGGTGGTCGCGAAAGAAAAGAAGCCCTCCTTCTTGTTCCGACGGCGGCATGATATCCGAAGGGGTGCGCCCCACAAGGTCGCCCGCGTCATACCCCAGCACCCCTCTTACCCGATCGCTCACGAACGTGAAGCGCCCTTCACAGTCTGTCTCAAAGAGAAATTCACCCGCGGCCTCGCTGATGTCCCTGAACCTTTTCTCGCTGACCGCCAGGGCGGCTTGGGCCTGTCTCTGCGCAACGGCAATCGCTATCTGCTCCCCTGCGTTCTCCAGAAAGGATATAATCTCCGGACTGAAGCGGTCCTTCCTTCGATCGTTGAGCTGGAGGAGGCCGAGGACCTGGCCGCCGCTCTTCAGGGGGATCAGTGCCAGGGACTCATACCCTTCCCTGACGCAGCGATTGCGCGCGGTGAATGAAGAGGATTCTCCGTTGGGGCAAAGGGGCTGGCTGGCCGCGTTGTTAGTCCAGACGCTGCCGAGTCGGGTGAATGGGAGAAAACCGGGTTCACAGCGCCCCGATAATACAGCACCACACATGCATTGTAATTTCAGAGTGCCATCGACACCCTTGAAAGCGCGGTCCCCTGGGCCCTTTGTGGAGATCGAATTTTCCGCCTCGACGAACTCCGGATGAAACCCTCTCGTCTCCGCGTAGGGGAAATCACTACCTTCCTGGAGACGCACTCCCGCGGCCTCGCAGCCTGTCCATTCCTGGAGGATGTCTAATGCTCCGCGAACGACGTCGCGAGTGTCATTCTGGCCTGTCAAAAGCCCGAGCAGTCTGAGGGAGGTCTCCCGTTCGCGCCGTAAGCGGTGCTCTTCGGTCACATCCCTGAAGAAGCCCTCCATCATTTTGGACCCATCTATTTCGATTATGTCGGTTTTGATCTCCACCTCCTTCAGCGCCCCCGACTTGGTGACGATGGTTTCGATCAGGGCTTGCCCCTGCTTAAGGGAGCGGTGAAGCTCAAAAGCGCGGGTGAAGGCCGGGTCGCCTTTCTCCTCCGGATGAAGCATCTTCTGGGAATGGCCGACAACCTCGGCGCGCTCGTAGCCCGTAAGTTTCAAGAAAGCCTGATTGCAATCCCTTATGATTCCCGTGTCGTAGTCCGCCAAACCGATGCCTTCGGAGGCCTCGTCGAAGAGCCGGCGATAGCGCTCATGGCTTGTCCCGAGCGCGTCCTCCATCTTCTTGCGGGCCGTGATGTCCTGATTCACTCCGACGACCCTGAGGATATGTCCTTCCTCATCCAATATGACCCTGTTTCGTGTGAGAATGTGCACGATCTCCCCGTCCCGCCGGATACCCCGATGCTCGTACTGCTCGATGGCATCAGGTCGGGGATGGGGGTCTCTGTTCTCGGCAACCTGCCGCCTCAAGTCCTCAATATCATCGGGATGGATGAATCTCTTCGCGTGCTCCGTCCTCGTCATCCGGTAGCCGCCCTCCCGTTCAACGGTGGTGCCATAGAGGGCATAGAAGACATCATTCAATATGAATTCATCCGTAGTCCCGTCATACTCCCAGTGGGCTATCCGGGCCATATGGGCGGCATCCGACAGTTGGAGCTGGCTCGTGCGGAGGTTGTCCTCCGCCTCCTTGCGCTCGGTGATGTCGCGGATGAACGCGGTATGAAGGCAGAGGCTGCCCTCCGTAAAGTACCCTCCGCTGACCTCGATGGGGAATATGGTACCGTCCTTCTTCCGGTGGAGTCGAAGGGGGACCTCGGTGATGGCGTGGAGCACGGAGGCCCTTGTCTTTTCAGGTTCTGCGGAGATGTCTGTCACATTCATCTTCAGGAACTCTTCCGGCGAGTAACCATAGAGCCTGCATCCGGCAGGGTTGGCCCCGAGGATCTCGCCCGTTTCCTGGTTTATGAGGAGGATGCTGTCTCTGCATGTCTCGAAGAGGCTCCTGAGGCGCTGCTCGTTCTCCCGAAGGGCAAGCTCAGCCCGCCCCTTTGTCATGAGCATGAACCCCATGCTGGAGAGTATGGCCACCCCGAAGCTCGCCATGACCCCTGCGTTTCGGAACGGGGCAGCCGCCGCAAGGGATGCCTGTCCGTACGGGAGGGCAAAGACCTGTAAGAAGCGGATGAGCGTGATGAGCCAGGCGACCACGAAGGCAGAGCCGGTCAACCAGTAGGACCGCCTTTCCCGGCCGGAGGCACTCCGGAATAGCATGCGAATGGTAGCCCCGGTCTGGAACATGGCAAAGAACGAAATGAGAACAATCCGGCTGGTCTGGAAATCCACATACACCGAAAGAAAACAAACAATGAATGTGACAGCCGAAGGAAGTAGAAGCATGACCCTGCCGTAGGGCCGGCCCAGAAACTGGCGGATGGCACAATAAAGCAGGGAATAGCTTGCGATCACACAGGTGTTCGCAACAACAATGGAGACGAAATCGGGTAAAATCCCTCGAAAACCGATGAGCGCCCAGAAACCTCCCTGAAAAGCCCAGCCGAGGGCCCAAAGGAAGGTACCGTCCCGCCGGAACCTCCCCGCATTTATGATGGAGAAGGAGGCTGCGACGATAAAGCAGGTTGCCGCCATGGCAACATACATGGTGTGCAGGTCGATGGTCACTTCCGGCCTCTCCTCGTCGCGCCGGAGATTGCCGGCATCACAAGATCTTTCTCCTCAGAACGAGCCGATAGGGAAGGACTCCGGAATTTGAAGGGAATTCGAGGACCGAGTAGACCGGTCGCAGAAAACGTCATGACGGCCTGCCCCCGTTCTTGTTGGTGAGATCCATCGGAAGGATATGGCGGGGCGTGACACAAAAGCCATTTCTCAACCATGAAGGGACACCCCTTACGCAGGACGTGAATCTTTCCCTGAAGGGGATTGTCGGCTGATATTTCGCCTTCTTAAGTCTCCTTTCCGCGGGTCCGTCCCCTTTAGTCGCACAGCTTTTGGACACGTCTTCTCGTGATGAATTACCTTCGGTGGTTAAGAAGCCCGTCAAACGGTCGAAAAGACTGATAAGGACCGTCAGGGCACGAAAGGGGCCCTTGCGTCCCTTGAAGAATGATGAGGAGGGGCGAAATGGCCGAGTTGGCGCGCAATGAAGGGACCGGAAAAGAAAACCACGGCGGGGAGGTTGTGAGCCGCCATGGTTCGGGCGGCCTTGTTGTTGAGAAAAGGCTTGCCGACATGGTGCAGCGTTACAAGAAAGGGGCCGACCTCGGCTGGAGCGCCTGGAAAGAGGTAGGGATCCCTACCTGGCTTGTGGTCAATCAGGCCGTCAAAAAGTCGGCCAAAACGGTCTTCGGCGTGCTCCTTTCATTCGAAAGGCAGGACGACGAGGTAAGGACGAGCGAGGCAATCCTCGCACAAATGGCGGGTCTAAAGACCCCTAAGACGGTCCGAGCCGCCATCAAGGACCTCGTCGACTGGAACCTCATATGGTATGACCCGAGCGCAGGCCACGGCAAAGGCAACAGAAAGACGCACTACTACCACATTGTCATGAGTCCTTTTCTCGCCCGCCTGGCGATGCTTGTCGAGCAAGGCCAGGTTCCCTACGAAGTCCTCAGGTTTCGTGTGCTTGCCCAGCACCAGCGGGAGTTGAGCAGGAACGGCCATACCCTTGGAGAGGTTGCCGCGGCCGTGTGCGATCAGATAGAGAGCAATGAGCCCTTCAAAGCAAGGACGTCCGTTCGCTGGGTCAAACAGGTGATGGTTACCTACCTGAACGGGTATCTCAGCGCGCACTGATGTAGACGATCCCTTCGGAAGAAACAGGCACTCCCCGGCTCATCCGCACATCGATCTGGCGAGATCCTCCGCCTGCTTCAGAAAGGGCTCGAGGGCTGTTTCCGGCCCGAGGCCGTACCCTTTGATGACGTGCGCCTCTTCGGCCCGCCAATTTCGCTTTGCCCAGGTTTGCAGCCGGTTAACGAGATCGTCGAAAAGGGAAGGGTTGGGATTGCCCTGTGTGGTGATGACCACGGCCTTCTTGCCCGGCGGCAGGCGCGAGGGCTGCGGGTTCGTCATGTAGTCCGGCGCCAGCAGGGAATAGCAGCGGTCCATAAAGCATTTGAACTGTCCCGACGCATAACCGCTGTACACCGGCGTGGCGGCAACGATGATGTCGGCCGTCCCCATGCTCTCGAAGACACGGGTCAGATCGTCTTTAACAGCGCATCTGTCAAGCTTTCCCTTGCATGCCATACACGCCTGACATCCGCGAAAAGTAAGCTCGTTGAGCTGGAATGTTTCAGATGCCGCACCAAGGCTTTCCGCGACGCGGACGAAACGTCCCGCGATGGCTGCGGAGTTTCCGTTCTTTCGTGGGCTTCCAAGGATGCACGTGATCTTCATGATATTCTCCTTAAGGGTTTGCGAGACTCAAGCCGGGACCGGCCCTTTGCAGCCGCCCGAGCCGGTCATTTCTTTGCGGAAGGCTTCTTCTTCCCTATTCTATCATAGAATTCCTGCGGTATATTCTTGGGGTCTTTGTAGAAGGCGAAATGACAGGAGCCGAATGGTATGGGCTCGTGGACCATGTGGACGAACCCGAAGTCGCCGTTACCCTCGATGTCCAGCATCTCCATGACCGGACAGTGGACGCAGTAGATGGGAAAGTTCTTCATGCCCCATGTGATGGGATGGGGCTCCTTCACCTTCGCGAGGCCCGCTTCGTATCCCCCTTTCTGGATTATCCTCTCTCCCGAGCCGCACGGTTTCATGGTTACCACGATCTTCTCGTCATCCTCTTCGATCGTGATGGGTTGAAGGTGCCCCCTGAAGGACCCCACCGCGTGTTCCACCCGCGAGCGCAGATCGTTCTTCTCGGGCGGTAGGAAAACCGTTTTTCCCTCAATGGTGTGTGCTTCTCTCTCGGCCTTCTCCACGGCATCGATGCCGTAGTTGCGCAGGATGTAGGTCTGGAGGCCGGTGACCCAGAACATGTAGCCGTCGTGAAGATGGTTGAACTCCCTGTACATGCGTTCTGCCAGTTCCTTCGCCTTCTTCTTGTCGCCTTCGTCTATGGCTTGAAGGAGAAGATCGAGCGTGCGCGCTCCCATCTCCTTCAGCTCCGCATCGGTGAACAGCCTGTTTTTACTCATAAGCCTCTCTGCCTCCTTCAAGCAGCTTTTCGCCAGGGCCGATTCTGCCATCCCTCTAAGAATTGAATGGGATACCTCGGCAGCTATCCTACCACTAACCATTTCCGATTGGAATCTCTCCTTCCGACGGTGGGGATGGCCTGGCATCGTATCGGTCATACGACCGGCCTTCCGTGGTCCTGGAAGAGCGCGCGCGTCTTTCGAGAATACCATGGAATTTGATTGATTCTCCTGCCAAGACAGGTGGCGGGCTTAAAGCGTGCGCAGGGGCCGCGACGCCGTGGTATTCTTTCTGGTATGACGGCGTTCCGTTTTTTCTTTAGCCTGACTTGCGCCCGCCTGCTGCAGCATCGGCAGCGGGCTCCACGGCGCACGACTCTGCGGGCGGCGGCGATTTGATTCCCAGGGCTTTCTTGATCCCCGAGAGCATGCCTCCACGCCGGGTGCCGACGCGGCCTCCGAGGACCGACGCCAGAAGAATGATCCCGGTGACGACGTACTGCCACGAGCTTGCCACACCCACCATGTTGAGCCCATTCTGGAGGATGCCGATGAAGAGGCAGCCGAACGCGGTGCCCACGACGCTCCCCGCACCCCCGGTGAGGGCCGTGCCTCCGATCAGAACGGCAGCGACGGCCTGTAAGGCAAGACCCGGATCGACCTGGGGTACGGCCGCCCCGACGCGCCCGACGGCGATGGCGCCCGCGAGGCCGGCGCAGGCTCCTGCCACCGCATAGACCATGATGAGGGTGCGCTCGGTCCTCACGCCCGAAAGCCGGGCAGCGGTGTAGCTGCCGCCCGTCGCGTAGATATCGCGGCCGAAGTACGTCCGCCTCTGAATGTACAGAAAGATGAGGAAAATAATGAGCATGATGTAGATAGGGGTCTGCACTCCGAGAAGCCTGGATATGGAGATCTGGTTGACCACAGGGTCTGTCACGTAGATCGATTGGGTATTCGTCCAGATGAGCACGATGCCCGTGAGGGCGGTCATGGACGCGAGGGTGACGACGAACACGGAGAGCCTGAAGATGGCGACGAAGAGGCCGTTGAGCAGGCCGCCAAGTATGGCCCCGACGATGATCGTGGCGGCCACGGCGGCAGGACCGGGCAAGAGATGCGCTTCGAGCACCTTGCCGAGGAAAATGCCGCAGAGCCCGGCCGTCGCGCCCACCGAGAGATCGAATCCTCCGCTGATGAGCACGAATGTCATACCCATGGAAACGATGAAGAGTATCGACACGGAGGCCAGGACATTCTGTATGTTGAGAATCGTGCGAAACCCCGGCTGCCACACGGCGAAGAGGGCAAAGAGGAGGACCACTATGGCGAGGACGGGACGAAACGGCCGCGTGCCCACCCACACATCGGAAACTCTCTTCTTCATCTATCAGCACCGAACATATGCTTCTTCATCCTTCTTTCGAACCGCCTCCCAATGCTGCCAGCCTCGTCTCGCTGGCCTCTTCCCGTGGAATCGTCGCGACGACGCAGCCCCGAAAAAAGACAACGATGCGGTCGCACAGATCGCAGAGCTCATCGTATTCGGATGAGCTTACGAGCATAGCGATACCGCGGGAGGCTGCCTCCCTCAAGTGACGGTGGATCTCCCCCTTGGCAGATACGTCGACTCCTCTGGTCGGCTCGTCGAGAAGGAGGACCTTCGGGGGCCTGAGGAGCCACTTGCCCAAGGCCACTTTCTGCTGGTTGCCGCCGCTCAGTGTGCTGACGTCTGCGTCCAGCTCGGCCTTAATGGAGAGGAGCCTCGATGTGGCCCGGCATTCTTCCTCAATTTTTCCGTTGCAGGGGCTGCTCAGGCGCTGCCGCTCCGACGTGGCGGCCATGGCGAGATTATCCTGGACGGTCATGGGGAGTATCACGCCCTGCGTCTTCCTGTCCGGCGGCACGAAGCCAACGCCGTGCTTGATGGCGACGAGGGGGTTCTCGTTCTTGAGGGGTTTGCCTGACAGCAGGATCGTGCCGGAAGCGGCCCGGCGCAAGCCATAGATCGCCTCGAGCACCTCCCTGCGGCCGGAGCCGATGAGTCCCCCGAGACCGACGATCTCACCTTCGTGCACGTCAAGGTCCACGTTGGAGACGCTTCCCTCAAGGGTGAGGCCGCGGATCTGCAGAACCAGATTCCTCTCGACACCGCTTTCCCGCGTCGGGCCGGCTTTCACCGGCTTCTCCGTGCCCACCATGGCCGCCACGAGGGAACGGGGGGTGAATTCGCTCTTTTGGCCTTCCGCAACCGTAACCCCATCCCGCAGCACGGTCATCTCATCGGAAATCTCGAAAATTTCGGGCAGGCGGTGCGACACATATATGATGCACACCCCCTGCTTCTTGAGTCGCCTAATGGCGGCAAAGAGACCCTTGGTCTCCTCGTCGGTGAGGGAGCTGGTGGGCTCGTCGAGCACGAGGATCCTCACATCGGTCGACATGGCCCTCGCTATCTCCACCATCTGCTTCTGGTCGGGCCGCAATGAGCGCACGATCCAGGCGGGGTCGTAGTCGGCGCCTACCTGCTGCAGAACATCGCGGGCCCGGTCCTGCGTGGCGCTCCAGTTGATTCCCACTCTTCCCCTGATCAGCCGGTGGCCGAGCAGGATGTTCTCGGCGATGGAGAGGTCCTCGGCAAGGGCCGTCTCCTGGGAGACCATCGAGATCCCGTGGGCAAGGGCATCGAGGGGGCTGCGAAACGTTGCGCGCGAGCCCCCGATCGCGATCACACCCTCGTCGGGCCGAATCTGCCCCGAGAGGATGTTGAGCATTGTGGACTTTCCGGAGCCGTTCTGGCCCATCAGCGCATGGACCACTCCGGTCTTCTGAAGGACCATTCGGGCATCACACAGGGCGTGAACCCCGCCGAACCACTTGTGGAGACCCGTCAGGCTCAAGAGAGGCGCGGGCTCGCGCGAGCCAGTTGAATCCGGCATCACTGATTCCTCCGATAACTAGTGCGCCGTTCGTATGAGCATCTTTTCCGCCGGCCCTAGTGGACGAATGTGAGCGAATCCACGTTTTCCTTGGTCGCCAGGTCGCCGATGAAGAGCATTCTCTTCTGCGGAAGAGGCTGCTTGGTGAGGACATCGTACGCCGCGATTGCCGCGGCATTGCCCACCTTCTCCCATGGATCGCGGTACGCGCAGAGAGCCGTGCCTTCCCTGATGCCGGCAGCGGTGATATCCTGGCCCCCGTTCATAGTGGCTACGAGAACACCTGTCTTGCCTGCGGCCTTGAGCGTGGCGGCCGCGGCCATGGTGGCATAGTCATTGTAGCCTATGATGACCTGCGCATCGGGATACTTGCCTATTATGGCCTGCGTCGCAACACTCGCTGCATTGGGGCTGGCGTCCATTGCGGGGACCTCACCGAGGATATTGAGGCCCATCTGGTGCGCCCAGTATTTCGCGCGACCGATGATATGGACGAGATTGTCCGTGGGCGGGCCGTATCCCAGGAAGGCTACTTTTCCCTTGGGAAATTTCTCGGCGATATATTTGAGTGTCACGTAGTCATATTGATCGAAGGCCATGCCGACCATGGCTGACACGTTGGGGTCGAGGGGTTTCTGCGAATTGGACGGAACGTTGACCTGGACCACCGGTATTCCGGCTGCTTTGGCTGCGGCCACACCTTGAGTGAGAGCTGCGTCGGTAGTCGGATAGGCGATGATGACATCGACCTTCTGGCTGATGAGCTGATCCATCTGGCTCACCTGCTTCTGGATGTCGAGTCCAGCGTCGTATGATATGAACGTGCCGCCCAGGGCCTTTACCTTCTTCTCGCATTCGTTCTGCATCGTCATCATGACGCTGATTCCGGAGAAGACCTGGAGATAGCCGACCTTGAACTTGAAGCCGGGCTTGATCACGGGCTCAGGCAGTTGCTTCACGATGTACTGGGCATCGGGCCCCGTGTATCCGCCAAGGTCGGGCGCGCCTCCGGCCGAGGCCGCGAAGGCGCGAGGCGACGATGCGAAAGCGCCGATAAGTCCGAAAATCGCAAGAACGACACACAGCTTTGCCCAACGTCCAAACATCCCATTCGATGTAACGATACGCGGCATGACGGCTCCTCCTTTTGCTGTTCAATAAATCGAGATTGCTCTCTGGGTGACACTTGCCGAATCAAGCGGGTTTGAAAGATCGGCCAACTGCACAATAACTCTAATATCACGATTCCCGTCTAAAATCAACCGCTTTCGGCAACGCACCGTTCTGGCCACCGCTTCCGCCTAAGGCAGGGCGGGCGGCCGTGCGCCGGTGAAAGACGCCACTGCCCCCATGTAGCGGTCGAGGGCACGGTCGAAAAGGTCGTTATGGCCTGCGCCGGCAATGAAAAGCGACTTTTTCTCGGGCGCTCCGGAAAGGGCGAGCAGGGCCCTCCCCTCTGTCACCGGTATTATGTTATCTTCGTCCCCGTGTATGATTAGGGTGGGTATCCGGATTTCCTTGATCTTGACATGGTTTCCGAAGCCGATGACTTTCTCCGGATCCCCGAAGAGGTGGCTCAAGCCGATCCGGGCCAATTGATTCTTCTGGTAGGCGAAACCGCTCTCCACGATGAGGCCTTTCAGCTCCTTCTGATAGGAGCGGGCCACCTCGATGGCAGCGGCGCTCCCCAACGATCTTCCCATCACGAAGCGATCGCCCTGATAGCCCCGATCGCGGAGAAAGGACCGGAAACCTTCGTAGACGGGATGGCTGTCGGCAATGAGGGCCGCACACCCGGGACTGCCGTCGCTTGCTCCGTAGCCCCGATAGTCGGCCACGAAGAGGTTGATCCCCCGCCCTTGGTAAAGGGGGGCCACATAGTCGTAGTCAGCTGCTATTTCTCCGTTGCCGTGAAAATAGAGGAGGGAGGGGCCGTCCTTCGCAGCCGGGTAAAAGCGGCAGCCTATGGAGACGCTCTCGGCAACCCCAATCATCCATGCCATGCCATCTACGGGCCCGGACTCTTCCGGAAGCTCGCGGCGGGGGAAGAAGAGCCTCTCCAGGATCTCTGGCCGGTCCATGACAGCGGCTGCATTCACGAATTCATCCATCTCCTCTCTTCCCTCCCTTCATCGTGTACCAGTCCTGCCCCACAGGAGAACAGCCTTCTCCAGTTCGTGCTAAGATGGCCTGCGTTCCAGCCGGCCCAGATTTTCCTCGAGGCGCTGAACAAATAGGTGGTCGAGAATCTGGACCGTCAGAACCAGGAGAAACGCGTTGTTCAGCATCCTCTTGAAGGGGCAGTCGAAAAGCAGCTTGGAGATTATCTGCCACGTCCGGAATCGCCGATAGCTGAAGAATCCGCTTTTTTCTATTGCCTCGCGGCTGAGATATCGCTCCATAAGAAGATTGAGCCGCGGATAGCGGCCTTTCTCGATCCACAGGGGCGGTGCCGAATAGGGCCATTTCTTCCGGGCGTAGATGGCCTCGGTGACTCTCTCCTTGAAGGCTTCCCGAAGCACGTATTTCTCGACGCCGTCGCGAATCTTGAATCCGTCCGGGATGTGACGGGCCACCTCGAACAAATGGTGGTCGAGGAAAGGCGTCCTGCCTTCGATGGAATGGCCCATTTCCGGGCGATCGCCAAGAATCGTCAGAAGATAGGGGGCGAGCATGTTCTTGATCCAGGCATACTGCATCTTCCTCGCCCTCGGCCGCCCTTCCGTCTGATCTGGATCGAGGCGCCCCTCGAGCCTCTGTGACGCACGGCGCCCCATGAGCCGGGGCCTGTGTTCCCTGCTAAAGAGGCGGAGAATGCGTCTCTGCATCTCCCAGGAAAGAAGGTCGACATCCTCCAGCATGGGAATGAAGGCAGGCGTTGCATCCGTGTCGCCCTTCCCGAAGGGTTTCGCTAAGGGCCGCTTCTTCGAAGTGATCTGGTCGCCCAAGGCCCCCTTTCCCGGCTGAAAGAAGATATATCCAAGGAATACCTCGTCGGAGCCCTCCCCGGTGAGAACGACCTTCACGTGCTCCCGCGCCAGACGCGACAGCATGAACTTTCCGACGCCGTGGAAGTTGACAAAGGGAAGCTCTGTTACCCAGATGCAATCCTCGGTGTTCTCGAGGAGCGCCTCGGGGCCGCATTCGATGGAATGAAACTCCGCTCCGATCTTCGCTGCCATCTCCCGGGCAAGCCGGTTCTCATCGAATGCCTCGTCCTCCGGGAAAGAGATGTTGAATGCCATCACCTTTTCGCGGTGGTATTGCGCAACTGTGGCCGCCACAATCGCCGAATCGATCCCCGCGCTGAGGTAGACGCCGACAGGCACATCCGCCCTAAGGCGGAACCGCACCGCCTCGTCG
>Ga0335078_10010632_pt1 | contig 13630 bp, 11 predicted proteins | sample Lox_Sample_32_FD_206711 | JGI IMG/M metagenome (GOLD analysis project Ga0335078, IMG submission 206711) | Soil microbial communities from Loxahatchee National Wildlife Refuge, Florida, United States - Lox_Sample_3.2 | ecosystem: Environmental > Terrestrial > Soil > Wetlands | place: USA...
CAACAATAGTTAAGCCCTCACCGCATAAGGCACGAAAATAGTCCCAGAAGAACTCACGCAAAACCGGGTCGATCCCCACGGTGGCCTCATCAAGAAAGAGAATTTTTGGCCTGTGGATAAGTGCACACACGACACTTAGTCGCCTTTTCATGCCACCCGAGAGTTCATTGGCTGAAGTCTTTCGCCGTTCGTCAAGCCTGAAGATGGGAAGCAACTCAGCCATTCTCTTCTCCAACTGAGTACGATTCATACCTTGCAGGCGGGCGAAGAACCAGATGTTCTGTTCAACCGACAGGTCGTTGTAAATGGCGTATTCTTGTGGGGCTACACCGATTTGGGTGGCGACAAGGTGGCGTTTCTGTGGGACTTCATAGCCAAGCACTCTGATGCTACCCGAAGTTGGGAAGATGCTTCCCGTTATCAGGTTAATAGCTGTTGATTTGCCCGAACCGTTCGCACCGATTAAAGCGTATATTTCACCCCTGTGAATTTTGAGATCAAGTCCGTTGAGGGCTTTGATTTGCCCCTCTTTGTAGACCTTGACGAGTTCAGAAGTTTCGATGGCATATTCGCCGGTTGCTTCTGCGGTTCTTTCTATGTTTGATCTATCTCTTGCCACCATCATGCCCATCTCACTTGCCTCGTTCTTGCTTGGCAGCGACGTTATCTTGGGTTATGTTTAGCCTCAGTACGCCAGATTCGCCTTCAACTTCAAGAATCTCTGGTTCTACAAAGACTGCATGACGCAGTTTGCCAAGCGTCCCCTCAATGAGTACTCCGTCTTCCGTCCTGTTAGAAGTTGACAGATGACCGAGTTGCTTGCTGGATTTTAGCTCAATCGAGAAATCACAGTTGTTTTCCTGGCAGTTCATCCTTAGCATCTCCTAGAAAGGGTTTTTAGCTGCATCAATAATCACAAGTATCATGGCAGTGGCCACGAGCAGGTTCCAGAAAACATAGCTAACCAGCCCTGGCATGGTGAAAACCCAGCTCAACGTTATGCTTGTAAGAACGGCTCCAGCTACACTGATTAATCCGTTTAAGACAAAAAAGTATTTTATGGCAACTCTAATTTTTCGGCCGCCAAATATCGGCGCTATAAGCATGGTAGCCACACCCATAGCTGCGTACGCGAACATTTCGAACGCCCAACAAACCGATTTAGGGTTAGCCATGTTTAGAGCTGCCAAGAGCGTCTGGTTCTGATCAAAAGCGTCCGGGATATACGCGACTTGAATTGTATATTCGATGAAAACTATGGAGGCGAAAACGGCGGTAAAGATTAAAGCTGCTAAAACCAAAGGTCTACGTTTTTGATCAGCTTCGAAATAGCAACTTGCCGCAAAAAGGATAAACCCCGTGGCCAAGATGAAACCAAAGGCCCAAGGCAAAACTTGCACCGGGCTGTAGTAACTAATGAACGTAGCCATGTCTACCCATGCCGGCTGAGGCTTAACAACAACGCTTAACACTGTCCCTACAGGTCCCGACAAAAGCAAACCCATCAGAAAGACTAACGCTGAGATAGGCAACAGTTTTTTATACCAAACGGTTTTTGATTTTAGGGGATTTTCGGTTTTATTTTTCATATTTCTCGCCATGCACCGATTGCTCACCTGAGGCGATAAGATTTATTTGATTAAAACGCGAAAGGTTTCGTAAGGATGCGAAAACATTCGCATGTCACAAAATGGCGATGAACAAGAGGTTTCTAAAACGCTCTTTGAGTTGGCAAGCACTCGAAGGGCAAGAATACTTTTCGGGGTACAAGAAAGCAACTTAAAGATGCAACAGATAGCAAAATCCTTTGATATGACGCTTACTGAAACTTTTAGGCACCTTCAAAGGCTCAGTGAAGCAAGTCTTATCGAGAAGAAACCAGATGGTACCTACTCAATAACACCGCTGGGCAATTTAGCAGTTGGTTTTCTTGAGGGCTTCAATTTTGTTTTGGACAACAAAAAATACTTCTTGGAACATGACCCGTCTTGCCTGCCCTATGACTTCGTCAACCGTCTTGGCGAGTTATCCAACAGCAAGTTTTCAGGAAGCGTATTGGCTAGCTTTAACAAAGTTCGTCAAATGGTGTTTGACGCCCAAGAATACATTTGGGTAATCGCTGACCAAATCGATTCAAGCCACACACAAATCACTAATCAGAAAGTCTCAAAAGGCTTAGAATTCAAGTTTATCATGCAAGGAGATCTAACGAAGGTTCTTGAGGTCGCGCCTGATTTTGAGCGTTTCAAGAAAAGACGCTGTCTCCCGCAGATACCTTTGGCGATTTTGATTAACGAAACTGAGGCCTTTGTAGCCCTACGCGGGATTAATGGAATGATAGATTACTGTGGTTTTGTAAGCGCAGATGAAAGATTCCGCAAATGGGCGAAAGACATTTTCGCATATTACTGGGAAAAAGCCAATCCCTGGTTACCTAACCTGACAAAAGGAAAATAGGCAATCGTCCCATCCCATTTTTTTATCGGGACCGGATTATAGTAAAAATTGAATAAAAGAAATGCAAATAACGGTTGGTCTTCAGTGGCTCTCGTCGGACCCAAACTTTGTTAAGTTAGGCCTCTATGGGCTGATCCCGCGAACAAAGTAGAACCGCTTATACTCATTCAGTTTAACCGGGGAATCTGAGCACAAATTTGCCGCAAAAGCTCTCAAGTGATATATTCCTCTGCCGGAAAGCTGTAAGCGACACCAAAAGAACCAAAAACGAGAAGCATCGAGCCGACCGTAGGATTCGATTAAATTGTTAAGCGAATCATATGGCGGGCGGGGAGGGATGCGCTTAAAAGATTTAAGGGAATCCCAAATTGAATAGTTAAAATTTATTCGGTGGAACCGTCGCGATGCGCCACTCCGAGGAGAATTAAACCTAACAATTTCCTATTTCTTAACTATCAACTGGTAACGGTCTAACGGGAACCGCCCATAAAGTTGTTTAGAGAATTCGGTTTGCTTTGGGTATCTTTTTAACTAAGTAGGCAATGACAAAGCAAAGGGCCACTCCGATTGGTGCAACAGTCAAAAACTTGAGGACGAGAGGCATTTCTATGCTCGCCAACCCTAACGCTAAACCAACAAGTATGGGTGCCTGCAAGATGTAGGCGGCATATGAGTTTTCTGATAACGTCTTGGTGAAGCGGTTTTGGGTATTTAGTTTCTCCCTAAACCAGATGATTAAGCCGATTGATATGGATACTGCGAAAGCCTGCTCCCAAAACGCGTAGATGGCAGTTTGCCAGTTAAAGCCGCCAAAAAACAAGCTGGCAGTTCCGGTCAAGGCAGCAAAAGAGAGGAGTGCCAGAAAGACGGCAATTAGAATTACTGCGAGTCGCAACCAAAGTGTTCCAGTTTTTGTTGGTATCGTCATAAGCCAGTTGCCTCTAAAGGCAATTATGCCCACAATGAAAAAGGCTATGTACTGTGGGAAAAATGGCAATTGGAAACCAAACGGATTCAATACGTACCCTATTGGAAGCCAAATACGAACCAGAAAGCTAACTGCACCCAACGATATGGCAAAGAGAGCGATTGTTAAGTTTCTTGGAATTGAACGAGTTTTGCTCGGGTTTTTGAATATCAGCCGCCAACACACATAGATTAATGTAAAAAAGAACAATGCTTCTATAAACCACAGTGGTCCAAAGCCTAATCCGCCAAGTGGATTGGTAAAGAGTCCCAGAAAAGCCAGAGTTGTCATAGGCAAGCCAGTTGGAGACGGCAACACACCAGCAGAAATCAAGGCAGATTGGATGAAGGGGTCGATTAGAAAAATGAAAACTCCAACTGGAAGCCACAGCCTTGTTAGCCGGTCAAGTGTGAATTGCGTCTGTCCTTTACGATCATACGATGCTGGGGTAAAGTAGCCTGCCAAAAGAAACAGTAGCCCCATAAAGAACGCTTGACAAAGGCAGGTGAAGGCGAGAAAAATGTAGTATTGAGGACCTGTCAACTGTCCCTCTTTATAATACCATAAACCTGCAGCACCATAAGTTATAGCTATATGCACTAAGAACACTAGTATTATTGCGAAGGTTCTCAAGTTGTCAAGGAAGAGCAACCGTGGCTTTGGCGCTTGCATAACTCGATTTTTATGGCTAAGTGCCCTTATGTAGTTTACCATCAATTGGTTGGGCACAAACAAACTGGATTAAAGCTATTCTGGAGTGCGGGCACGCTGAGATTTGAACCATATTCTTTGGCTTCAAAGGCCAATTGCCTTGATCCGTACTAGATGATGGCTAGTACTGTCAAAAGCGCGATGATGCCGACGATGTCTGCGACATAATGCGTTGTCCAAGTGACTGCAAGGTTCTTCGTCTTGGCGAAGATGATGCCGAAGAATATGCCATCCAACATCACGCCTGCAACGTCAAGCACGATGAGCGGTAGAATGCCTGTTGCACCGACTCCGTGAGCGAGACCAAAGACAATGGTGGCGACAGCAATTGGGGTTGGTGTGCCAACGAAACAGCTAAGTCTTTGCTGTATTGTGACTCTAAAGACTACTTCTTCCATGAGGGTTAGGATGCCTAGCAGAGCTGTGTTTAGGGTTATAGCGCCGCCGAAGTCTGTGGCGACTCTTCCTGTAATGTGCTGGAGAAGCTGAGGGTAGTATCCAAAGAGGTAAGCGACCAGCAACATCCGTGGTAGAGGCTGAAAAATAATAGCATCAATGGCGAAGAAGTACCATATTTTCTTGAAGTCTTTTATGAATCCACGCTTTAGACCTAACTCGCTTAGAGGCCGATTCTTACGAGTGACAAGCCCTACCGCATAGACTATAGCCATGATGTAACCGAAAATTTAAAGATCAGCATACTTAGGAAAGAATAGCCCAAGTCCGATGGTGAATATCAAAAGGGCTAACAGCCCCAAAACTGGTAGCAAAGCTTGCCTACTGTTGGAAAAAGGCTCTTTTTCTTTTTGCATTTCCACCGCGTTTCGTCTTTGTTGGCATTTAGTTTTAAAGATTTGCGTTGTCTTCTAGCAATTTGTGGAAAATAATACGGACAGTAAGAGCTGAACCAGGCTTTTAGAGTTTCAAGATGTTTGAGGAAGGCGGTGGGTCCGCTGGGATGCATTAACTTGAATAAATAACCAGAAAAACAGTGTAGAGCAAACACCTTTGCACAAAATAGGGATTTGAACCATGTCCGATTCGATTGCACTGTTATTTTTTTTCCAACAAATAACAAAACAAGAAATTAAACTTGGGATGGGCTTTTGAGTTGAGGTGCGATTCCCTTCCCCCATTAGAACTTACGGAAGTGGTTTGCTTACTTTATTATCTTGGATCTTCCAGTATGAATCGTGCTTATAAAAAAGGTGTTCAAAAACAGTCAAGCTGAAGTTATTTTAGGTGAATTTCATGGCATTATTCCTCTAAAATAATCAAGAAAGTATTTTTCGCTCGTTACTCAGCTTTCAATAAGCAAGTCGTTGCCGTCTATTTTCAGCTCGTAAGTTCGCAAGCTACTGCGCGTTCCAGAAATTGCTCTTCCCGTTGTCACGTCGAAGCTTGAAAAATGGCGAGGGCAAATAACAATTGAGTCATTCAGAGTTCCCTTGGATAGCATAGCACTCAGATGAGGGCATATATCGCAGACAGCATAAAATTTACCTTTGACATTAGCAATAAGTACGGCTTGTCCATCAACTTCCAGGTGCCTCATCTTGCCTACTGGGATATCGGTCGTTTTGGCAACTTTAACAAAAGTCGCATGCTTTTCTGAAATGTCAGTCGTCACTGCAAACCCTACTTGTTTTTGAGTATTTTCCATTGTCATAGTTAACTACCTTAACTTGTTACGCAATTTGAAAGCTCTCTTTCCCATTTTTGTTTAGCCAAGGAATTGTTATTACAAATCTTGCTCCTTTGGCTTCTCCTTCTTCAGTTATCGTCCAGCCGTAGACTTCGACCAGTTTCTTTATCAGGTACAGCCCAAGGCCTGTGCCTTTTCCTGTGGTGAAGCCTTCATGGAAAAGTTTTGGCCTGTTGACTTCAGATATACCTACTCCATTGTCTTCGTAAAACAGCTTCACCCCGCCTCCGTCTTTAGTGAAGTGCAGTCGAATTTGGGTGACTTTTTCCCCGTACTTTAGCGAGTTATCGAGGAAGATGTAAAAGAGTTGTTTAAGCAGTGAATCAGCTGTAACTTTTAGTTCTTGACAATCATTGACTATTTTTATGGTGCCCATACCAGGTAAAAGAGCAACAGCTTGATTGAAACATTGAGCAACATCTATTTCTGAGGGATTTTCGACTACAATTTTCTCGTAGGAACGGCTAAACTCAAACATTTCATCTGACGATTTAATTGCAGAGTCAATACCTTCAAGATACTTACCTAATTTAGGGTCGTCGCCAATTTGTTTCTTTAGCAAAAACATATTGGACTTTATAACCATCAGTTTGTTGCCCACGTCATGCCTAGTCAAACTGCCAACGACGCCGAGTTTCTCATTGATTAATTCGTTTTTATTAATGCTTTCTCTTAGTTTATCTTCTGTTTTCTTGCGTTCAGTTATGTTTTCACAGAAAGCCACCAATTTTCCATCAGGCAACCTAACCGAGTTCAAAATAACGAAAACAGGCAAGCCATCCTTTGACCTTAAAACAGTCTCGCATTCTGAACGACCTGTTTTCTTAACTTTGCTAAAAACTTTAGATTCTCCGACAAAAATTACTTGTTGAATACTCATCCCCATCAATTCTTTTGTTGAATAACCAAGCAGTTCAGAAGCTGCCTCGTTTACATATTCGTATTTGCCTTCACTATTCGCCACAAAAACTGCAACTGGAGAGTTCTCCACATAAATCCTAAACTTCACCTCGTTCTCCAGCAGTGCCTTTTCAGCCAGTTTAGCTTCCGTGATATTTGTGACGTAGATGTGCACTCGCTGAGTTTCTATGTGAACATTAAATTGCTGATGGAACCAATTTTCTTTAATCTTTATGTTTCTGCCAAGAGAATGCGTCTTTTCATTTCTGAAAGTCGCGAGTAAATCGTTCCATCCAGACAATAAAGGATGACTTAAACCCTTTTTTTTCAAATCAGGAAATATAGATTCAGCTGCAGAATTAAGGTAATTAATGTTGCCTTCAAAACTTACTTCCAAAACAGGGTTAGGATTAAGCATAGGAAACGAAGCCAACCACATAATTTTCTCTTCTGTTTTCTTGCGTTCAGTTACGTCTCTAATTATGGCTAAAATCGCATAAGGTTGATTGAGAGAATTGTAGATTAGCGTTGATTTAGCAAACCGATGTAACCATCGTCCATCACGATGTTTGACCCGATACTCAGAAACAATGCTTCCTGTTCTTAGAAGTTCACTCATTTTTTCTTTAACAATAGGCGCATCGTCTGGGTGTACCTTAGAAAAACCATCTAATTCTATGTTATCGCCTTCTTCATAACCTAAGCTCTTGTAGTAAGCATGATTTCGGTAAATGTGCTTCCCACGCAAATCAGTCAGTAAGATAGCATCATCAGCGTTTTCAACCAACGCACGATACTTGGCTGCAGAATCCGCAAGCGCCTCCTGAGTCTTTTTGCGCTCAGTTATATCTACGGCAATTTCTACTGCAGACGTGACGTTTCCATTTTCATCAGTAAGGGGAGTTGCGACTATTTCAACCCAATAAGGGGCGCCGTCTACAGTAGTGGAGCAGTACTCATGGGAGTCAAGAGTTGTTTTTCCCGCATAAATTTTTGCTACACCACAATCTGGACAAGGTGCATCTAAACTGTTAAGTGTTGCATAACACAGTTTTCCAATCGTATCGCCTTTGTAACGTTTTATAAAGTCATTTGCGTATTGCACATGGTAATCTTTACCGATAATTACCAGACCAGCACCGCTAGCAGAGGTAACTGACTCAAGCATATTCCGTTCCTGTCTAAGAGTCTCTTCCATTTTCTTGTTTTCAGTTATGTCTTGAACCATGGATAACACGCCGATTATGGAGTTGTCCTCTCGTTTGAGAGGGGTATTGATCCATGAGCAAATTATTTTTTTGCCGTTTTTTGTGAAATTTTCATTAATGCTGTGGGCGGTTGCATCTCCTTCGAGTAATCGCTTCCAGATTTTTTCTACGGTTGGTTGAGCTTCTTTGGGGACAATAGTGCCGTACGGATGTTTGCCTATAACTTCTTTTTCAGAATATCCAAAAATTTTCTCTGCAGCAGGATTCCATGAAACAGCCTTGAAGTCTTTGTCCCAGACTATATAGCCAATGGGCATTCTCTTTATTTGAAGCTCTAACTGATCCTTGATTTCCCTCATTGCAGCTTCTGTGTTCTTGCGTTCAGTAATATCAATAACTAAACCTCTAAGTCCAATAGCTCTGTTTTCTGAAAAAATTGGAGCTGTCTTGACAATAGCATGATAGGTATCGCCGTTTTTCCTAAAAATAGTATACTCGCTAGTATCAGTTTTTTCTCCAGCCAAGCGCCTTCTTACGTTTTCCTTAGCTCTTTCACGGTCTTCGGGAACAACGAACTGGAGCATATTCATTCCTTTTTCTATATCCTCTTCGGTAAAACCTGTTATTTCAAAAGCAGTTTGGCTGAAGAATGTAATCTTTCCAGACAGGTCAGTTTCAAAAACTATCTCTGGTAAAAAGTTAGCTAATTCTCTATATCTTACCTCACTTTTCCTAACAACTTCCTCAGCTTTCTTTCGTTCAGAAATATCTAAAAACATGCCCTGCACCGCAGGTTGTCCATCATAGTCAACTCGATTCGCAAGTGAGCTTAGCCAGATAATTAAGCCATCTTTTCGTACAGCACGAAACTCAAAGCATCCTCCCGCAGGTTCACCTCGTAAACGGTTTTCCACACGCTTGAAAAAGACAGCTCTATCCTCTCGATACACCAACCTCATAATTCCTTCGGGCGAAAGCGACGTTAACTCTTCAGTCGAATAACCCAAAATTTTTCCGAACGCGCTATTTGCAAAAACTATTCTAATCGGAGCTGCAAGCAGAATTGCTATTCCTTGAAGTGAATTCTCGACTAGCGCATGATACTTTGACTCTGATTTTCCGAGCAGTTCTCTTGACTTTTTGCGTTCAACAGTTTTATTTATTGCGTCGGCTAATTCGCAGTAGACTGTTTCGGTCGAACCGTTTTTGTTGATGTAGCTGTCAGCACCTAAATTCAAGGCTTTGACTGCTACGTCTTCTCTGCCTTTTCCAGTCAATAAGATAAATGGTATTTGATTGCTTTTTTCTCTGAGTTCTTTCAGAAAATCTAATCCGTTTTTCAGAGGCATCTCATAGTCAGAAACTATCGCATCATAAGATTGCTGTTCCATTTTTTTGAGTGCTTCGTCGACAGATGTGACATTCTCAATGTCGAAGTTGTTTTCCATTGTGAGAATCTGTTTTGAAACTTCCAGAAGACAAAGATCATCGTCAACATGCAAAATATGCAAGACTTCTTCTTGGACGGAAGAACCTAAGCTGAAAATAGGCCGAGAACTTTCATCATCTGCAATTTGAAACTTGGACGCAGCTGAAGCATTTCTAATACTCATGTTGCTACCTTTACTCTGAAAACGAGTGAACTGTTAATAGCCTTTATGAACTCATGGCAAAGCAATATTAATAGTCAGTTCTTCTTGAGATAATGCACTATTTCCATTGAATAGATAAATCTGTGCAAAAAAAAATGACAAAAACGTTTCTTTTGCGTAGGGCGGTAATGATATCTCTGTCAGGAGCTGACTTATCTTGATTAACAGACGAAGTGAAAAGATTGAGTTTACTAAGACGTATACCTCTGGATGAAATCTCTTTTGCGGCACATGCGGTGTGGTATGATAAATCAATTGCTGACACAGTAACCTCCGAGACTATGCAAATCCTTAATCAGACTTATGCCAGAAAATTTGTATTTTTTAACGGTAAAAGCTCCAAGTCCATTGTTGGAGGCTTATTCTATCTTCTAAGTTACCGATATGATGCTATTAAGAAGCAAAATGAACTTGCTGATCAATTAGGTACCACTGATGTTTCCATCAGGGTATCTTACCGAAAGTGGTTAGAGACATTTCCAGACTTGTTTTTAGACGTTATAGCCAAGTTTGCAGCGATAAGTGCTCTGCGAAGCTTTGTCCTGCTGGACCTAAAACAAAACCTGCTTCATTCCGAAAACAAACGTGTCAGTTGCATGCCTACAACAACCTGATTCACTCTTTTTTGACTCTACGAATGAAACAAAATTTGTTCCATCCAGCCTCGTATCAAAAGAATTTATTTCTATTGTGGCCGAATGTCCAGTTGTCTTCAGTATCTGTTTTCTATTATCTTGGTTATTTTCTGTTCAATTTCCGTTTGCTCTTCAAAAGGCGAGTAACTCATTTTTTCCCACACAAAACCCACAGATACGCATATGTGCTCCGCGTCTAATTCTTCAAGGACCGCCCTGATATCTTGGATTATTTCGCCCTCTTTGCCTTTGGGACAAAAAGCAACGAGCGTCAGGTTATGGTCGCCGTAGGTTCGCCACAGAAATCTTACGTTCTTATTTGTTGTAAGAAGATTTATTGCTTTATCTTGGCTAGTTTGATGGATTCTTATTCCAATCGTTACGGGAACGAGATCCATTTGTTCCAAGTTCACTACACAGCGAAGAGTGTTCTTTATTACTCCTTCATTTTCAAGAGCCGCTATTCTCCTGTAAATAGTATTCCTCGTGACATTACAAGTTCGAGCGAGCTCTTGATAGGAGTTTGTTCCTAAGCTTAGATATTGTATTATTTTTCTATCTATGTCATCTAAAGCCATAGTACATTCTGTCTCTGAGATTTTATGGGTGTGTTTTAGTTATAAGATGTTGTTGTTGGAAGGTCCTCCAACATAATAATTCTCTGATGACCTAGAATTGAATTCAACAGAATTGAGTGGAATACGCCAAAACTTAAATGATGCATAGACCAAATAGAAGCTTAATAGTTATCTCCCATTAGGAGAAGGCTCAAATTAAGCAATAATGATGAAAGCATTAGGACTTTAGTTGATCTCGGCCTTAGTGGTACACAAGCAAGGTCCTATCTTGCGCTCCTTGGAATAGGCTCGGGATCCATTAGCGAAATCGCTAATGTTTCAAAAGTAGCGCGTCCCGACACCTACAGAGCAATTATTGACTTGTTAGACGCCGGACTTGTTGAAAAAATAGTTACGATACCAACTAAGTACAAACCTCTATCCATAACAGACACTATTGACGTTTTGACACAGAGGAGAACTGAAAAAAGCATTGAGCTCAGCAAAAGAGCAAATAAACTCATTAAGAAATTCAAAGAGAGACAAAATGAAAAATTACAATCCAAAGACAGCCAATTTGTTCTAGTTCGAGGAGACGCACTTGATCTCGAGCTAAAAAGGCATCTTGAAAACGCCAAAGATAAAATTAGTATTATGGTTTCCAAGGAAAGGTTGCTTCATTGGATCGCTGTTAACAACGCAAGCATCCTAAGTGCATTGAGACGAGGGATACACATGCGAATTATCACAGAAGAATCTTATGAGTCAAATGATTCAAGGATTCTCCAATCACTGGAAAGATTCCCTAATTTTGAATGTAGGCGTGCGATTACTCCGCTTGACGTTTGGCTTAGGTTATATGATGAGAAAGAAATTCTTCTTACTACCTCACCAGAGCTTGAGAAAACCATTGGTGAAGCGGTTTTCTCAAATAATCCTCGCTTGGTAGAGTTAGTTCAAAGCTATTTTAACGCAGCTTGGTTCTCAGCAAGCATCCCACAAAATCAGGCTTTTAAACGAGATAGACGACAATTTGATTACTTATTTGCAAACCTAAACAACGGCTTTTCTTACAACAAAGTAATTATTGGACAAGATGGAAAACCAATCGATTTTATTATTTTGGCAACAAATCTAGCATTCAAAAGAATCGCCGGAATAGAAAAAAACATCTTGGGCGGACGAGGAACAAATGTTTTCCCTATTGGAATCAATAAGAATCTTATTGATTTACTTGCAACTTATTGGCCGACAATCGCCGCTGGCAAATCAGCAAAATTCGAATATTGCCCTAAAGATTCGGAAAGATGCTTTTCAATACTTGCCTAACATCATTGAACGCAAGAAGGCTGAACAGGCGTTAATTGAAAGTGAAGAAAGGTTGAGGAAAGCATTCTCAACCAGTCCAGATGCTTTTATGATCACTACATTAAGAGAGTCCTTAATAGTTGAGTGCAATGACGCATTTTTGGAAATGTTTGGCTACTCCAGACAAGAAGTCATGGGCAAACGGGCTCTAGGACTTAATCTTTGGGCTGACCCCTCTGATCGAGAGAGAATTGTTCTGCTTCTAAGAAAAGAGGGAAAAGTAAGAAACAAAGAATCATTCTTTAGGCGAAAAAATGGGGAAGTTTTTCCCGCATTATTTTCCGTTTCTTTGCTTGAAACTAAAAATCAACAACTTTCGCTAATTACCGCAAGAGATATTTCAGTTATTAACAAAAATAAGGTAGTTTTAAAGGAAAGAGAAGCAACTTAACAGAAGCCTGGTTAAAGGCTTGGATGAATCTGCTTGGGTCAGTGACGTGACTTTAGCTTCCTTGAAAATCACGATGCGGCTGTCAAAATTTTAGGTTAACGTAGAATTTATTGCTATAATAGAAAGCTTATTAGGCGTGTATTATATAATGACATTTGCTACAGAAGCGTGAACTTCAGTGAAAAGAAGGCAAAGAAAAACTGAAAACCAGCGAAGAACAAAATGTTGCCATAATTAATAATTTAATTAAACCAACCGTGGCGCCAACAAACCCAAACACAAAATCGCCGCGGGAATAGTTTTATCACCACGAATGGCTTGAGAAAGGTTCAGTCTCATCTTATTGTTCAACGAGACTACAACTAGCTTTGCACTTTTCAGTTAAATTTGATGGTTTTTTTCTTTCAGAATGCTTCTCTTCCCTATATTTTAATGATTAAGTGTACAACAGTTGTTTTAATCGTTCATTGAAAAGGTTATGTTTAGGTTTGACATATTACTATTTTGGTAATATATCGTGACAGTGAATATATCAGACAACAAAGTGTTGTGCGATCTGAGCTTCAAGAAAAGAATGATCAATTTTGCTCTGCACAACAGGGCAGGTAACTTGATTTTGCGTTTCGTTAAGTACAATCTTGTTGGCACGATAACATTTCTGGTAGGCACCGTTATTTTTTGGCTTGCCTTCAACACTTTTGGAGCTTGGACATGGTTGATAGCAAACTGCTTCGGCGGTATTTTAGAATTCAGTTTGATTGATTACGTTAACAAAACCAGAAAGGGGAGAATGTTCTAAATTTACACCCCGATTGTTTTGTAATCGAAGACTTTCTAGCGAGAGCTGATTCTTGAAAAAGAATACGGCGCAAAAAACAGGGCATAAAAAACTTTGTATTACTTAACTATGACTAAGATGAAATAATATAAAACATAGTGGGCTTTAATATGATTCATGCAAGAACGGCAAAGACTCTGAAGCAAAAGTGTTTGTTAAAGGAAGCAATATCTGTCTTCGATTATAATGTGGGATTGAGCGATGTATTTTCAGAAAAAGTCGCCTTGAGAATGTCCTTGTA
>Ga0335078_10010633_pt1 | contig 13630 bp, 10 predicted proteins | sample Lox_Sample_32_FD_206711 | JGI IMG/M metagenome (GOLD analysis project Ga0335078, IMG submission 206711) | Soil microbial communities from Loxahatchee National Wildlife Refuge, Florida, United States - Lox_Sample_3.2 | ecosystem: Environmental > Terrestrial > Soil > Wetlands | place: USA...
GCACGTGAAAAAAATAGGCCACCACACGCGTGTCCTGAACAGCGGGGACACGGACCGCGGTGTCCTCATCCGCCCTCGGCTCCGCAACGTCTTCCAACACAAACCCAGCCCGTATTACGCCTTTCAGCCATTCCGCCAACGTGCGATGGAATACCGGCACCTCGAAGGCCCTCAGACCTGCTTTCGCCTCAGGCGGGGCTGTCGAGAATAACCAACGGTCCAACTGGCCATCGACTCGATCGAAGTATCGGCCCACTTCCACCGCATAAGCCGTTCCTTCGGGCGTGCGCAGCAGCCGCCGGTAGGGCGGAGTGAAACAGGGATGAGTAATCGAAAACTGAAGAAAGCCTCCACCGCGAAGAACGCGATGGATTTCCTGCAAGGCCCGCTTGTGATCGCAGACGTCCATCAGACTCATCACCGCGGTCACAAAGTCGAATTCCTCAGACCCAAACGGCAGTTGTAGAGCGCTGGCTACCGCGTACCGAATGGCGCCGCTCTCTCCCGGCCCCGCTTCGGCCGCGGCGCGCACGAAGGTGGGAGCGATATCCACGGCGAACATATCCGCACCGCGTTTCGCAAAGAGTCGCGTGTTGTGGCCTTCCCCGCAACCTACGTCCAGGCCTCTCCTGCCGGTCACATCCGGAAGCAGATCGAGAAAGGCCGGCGTATTCACGGCGTCGCGATAGACATCCCAGCCCTGGCGCGCGAGGCAGGTCCAGGCAGCCGCATTGCTTTCCCAGTGAAGTCCCGCCTGGCGATCATCCACCACTCTATTCTCGCCCACGCACTGACATAGAATGAAGCTGAAATTGAATATGCGAACGTTGACTAGAGCCTTTTGGAGATTCGTTTTGATCGCCTGTTTGGGCGCTGCCGGCTTGGCTGCGCAAAACGTACGCGTGGACGGCCGAAATATCCGGATAGAATTCGACCGCCAGATGCATAGCCGCGTGGTGGCCTTATTCGCCGGGCGGGAACGGGTCATCGGCGATTTCACGCCGTCGGAGTTCATCCGCGTATCCGGCCGCGATATCACCGATTTCACCCTTCAAGACCAGAAACACGAGCGTGTCCAGGATCAGATGGGGTCCGGCACGCGAACGGTTCTAGCCGGCACGGCTCCCTCGCTCGGGAAAACGGTGACCGTTACCATGTACGATGCATTTCCGCGCATGGCGGTCTTCGAGGTCGCGTACACCAACACGGGAACCTCGGACCTGTCCGTGAACGGCTGGACCAACCAGGATTATTCGATTCGCGCTCCCGCGGCGGCCACTCAGCCGGCATTCTGGTCGTATCAGAGCGGCTCGTACGAGAGGCGGCCGGACTGGGTGCTGCCTTTGAAGCCGGGCTTCCAGCAAGAGAATTTCATGGGCATGAACGCGTCCGATTACGGCGGCGGCACGCCTGTGGTAGACGTATGGCGCCGGGATGCCGGCATCGGCGTGGGGCATTTGGAAATGGCGCCAAAACTCGTTTCTTTGCCCGTGACGCAGCAAGGTCCGGACCGCGCAACCGTGGCCGTGGAGTTCAAACACGATGAAGTGCTGAAGCCCGGCGCGACGCTCAAAACATTCCGCACCTTCGCCGCCGTCCACACGGGCGACTACTTCCAGACACTGCGCGATTACCGCACGGTGATGATAGCGCAAGGCGTCCACTTTGATGCCTCGCCCGATAGCGCGTTCGGTCCCATCTGGTGCGCCTGGGGATACGGCCGCAAATGCACGCGCAGCCAGGTCTACGGCGCGTTGCCGATCGTGAAGAAACTCGGCTTCACCTGGGTCACGCTGGATGACGGCTGGCAGACCGACCAGGGCGATTGGGCCCTCAATCCCAAAAAGTATCCAAATGGCGATGCCGACATGCGCGCCTTCGTAGACAAGATTCACGCGGAAGGCTTCAAGGCTCAATTATGGTGGGCGCCGCTAGCCGCGGATCCAGGTTCCGAGTTAGTCAAGAAGCATCCGGATTGGCTCATGCTGAATGCGGATGGCACCAAAGAGAAGATCTCATACTGGAACTCGTGGTATCTATGTCCCGCGGATCAAGACGTGGTTGCGTACCACCAGGCCTTCGTGGTGAAGGCGCTCAGGGACTGGGGATTCGACGGCCTCAAACTCGACGGCCAGCATATGAACGGAGCGCCGCCCTGCTACAACCCCGCGCACAAGCACGCGCGGCCGGAGGACTCCGTAGAGGGCATGCCCAAGTTCTTCGAGGCTCTCTATGAGACTGCGCGGCGGGTGAAGCCGGATGCCCTGGTCGAGTTTTGCCCGTGCGGCACGGCGTATTCCTTCTTCACTCTGCCGTATCTGAACATGTCAGTAGCGTCTGATCCGGAGTCGTCGTGGCAGGTGCGCACCAAGGGCAAGACACTCAAGGCGCTACAGGGCGATGCGGTTGCCTATTTCGGCGACCATGTCGATATCACCAGGGACGATTTCGCCTCTACCGTTGGTGTGGGCGGCGTCGTGGGCAGTAACTTCACCTGGCCGGTAGGCTCGGCCGAAAGAAGCCGCGGCAACCTGACGCCGGCGCGCGAAAAGCTCTTCGAAAACTGGATCCGCATCTATAAAGAGAAGATGCTTTCTCGCGGCGAGTACCTCGGCACTCTGTATGACATCGGTTTTGACCGGCCGGAAACCCACGTGATCCGCAAGGACCGTAGCATGTACTATGCCTTCTACGCGGCTCACTGGGATGGCAAGATCAACTTGCGCGGCCTTTCTCAGGGCACTTATCGGGTTACCGACTACGCGGACGGCAAGGACCTTGGAACGGTCCGCGGACCCGCCGCCACGCTGAATGTCCAATTCGAAAAACACTTGTTGCTCGAAGCCAAACCGGAGTAGCTCTCATGAATAGACGAGCCTTTCTGCAAACCGCCGGCACCGCGGGTATGGCGACCGGCCTGGCGCCGGCCGCGCGCGCTTACATTCCGGAACACAACTGGGAGAAGTATGACTGGGGCGGCGGGCCGGAGGTGAAGGAAAGGTTGTATCAGGGGCCTTTTCCGCAGTACCCGCCGGCGGCCGTCGTGCCCGATAGTGACGTGGTCATGGCGACCACGCCCTCAAAGGACATCGTCACCAATTACGGCATGGGATTGGTGGTTTATGTGTCCGGCGACCTTGGTCCGCCGCGCCTTCCCGGAGAGGCGCTGGAGAAATCGATCGAGGACCTGGTCAAGCTCCCTTTCACCCAGAAGATCTATCTTCGCCCAAACTGGCGCGAAGTGCAGAAAAGACCCGGCAGACTGGACTTACCGGACTGGTGGCAGATCACGTTCGACCTTGCCAGGCAGTATGACAAGCGGGTCGGATTTCGCATCATGCTGGAGAATCCGGATTTTCCCGAGCCGGGCATGCCCGAGTTCCTCATGGGGAAGGTGCCCTACGTCAAGCTGAAGGGCGAGTGGAAGGGCAATCCGGCGCAAACCCGCTACAAGAAAGAACAGCTTATGCCGCGGTATGACCACCCGGCCTATCAGGCGGCATTTCGGGAGCTGAACGCCTTGCTGGCTGCCGAATTCAACGGCAATCCGCAGATCGAGTACATGGACACCATGATGTACGGATTCTGGGGCGAGGGGCATACCTGGCCATACGAGGGCAACCCTTTTCCTAGCGACGTGGTGGCCGAGCAGACCTGGATGAAGATGCTGGAGTCCCAGTTACAGTTCTGGACCAAAACTCCCCTGGTGACGAACACTCAACCGGACTTTAGCCGGGTGGGCAATTCCGATATGCTCGATCGAACCATCCGCTCGCATAACTGGATTCGAACGGATACGATCTTTATCGAAAACACCCAGATAGAAGCACTGAGCAACCGGCCGGCATGGACCGCGGCGGTATGCGAAGTGGGCATGACTACGGGCGATCCGGCGCGCGTCCGGATCGACGAAGGCATTACTTACAACGAGAAGATCACTTCCCATGTGCTGGATGTGGGAGCGAATTACTGGTCCGTCTGGAACTGGCACAATCTGGCGGCTAAGAACGTTTTGAGCTTTTACGACAAGTACCCGCAACCTATCGACTATATCGCGCGCCATATCGGCTACCGGGTATTTCCGTCTTTTATCTGGAGCTTTGTTCGCGACGGCACGCCAGGCTTGGTCGTCGGTCTGGCGAACAAAGGTGTCGCAGGCGTTCCCGGTGCGCTGCGCCTGACCGTGCTGAGCGATGACGGAAAGGTCAACGTCAGCGGATGCGTGGATGCCGGTTATCCCAAACCGACGGGAATCCGCCAGGCCATGCTGATGCTGCCGCCGGGAACGAATTGGGAGGGACTGAAGTTGAAAGCCGAATTGGAGGTGAAGGGCGTGCGGTATCCCATGAACTGGGCATGCCAACAAAGAACCAATCCGGACGGGTCCCTGACTCTGAGGCGGAACGTACGCGGATGACTCGCCGGCAACTTCTCGCGTACATTCCTGCCGGCGCGGCTCTGAGGGGTTCGCTGGCCGCGGCGCCCTCGCGCCAGCGCATCGATAGCCACACACACATCCACCGCCTCGCTCCCGAGCTGTTCATTGCTTTGCAGAAGGGCCAATGGCGATGCCTGAGCATCTGCGTCTCGAGGGCCATTGGCGACGAACCGTCCGATCTGGAGGAAATGATCCGCAGCACCGTGGAAGTGCATCGCGCCACCAGACGACGAATCGCATGGGCCACGGCCTTTGACGCCCGCCATTTTGAAGACCGCGATTTCGCGAGCCGCACCATCGCCGGCCTCCGGAAGGGCTTCGATCAGGGAGCCATCGGGGTGAAGATCTGGAAAAACATTGGCATGGGGATCCGCTCGCGGTCGGGCGCTTATCTGCTGCCTGACAACGCGGCCCTCACACCGATTTTCGACGCCATCCAGAAGGCCGGGAAGACACTGATTGCACATCTCGCAGAACCGGATGGCGCATGGCTGCCACTCGATCAACACAACCCAGAGATCGCGTATTACAGCCAACATCCTGAATGGCACATGTACGGCCGCAAAGGGATTCCGTCGAAAGACGTGATTCTGGAAGCGCGCGACCGCGTTCTGGAACGGCACCCCAACCTTCGGGTGGTTGGCTGCCATCTCGGCAGTGACGAGGAGCATTTGGACCGCCTGGCCAAGCGTCTCGATACCCATTCCAACTTCGCCGTGGATGTGGCCGCGCGGGTTCGCTATCTCGTGCGAGGCAACCATGATCAAGCCCGCCAGTTTCTGGTGAAGTATCAGGACCGCGTGCTCTACGGCACGGACTTTACACTGGGGCCGGGAGAAGATGCCGAGGCGGCGCGGCAATTGCAGCAGACCCACGATTGGGACTGGCGGTTCTTCGCGACCCGGGAATCACTGACCTTCCGGGATCGTCAGGTGCGCGGGCTTGGACTTCCGGATCGGGCCGTGCGGAAGATCTTTCACGATAATGCCGTGCGCTGGCTCCCTGGAATTACGAGCGTGTAGCAGGCGGTGCGGCGGGTCATTCGCACCACACCACAACGGCGCGGCGGAAGGCGGGAACTCGCGCCACGAGCCGCTTGCCTCTGCGGTGCACGGGGATCTCCTTCTCTTCGCCGAGGAACGGCAGGACGTGCACGCGCGACCCCGGGCCCGCATCAAACGAGATCTCGACATTCGCTTCCGGCTCGGGCAAGGCGTTCCGCTTCGCAACGATGCCCTTGAAGTTGTCGAGGAACACGGCCAGTTTGCCGTGCACCCGGGCGATCTGTGCGATAACCGATGGCGGCGCGCTCACAGAGACCGGATTGCCCTCGGCGGCTTTGTTGAGTAACGCGGAGAAGGCGCCAGAACCGGGCTCGGCGTCGCTGATAGGCAGACCGCGTGACCGCAGCGCCGCAATCTCGCCGGGGGCAATGCGCGCCGCGTCCGGCACAATCACGGCCGGCCCATGGAATAGCGCAGCCGTGCGCGGAGCAACGATCTGAAACTCGCGGTGCGCTTTCAGGATAGTGTTCATCGTGTCCTTGAAGGCTTTCACGAATTCATCCGGGTAGTAGTCTCGGGTTTGCGGCGAGAAATATACGCCGATGGGATGCACGGGCTCGCGCGGGTCATAGAACGTGTGTTCGTGCCGCGCGATCCAGGCGAACGCCTCGGTCCGCACGGCGAGGTCGTTGGAGCCGGACATCACGTGGCCCTGGGCGTCCCACGTGTTGGCGCCGGCAGTGAGTTGCGCCGCGAACATGGTCTTCATCGCCTCGGGTATTCTCACGTGCTCTTCGCCGTCCCAGGAGTAGTTGAGCATCCAAGTGGCTTTGCGGCCGGCGAAGGCGCGAAAGGCGAACATGCCGATCATCTGGTCGAACCAGTCGTCCGGCGATTTGGAGGCGGCCATCGAGTCCGCGGGCCCCTGATATTCGTGCGCGATCGCGTCCACTACCTGGTACAACTCGTAAACGTCGGCGCCCACCCGCGGGACGGCTTCCTCGATGCCGGGATAGATTTCCGCGATGGTGAGACAGTGCGGATTGGCGGCTTTCACGTTGGAGTCGATCTCCTTCATGAAGTCAGTGATGGTGCGAATCCGGAAGTCGATCCAGCGGCGAAAGTGCGGGTCGGAGATGTCGTTGAGGCGGATGTCGTGGCGTGCATCCAGGCCGGTCTCGCGCCGGAACGCAGCCACCGTGTAATCGTCGAAGCTGGCCCAGGTTTTCTCCCAGCCTTCAAAGTGCGTCATCCAATAGGGGATGTCCACATAGACGCCATCGATCCCCGTAGCGGCGATCCGGCGGACAAGCTGCATGTAGCGGCTGCGCCATGCCGGCGCATAAGGCGAGATCCACACATCCTCGTCGCCGGGGCGCACCCAGAAAGCCACACCGCCGCCGAAGACCGCGGGTTTCCCGTTGATCTGCCGCTGCACCCAATCGGGATGATCTTTGAAGAACGAATGCGGCGTCTTGTCCGCGTGCGCAGTGATGCATTCGAGGCCCGCGATGTAGACGAACGCTTTGTTTCCGGCGGCATGCGCCTGGACGGCAGCTTCGCGAATGGCGCGCAACTTGGCGGCCGGATCGAGGAAGCTCTCATAGCGGCCGGGGATGTCGTTATCGACCTCAATGCCGAATACGTAGCTGGCCCTGGACTCGGCAATGATGGCCGGCACGTTGTCGAGCCGCAGTCCGTGGCCGGCGATGCGGACGTAATGGCTCCAATCCTGGCCCGCGCCCGCCGCAAGCGCGACTGAAGCGCAGGCCAGCAGAAACCGCGTGGTGAGGTGCATGGCTCAGAATTCCGCGCGCGCCACAATCTGGATCCGCCGCGGTGTGAACCCCGGGGCCAGGCTATTCACGTTGCCGAACAGCGGATCGCCATACGCGTTGTTGGGGAGTCCGAAACGCGTCACGTTCAGGACGTTGAACGCCTCGAAACGGACCTGCAGCTTTGCCCGTTCTTTGATCGAGAATTCCTTGCGCATGGCCGCGTCGAGATTTCGAATGCCGTCCAGGCGCAACGAGCTGAAGTAGCGGGGCGCGTTGCCGAGTTGCTGATCGCCGGGGTCCGCGAAGCACGACACGTTGAAGTACGGGTCTCCGGTCGCGGCGGCGTCATGGTAGCTGATGCCGGTGGCCACGTTGGCGCAAGTGACATCGGGACGCTGGTTCCCGTCGGCCAGTCTGGGTAAGCTCATGCCGATGGCGATCGGCTGGCCGGTCTGTACGGTGAACGTGGACGCGATGGACCAGCCGCCGATGATCGCGTCGAGGATCGGATTCATGTGCGCGCCCAACGGCATTTCGCGCCCGACCGGCAGGTTTACCGTGAAGACGCCGGCCAGGCGATGCGTGGCGTCATTGGCGCTGATGCCGTATTCGTTCTGCAACTCGTCCAACGCCTGCGGCGCGCCGATGCTATAGTAACCGACCCAATCGTTGGCTCCCGTGGAACTACTGTCGGTATTGCGCGACAGAGTGTAGTTACCCTGGAAACTGAAGTATCTTCCGGCGTTCTTCTCAAAACGAACCTGCAGGGAGTTATAGCGCGAGTTGGCGGCCAACAGCGGCAGACCGTCGAACTCGCCGTCAAATTGCGGATAGGGCCGGAGCAGGTTCAAGAGCGGAATCGTCGAATTGTTGTAAATGGAATCCGGTTCGTTAAAGATCGCGCTTGGCCCCGTGAACAGAGAAAGGAACGGATTGGGCACCAGGCTGGATAGCTCGTCGCTCGTGTACTGGCTGCGAATGCTGGTGGGGATGAAGTTGCGGTTGCGGGTGAATCCCCAACTGCCCCAGGGAAGATGCGTGCTGCGGTTCGCCGAATAGTCCGCCGCCACGACGATGTCGTGCGGCAACAGGCGCTGCACACCGACGCTCCACTGATAAATGTCCGCTACCTTATCGGTTTCCCAGCTCAGGTCGCTGGGGCTCGAGAAGCCCCACATCGCCAGCGCCCCGTAGGTGGTTCCCTGCGGGCCCGGCAGCCCCGCCGGGAACGGATTTTCGAGCGTGGCGTACTGTGTCTGGTAGCCGTCCAGCGAGAACCGGATAGGCGCGGATTTCGAGTAGGCCGGACCGGCGTATTGGAAATTGGTGGCTATGTTCATGCCGTAGTATATGCCTGCGCCGCCACGAATGACCGTGTTCGACGTGGGGGCGTAGGCGAAGCCGACGCGCGGAGCGATGTTGTTCCAATCAATCGGAATGTGGCGGTCGCCGGATGCCGGAAAAATCGTGGTGCCCAATAGAGGGCCGGAAACCAGGGGTAGCCCGGGTATGGTGATGCCGCTGTTCCCGGTGAAGTCGTTAAACTGGCTGCGGTTGTAGCGCTCGGTATAAGGAGTGCTCCACTGGTAGCGCACGCCCAGATTGAGGGTCAGCTTACGCGACACTTTCCAATCGTCCTGCGCGTAGAAAGCGGTCTCGTCAGACTTATCCGCCACACGCGGCCGGATGGAGATGAACGAATTGTCGTTGGACGCATAGCCCAGCAGCAGGCCGGCGATCGGATTCCCCTGCGTGATGTCGCCGCCGAACGGATCATCCGACGTGGTGATTTGCGAAAAGCCGAAGGTGCCGGTGGCCGAATCAGGCTGGAAGAAGTTGTTGAAGAAGATGCGCTGCTCGCCGCCGAATTTGAACGAGTGTGCGCCGTGGATCCAGCTCAGAAATCCCGAGTAGTTGTATAACGTGTGCGCGAACACCGTATCCACGCAGCACTGCGTGAACAGGCCGGTGTAGGGGCCGTCATTCATGGTGATGGAGGGCATCCGGTCCAGTCCGTTCTGGACCAGGATATCGGGGAAACCGAGCTTGAGCAGGTCCGGGTAATTCGAGGTGCCGGGCGCGTCTACGCGATCGAGGCCGATGCGCAGGTCCAACAGCAGCGTGGGTCTGATGGTCCACGAGTAATCCATGGCCGCGTTGTGGACGGTCGTTTGGTAGAACGCGCCATCGCCGAAGTCACCGCTTCCGAGGACCGTGGGCGAGTCGTAAGTATTGTAGAGATGGCTGTAGCGGACGGAGAAGTGCTGGTTCGCCGTGATCTGCTCGTCGATCTTGGCATCCAGTTGATAACCCTTCGAAACATTCAGCACATTAGTTCGGAAGTTATTCGTCTGAAACAACGGATCGCCGGGCTGATTGGCCTGCGGGTAGAGAGCCGTGACCGCGCTGCCGATCGCATCCAGCCGCTCGGCCGGAATGATATTGTTCGCAAACGGAACGCGCGAGCCGGGCGGTCCCGATTGCGGATCGTAGATAATGTTGGGAACGGGGTTGCCGTCGTCGTCGGCATAGTAGCTCTGCGAAAAATCTCCCTGCCGTTCCGCTGCCGTGGGCACTGTGGTTGCAATCTGCAACGGCGAAGAGTCCTTCAGGCGCTCGAGGTCGAACAGGAAGAACGTCTTGTCCTTTTTCACGGGACCGTTCACCATGAAGCCGTACTGATCGTGTCTATGACTGGGGCGCGGCAGGTCCGCGGAGTTGCTGAAGAAATCGTTGGCGTCCAGACCGGAGCGCTGCCCGAACCACCAGCCGCTGCCATGGAATTGGTTGCCACCTTGCTTCATCAGCACGTTGAGCACGGTTCCGCCATTATTACCGAACTCGGCGGAGAAGGTGTTGTTAGCGAGCTTGAATTCCTGGATGACCTCGACCGAAGGCTGGTAATAGACGTTGCTGTTGCCCCCCTCGCCCTGCTCGGGCGCGCTGGTGAGGACGCCGTCGAGACGGACCTCGGCCGTGGCGTTGCGTTGCCCGTTAGAGATGAAGTTAGTGCCTGAGGGATAGTTGTCACTGACGCCCGAGCCGGGCGATTCCGTGACGCCGCCGGAAAGGAAGACCAGGCCGAAGTAGCTGCGGCCGTAGAGTGGGATATCGCGAGTCGTGGCTCCCGAGACCGTCGTGCCGATCGTCGCGCTGCCGGTGTCAAGCAGCGGCGCTGACTCGGTGACATTCACCGAAGAGGCCAGCGTACCGATCTGGAGAGTCACATTGACGACGGCCTGCTGGCTCACCGCCAGTACGATGTCTCTCGCCTCATAGCGCGCGAAGCCGGCGGCCTCGACTGCCAGCGAGTAACGAGCCGGCCGAAGCCCGTTGAAGGTGTACAATCCCTGCGCGTCGGTCTTAGTGGTAGCCGGGATGTTTGTGGAAGCGTTCGTGAGGGTGACAAGCGCGCCGGGGACGACGCCACCGGTGGGATCGGTCACCGTTCCGCGGATCTGCGCCTCGAAGCCGGCCTGAGCATTTAGGACCAGGGATGCCAAGAGGATCGCGGCAGGCAGGCGTATCGCGTTCAGGACGTAGCGGGCAATGGTCGCCATTTGTTTTTCCTCCCTCAAGATGCTATGGCAGTTTCGCCCTCCAGTCAACCGCTCGCCGAGTAACCACCGCCAATGAAGGGCGTCTGGGAAGTCTGCCACTCGGTGCCTATCGACGGCCATCGGTCGGCGTGAAACGCCGGCCGTCCGAATTTGATTCGGCCACGAGTGGGGCCGCGATAATATTCGGTTGAAAGGAGAGCAATAGCTCATGATCCCAATCAATGGGAACCGGCTCGGGTCTCTTATCGCCCTCCTGTGCGCGAGTGCCTTCAGTGCTGCGGCAGTCTCGCCGGAGTATCCCAAGGCAGAACTATTTGGCGGCTATCAATTCACACGCATCGGCGGCGCGGGTGGTGTAAATGCGAACGGCTGGAACGCCGCGATGACCGGCAATGTCAATCGCCGGTTCGGTCTGACCGCGGACTTCAGCGGAGCCTGTAAGGGCATTGGTAAGGTCAGAGCCAAGGCCCACACTTACACCTTCGGACCCACTTTGTCATTTCGCAGCGGACTCGTGACCGCTTCCTGAGTGAGGACTCGCTCCTGCTGGCAACGTTGGCTGAAGGGCTTGCGGCCCTTCTGGAGAATCTCAGGTTGCGCGAGAAAAGGCTGGAACAGGAGCAGCGCGAGCGGGAACTCATCCTCAATACCAGGCGCCTCGAGCTAAAGGCGCTGCGCGCCCAGACCAACCCTCATTTTCTGTTTAATGCGCTGAACACCATCGCCAGCCTGATCCCTAGGAACCCGGATCGGGCGGAGGAAACCGTCGAGGAACTGGCAGAGGTTTTCCGCTATACACTGCTCCGGTCGGAACGCGAATGGGTACTGTTGGAGGAGCAACTGGACGCGGTTCAGGCCTATCTCGATATTGAACAAGCCCGGTTCGGAGACGCCTTGTGTTTTCAGGTTGAGTGCCGGGGGGATACGGCGGGCGTGCGCGTTCCGGCAATGGTCGTGCAGACGCTGGTGGAGAACTCGGTCAAGCACGGAGTGGCCATGCTCACGTCGCCAGGCGTGGTTGAGGTGCGCGTGAATGTGTCCCAGTCGACGGTGCGAATTGAGGTCAGTGATAACGGCCCCGGCTTCCAGAGCACCGCCATCCCCAAGCCCAAGCGGAACGGAACCGGCTATGGCCTGCGCAACATACAGGAGCGGCTGCGCGGCTATTTTGGCGACTCCTCCCGGCTCGCCATCGGCAGGGACGTGGCCGGCGCCGGGACGGCGGTCAGCATCGAAGTGCCGCGCACTTTGCATACGGTGGGAGCCGCCGAGACATGATGCGCGTGCTGGTGGTTGATGACGAGGAGCCCGCGCGCGAACGGCTCCGCCAGTTGTTGGCTGCGGTGCCCGGCCTGGAAGTCATCGGAGAAGCGGCCAACGGCGAGCAGGCAATAGAGAGGATCGGCGAACTCAAGCCCGATGTCGTGTTGCTGGACATCCAGATGCCGGTCGCCAGCGGTCTGGAGGTTGCGGCCTGACCTGCCTCGCCCGCGTCCCAAGATCATCTTCTGCACGGCCTTCGATCAGTACGCGGTCGACGCTTTTGAACTGCATGCCGTCGACTACCTGCTGAAGCCGGTGAGCCGGGTGCGCCTCGCCCGCGCCCTTGAAAGGGTCCGCGCCAAACACGAGATCGAAGCGGAAGCCGACGTGGACCGCGTGACCGAGGCGGTGCACGGGCGGTGCACTCGCTTGCTGGCTCGCTGCGCCGACCGCATTCGCATCATCCCCCAGAAGGAGGTTGTGTACTTCTCTTCCGAGGGAGGTCTCACATTTCTGCACACACGCGACCGCGGGTATGTTCTCGACCCTACTCTCAATGACCTGGAGGAGCGTCTCGATGCCGATCTCTTCTTCCGCATCTCGCGCGGCGCAATCGGCAGTCTGGACGCCGTCACCGAGGTCCAGCCGTTGATTGGTGGAATCGTCAACGTGATGCTGCACACCGGCGTCGCTCTTGAGGTGAGCCGCCGGCGGGTGAGAAGTTTGCTGGAACGGCTCCAGGGCAGCCAATCCCTCCCGCCGTAGGCCCGGGTGCTACGATGCCTGCATGAAGCTGCTGCTCGTTCTCGTCCTTGCCGCTGCGGCGAGCGCGGCCGACTCGCTGGATGTATTCGGCCGCGTTTGGTCCGTTCCCAATCAGGCGGATTGGAAGATCACCGAAGAGGGTGGCGCCCCAGTTCTGCAACTGGTGACGAGCCGCGGACCGTTGCCGGGTCCACGCCGTCCCATCCAGTTTGCGCTTACCGATCTGCCCTCGTATCAACGGCTGCGCGTGTCCGCGGACGTCATGCCGTGGGGCCGTTCGGTCCTGATTGTGTTTGCCTATCGCGACGCAGCACACTTCGATTATGCACACCTCTCGATAGACACCGGCGCCACGCAGCCGGTGCACAACGGGATCTTTCATGTGTTCGGCGGCGAGCGGGTGCGGATCAGCGCGGAGCGCGGTCCGGCCGCCTTTTCCGCCGGCAAGCGGTGGTATCACGTGGAACTGACGCACGACGCCGGCACGGGCGCGGTGAGCGTCCTGGTGGACGGCAAGGCTGTGCCCGCGCTCGAAGCCGTGGACCGCAGCCTGGGGGCAGGTAACGCCGGTCTGGGTTCTTTCGATGAGACCGGAGCATTCAAGAATGTCAGAATCATGCTGATGACGCGTTGAACAGCCCCTCGCAGCGGTTTTCGTCCGACGCCCAAAAACTGGCTTACATGTGCATCGGAACAAAACACGTGATCTGGATTTCGAACCTGTCAGGCGGCGTGGCCCTCCGCTCGGTATGGACCAATTGGCTGAATTCTGAGGTTTCGCTGGACGCCGCAGGCCCAGTCGGCGATCGGCCCGATGCGGCT
>Ga0335078_10010634_pt1 | contig 13628 bp, 12 predicted proteins | sample Lox_Sample_32_FD_206711 | JGI IMG/M metagenome (GOLD analysis project Ga0335078, IMG submission 206711) | Soil microbial communities from Loxahatchee National Wildlife Refuge, Florida, United States - Lox_Sample_3.2 | ecosystem: Environmental > Terrestrial > Soil > Wetlands | place: USA...
GCGATCGAGCGCCCGCTCTACATGGACATCCAGAATCCGAAGACGGAGGAGCAGCTCGGCTACGAGCTGCGGCCGACGCTGCAGGCGCCCGCCGATGGCTCCTCGAGCCCCGAGGCGCTTGCGGGCGTCCATCCCAGCGGCGGCGTCTTCTCCTGCACGCTGCCGCCGCAGACCCTGGCGCTCCTCTCGGACAATCCCGAGCTCGCTCAGCACCTGCGCGACCTCTGCGGCCAACAAGGCCGGCGCGACCTGTCGGAGCCTCCGGTACGTGCGGTTCGCTACTACCGGCCCGCGCCCTGAGCCCCGGCGCAGGAGCGCGCTGCCGGCCTTGCCCGGCATGCGCTTCGGTAATACCGTCCTGCGCCAGCAGATGCGATCCACTCCTCGCCTGGAAAGGTAATGCATGGCCCAGCAATCGGCGGCGCAAGCGCAGCAGGGCGCCGCACTTCCGCTCTTCTACCGCAAGCCCTTCGCGCTCCAGGCCCAGGTGCACTCGGACATCTCGCTGAAGCGCGGCACGAACTACCGCTTCGCGCAAGCTGCCAATGCGATCCCGCTGACGACGGCGGAGCTCTTCCATGCGCAGCGCGACTACCCAATCGTGTTCACCGACGAGGCGATGCCGATGCCCATGGCTGTTGTGGGAATTCAGGATCGCCAGAACCTGTTCATCGAGGCCGACGGAAGCTGGCGGCGCGGTACCTACGTTCCCGCCTATGTCCGGCGCTATCCGTTCCTCTTCGCGGAGCAGCCGATGACGAGGGACTTGACGCTCTGCATCGACGAGGCCTCCGAGCTCATCGAGGCGAGCAAGCAAAATCCCTTTTTCCGGAATGGCCAGCCGACGGAGGTGACGCAGAAGGCGCTCGAGTTCTGCCTTGCCTATCAGCGCCAGCACGAGACGACACGGGAGTTCGGACGCACGCTCGCGCAGGTGGAGCTGCTCTCGAGCCGGGACGCGCGCGTGCAGATCACGCCGCAGGAGAACGTGCTGGTACGCGGATTCAAGATGATCGACGAGGAGAAATTCAATCAGCTCCCGGCGGACACGTTCCTGGAATGGCGGACCAAGGGCTGGGTCGCGCTGATCTTCTCGCATTTGCTCTCGCTGGGGGCCTGGGACAAATTGGTCCAGATCGTCAACGAGCGCCGGGGCGCGGCGCGCTGACATGAGAGATCGGCACTTCCGCGAGGCCCCGCGCGCGGGGCTCGGTGTCCTAGCGCTCGCCGCGGCGCTGACGTTGGCGAGCGGCCTCACCGGCGCGCAGACGGGCGCTGGCACGCCTCCCGCGCAGGCGCCCGCCAATACCGACACGCCCAAGCCTTACGAGGTCGAGGGCTTCCGCAGCGCCAAATTCGGCATGACCGAGGCCGAGGTGAAACGCGCGATCCAAGTCGACTTCAGCACCAAGGAAGCCTCGATCGCGCGCTCGGTCGATCCCGTCGACCGGACGCCCACCCTCACCATCACCACCAACGACATCCTCCCGGACGTGGGGCCGGTGCGCGTGGTCTACTGGTTCGGGTATTCCCAGAAGAAGCTGTTCCAGGTCGGGCTCATGTGGGGCGCCGGCGTCGGCGACACCGCGCCCAATTCGACGAACGTGCTGGGCGGCGCGCAGGTGCTGCTCAACTACTTCGCCAGCCAGACCTTTGCGCCCGAGAATCGCATCGTCAACCCGCAACTCGGCGAGGGCATGAACCTGCTCTTCCAGGGAGTCGACGCGAAGGGGCGGATGGTGCAGCTACAATACGGCACTGTCGTGCGCGATCCTCCGCCGGGCGAGAAGCCCGATCCCGCGAAGCCGCAGCCGCGGATTCCCTTCGCGCGGCTCGTCTATGTGCAGGACCCCAAGAGCCGGGACATCTACCACATCAAACCCGGCCAGTTCTGAGCCGGGCGGCGGCTACTGGGCGCTGCTGACCTTGCTGCGCAATGCGGCGATCAGGTCGGAGACGTGGCCGCCGTTCTTCTCCATGATGGACGCGAACTCCTGACGGTGGGTCAACGACATGCTGATGCCGTCGATCGAAACCTCGGTGATCTTGTAGCCGGTCGTGACCTTGGTCACCCGCCAGTCGACCTTGGCGGGCGCGCCGCCCTTTCGGCTCACATCGGTGCGGACGACGGTGTTGGTATCGCCTTCCGCCCGCTCACCGATAACCCTGAAAGAGGTGTCCGAGAATTCGTTGAAGCGGTTCGCATAGGACTGCACGACGTAGTCTTTGAAGACCGCAGCGAAGTCGCGGCGCTCGGCATCGCTCGCACCCTGCCAATAGCGGCCGAGGACGAAGCGCGAAACGATGTCGAAGTCGAAATCCTCGTCGAGCAGCGCGTGGAAGCGCTTGCGGCGCTCGCTGTCGGAGAGGCCGGGGTCGTTGAGCATCTTGAGCGCGCGGTCGCCGAAATCCGTGACGACTCCGGAAGCATCGGTGGCCGCAAGGATGCGCGGCGCGGGGGCGAGCGCCAGCAAGAGCAAACCAAGCGCCGAAAAGGCCAGGCGACGCAACACCATGATCCGTTCTCCGATGCGAGGGTTCGAGCGCTCGACTGAGGCGCCCCGCGGAAAGGCGACACCGCATGCGAATCCGTTGCGGCCGGCGACAAGAAACTCTGGGATTGCGGATAGGTCAAGGCGGGACGGGCAAATTCTTTTGCAGCCCTGGGGCTTGGACCGGGTGAGCAGAGATTGCTATAAGTTCCGGCACCGTGTCCCCGTAGCTCAGCAGGATAGAGCAACAGTTTCCTAAACTGTGGGTCGGGTGTTCGAGTCACCCCGGGGACGCCATAATTTTAATGAGTTAGAGCAAACGCTCACAAGCCTGATTCGAAAAGTCAGCCATGGTGCTCGGAAGGCCTCGGCGGGGCATTTTCGTGGCCCTGGATGGCGTCCGCGTTGGCACCGCCAACACGAAGTCAAGATATGGCGACGTTACCCTCGACTTAGGGCGTGTACTCACTAATTCCGCGGGCACGAACTTCCGTTATGAGGCGCATCTCGGACTCAACTCGGGCTCGGCGCGCTCGTCGCAAAAGTCGGCAAGATCAGCGTAAGCGTCGTGAGCGCAGCCAACACCGCCAACGCGGCGCTTGCGCCGTGGACCTGAAATCCCTGCTCGTAATGGCGCGCACCGCCGCACAGCAGGCACAGGCCGACGACACCATTGCAGACGATCATGACCGCCGAAAAAACCGCGGGGCGAGCCAGCCCCGCATTGTCCGCTGGCGCCGCAATCATCGTGGAGACAACCAGCGCGACTTCAATCACCGTGACTGCGACGGCCAGGACGAGCGTGCCGAAAGGCTCACCGGTACGGTGTGCAACGACCTCGGCGTGCTAGACGGCCGCAAACACCATCGCGATCAAGATCGCCCCTGCCGCCGCAGCGATGACGCCGCCACCGCCGACGAAGTACGACATGAGCAAAATGACCCAGGCTAGGGCCGGCCACGCCCATGCCCACCAAGGTGTTCGTCTTGCTGTCATGGTGGCGATCGTTCCGAGATCAATGGGCGAACCTATCATGACGTTTGCGCAGCTCGCCACTTGAGCAGCCGCTCTGTCTCACGCGCGGAATCATTCCGAGGCCCGTGCTCCGTGTCATTCCGGTCGTCTGCCTCGGCCACGGTGGGGAGCGCAGCGTGGGGCGTCGAAGTCGAGAATCATGAAATTTAATTTAGCAATGGCAATCGTTTAGGTCCGAACTATGTCGTTGACGAATTCACGAAGGTTTTCCCTCGATGCCAGTGCCTAACTTCGCTCGGGTTGCCGATCCCACTCGGCAGTCGTCCGCGCCGGATGCGATCGAGCGGTATCGCCGCGTGCGGCGGGAAACCGAGAGCCTGGTCGGGGCTTTATCAGCCGAGGACCAATGCGTGCAATCGATGCCGGATGCCAGTCCGGCAAAATGGCATCGCGCACATACGACTTGGTTTTTCGAGGAGTTCCTGCTGAGCCCGTTCATCCGGGAATATACTGTTCATGACCGGGACTTCCGCTATCTCTTCAATTCTTATTACGAGGCCGTTGGGCCGCGACATCCGCGGCCGTTCCGTGGGCTGCTGACACGGCCTAGCGTGGCGGAGATCGGCGCCTATCGCGCGCATGTCGACGCGCATGTGGAGCGCCTATTGCGCGATTTGCCGGCGGCTGCCGGCGAGATCCTCGAGCTTGGGCTGCATCACGAACAACAGCATCAGGAACTGCTGGTCACGGATATCTTGCACGCCTTTGCGCAGAACCCGCTCTACCCCCCGCTGCATCCGGGTTGGCAGGAAAACTCTGGCGAAGCCGACGCCATGAAGTTCCTTCGGTTCGCCGGCGGCCCCGTCGAGATCGGTCATGCCGGCGACGGGTTTGCGTTCGACAATGAAGCACCCCGTCATCAATTGCTTTTGAGACCCTATGAGATGGCGACGCGGTTGGTCTCTAATCAGGATTGGCTCGATTTCATCGCCGACGATGGCTACGAGACCGCAAGCCTGTGGATGTCGGATGGTTGGGCGCGGGTGCGGGAGGAGAATTGGAGCGCGCCGCTCTACTGGCGCCGGATTGACGATCGTTGGTGGCAGATGGGACCGGGCGGACTGGCGCCGCTGCTGCCATCGGCGCCCGTGCGGCATATCAGCTGGTACGAGGCAGATGCCTTCGCGCGTTGGGCTGCGGCGCGACTGCCGACCGAGGCTGAATGGGAAGCCGCGGCCAAACATGACGTGCTCGATGACATGACCGGTGCGGTCTGGCAATGGACGGGCAGCGCTTACGCGCCCTACCCCGGCTACCGGCCCGCGGCGGGCGCGGTCGGCGAATACAACGGCAAGTTCATGGTCAATCAGATGGTGCTGCGCGGCAGCTCGATCGCCACACCGGCCGGCCATGCGAGGCTCAGCTATCGCAATTTCTTCCATCCGGACCGGCGCTGGCAATTCTCCGGAGTGCGGCTGGCCCGCGACGTCTGATAAGGGAGCGGGGCATGCCACACGAGGGACGTCATTCCCTTCACGCGATACGAATACCGACGGCGAACGCGGCCACGGATGCCGCGCTGACGGGGCTGCGGGCGGCGCCCAAGACGCTGCCGCCGAAACTCTTCTATGACGATGAAGGTTGCCGGCTGTTCCAACGGATCACCCAGCTACCCGAATATTATCTCACGCGAACCGAATTCCGCATGTTGGAACGCATCGCGCCCTTGGTCGCGGCGATGTCGGACCCGGACTCCATACTCGTCGAATATGGCGCGTCGGACGAGGCCAAGGCGCTTTACCTGCTGCGCGAACACGACGCCAGGGGGCGGAAGATATTCTCAACCTACATCCCCATCGACCTCGGAAGGTCCGCGTTGTGGCAAGCCTGCGCGCGGCTCGACCAAATGCGGCCCGACCTGAGGCTTTATCCGATCGTCGCTGACTTTACCAAGGCATTGGTGCTGCCCGAATTGAACCGCGCTCCGCGCCTCGGATTCTTCCCGGGCTCGACCATCGGAAATTTTCTTCCGGCCGAAGCGCACGCGTTCCTGACCCACGTGCGATCGACGTTGGGATCCGGCGCACGGCTGCTGGTGGGCGTCGATATGCGCAAGGATGCGACCATCCTGCGCGAGGCCTATGACGACAGACAGGGCGTCACTGCCGCCTTCAATCTCAATCTGCTCAGGCGACTCAATCGGGAGTCCGGGGCGGACTTCGATCTGAATTCATTCCGGCACCATGTGGTGTGGAATGACACCGAGAGCCGGATAGAGATGCATCTGCGCAGCCTCCGGAATCAGACGGTACGCATCGGCGACGATCTGATCCGGTTCAGCGAGGGCGAAACCATCCATACGGAAAACTGCTACAAGTGGACGCTCGCGGGATTTGACGGCCTCGTACGCGGCGCAGGATGGCGGTCCATCGAGGTTTGGGTGGAACCACCCGAGCTCTACTCGATGCATCTCCTCGAAGCAGGAGAGGAATACGCTACCTGACGGCGGCTCGCCCTCAATAGCCAGGAGCGGGAGTAGCGGGATGGACGAGAACGAGATTCGAGAGGCACTCAAACGCCACTGGCTCGCCTCGGACGCAAATGACTTCGAGGCTGAGCACGACATATACCGAGAGGACGCGGTGCTCGAATATCCGCAGTCGGGCGAGCGCATCAGGGGTCGCCGCAACATACAGGCCTCTCGCGCGGCGCAGCCGAACTCCAAGCGATTTAAGGTGCGCCGGATCGTCGGCGCGGGCGACCTCTGGGTCTCGGAATTCATTCTCACCTATGATGGCGTGCCTTCCTACTCGGTGAGTGTCATGGAGTTCCTGCGCGGCAAGGTGGCCCGTGAGACCCAATATTTTGGCGATCCCTTCGAACCCGGCCCCTCGCGCGCGCAATGGGTCGAGCGTATGGAATAAGCCCGCGGACAGGCCCCGTACCATCAACGCAGAACTCCGAGCGACACCAATGAAGGTCCTTTCCGTCAATGCGGGACTGCCTCGAACAGTGCAGTGGAAGGGTAAGCCCGTTTCGACCGGCATCTTCAAAACTCCGGTGTCCGGCCGGGTCAAACTGCGCACCCTCAATTTCGACGGCGATCGCCAAGCCGACCTGTCAGCGCATGGCGGGCCAAATAAGGCCGTCTACGCTTATCCGGTAGAGCATTACGCCTATTGGCATCGCGAGCTTCCAGACATGGCGCTGCCATGGGGCATTTTCGGCGAGAACCTCACCACCGAGGGTTTGCTGGAAGACGCCCTGAAGCTTGGGACCCAACTTCGCATCGGCTCGGCCGTCGTGGCCGTGACGCAACCGCGACTGCCCTGCTACAAGCTGGGGCTGCGATTTGGTCGCGACGATATCGTCAAACGACTTCTCGCGAGCGGCCGGCAGGGCGTCTATTTCAAAGTGGTCGCCGAGGGCGAGGTCGCGGCCGGCGACCCGATAACCGTGCTCGATTGGGCCGAGGACTCTGTTCCGCTATCGGAAGTCACGCGTCTTTACGCCCATGACAAGGGCGATTTGGAGGGGCTACGCCGTATCATCGGGATTGCGGCGCTACCCGACGACTGGCGCGAGTATTTCGAGGAGCAGATCAAGCAGGTAACCGCGCGCCCTCGACCCCTCCCGGCCCAGAAACCGATATGGCCGGACTACCGACCCTTCACGCTACGAGAGAAAGTGCGTGAGAGCGCCGATGTCTCCTCGTTTCATTTGGTGCCGGAGGATGCGCAGCCTCTGCCGCCCTATCTCCCCGGGCAGTATCTCACTGTCCGGGTCCGAATTCCGGGCATCGAGCGCCCCCTCGTCCGCTCCTATTCATTGTCCGATGTGGCGAGCAATGATCACTACCGCCTCACGATCAAGCGGATCAGCTCGCACTCGGAGGATGCGAGAACTGCAGGGGGCCTCGTATCCTCCTATTTCCACGATCGACTTGCCGTAGGCGATCGGGTCGAGGCGAAAGCTCCATCCGGCACATTCACGATCGACGTCGCGCAGCACGAGCGCCCCCTGGTCCTGATCGGCGGTGGCATCGGCCTCACGCCGCTCCTGAGCATGCTCAACAGCATCGTGGCGGCCGGCTCGCAGCGAGAGACGTGGCTTCTCTATGGCGTTCGCGATGAGCGAGAGTACATCATGCGGACACACCTGGAGGCGATTGCCGGGACTCACCCGAATATCCACCTCCACGTCTTCTATTCTCAGCCGAACCGCGAATTTGATCAGACGGGCATCCACAGCGGGCATATCGATCTCGACGCCATGCAGAAGTCGATACCGACGAACAGCTGCGATTTCTACGTATGCGGACCGCCATCGATGATGGGCTCCGTCACTCGCGATCTCGAGGCATGGGGCGTATCCTCTGACAGGATCCACACGGAGGCCTTCGGCCCTGCGGCGATAAAGCAGTCGGTTCACGGGCCGGCGACTCAGCCCGACTGCGGCTTCGATGTGACATTTGCGCGATCGGGCGTCACCGCCCTCTGGAACCGGTGCGAGTCCACATTGCTCGAACTTGCGGAGGAGCATTCGGTAGCGATCGATTTCGGCTGCAGGGCAGGAAGCTGCGGCACGTGCGTTACGCGTCTCCTCTTTGGCTCGGTTCGCTACCTGCATCAGCCGAATGCCCCACTCGAGCGCGGCGAGATCCTGCCCTGCATTGCCGTGCCGAGCGAACCGCTCTCGCTCGATGTTTGAGGCCGGCCCAAGCCCCAGACATGCAGTCAGATAGGAGGACCGATGCCGCGATACGATGCGATCGTAATTGGAACGGGGCAGGCAGGTCCCGCGCTGGTGAGGCGCATGGCAGGGTTAGGCATGCGGGTCGCTGTCGTCGAGCGCAGTCGCTTCGGGGGCACCTGCATCAACACCGGTTGCACACCCACGAAGACGCTCGTCGCCAGTGCCTATGCCGCGCATGTGGCCCGCCGCGGCGCTGACTATGGCTTCAGCGCGGGCGAGATCAAAGTCGACATGAAACGCGTCAAAGCGCGGAAGGACGATGTCGTCGCGCGTTCCAATCGCGCGGTCGAGCGGTCTCTCAAGAATCTGGAGAACTGCCGGGTCTATGAAGCGCATGCGCGGTTCATGTCGCCGCGCGAGGTGCAGGTTGGCGGCGAGATCCTGACATCCGATCGGATTTTCATCAATGTCGGCGGTCGCGCGGCGGTGCCCGACATCCCCGGCCTCGAACAGGTCCATTACCTCACGAACAGCTCGATGATGGATGTGGACTTCGTGCCGCGCCATCTGCTGGTGCTGGGCGGCAGCTACATCGGTCTGGAATTCGGCCAGATGTATCGCCGGTTTGGCAGCGAGGTCACGATCGTCGAGCTCGGGTCGCGCCTGGTTTCGCACGAGGACGAAGACGTATCGGCAGCGATCGCTGAGATCCTCGCGCGAGAGGGCATTGCCGTTCGCCTCAGCGCGGAATGCCTGCGCATCGGGAAGCAGGGCGACGACATCGTCATGACCGTCGATTGCGGCGGCACTTCCGAGCTCCGAGGCTCGCATTTGCTCATCGCGACGGGACGCCGGCCGAACACCGATGATCTCGGCCTCGACCGCGCGGAGGTAGCGCGAGACGAGCGTGGCTATATCGTCGTGGACGATGAGCTCCGCACGTCAGTCCCTGGCATTTGGGCGCTGGGCGACTGCAACGGCAAGGGTGCATTCACCCATACGTCGTGGAACGACTACGAAATCGTCGCCGCCAATCTGTTTGATGGCGAGAAAAGGCGTGTCAGTGACCGCATTTCCGCGCACGCGCTCTACATCGATCCGCCGCTGGGGCGTGTCGGCATGACCGAAGCGGATGCGCGCAAGAGCGGCCGCCCCGCACTGATCGGCAAACTCGCCATGGAGGATGTGTCCCGCGCTTTCGAGAAAGGTGAGACCGAGGGCTTCATGAAGATACTGGTCGATGCTGAGACCAAGGAAATCCTCGGCGCATCGTTCTTGGGCACCAGTGGCGATGAGGCGATCCATTGCGTGCTCGACGCGATGTACGCGAAGGCACCCTATACGCTCCTGAAGCGTGCGATGCACATTCATCCAACGGTCGCAGAATTCATTCCCGTAGCGCTCGAAGAGCTCGTTCCCTTGCCGAGCGCGATTGCGCGATAGATCGCGGATTCGCGGGAGCCCTCTCGATCGTTCGATGCTGGGTCCAGACGTATACGCCCGAGATCGATACCGGATTTAATTGGATCAGCCCTGGGACTTGATGGAAGGCATCTCCAACCGGATTGCGAGGAAGGCCGCCGCCAGCAGGGCGACCCCAACACCTGCGACGCAGACGGGCCAGCCGAGATTGTCGAACACCTGGCCGAGAACGGCACTGCCGATGAGGCCGCCGGAAGTAACTCGCAAGGTAGAGGCCGCTCGCGGAGGCACGGTCGCCGCGCGCGGCGCGACCGACGAAGCCGATTGCGATCGCCGCAGCAGGAAAAGCGTAGCGGCAGCTCCGCGCCAGGCTAGGCCGCACCAGCACGCGGCGGGTCCGGCCCCCATTTGGACCTTCCCGAGGCGTTCGCATTCGGAAGCCGGACGGGGGTTGCGCGCCTTGCTCGCCAAAACCGCCGCGTAAGCCGCCCGTCGGTCCGTCGGATCACGCCGACCGCAGCAGCATCCTCTCGGCGGTGTCCAGGACGCGCATCGCCGGCAGCACCTGGGCGAAGCTCGCGTTCGGCTCGCGTTTCTCGCGGATGGCCGCAATGAACTCGCGATCCTGCAGCTCAATGCCGTTCATGGATACGTCGACCTTCGAGACGTCGATCTTATTGTCGCGCCCGTCGAACAGGTCGTCGTAGCGCGCGATATAGGTTCCGTTATCACAGATGTAGCGAAAGAAAGTGCCGAGCGGGCCGTCGTTGTTAAACGACAGCGACAATGTGCAGATCGCTCCTGACTTCGTCTTCATCTGGATGGACATGTCCATCGCGATGTGCAGGACCGGATGATAGGGACCCTGCATGGCATTTACCTGCACAATCGGCTCACCAGCTTGGTAGGCGAATAGGTCGACTGTGTGGCAGGCGTGGTGCCACAGCAAATGGTCGGTCCAACTGCGCGGCTGGCCCAGCGCGTTGGTGTTGGTGCGCCGGAAGAAAAATGTCTGCACGTCCATCTGCTGGATCTTGAGCTCGCCGGCGGTGATCTTCTTGTGCATCCACTGGTGACTGGGGTTGAAGCGGCGCGTATGGCCCGCCATCCCCACCAACCCGGTTTTGCGCTGCACTTCCAGAAGTTTCTCCGCGTCAGCCAGCGTGTCGGACATCGGAATTTCCACCTGCACATGCTTTCCCGCGCGCAGGCACTGCTCCGCTTGAGCGGCATGCAGCTGGGTTGGCGTCGCGAGGATGGCTGCTTCGACCCCTGGCTGAGCTAGGCCTTCCGCCAGATCGGTGCCCCAGTGCCGTACTCCGAATTTCGCGGCGACCGCGGCAGTGGCATCGGTCCGGCCGATCAGGCTCGCGACTTCGACGCCCTCGATCTTGGCAAGCCCTTCGAGATGCCGGACACCAAACGCACCCGCACCGGCGACGCAGATTTTCATGGCTCGCATCCTTTTCTCGTGACGGTCAATATAGGGACAACGCTGCTGTTTTCACGCATCGAACCGCGCGATGGGGATGAACGACCGCCGATCCACACGAATACCCGCGCGCGGAAAATTTACGGAGCCGGTCCGATCCGAGATTGCCGCGAGCGCGGCAGACCCGATGGAACGAACAATGATAGCATGATCCAAGACACGACATAGGCCGAAGTAATGCAGGACGAAGGGCGATATGTTCGTCGCTCAAGGCCTCGGGCGAACACCGGCGCCCGGTCGTCCCGCCCGTTGCCTTTTTTGCGTTGAGGCCCTGACCTGCCGCGGACATACTGCCGAAAACATCAGGGATCGCCATGATCATCGATTGCCACGGGCACTACACCACCGAGCCGGCGCCGCTTCGAAGCTGGCGCGACGCGCAAATCCAGGCCTTCAACGCGGGCCAATCGCCGCCGCAGTTTCCGGCCATTGGCGATGACGAGATCCGGTCAAGCATCGTCAACGGCCAATTGCGGACGCAGCGCGAGCGCGGCACGGATTTGACCATTTTCTCGCCGCGGGCCTCGGGTATGGGCCATCACTTGGGTGATGCCAAGGTCAGCGAAGCCTGGGCGATCCACTGCAACGACCTCATTCACCGCGTTTGCGGCTTATTTCCGAAAAACTTCATCGGCGTCGCGCAGCTTCCCCAGACGGCCGGCGTGCCGATCAAGAACGCGATCGCCGAACTCGAGCGTTGCGTGCTGCAGCTCGGCTTCGTCGGCTGCAACCTCAACCCCGATCCCTCAGGCGGCCATTGGAAGGATCCGCCATTGTCCGACCGGTTCTGGTACCCATTCTACGAGAAGATGGTCGAACTCGACGTACCCGCGATGATCCATGTCAGCGCCTCCTGCAACCCCAGCTTTCACACCACTGGCGCGCATTACCTGAATGGCGACACCACCGCGTTCATGCAGTTTCTGACCTCCAAGCTCTTCGAGGATTTCCCGACGTTGAAGTTCATCATCCCGCATGGCGGCGGTGCGGTACCGTTCCACTGGGGACGCTTTCGCGGCCTGGCGCAGGACATGAAACTGCCGGACCTGCGCGAGCACTTGCTCAAGAACGTCTTCTTCGACACTTGCGTCTATCATTTGCCGGGACAGGAGCTGCTTACCAAGGTTATCCCGGCGGACAACATTCTCTTCGCCTCCGAGATGATCGGCGCGGTGCGCGGCATCGATCCGGAAACCGGCCATCATTTCGATGACACAAAGCGTTATATCGAGCGGCTGCCGCTATCCGCCGTGGACAAGGCAAAGATCTACGAAGGCAACGCGCGTCGGGTCTACGGCCGGCTTTCCGCTCAGCTCGAGAAACAATTCGCCGCGGCCTGAAGGAGCCTTGCCCCAATGACCATCGGCTTTTCGATTACGCGCATCCGCCGTCGCGTCGATCCCAAAACCATCGCCGCCTTCGCGCGCCTGCCGGTCGCCAATGTCAGCGATTGCATGTCGCGCATGACCGCCGGCGGCGCCAAGCTCCGCCCGATGCACTCAGAGGGCGTGCTGGCCGGTCCCGCTTTCACGGTCAAGACGCGCCCCGGTGACAATCTGATGGTGCACAAGGCGCTCGACATCGCCGACCCCGGCGATGTCATCGTGGTGGACGCCGGCGGCGACCTCACCAATTCCATCATCGGCGAGATCATGATGAACCAGGCCATCCGGCGCGGCCTCGCCGGCATTGTGATCTACGGCGCCATTCGCGATCACGGTACGATCCGCCGGCAGAACTGGCCCGTCTTCGCCTGCGGCGTCACCCACCGCGGCCCGTACAAGGATGGGCCCGGCGAAATCGGAGGCATCATAGCCTTCGACGGCATGGTGATCGAGCCGGGCGACCTCATGCTCGGCGACGAAGATGGACTGCTCTGCATACCCTACAACGCAACGGCGAAAGTACTCGCTGATACGCAAAAGAAGCATGCCGCGGAGGAAGAGACCCTTGCCGCAATTGCCGCCGGAAAATCGCTCGACCGGTCCTGGGTGGACAAATCCTTGGACAGGCTGGGCTGCGAATTCAAGGACTAAGGATCGCGCGAGGGGCACCGCGAGCGGCGCGCTGCAAATCAGCGCGCCCACACCTCGTCCAAGCTTAGCGGACGCGTCAACAGACCCTGAGACAGGCAGTAGCGTACCGCCAAGGCGATCGCCGGATCGATCGCCTTTCGGCCGATCGGCCGCGGATCGCGCGCTTCCGCCGGGTGCGCCGCCTTGAGCTCGCGGAACAACCGCAATAGCTCCGCCACCACCGCCGGCTCGCGCTCCGCGATATCGCGCCGTACCGTCAGCAGATGATTTACCGGTATGAAGCCGTGCCGCTCGAAGAACGCCTCGCCTGCCGCCTTGGCATCGGGAAAAACCTGGCGCAGATCCTCACTGTCGGGGACGTCGTTGCCGACGATCACCGCATCGAGTTCGCCCGCTCGCAATAGCTTCAACAAGTCCTGGCCGGCCGCCGCCCGTTTGACCCAGGGCGGGTCGCAATACTCCGCGACATGCGCGCCTTCGAAGGTCAGCCACTGCACATCCTGCGGCCTGACACCA
>Ga0335078_10010635_pt1 | contig 13628 bp, 13 predicted proteins | sample Lox_Sample_32_FD_206711 | JGI IMG/M metagenome (GOLD analysis project Ga0335078, IMG submission 206711) | Soil microbial communities from Loxahatchee National Wildlife Refuge, Florida, United States - Lox_Sample_3.2 | ecosystem: Environmental > Terrestrial > Soil > Wetlands | place: USA...
CGCCGCCGCTGGACTGTGCTGGCCCTGCTGGTGGCCTCCGTCGCCATCAATTACATCGACCGCGGCAATCTGTCCGTTGCCGGCCGCGACCTCAGCACGGAGCTAAGTATCACGCCGGACCGCCTGGGGCTGCTTTTTTCGGCATTCTTCTGGACCTACGCGGTGTTCCAGATCGTCGCTGGCTGGCTGGTCGATCGCTACGACGTCGCGCGCGTCTTCGCCGCCGGATATCTGATCTGGTCGGCCGCGACCATATGCACGGGCCTGGTATCCACCGTAGGCGCGCTTTTCGCGTTGCGGCTACTGCTCGGCATGAGCGAGTCCGTCGCTTATCCTTCGTATGCGAAGCTCATTGCCGGGAATTTCCGCGAGGAGCGGCGCGGTATCGCCAACGCGCTGATAGACGCCGGGTCGCGCGGCGGGCCGGCGGTTGGCGTGCTTGCCGGCGGATTGCTTCTGGAGCACTACGGCTGGCGCATCATGTTTCTCGTCATCGGCGCGGCCAGCCTGCTGTGGCTGGCGCCGTGGATGATGTTCGCCCCGAAAGTGCCTCGCGCGCCGATCACGCGTCCTGCCGATGGCGTCGTCGGCTTCGGAGAGATCCTTCGGTACAAAGAAGCCTGGGGCACTTTCATCGGGTTGTTCGCCGGCAACTATGCGTGGTATTTCCTTCTGACCTGGATGCCGCCCTGGCTGCTGATGGAGCGTCACTACAGCCGGCACGCGATGGCCATTTACGGAGGTCTGCCGTACGTTGCTGCGGCGTTGTCGTCCCTGGCGGGCGGCTGGATCTCGGATCGGCTGATCGGAAGAGGCGCGACGCCGACCCTGCGTTGCCAGTTTGCCGGTGTTGCTTTTCTGGCGTGCGCGCTCCTGCTGATTTCCGCCTGCGTTTGCCGCGACGAGCGGATCTCCATGGCCCTGCTGATTCTTGCCTGCATCGCGCTCGCTCAGTGGAGCGCCCAATGCTGGGCCATCACGCAGACGCTGGCGGGCACCGCCCGGTGCGGGAAATGGGTCGGTCTGCAGAACGGATTCGGTAACCTCGCCGGCATCGCCGTGCCGTGGATCACGGGTGAGATCGTCCAAAGAACCGGCTCGTTCTACCCGGCGTTCCTTGGCGTCGGCGCGGTGCTTCTTATTGGCGCGCTCGCCTATCATTTCCTGGTTCCGCACGTCGCGCCCATCCGCTGGAATTCCGACAGCCGGGCCGGCTGTGACGAACCGCCGGCACAGGGCGGAGCCGCCACAAAGCGAGCTGGATAAAGCCGGCGGTCCGCTCCGTTGTGCCGGCTGTGACAAACTGATGTATTAATGGCCTGGTTCACTCGAAACAAGCCTCCGGGCGAGGAGCCTCCGGAAGGGGAGCGCCGGCTGCGCACCGAGGGGCTCTGGCAGAAATGCGAGCACTGTGGAGAGATCATCTGGCGCAAGGCGCTCGAAGACAACCTGCAGGTGTGCCCCAAGTGTGAATGGCATTATCGCTTCGACGCGCGCCCGCGGCTGGCCACCCTGATGGACGACAACCAGTACGAGGAACTGGACGCCGGTCTCGTCTCCACCGACCCGCTCGGATTTGTCGATTCGAAACCGTATTCCGAGCGGCTCGCGGCGATGCAGGAGGCTACCGGGCTGAAGGATGCGGTCATCTCCGTGCGCGGCAACCTGAACGGGCGCAGCGTGCATGTGTGCGTGCTCGAGCTGAAGTTCATCGGCGGCAGTATGGGATCGGTGATGGGCGAGATCATTACCAGAGCCATCGAGCGGTCGCTCGAGAGCCGCACACCGCTGATCATCGTCTCGTCTTCGGGCGGCGCGCGCATGCAGGAGGGCGCGGTCAGCCTGATGCAACTGGCCAAGATCTCATCGGCGCTGATGCGGCTGGATGAGGCCCGCGTGCCATTCATCAGCGTCGCCAGCGATCCCACCACCGGCGGCACCACCGCCAGTTTCGCCATGCTGGGCGATCTGAATATCGGCGAACCCGGGGCGCAGATCGGCTTCGCCGGACCGCGGGTGATCGAGCAGACCATCCGGCAGAAGCTGCCCGAAGGCTTTCAGACCAGTGAGTTTTTGCTCTCGCACGGTTTCCTCGACGCCGTCGTGAAACGCGGCGAGATGAAAGCGTTTCTGGCGCGGGCGCTGGATTTCTTCGCCGGCTGAGTCAGGCGTCAGACTCGCCGTTGATCTCGCTAAAGAACCTGACCAACAGTCGCAGTTCGCGCTCGCTGTAGCGGCCGATCGCGCGGGCGAGGGTCTCGGCCTTGCCCTCGTACACGCCTTCCAGCCTGCGCAGGCTTTCCGGAATCATGTGCACGATACAGCTTCGCCGGTCGGCTGGGTTCGGTTCTCGCCGCACGTAGCCATCCCGTTCCAGGCGGTCCAGCACGACGGTCATGCCTCCGGTGGTGATGCACGACCACCGGGCCAAGTCGCGCGGCGTCGAAGGCCCGTGGAGCTGCAGCAGGTGCACCACCTGCAGATCCCGCAGGTTGATTCCGGCGTCGTCGGCGACTTTCTGGTTAAACAGAATGGCGGAAGCGATGGACTGACGAACGGCCCGCTCCAGCCGCTCGCTCAGGTCACGGCGATGGCTCCTTGACATCGTCTTCACGGTAGCATATTCTCTAAGTAGTTTATAATATGAGTAATCAACAAATAGAGCTACATGCAGCGAAGAAGGCCTACAAGGGCGTCGGGATGGAGGGCATGATCGCGACATGGTACGCGCGAAACACGGCCAGGTCGATGAAGGATTTCGCGTCCGACGCGTGCCGGGTGGCTGCTTTGGTGGCGTCGTCGGCCGACGTGCTAGAGGTTGCGCCCGGCCCCGGCTATTTCGCTGTCGAGCTGGCGAAGCTTGGCGACTACCGGATCACCGGCCTGGATATAAGCAAGTCCTTCGTAAAGATCGCCCGCGATAACGCCGCAAGAGCGGGCGTCCGCGTGAGATTCGAGGTCGGCAGCGCTTCCGCGATGCCCTTCGAAGACGACAGCTTTGATTTTCTCTTTTGCCGCGCCGCGTTCAAAAACTTCTCCGAACCGGTTCGGGCGCTGCGCGAGATGTATCGCGTACTCCGGCCTGGCGGCCGCGTCTGGATCGTCGATCTACGGCGCGACGCTTCACTTAGTGATATCAGCAAGGCCGTGGGCGAGATGGGACTGGGCGCCGTGAACGTGTGGTTCACCCGCATGGCTTTTCGGTTCTCCTTAATCAAGCGCGCCTGGACAAAGGCCGAGTTCGAGCAGTTCCTGGCGCAAACGCAGTTCCCCTCCGTCGAGATTGAGCAAAGCGCCATGGGGCTCGACATCTGGCTCGGCAAGTAAGCGCCCCTATGCCGTCCAGCCACCGTCCATTATGTGGACCGCGCCCGTGGTGAAGCCGCTCTCGTCCGAGGCGAGATATACCGCCAGCATGGCCACTTCGCGAGGCGAGCCGAGCCGTCCCGATGGCTGACGCGCCTCGAACTCGCGCCAAACAACCTCCACAGGTTTGCCGTTCTGCTCGGCCTGGGCGCGGACTCGGTCCTCGAGTGATGGCGTGACGATGGTGCCCGGACAGATGGCGTTGGCGCGAATGCCGTGACGGACAAAATCGGCGGCAATGGACTTGGTCACACCGATCACCGCCGCTTTCGTCGCGGCATAGACGTAGCGGTTCGGAACCGCGTGTACGGATGACGCGACCGACGAGATGTTGACGATCGATCCGCTGCCCTTCAGCAATATTCCCGGGAGGAACGCGCGGATGGTGCGGTGCATCGACTTCACGTTGACATTGAAGCTGTGATCCCAGTCGGCTTCCGAGCAATCGAGGATCGTGCCGCTGTGCACGAAACCGGCGACGTTCACCAGTACGTCGAGGCTGCCGAGCGCCTGCGCCAGCCGATCGACAGCCGAAGTATCCGTTACGTCCAGCCGCCGAATCTCCGCGCCGGTCAGGCCGCCCATTTTCTCGATCTCGATGTCGGTGGCGATCACGCGCGCTCCGGCTTCCACGAATGCCTCGGCAATGGCCCGCCCGATGCCTTGGGCGGCGGCTGTGATGAGCGCGACTTTCCCGGCAAGCCGACCGCTCATCGCGCGACTTCCTTCGCCTGGGCCGTCCGCGAGAAATGGCCCCTGCGGCCATCGGCGTGGCAGTCTGAACATCCCACGGTATGGATGTTGTGGCGGCTGGCGGCCGACGCAAACGTCGTGTCCATCTTCTCCACGTTAAGCCCGCAATTGGACATCCGCGGGTGGCACGTGGCGCAGGACGCCCGCGCGCTCTGATTATGTCCCTGATGACAGGCGATGCAGCCGATTCCTTCGTGAACGCCTCGCGGAGTGCGGTCGTCGCCCGACCAGTCCTCCAGCGATGCGCGTGGAGCGTGGCACTGGTAGCAAATACCGTCGCGTGGATCGGGACTCATCGCCAGCGGCACCTTCGCGTCGTGCACCTGCGGAATCTGCAGCGAGGCGACTTGATAGTGTACGTGCGAACGGCGATCGAAGAAGCTCAGCGAAGGCGGCGCCACTGAACCTTCCACCGAGGCACGCTTCAGCTTCGCCGCCGGCTTGCCCGCGCGATGAATTTCATGACAGGTCATGCAGGGCATGGTGGGCGCATCCTTCAATTCCGGCCGCACCAGCCGCCACGGACCCTTGATGTCCACGGGCACGATGACATCCTGAATCGGACCGTCGAAGTGCATGCCGTGGCAGCGCATGCAATCGGTGGTTTTGTGCTCGGTCCCCGTGAAGATGCGCGCGTAGCTGGCGCTGTGTGGCCCGGCCTGCCACGAGGCGAACTCCTGCTGGTGACATTTGCGGCAGCGCGCCATCATGCGCAGAACATCGCCGGTGCGCAGCACAACGCACTCGGGCACGTCGTCGCGGAGATGACGAACTACTCGCTGGACGTTGCCAGCCACCGTGCTGTCATGACACTCCGTGCACGCGACGTTGCGATGCGTGGACACCTGCCACAGCTCGACATTCTGCCGAATCTCGTGGCAGCTCGCGCACGCCGTGCCGTCGCCGTGATGATAGTATCGGTCCGCCCCGAAGATGAAAGCGGCAATCGCCAGGAGCGCGACGGCTCCCACGATCGCAAGGCGTTTCACGAGCGCAACCCCGTTCCCCGCCACATGCGCAGAATGCCCGCCGAAGCGTAGTAGCCGATGGTCATGATGGTCAGCGCCGGATTGAATCCGCCGTTGGTGACGTGCACGCTGCCGTCAACGACAAAAACGTTGTCCACGTCGTGAATCTGGCAGTGGCGGTTCACCACCGAAGATTTCGGATCGTCGCCCATGCGGCACGTGCCCGCCTGATGCTGTCCGCCACTGAAGCCGCGCCCCGGGAGCATTGGCCAGGTGCGCACCGCGCCAGCTTCCTTCAGCCACATGGCGGCTTTGTCGCACATCGCGCGTCCGATCTCCAGCGTGTGCGGATGCCGATCGCCGGAGAGCCGGGCCACGGGAATGCCCCAGCGGTCGCGCACCTTCGGGTCCACCTGGACCCGCGAGTCGGCCATGGGCATCTCCTGCGTCGGCCCCATGATCACCATGTTCCGTTTGTAGTAGTGGCGCATCGCTTCCTTGTGTGCGGCACCCCAGCGCGGCGTGCCGGGCGGCAGCATGCTGGTGACGTGGATGGGCAGTCGGATGAACTCATTGGCCAGCATCGCGCCGCCGCGCAGGCCCGGGTTGCCGTGATTAAAGTCGCTGATGGCGATGCCCGCGCCGGGTCCCACGTCGTCGTAGACCTCGAAATCGAACGCGCCAATCGCGCCCGTGTAGGTGTGGCCCTGCAGATTGCGGCCGACATTGTCGTAGCGATTGCCGAGGCCGTGGGGATGAAACCGGTTCTTCGAATTGAGCAGCAGCCGCGCCGATTCGATCGCCGCGCAGGAGACAACGACGAAGTCGGCGGGCTGCGTCTGCAGGTGCCCACTCGCATCGAAATAGGCGACGCCGGTCGCGCGCCCGCGGTCGTCGAGCAGAATCTCTCTGGTCATGCAGCCGGTGCGCAGGTCGCAGTGGCCGGTGGCGAGCGCCGTCGGGATCACAGTGTTCTGCGTGCCGTTCTTGGCATCCACTTCGCAGGCGAACCCCACGCACCAGCGGCAGCGCATACACGGTCCGCGGCCATTGTAGGGGACGCTGTTGCGCGCCATCGGAATGTCGAACGGATGAAGGCCGAGCCGGTGCGCCGCCGGCATCAGGATCTCGTATTCGCGATTCGGCGGAAGCGCAGGCATGGGAAGAGGACGGCGCCGGGGCGCTTTGAAAGGGTTGCCGTCGTCGTTCCCGGAGACGCCGATCTCCCACTCGGCTTTCTCGTAGAACGGTTCCAGATCGTCGTAGCCGATGGGCCAGTCCTCCAGCGTGCTGCCCTCGGGCGCTCCGTACGTGGAGCGCATGCGAAAATCCTGGCGCATGAAGCGCCACGCCTGCGCGCCCCAGCTCAGCGTGCCGCCGCCCACGCAGGCCGCGTTGTTGGAATACCAGCCCTCGCTTGGGGCGACGATATGCTCCTGTCCGCCGAGGTCCACCGCGACACGCGGGTTGCCGTCGTCATCCGGTCCGAAAGCGTTGCCGAGGACCGTGGTGCGCTGGTTGCGGAGGTCGTCCTTGCGATCGTCGTTGGCGCTCAGCCACAGGCCGCGCTCCAGCAGGACCACGTTGAGCCCGCCGGTGGAGAGTTCTTTCGCCACAACGCCTCCGCCCGCGCCAGCACCGATCACCACTGCGTTGACCTTCTTCATGCAGGCCGTTTCCCCGCACCATCGAATTGCGAGCGGCCGCGCACTGGGGGCTCCGGCACCCCGAGCATCCGCCAACTCGCCGCGTCGCGATTGCCGCCGTGGCGTGGCGATCCATAATAGCTCTGCATAGTGTGATTGAGGACCAGATCGAAGAATGCGCGGCGCTGGCCTTCGAGCACATGCATGATCTCGGTCTGCTGCGCGAAGCTTAGCGAAGCAAAATCGTGGCCAAACGTCCCGCCGCTGATTTGGTCGGTCTCCGCCAGGCCGCGCCGGTAAGCCGCGCGATGCTTCCGGTAATGCCGCATCAACTGGCGGTCGATGAACTCCACCGCACCGGCCTCGGCCGCGCCGGGATATTCGTCGGGCGGGACGATCTGATTGCAGAGTGCGGCCAGCGTGCACCCTTCGGCGTCGGTGAAGAATCGCCAGCGGCCCTGCGAGCGCCGGCACGACGTGGCCGAAAGCGCGGCAGCCGCGGCTGCGCCAGCCTGCAGGAACCTGCGCCGATCCATGACGCTACTACTTCTATTTCATGGGTGGCGGTGATGTCAAGCTCTGGCACAATGAAGAACCATGAACAGACGAATCGCGCAATTGTGTATTGTCGCGACGGCACTCGCCTTGTGCTGGTGCGCTGACGCGGATGACGGCAACACTGCGGACGCGCGGGCAATCCGCTCGCTGATCTCCCAATATGCGGCGTCCGTCGATACGGCGGACACAGCGGCCGCGGATCGGATCTGGTCGCATTCCGCCGATGTTTCCTTCATCCACCCGCGCGGACGTGAACAGGGGCTCGATCAGGTGAAAACGGACGTCTACGGCCACCTGATGGGCGAGACGTTCTCCGAGCGGAAGCTCAGCCCGCGGGACGTGTCCGTTCACGTGTATGGCGACGCCGCGTGGGCCGAGTTCAACTGGGACTTCGTGGCGAAGATGCGAAAGACCGGCGCGCCCGTGCACACCGCCGGTCGCGAAACGCAGATCTATCACCGGGAAGAGGGCCAATGGCGCATCGTCCACGTGCACTATTCAGGCGCACCCGTGACAGCCGAGGGGAAGGGGTTCTGACGACGGAAAATGAGGAAAGCGACCGCGCAGAAATCGTCCCGGAAGGCCCCGACTGCGAACGAAATCGCCGATATCGCCACGCGAGGAGAGGACATTTCGCGGTACTTCACCAACAAGTTCGCTGTCGTCCGCCCGGTTCCGTCTGCGTCTGCCGCGAACGCCGACGATCAAAGCGTAGAGATCGGACACGATCCGGACTACGATAGGCGCACACGTGGTCGCGTACCGCGACGAACATACAAGAACATCGGTTGTGACTGAGCGAAGGTAATCGTCTCAGCCTTTCCTCATGAGCAACTCCAGGTAGCGGTCACGGGAGATCCCAGCCGTCCGGAGGTTATTCCTGATGATGAAGACCGGAACCGCCGCGTATCTGGGAATCACCACAGGTCGGATGCCGCCCGGCTTCGTGAAAACCATGTGGTCGCCCTCCGTCCTGACGTGAGCGAAGCCTTCGGCCTCGAAGACCGCAACCAGACGCTGCCACGAAATGGGGCTAAGCTTTGGCACGCTTCAGCGAAACCGGCAAGGACATTCGCTGAACAGTGACGAACCGTGGTGCCAGCTTTCGTTTGCTTCGGGAGTAGCCGGCCTCCGAAAGGATCTGCTCCAGCGTGCCCATGTTCTCGGCTTCATCGAGGAACAGACGCACGGCTTCCTTCAGGTTTTTGACGGCCTTGGCCTCGCTTCCGCCGCAGGACGAGACGTCCAATTCAACCGCGTGAGCCACGAACATCCGGCCTTCCTTGAACACCCGGGTTGTGAATTGGATCTCCATAGTTGCTCCCGTACTCGAAGCATAACAAACGTGGATAAACGTGGCTCAGTCTGGTGGTGATCGCATCTGCAAGCCCACCCCGAGCCTATTTCAATCGGGCGAACCACGCCTTGAGACGGTGAAGAAATCTCCCTCTAGGTGTAAAGCACCAGGCTGGATCGAGGTTCTCGACTTCAATCACTGGAAAGGATGCGAGCACTTCGTATTGAGTCGATGAAAGCCGCCTGATCGTATTCGGTAGAGTCGCGTTGCGGCCGAGCAGGAAAGTCACGACCACCGTAGAGCCCTTGCCGGCACAATCTGTGCGCGGATCGGCCGATAGTAATGCCTGCTGCACGGCCCGGACAAGCAATGGATGGCCCTGCGATTCCATGCGTACCACGACCATCCGACTCCCATCCGAAGCTTGTGCGAACCGTTCCCTGAACCAGGGCTCGCGAGGCCAGCGGCGGATAGCGAAGGTAATCAAAGAAGGGCACGCACGTGGAGGATGCATCGCTGGACTTAGCGGTTGACAAAGAGGTCGCGACGAATACAAGCGCCCAACAGCACCGGCCGATCACAGCCCCGATTCTATACCCCCGCGAAACCGGCCCGGCCGTCACCCCTGCAGCGCCGCCTCCACGCTCACCCGGCACCGCTCGCAAAACGAGGTCGTCCGAATATCCAGGCGCTCCACGCTGTTGCTCGATGCCATGACGCAGGTCCAGTCGTCGCAGTGGCGCAGGCCGAAAGTGTGACCCAGTTCGTGAACCGCTTCCTTGGTCAACCGGTCCAGCAGCAGCGCCGCGTCGCCGGGCAGCCCGTACAGTTCCTCGCGCAGGCGAAACGTGGACACCACCGCGGAGAGCCCGCTCACCTGCGCCTCGCCGAACACGAATGTCAGCACGGGCACGAACAGGTCGTGCGAAGTCACGCCGAGAATCCGCAAACCGGTGGCGTACTCGCGGGTGAGGCGCTCCAGCAGGCGCGTCGAGTGATACTGATTACGCTCGCCATCCCAGGCGAACGCGGCGTCGAGTCCGGTCTCGGCCACCGCGCAGCGCAATCCCAGAGCGCGCGTGATCGACGAACAGAGACGGTCCAGCGGAACGGACGCGTCCACCGGGCCCACGGGCACAATCAGCAGTAGTCCGGGAGACGTCACGCCGAGGGGACTTCGTCGGTGTTCCGGTAGCGCTTGAGCTTATGGTAGAGCGTGGTGCGGTCGATCCCCAGCACACGGGCGGCGCGCGACAGATTCCCTTCGCACTCGCCCACCACTTTTTCGATATGCACGCGCTCTACTTCGTCAAGCGTCCGCCCTCCGCTGCCGAGAGCCTCGCTGCGCACCCCCAGAGCGAAATGAGCCGGCCCGATCTCGCCATTCCGGCCCACCACCAGCGCGCGCTCCACCGCGTTTTCGAGCTCGCGCACATTGCCCGGCCAGTCGTGCGCCAGCAGCGCGTCAACCGCGGCAGGGCTGATTCGCGGCACCTCGCGATTGGTGGATGAGCAGAAGCGGCGCAGGAAGTAATCCACCAGCAGCGGGATATCCTCGCGGCGTTCGCGCAGCGGCGGAATGCTGATGGCAAATACGTTCAGCCGATAATACAAATCCGGCCGGAATGTCCCCGCTTTTACCAGATCCTCAATGCTGCGGTTCGTTGCAGCGATGCAGCGGAAGTCGACTTTGACCGGCTGCGCCCCGCCCACCCGAACGATTTCCTTCTCCTGCAGGACGCGCAGCAAATCCGATTGCGTGCGCAGGCTGATGTCGCTGATCTCGTCGAGAAAAACCGTGCCGCCGTCGGCCACCTCGAACTTGCCCTTGCGCCGGAACTGCGCGCCGGTGAAGGCCCCGCGCTCGTGTCCGAAGAGTTCGCTTTCGAGCAGCGTCTCGGTGAGCGCGCCGCAATGAATCACCACCATGGGCATGTTGCGCCGCGGGCTGTTCGAATGGATCGCGCGAGCGACAACCTCTTTGCCCGTACCGCTCTCGCCGGTGATCAGTACCGTGGCATCGGCCGGCGCTACCATTTCCACCAATTCCGCCACCCGCTTCATCGCCGGACTGCGGCCGATCAGCTCCGTTTTCGGGAAAATCTCCTGCATGTTCTCGCGGAGCCGTGTCACTTCCCGGCGCGCGCCGCGATGGTCCAGCGCCTTCGTCACCAGGTGCACCAGCTCATCGGGATCGATGGGCTTGACGATGTAGTCCCATGCTCCTTTCTTGAGCCCCTGCACCGCGGTTTCCACCGTGGCGTAGCCGGTCATGATGACCACCATCAGCTCAGGGTCGGCCTGACGCAGCCGTTCCTGAAGTTCCATGCCGTCCATTCCGGGCATGCGAATGTCGATCAGCGCCAGGTCGAACTCACCGGGAGCCAGACGTTCGAGCGCTTCCCGCCCGCCAGCAGCCGCCCGCGTCTCAAAGCCCTCGTCGGCGAACAGGCGGTCCAGCGAATCCCGCACCACCGTCTCGTCGTCGACGATCAGGATTTTTCCCTTCATATCGAAACTCCCGCCGTCTGCGGATGCTTGTCCGCCTGTCTCGCGGCCTCCACCGGGAGGCTCACGATCATCTCCGTTCCCGCGCCCTCCCGCGATTCAGCCACAATCGCGCCGCCATGTTGCTCCACGATGCTGAGCGCGACGGCGAGTCCCAGTCCGGTGCGGTGCACGTCCGGTTTTGTAGTGAAGAACGGCTCGAAAATCTGCGGCAGCACCTCGGCGGGTATACCGGGCCCGTTATCGCGAACGCGGATCTCGACGGCATTCGTGCCGCGATCCCGCAGAGTGGTTATATCGATTCGGCCGCCATTGCCGAGCGCCTCGGCCGCATTCACCATCAACCCCAGCACCACCTGCTGAATCTGGTTGGCGTCGCAGGGCACCGCGGGAAGATCGGGCGCCAGATCGAGCTCGAGTCCGGTTCCGCTCAACTCCAGACGGTGGCGCACCAGGGTCACAGCGCGGCCGACGATCTCGTTGATATCCGAAGGCTCGATCGAGCGCGGCGATTGCCGCGCGAACATCAGCAGGTTGCGCATCAGTTCGCCACAGCGCCGGCTTTCGTGCTCGATGATCTGAAGCTGCTCCACCATGCGCGCTTTGTTCGGCGGGGCGGGCTCGGCGCGTTCCACATCTTTGCGCGTGAGCCGCGCATAGGTGAGGATGCCGAAAAGCGGATTGTTCACCTCGTGCGCAACCGTCGCGGCCAGCCGCCCGAGCGATGCCAGACGTTCGCTGGTGGCTATGAACTTGTGGGCGCGCTCCAGTTCCTGCGCCTTCTGGTCCACGCGCTGCTCCAGCGTCCGCGTCCATGCGGTGACTTCGTCGTTGGCGGCGGCCAGCGCTGTGGCCATACGATTGAACGCCTCGGCCACTTCGCCCAGCTCGTCGTGCGACCTCACCTCGACGCGCTGATCGAGCTTGCCCTTGCCGATCCGGCGCATTCCTTCTACCAACTCGCGCAAGGGACTGGAGACCAGCCGCCAGACAAAGACCATGCTGATGCCGCAAACCAGCGCGAGCGCAAGCGCCGTGGCCTCAGTGAGCTGCGCCAGATGCTGCGCCGCGCGGGCGTCAATGCGAGCCAGCGACAGGTGCGTGTCGATCACGCCGAGCACGCGCTGGCTGGGCGAGTGGAAATGGCAATCGGCGGTCCAGCACGATGGCTCGTTGTCGATCGGCCGAATCACCCCCAGCACGCGCACATCGTTCACATAGAAAATCCGCGAGCGGTTGCGGCCTTCCAGATGCGCCAGCGGCTTGCCCTGCTGGTGGCAGGCGTAACACGCCTCGCCGGCCTTATCCACTACGCGCCCCGTCTCGGCCGGATCGGTGGAGAAACTGATGCGACCCTCGTTATTGAAGATGCGAATGCGCTGGATGCCCGGTTCTGTACCGATCTCGCGAATGGTCTGAAACATCGCCTCGCGATCGTTGTGCAGCATCTGATAGCGCGTGCTGCGCTGGATGATGTCGCCGATGTCCAGTGCGGTCTCTTCCAGGTGCCGTCTCTGCAGGCGCAGGTTGAGATAGCCGAAGCCGGTGAAGATCACCGCCGCCCCAGCCACAAGGCTCAGCGTGAGTTTGCGCGCGAGGCTCAGGCGCATACGTCAGTCGTTGCCCGCAACCTCCTTCGTCTCGAACACCGGAAGGTTCAGCACCGCCCAGCGGAAGACCGCGAACCCGAGGGCGCAGATCGCCAGGGTGATGGCCACTTCGGTCCAGCGCGGCACATAGTGCACGCCCGACGCCGCCTCCATTCCGGTGACGCTGACATTCAGCCGGTTGGCGATGAACCCGAAAAGCACCAGCAGCGCCATGAAGTAAAGCGACACCGGGTTGTGGCGGATGCGCCTGCTGAACAGCAGCACCGTCGGGATCGCCGTCAGCGCTGATTCCAGCCAGAACAGCCAGGTCTCCGTGCGATTCACCAGCACCAGGCCAAGCACGTCGCGATGCAGCAGGTCGAGAAAGCGGATGGTGAGGAACACCGCCAGCAAAACCGCCAGCAACCGGGCCATGCCGCTCAGCAGGGGCATTTCGAGCTGACGCCCAAACGACCGGCTGCTGTGCCAGGATTCGAAGATGGTCATGGCCAGACCGGCGCACACCGCCGAGATGAAGAACATCACCGGCAGCATGGGCGAGTACCACAACGGGTAGAGCTTGTTCGGAACGATCAGAAACAAACTGCCCAGCGACGACTGATGCAGCGTGGAGAGAATTACCCCGGTGATCACGAGCGGCACGGAAATCAGCCGCAGCCAGGCCAGCGTGCGCCGCCACTGCAGCTTTTCCAGGACCGCCGGCACGAACTCCAGCGCCAGAACCGTCGAGTAAAGGGTGACGCACCACGCGACTTCGAACATGACCGAGCGCGGATTCCACATGATCAGCGGGTGCCAGATGTTCCATGGTCTTCCCAGATCGAACAGAAGAGCCAGAACCACCAGCAGGTATCCGAGAAACGCGGTCAGCACCGCCGGCCGCACGATGGGCTTATAGCGCTCGATGTTGAAGATGTGAACC
>Ga0335078_10010636_pt1 | contig 13627 bp, 9 predicted proteins | sample Lox_Sample_32_FD_206711 | JGI IMG/M metagenome (GOLD analysis project Ga0335078, IMG submission 206711) | Soil microbial communities from Loxahatchee National Wildlife Refuge, Florida, United States - Lox_Sample_3.2 | ecosystem: Environmental > Terrestrial > Soil > Wetlands | place: USA: Florida...
TTGTCGTTGGCGTGGTCGTTACATTTTGAAAGCCGTTGAAGTCAACATTGTCTGAACTGATCGCGAACCCAGTTGAACTGGGTCCAACGGTGATGCCGGTCCCGTTGACGCATAATGAACTTCCTTGCGCGCTTGCTGTGAAATTGACGCCGGCACACTACTGTTAGGCGAGACTTGGAAATCTTATACCTGATATAGAATGCCATCAGGAGGTTGGCCAATAACTTGAACGACACCGGCTTGATTTGTCCAATTCGATGGAAGCGATTTCGCGATAGTGATGCACAATTCTCCCAATCCGGTCATGACAATGAACCCGTCGGTAAGATTAACCCATTCAGTAGCTCCCATCAATTGGGCGCGATATAAAATGGTCATAGTCGGATGATGCGAATCCAGAGCAATCTGTCCGCCAACTAAAGGCCAAGCAGTCAAGTTGCTCGTCTCAGGGTTGTAATCGCCGCAGGGTGGATTTGGTTCGAGATCCTCATCGAAGCCGGTCGTGTAGGGGAAATCCAAGGTGAAGTGAGCAAGAGCTAGGTGCAGAAACAAAGTCAAGAGGGCGAGAGCTTTCATGACTTGTGAGATCTGACGGATTGGCTGCCTGTCAAAAAGGGGGGGGTTGTCGGAGGTTATTAAATATACCTTGATTCAGGAGATATACCCCCTATGCGGGAATTTCGCGGAGACAGGTGGAAGATGCCACCAATCAGATGTTATTTTGTGCCGAAAAAGCCTCATCCTAAATATCAACTGCGCAACAATTTAGGCGACACGGTAATATTATGAACGGGACTCGCCTAAAATTACTTCGAGAAGCCGACAAGCGTAAATCCCGCTGCAAGTATTCTCGGGTGAAATTGCCCCTGAATCTTTTCAGTGATGGCCGCTTGATTCCATGAGCGACTTGTGCGTGAATGGAAATAGTTAGCGATGACAAACCGGAGCTCCATCCGATAGCTAGGGCCATTATAAATTCTTTAGAGTTTTTAGCCATTCTCGTTTAAAAAATTTGATTTTAGATCTGGGACACGCGCCATCTCACCACGTCGTCAGATATTTCCAATCTCACTCACTAAGTTGTTTTGGCAATATTCTGATTTGAAGAAACTAATTAAGTCTTTCAACCTACTCTATCTAAAGTTACGTACTGTGCCTTCGACGCTAAATGGGTTTGGCACTTTCTACAACTTTTGCTATCCTTGTATTACTTGGTGATAATTGACCCAGACCAGCTAAGCCGAACTTTGTGATTGTCATTCAAACCTCAAGCTCAAGCAGCCCACCGTAACTCATTTCTTCCCATTCCAGCCCAGACTCAATTGACCGATCACGCCTTCCCTGACCGTGCCGCTCGGTGCGGGCTTTACGTGAGTTGGCTGATATTTGATTCTTAATATCATTCAGAGCGACTTGGGTAAGTTTATTTTCGTCAAACCAAGTTTTCCAGTTATCGTTATCTAGTGCGAGCTTTGTCACTTTGTGTGCACTATTTACTACATCCTTCAATTTAGCGGGGTGGAATTCCAAGGCGATAGTGGTTCTGTCGCTGACCCTTTGAATCCTGAACCTGAGACCTCTCCAACTGGGATATTTTACAACCTTTTGAAGTTGATTCGGCTGAAGCATTGGATAACCTCCAAAAAGCTCCTTTTCCGCGAGAAAGCCACTTTCTTTTCCTCCGAAATGCAGGAACTGAGAGTCGTCGGAAGGAGTTCCCTGGGAGCTTTCTGCCTCCTCTTCCCGCAAGGAGGCCAAGATGAAATGACCCAACTCATGTACAATGGTTGCTAAGAAATGCAACTTCGTAGCATCCAGGTCTTCCTGGGCTTCCTGTGTCGATGGAGTTTTAAGTTCTTCAAACTTGTCATAGAATGCCCTGCTAACGACGAGTCGGTCAAGGCAGGCGTAATTATGGAAGCCCAAAGAGTTTGGTTCGGATACGATATCCAGGACTACGATAGATGGCTTCAATTTGTTGAGTATTTTTGCGATCCGGTTCTGATCTGCTACGTCCGAAAGCTCTCCACTCTTTGGTTCAGCGCTGCCAGGAGTCCTCTTAATGTGTTTGAGATGATAGAAATAGGCTCTCCAGTTTGATCTTTCATCTATGACTGGATAGACATATTTCCAAAAGACATCGTGAAGGTAGCCTTCTCGAATCGACGGCACGTTTTCCTTCTCGAAGATATAGTTTGGATCTTGAACTTGGGCCTCAGTCATTCCTTTTTCCACTCCGTTATATATGATTGGTCCCCATCGTAAGGGAATAGGTTGGGGAGCAGTATTCTTTCTACGTGACATTGACGCTCAAGATGAGATATACTGAAGGGTATCCATGGTGCTCCTTCTACATTTAAATACATAGCTAATGGAGTGGATACGTACAAACAGCTTAACCTCACAAACATCAATGAGGATTGAATAACTTAAACACTCATTAAGTAGTTCGAGGGTTGAAACGTCTTGAATCCGACTCTTGATCACTCAGAAAGGCCTACGGCCAGTCTTAATCATACACGATAAAAAGCATGGGGCCATTCTGATATAGGACAGTTAGGCGTCAGCTGAGGAAGAACTATGAAGTTAAAAACATATGAAGTTTCTCACGTCGATTAATGAGGATAGGAATGTGTCAAGCAGAGCCATTAAGCATGTTTGAAATGTCCTGCGCGTCCCTACATGTGCATAGACAATGCCTAAAGTCAATAGGATATTACGAGTGGTGAAACCTTCTTTCAAGCAAGTTGAATGTCACTCGTGGTTCAAGCAGGTATCGGTATCATTCCTTTCACCAGAAGACCCTCCCACGACGGAAGAAGTAGTATTTCTTTTATTTTATTTTTTATTTCCAAGTGCTTAGCATCCCGCTGGGACAATTGTCATTTGAAACAAGGGACCTGTAATTCCTTTAAAAAGCCAAGTCCGTGTTCCCTTTTGTGACTGGACGTCCATCGCATGGATATATATTGAGTCGGATTGACCCCACCAGGTTCCATTCCCAACCGCAACACTGAGTCATGACAACCGTTATCATAAAGTGCACTGGTGGCTCCGAGACAGAGATAGCCGCTCTCATAACACGAGAGTTACCAGCTTCCCTGCACGAGACCTCGACCTTAGCCGCATTCAAGCCCCTTTCTTCTGATGTCAACATAACGGACGACGAAATCCTCAAAATCTTATCGAAAAAAGAGCTTGAAGTCAAAATCCCGCAAGCCCTGACGGAAGCTAACAACCAAGACTCGCACATCCTTTTCCTCAACCCATTGCATGTCCGCTTGTACGAGGAGAACAAAGCACAGTTCAACCAATTGAAGAGTAGTCGCAAAGCACAGGATCAAAAGGCATTACCGGAGGTCGAGCGAAACTTTTGGAAGTACAAGTATCTCGTCATCGGAGCGGTATTTCATTGGTTGGGACATTATGTATATTCCGAGCTCCAAACTCGCGAAGCGGCGACACATTTTCAAATAGGCACGCAATCTCTGTCGATTTCCAAAATGCGAATGGTCTCTCTGATCGAAGAAACGCCTGTCGCTGTAAGTAGGTCGGCACAAGCCGCACTCAGAGAACAAGAAGAGAGAAAACGCAGAGGAACACCATTGATTATTGCGGTTTCGAAAGTTGATCCAGGGCATGTTGTTGAGTTGGGTGTATTCGGATTCGTTGGTAACTTTTTTACAGTCAGAGACGGAAGTCACATAAACGATTTCCTTTTCCGTCATCACGACGAAATTGAAGGAGTCGATCTAACACCAATTCCAAGTCGGGAAATTTTTCGAACCATGCTCACGAACTTCCCGCAGATTGTTAAGATAGACAAGGATAACTTGCAGGATGGCGGAGAAGTCGATGTTGTGTACAAAGGATTCCCATATCGTCGTGTTGGCTTTGATGTGCTCTGCGGTGTCCCCGCTCCAGAGAGGGTCTTCGGCCCGAAATCGGGGGAGGAAGCTGCGACACTTATGCCTCGTAGACGACCCCGGGGATGGAAATCATAATCACTAGTAACTGGCGCATTGTGGCCAAGAATCTGATTTGCGGAGATGTCAAGGTTCTTTGCTTGAGTTCTCGTGGGTAGACTATCAAAACGTAGTAGGTAGATACGTATAATTATTTCTATCCGACTCTCTCCACACGACTAGGTTTTGAAACTAGTGAACTGTCCAGCAACGGCTTTGCGTAATTAAAAGTTCGAAGGCATGAGATCAATACGTTTGCGTGATAACTGGCAGGATTAAATGGGCGCAGCAAAGGCGATTAAGGAGGGGGTTTGGAGGGAAGAGGCGGTGAGATTGGGCCTGAGCTACGTATAAAGTATGCTTATTTGATTGCTTTGATTGTGTATATTGCACGACGAAGTAAAATGATACGGAAAAAGGTTATTGATGTAAGTTACAAACGTATGAGAATCGGCAGAAAGCAGTGCTTCTAAGTCAGCATGTGCCGTACAAGGAGAATTACTAAAGAGTGATGCCACTTTCAGAGGTGTCAAATATGGCGTTGACCGTTCCCCTCCATGCATGTAGCGGACTTTGTATAAAGAGTCGGACCTTCCAAATCGCGATGATGTCCGCTGTCCCGCATCAAGTAGTGATGAGAAAAACGCCGCAAAGCACGTAAGTTGTAAACCAGTTCCGGGGTCTTTGGACTTTTACTCTGAGGAGCAGGATTCTCTACCATCAGCTTCCATATCTCGTACCAGAGACTTGAGAGAAGGGAGTAGAAGTGGTGAGGACTCGGCGAAATCTGGCGTGACAATCACATGACATCTGATAGGGGCCGGCACGTGATTACGCGCACGAGAGTGGCGTCGGTTAACGGGGAAAAGGTAGATAGATACCTGCTTGAGCCGGCAATTCTGATTTGTTGATTATGTCAATAGGTACGCAAGTCAACATGTCTGCTGAAAAATTCAAAGCACAGAGCGACACCCGGATCGAATGTCTGAAGTGCATTTTCTTAAGTCGAGGCAGCGTAACACTCGCCATGTCCCCACCCACATAACGGTCTCTATAATGAGTAACGTCTCCACAGAGAGCTGCCGCCGTGTCTTCGACATTTTTGCGATCAAAATAGTATCGAAAGATGGATGGAAGGCCGTGGCTCGGGGCCCCGGGTGGAGACGCCGCTAACTTTGATTTTTAATTTTGAGGGTGGTCTGTGGAGATTATATAGACGCGTCTGTGCAAGCAAATTACACTTCGAAGTCCGCGACCTCCCTTTGACATCGCATGAAAGGGAAAATGAAAGCTGACATCATCCTCCCTTTCCTTTCAAGCAAATCTATGTCTTCCACTCCGTGCCCACAATTTTGCCTTTTGCACACCTCTTACTCTAAATAGTAATAACGTGTCACAGCCCCAGCCGCATATTCAAAATCGAGTCTTGGTCCACACTGCAGTTGCCGGTCGCGTTGAACTGCACTTCATTCAGATTCGAGTCATTGAAATCTAGACGACATTACAGAGGTATTCCCACGAAAAGAGTTATGTACTGATGGTACGAAGTTGATCGGCCGACCCTTGCCACTATTGCCTGAGCCCGAACCGTCGTAGTTAATCCGGCAACGCTCGCGGAACGATCCGTGTTCAAGTACATATTGAAGTGATAGTATCAAAATTCTCGAATAATCCGTCAGCTCTGACATGGAATCTCACCACTGGTAGGCGGTTTGAGTCCTAAAGACCTTGATGGCATCACCTGACTACAGTAGAACTCTTCTCACGAGACGACCGCCCCACGATCTCTACTTTTCGTCGATAACGATTCGTCATGCACCAACCCTTTGAAGGGATTTTCGAAATGGCTCGACCTTCCTGCCGCAGAGAACTAAAAGCTGTCAAGTTTCTTCAGGTCGACGTCAGATAATCGTCCGACAAAGTGGCCGCCTTGGACTTACCACCCACCTCGAATTAAGGATACCGAACCCAGCGCTCCCAACGTGGCTTACCCACTACAGTCTCATGAGCGTTGAGATCTGAATAGGGAACCATTTAGCTTTCTAGAGCGGGAGTATCTTACCGTAATCTCTCCTGAGTGTGAGCTAATTCTTTCCAGGATTTGGGCACGAAGAACTCGGAATGCAACCGGCTCGAAGCACCGCAGCGCAAGTTGAGTCGGTCAACGAAATCTCTATCGCACAGTTCCTGGTGTGATGACATAGGGAGAGAATATTATCAACGGCGGTTCTCGAGTTATATGATCCTAGTTCGGGAACAACACGACAACGCCAAAAGGGACAAAATGTTCTACACCACCATTCGTTCGCAACACCCAAGTTTAACCCTCTGGTATGAATCGCTCCCTCATCTTACTCCACACCTGCAACCAATCAAACTGCCGCTTCGACTCTTGATGTATCGACGGTATTTAAACATCGATAATCCTGCTTTCCCGCGTATATAGGCCGTTTCAAATCAGATCGGATTCTATCTCAACTTTAACACCTACTGACCACGATGATTGCATGGAAGCAAAAGTTGAGCATTGACCACGGCGTTCACTTTTCACTTGAGATGTGACATTACTCTACGAAAAGGTAATCAATTCTTAGTTGCTTTCTCAAATGCAGTCCCGAATCAATATGTAATTCGAGTCGTCAATCAACATCAATCGCCGCGCCTCTTCAGCGATTGCAAAACACTCCGTCCATTGCATGGCTGAAGCCACATGTGCTCAATAGGATTGTCATGGGAACGGTACACATTGTTGAACTTGGGAGGTAACTCCAGGTCCACGTCCTATGAACTCAAAGATATTCATCTCTCTGTTCATCTATTGGCGGTTCGTTGCCCGGGAAACTCATCTGTTGAATGTCTTTAGATGACGGTCACGTGGGCGTGAGATACCTTCCGGACGGGGATTTATCACAGGGAATTTTAGCCTTTTTCGGACGTAGGTTCTCTTGGCTCAGTGCACACCTGCACTGTATTCGAATGCAAACAACGATAATCTCCCCCACTCCCCTTCCACACCGGCACAACTCCAATGTTCTGCATTCAGGTCACGTAAGTCGGATATCACAGACCACCATGATTTTATCGAAGAGGAGATCTAGAATTGACTGGGGCTCATGATTCTCCAAGCAATCAAGGCGCAGACCCCCATATAAGGTATCCGTTCTTTAACTTTCTCAACTGCAGACTCCTCGCAATCATGCGCCTAAATCGAATAACCGTCCATCACCATCATAAGTCAAATATCCTTCCTATTGCACGACTGAAGCCAAACTCTTCACCATCTTCGTTGGTATACATTCTTGACGTGGCAGGATCAGGAAGTCAAATATTCTGGGGCTTTCGATGCCTCATGGATAAACGCTTTCCCACAATCAATGCATCTGATTCCAACAGGTTGTGAGCCATGTGTCACCCTGCTCTGCCTATCAATCAGATTTAATAATGCCGTTTGTTATACTCCTGCTGTCAGATTCAAGGCGCAAGTAGGTCATCTCCCGTCATCATCTCATATACCTGACCACAGTTAACGCTTCATCCCACATCATCAAAATGGAATATGGAAGGCGTGATAAAGTCAACATCGGATCAACAGTGCTCAAGCTTGATAATCACAGTCTCCGCGCGGCACAAAACTGGCACAAAAGCCCACCCAGCCTTCTTCTCCCTCCGAAAGTCGTCTCATATTTTAATGAAAGACCTTATCAACAACTTCGCCCCCGCTCCAACACGATGTCAACTATTATCTCAAAACTAAAGACGTCTAGCACCCGAAAAGACGCAAATAAACCACGGGTTCCTTACTTCTCCTGGCGCTACCCGAATAACTATCAGCAAGCAATGTCGGCTCGCAGCCACGATATGAATTCAGCAACCATCTTTGCCGATGTACTCGCCTATCACTGACAAATTGCAACCATCTCAACACAATCGACAACTTTCACGACACCCGGCGATCAGTCATCATCTATCTCAAGCATTATAAGGCAGCAATTCTAAGCCTTGACGGCGATTTCTGATCCGCGTACTGCCGCGGATATCTCAACAAAGCCATTTGAAGATTTTTACAGGGTTCAAGATAGCGTCGGATCTGAAGGATCTTAGCACTGGCAATTCGGCAGAAGAGTGGGAGTGAAAGAAAATCCTTCAGGGAGAACTAGTTCTGCACCTCATGGTGTCAACTGGCAATAATCATACGTGGTTTTCTGAGTCTCTTTATTTTCTACAAGTAAATAGAAGTGTTTCTTCGATAACTAAGGAATTTCATTGAAAATCAGTTCTAGCTTCTCTTCCATTAGCATTGTGTTGCTCTGGAAATTGAGTTGAAAGAGACGGATTAATGGGTTGATATACAATATTTCCCTGCTGTGTGATTACTAACCTAACTTGCTATCTAACTATTCAAGCTCTATACACTAAGGGGGCTAATATCCTATATGCTTGCCAGGTTTCATTTTGAGTCGAGAAGTTCTTCCACAGTTCAATCAACCTAGTACGTTTTCTTTGGATCCCACTGTTCACCATAGTTCGCGAACCAGAGTGCAAGTAAGCTCTCACGTGGAATAACCTCCCGGTCTCTTCGGCGCTTTGAGCGTCGCGACTGACCCGTCGCTGAGCTCTCACCCGCATTATCCTCTTCTTCCTCCTCATAAGCCGCCGTTAGCTCCAGGGCGAGGCTCTTCCGATCGTTAGACGAAGGTATGTACCAAGCAGATTGGACCAAGGGGGTTTCGGGTGCAAGTATTTCAGCAAAGTGTTCGGGTTTTATATGCGGCGTAATCTTTTTCCCGCATCGCTTCAGGTCGACATAGAAAAGAAAGTCTTTCCAAGTTGGAAACTTATTCGAAGTGGCTTTAAGCCTTTTAAGATGGTTAGGTGTGATGTTGGGAATTCCATCAAAAAGTATATACTCCGCACGAAATCCGCTCTCATATTTTGGCTGCAGGAAAGGATTCCTAAAATTCTCGTCCGTAGGAGTTAGTCTCTCACCTTCAGGACTTCCCTCTTCTTCACGGACTTTGACAAGCATCAGATGAGATAACTCATGAAATACGGTCCCAGTAAGAAGTATTTCGACAGCCCTTTTGTCATCTGGGTCTTCATCTAATTCGTCAAATTTGACACTGAACTTGGCATCTATGACCACGCGATCTCGGCAATTTGCCATATGAAACCCCAGTGATTTCGCGACCTGACCTGCATGTAATACGAAAACTGGATTGTTTTCATTGAGAATCCTTTTGATTTGGTTTTTTTCGTCTGTTGTCAAATCCGCTGTACTTTCTCTCTCCTCCTGGTTGCCTTTCATATGCCTAAGGTGGTAGCGCCAACATCTCCAATTTGCCTCATTCAGTAACTTCGGAACTATGACATTCGTCCAAGATTGGAATAATTTCCCAGTAGTTATACCCTGCAACTCATGAATCCCGAATCCCGGATTCTCAATGTCTTGTGTGCTGGTTTCCAATCCGTTTTTCAGAACTGGTCTCCATGTTAAAGTAACATTGGTGGCTGTCATTCAGATCCTACTATTTGATATCAATGGCAAGGCAGTTCGGGAGCCATCAGTTGGGGCAAAAGTCTCAATATATACTTGTTGAGGGGCACTTAGGCCCATAACGATGGAAAGTTAGACACCCACCTCCTTTGTTATGTTTATGAGTGGTTGACACATGTCTGAACAGCATCATCTCAAAGATAGCTGCTAATCAGGGCTTTGTTCGGTGAGGCTCCACTTCCACAAGATTGTTTCAGTCTTGTATCAATAACAGTGACATTTCGTTCAATACTTCCGAAAGTAATTTGACATGAACAAAGCATTTAAAAAGTTCAAGAGATATGGATATACTCTTTGTCCTGTAGATGTTTCAACTTCAACGTGGATAAGAGCGTGCTCTCAGACACTCCAAGTTAATGATATTGTCATTCGTTCAAGTTTGACGCGAACAAAGCATTTTGAAGCTTTTGAAACAGATGCTCTTTGTCCTGTGGATGATTTAACTTCGAGTTCGACAAGAAGAGTGTGCCCTCGGACACGCTAAAATCACTCCCGAAAGCTTCCCTTCATACCCTAGCCGTTTGCCCCAGCCCCATAGCCATTTCATGAAACAGAAGTTGGGAAATTTCCAACTCATAAACAACTAGTGGGAAAAAAGATGGGCGCTTGGCCGCCCCATATAATATTTAAAGTGAGCCGCCCTGCAGTTATAAGTCCCCGCGCACAGCTGAGATACGTATTTCCTGAACCCAAACCCCGAACACCACTGTGAGTCATGCCCATTATCATTGAATTGGATGACAAACGTCAAGGGAAAAGCGGGTCTTCGCCCACGAGGACCCTGGTGACTACCATGCTCCCCAAAATCCTCGGTCAACAATCGGTCAAAGACGCTTTCAAATCGCTGATCGGGACTCCTGGAAACGATTTCTTTCCACGAACGATAGAACCAATCATTTCTAAGCTGAAGGTGGAGATAGGGGAGCTTCAAGAAGATCAAACATATACTCGTACCGACGCATGCCTATTTCTCAATTCGGAGTTCGCTGACGAGCTTGATCGGAGCGAACAGATACTCAATGACTCCACGAGCTCTCCCGCTGCGAAGGCGGATGCCAGAGTTTCAAAACACCAGTATGATTTCCTCATAATTGCCTCTCTCTTGAACGAACTGGGCCACCATGTCTACTCACACCTTGGAAATTTGAAAGCCAGCACGGTGCTCGTGTCAACTGGCCAACAATTTACCTTGGTGGCTGATACCATCTCGCTCGTGGAAACACGACCAATCATTTTGCCTAAAATGGCAGAGGAGGCAGAGGGCGCAGAGTTGTCGAAGAAAACTTCGCACCCCGATACAACAGTTCTCGATCCGGGGCAAGTCATAGTGGTGAAAGTATTCGACATTATCCCCGAGTTTGAGACAACCAAGGGCTCTGATGTCCGTCATTACATCTTTCGACATTCTACAGAGCTCAAAAATACCGACAGAACCCCGAAGTATCCCGACACACTGCTACACGACATTTTGAAGCAAATGCCAACTATCACCAAGGTTCTTATCGCTACGCTTATCCCATACACCGATGACGTGGTCAGATATCATGCTTACGCATATCGGCGAGTAGGCTTAAGCGTATTAAACCGGACACATGCGGGGACTTTCGCGAAACGGGGCGAGGAAGCTGAAGCAGCGCTTGGCGCACGCTAAGGCACCCTGATCTCGACGGTGGAGTATTGGTAATAGCAATATGCCAACCTCTGAGTCTTATGTATGTAGGTAGTAGGTAGAACGGGGACATAAAGGGTAGTCGATCGCCAGAGGATGGGAATCCCGGAAGGGAAACCCGCGCTCAATGAGCATGGGAGGAAACAGGGTAGGTAGGTAGTAATATAATCGCCAGGTTTCATTAAATGACGGAATGATAGAAAGTGAACAGTACGCAATCTTGTGTCTAAGAAGAAAACGCGAAGACGACATTGGTGTAACCGATGAAGTATCAGACTTCAGGAACAGGTATTTTGCTATAGATAAGGCTCGGAGAGAGACAATAATTAATCCAGAATTGCAATGGTGCCGAGTGTCCCGCCTCCAAAACTGATGAGAATGAGGCGGCAGACGTAGGTCTGTAAGCCGGCCGTGGGGTGCAGTCGATCCTCTACTATCAGCTTCCATATCTCATAACAGGACAGAGTTAAAGAGAAGGGAGCAGCGGAGTAGTGAAACTCGGCGAAATCCAGCGTGACGATCACATCGAGGTGACCGAGAACCTCCAATCTTTTGTAACCTGATGTGGTCGGCACGTGATTACGCGCACGAGAGTTGCGTAGGCATGAGTGTGGCGTTTGTCGCCAGAGGTTTGCTTCGAAAATTTTGCTGGAGAAAGAGGGGTCGAATAGGGGGGTTTATATAGACCTCGAGACAAAGGAATTGCTATGGCGAAAATGTCTTTGATGCTCCACCACGTGTTAGGAAACACATTCGTTCAAGAGGGAGCTGACATCAGCTTCCCTTTGAAAAGGTTGCGGTTCTGCCAAAGCTGATTATTCAGCCCCACCACGCGTTTGTTTAAGGGGAGCTGACATCAGCTTCCCTTTGAAAGGTTGCGCTTCCTCCAAAGTTGATTATTCAACCAGCGTTGCTTTCATGGAAATGTATGTCGTCCTCCTTGCCCCCACTTTTTAGATTTTCACCAGACATCTCACGGTCCTTACTCCATCTATATGCTTGACACCCCCGCCGAACACGATACCACAATAAGACATGATTCCTGCGCCACCAAGCGACATTTCACAGACCTCTACTTTCTACCCATAGCTATTTCTTTCTCTTAGAACATAGACAGCCTCCGAGAAGCAAGATGGCCGGCCGCCTTCCTTCCAAATTTCTCAACCACAAAAGCCCCTCCGGTTTCAATCCAGAGACAACATCCAGAAAAAGCCCTGTTCAGTGTTAGTCTCTAGAATCCCCATTCTGGATCCTTCTATGACGGTATATCTGTACATCCAAACTTTCTGATACAGAATTTCCGTCACCACTTTCTAGCCGAGGGTGACGGCGACGACGAGTTCGTTCTTCGAAACGGCATGGCTTGAGAGCCGGTCCGATATGTAGGGCAAATCATTGAGCACAATCTGACGGGGGTATCAAGATGTTCGGAGAGGTCGTGGCAAGGGCAGAACATGTCAGTAATGAGACATAGGTGAGGTTTGCTTCTTGTGGCAGTAGGCTAATACACTTTAGACAAGCTATCTCATATTCAATTCAACGTCAGATGAGAAGACATGAGGTGTTTGAGAGTAAACCATATTATTTAACTTCTAGTTACCCGAAGAAAAAGAATCCAATGCAAGCACTTCAATTCAAATCATCCACGCACCTATCTAATTATACTTGAACTTCAATTTCTTTTCCAACAAAGCTCTCCTCGCGATCGTCGAGTTGGTACCGTTCGTATAGATGGGGCCGGTAGTGGTAGTGGGACTTGGACTATCTGACGTCGGCGATGAGTCGCTAGTGGAAGTCGATTCAGTTGGTCCGGAGGAAGTCGGTTCGGTGGGCGATGAGGAATCGGTGTTGGAAGGAGAAGCACTCGGTTCGGTTGTGCCGCTGAGGCTTGAGGTGGGTTCAGGGGAACCCGTTGTGGGTGATAAGGAACCTGTGCGGGCGGGAGTAGACGTTGGTTCATCAGATACAGTGGTAGCGCTACCGGCGGGAGTGGAAGTAGGCTTCGAAGTAACGCTGGAATCCGGCGATGTAGTCGAACTTCCCCCACTCGTCGAAGAGCCAGTCGAGACAGAGATGCTCGAAACAACACCGCTACTACTAGGCACACCGGAGTCAACAGGAGCACTTGTAACAGTCACCGATGAACATCCACCCATGAGACCAACACCTCCGCTCAAAAGGTTGCTATCCCCACACGCCTGAATCGTAACCGCCTCACCATCGATCGTCATCGCGAATCCCCCCGCGATTGAGAAATTCCCATAATAAGTGCCATCAGCAACAGCGCGTCGACGTAATCTGGACGCAAGCGTACCATACGCAAATGGACCCGCTTGACCGTTCGTGAACGTCAACGAGACATATCCGCCATCCGCAGTCATCAATTCGCCGTCTGCAGTCAACGTGAATGACACGCCGGTGGTGGAGTTGGTGGCGGGA
>Ga0335078_10010637_pt1 | contig 13627 bp, 15 predicted proteins | sample Lox_Sample_32_FD_206711 | JGI IMG/M metagenome (GOLD analysis project Ga0335078, IMG submission 206711) | Soil microbial communities from Loxahatchee National Wildlife Refuge, Florida, United States - Lox_Sample_3.2 | ecosystem: Environmental > Terrestrial > Soil > Wetlands | place: USA...
CGCTGATACGGCAGCGTTGTAGAAAATTGTCCCGTCGGCACCGCTACCACCATTTATCAGGCTGGTTACTTCACCTTGGAGATACCAAATCGCCTGTTGTAGATCGCCAGCCGAAACTGTACGACCGCTGTCATGATAGTCATACCCGCTTAGCGTGCCGGCAGCGAACTGGCTATAGAGCCAGGCGGTCCCGATCGTGATCGGTTCGCCGACGGGGAATTGCCCGCCGTCATACATGACTTCGTCGCTGATTGTAACATTGTAAGTCGTCCCGGGATAAAAATACTCCCCCGTTTCGATGCAGAACGTCTGAAAATTTGGAGTTCCAGCCGTCAAATCTGCGGTCGCCGGGGCGTAACCAACCAGAGCAGGATTAACGGAGAGCAGACTTGCATTGGGCACGGCGTTGAATTCACCACCGTCACTGTAACTGTATATATCCTGATAGAGAGTGATCTGCATCTGAGCCTGAATCGCAGGCACTGCAAGCACTCCCACCACACCTGCGAATAGACATAATCTCTTCATAGTTTCCTTCCGAATTGATGAAAAACCAACGGTAAGGCTGCGAACCAACATCCAGAAGGCCTTCTCTCTCCATGACGGAGAAACAACAGAATGGCTCATAAAACTCTTATCGGGTGCTTAATCAACTATTTTCGTTATTACTTTTTTGACCGCCAAAGTCAGATCTGACCTTGCCTCGATTGAACGGACAACCGTTCAGTCGAGTTTCAGGGAATACTGGCTTTCGATCATTTCGGCTTGTCGCTTAAGAAGCGCGTTTTGTTCCTCGATAAGTTTGCGTCTTTCTTCAATGAGCCGGGTCTGTTGCTGCATCAGGTGCTTCTGCTCGTCAATGAGGTTTTTCTGACTGGCAATCAAATCCAAGGTGGCTTCTGCGATTGTCTGATTGGCAGCGCCATTATTTGTGGCCATCGTGTGATCGTTTGCAGTCGCGTGGTTTTTCGATCTCTCATTGAGCATCGGCCCCACCCCCGCGTTTGACCGGGACGACAGTTCCATCACGACGTGAGTATAAAACTTGGAGTAATCAAAGACTTTTTTCCGATGGAGCTTGCCACGGTCATCCGGTGGTATGCTCGCGCTCTTTTGCCCAACCGGCCGCGCACTCGCTGAACCGGAGCCATTTCCCTGGCCGTTTCCTGACGAGGCCCGTGCGGCGACGACGGCGTGTCCTCTATTTGCATAAATCGCGTTGCGCGCACTGCGCTGACGGAGCCTCCGATAAAGGAACATCCCAACCACCATCACGGCGCAGCCAGCCAGGCCGGAGTAAATCCAAACCACAACGCCTCCCCCGGCACTGGCCATCAAATCCTTGTTTGCACCCGGACGTTTGTCATTTACGATGAGTTGGGACAGGTTGACGTCAGCAACTTTGTCGCCGTTCCCATAATCAGCATAGCGCTGTCCTTCTTTGAACGTGATGTTCTTAACCAATTGCTGCAGGGTGCTCGAATCGGATGAAGCCTCATAGGGTCGCACGGTGATGATCTCCAGGACCCCGCGGCGGCCAAGTAAAAGCATCGTATCATTAACCACCTTCGACGATTGCGTTTCAGCCCGGAGCGCCCATTCCAAGGAGTGTGTCTCCGCATCATACACGGGCGGGCGTTCCCAATTTACGGATACGATTGATGCCATGCCTTGTTCGGCGCGGTCGTTGTTTTGTATTTCGCTCTGCTTCTGCACGGCCTTCAAAACCGCTGCCGGATCCAGCTGTTCTTTATCCGCATTCTTCACATAACCAATGTCATTGTACGTCAAGATAGCCCACCATTTCCCGGATTCCGGAGCCAGGATGCCAATCAGACCATCAGGAACGGGATTTTTCATCCGCTCCAGAAGAATCCGCGCTCCCGTTTCATCCGCCAGACGGTAACCCTGAGGAACGTCAATATCCGCGATCGTCCCCAAACTCGCCTTGTTTGGGCCGATAATCCGCCAGATGTTTTGCGACGGCATTACCGGAGCTAGAGAGAGTTGATCTCCCCAACACGGCTGAATCCCAAAAGCAGCCAAGACCGGCAAAATGCAAAAAATGGCCGGATATTTCCGCCAGTTGGAATTTCTCAGAAGGCAGGCATTCATATTTACAACTTATACAACTCACCCCACTAGATTCAATCAGTGTCCAAGTTTCAAACAAAACCTGTCCAAAGTCAATACATTTTTTGGCTGTTCTAGACATTTAACACAATTGTCAAATAACTTGGAATCGCATAACCAGCCTGTCCCAAGACACTTACAAAACAAGGTCGCCATTTAATTTGTTATTTCATTTCCGACGGTGGCGTTTAACTTTGACTTGGGTCGTGGCGTGAGTGAGCGCAGCTTGAACCCGCGCGGCTTCTTCATCGCTGACTTTCTCGGCCAAACGGATTTCAGCTTGCCGACGGGCTTCCTCGGCTTTCGCCTCGTCAATGTTCTCGGCACGGATGGCCATGTCGGTGAGAATCGAAACCCGGTCCCCGGTGACCTGCACGAAACCATCGCCCACTGCGAGGAAAAAAGTTTCCTTGCCCTTGTTCACGACGATCTCGCCTGCGACGAGTTGTGTCATCAACGGCATGTGCTGCGGCAAAATACCCATTTCACCCTCCCGGCCAGTGAGGGTCACCATGTCCACATCGTCCGAGAAGACTTTCGCTTCCGGCGTGACGATTTCGAGCCTTAGCGTTGCCATCGTTAAATTGTTAAATGGTTGTATCGTTGAACCGGTTTTGCGATTCAACGTCTCAACGAATTACGCCTCTTTAATTTCCTCAATTCCGCCTTTCATGTAAAAATTCTGCTCCGGCACATCGTCGTGTTTGCCGTCGAGAATTTCCTTGAAGCCGCGGACGGTATCCGCCACCGGCACCTGTTTGCCCGCGCGGCCAGTGAACACTTCCGCCACGGAAAACGGCTGACTGAGGAATCGTTGGATTTTTCGCGCGCGATAAACTGTGAGCTTGTCGTCGGCCGAAAGCTCGTCCATGCCCAGAATCGCGATGATGTCCTGCAAATCCTTGTAGCGTTGCAACACGCGCTGCACGCCGCGCGCCACCTCGTAATGTTCCTGCCCGACGGTGTCCGGCGCGAGCGCGCGCGAAGTCGAAGAGAGCGGATCCACGGCAGGATAAATTCCCAACTCCGCGATGGAACGTTCCAAAACAATGGTCGCGTCCAAATGTGCGAAAGTCGTGGCCGGAGCCGGATCGGTCAGGTCGTCGGCCGGCACATAAACGGCCTGGAACGATGTGATGGAGCCTTTTTTCGTCGAAGTAATACGTTCCTGCAAATCACCCATTTCGGAGGCGAGCGTCGGCTGATAACCAACCGCGCTCGGCGTGCGGCCCAGCAACGCGGACACTTCCGAACCCGCCTGGGAAAAGCGGAAAATGTTGTCAATGAACAACAGCACGTCCTGATTTTTCTCGTCGCGGAAATACTCCGTGATAGCGAGACCCGACAACCCGACGCGCAAACGGGCGCCCGGCGGCTCGTTCATCTGGCCGTAAACCAGGGCAATCTTCGAAGCGCCCAGATCGTCCTGCCTGATGACACCCGCTTCGGACATCTCGGCGTAGAGGTCGTTGCCCTCCCGCGTGCGCTCGCCCACGCCCGCGAACACGGAGACGCCGCCGTGCATCTTGGCGATGTTGTTGATCAATTCCATGATGACAACGGTTTTGCCGACGCCGGCGCCGCCGAACGCGCCAACCTTGCCGCCCTTAAGGAACGGGCAAATCAAATCAATGACCTTGATGCCGGTTGTCAAAATTTGCGGGCTGGTGGACTGCTCGGCCAGCGTCGGCGCGGGACGATGAATGGGATAATACTTCTCGGCCTTGACCGGCCCGCGTTCGTCCACCGGTTCGCCGACGACGTTGAACACGCGGCCCATGACGACGTCGCCAACGGGCATGGAAATCGGCCCGCCGGTGTCAGCGACCTCGTAGCCGCGTTTCAAGCCCTCGGTCGAGCCCATGCACACGCAGCGCACCCAGTTGTCGCCGAGGTGTTGTTCGACCTCCAGTGTTCGTTTCGCGCGGCCCTGGCCGGGCACGTCGAATTCCACCTTCAGCGCGTTGTAAATGGCGGGCATTTGGCCGGCGAATTCCACGTCCACGACCGGCCCGATGATTTGAACGATTTTGCCTTTGTTCATGTTCTAAAAAATCCTTGGTTGAAAATTTCGAGTTCAGGCCACGGCCATTTGGGCGGTGGCAATTTCCAGCAATTCCTTTGTGATGTTGGCCTGACGCAGTTTGTTGTATTCGAGCGTGAGGTCCTTGATGAGCTGCATGGCATTTTCGGTGGCGTTTTTCATGGCCACCAGCTTGGCGCTGTACTCGCTCGCCCGCGCCTCCAGCAAAATCTGATAAACTTTGAAATTCAAGCCGTGCGGCAGCAGCTCGCCCAGCACGGTGGCTTCGTCCGGCTCGAACTCGAAAGTATCTGTCGTTGTGCCGCGGACCGGCAGTTCCTCCGGTTGCGCCCGGCCGGAGGCGCCGGTCGTAAGGGCGTGGATTTTTCCGACCGGCAGGAGCGGCAAGGTTTCCGGCTGTTGGTTCAACGTGGAAATGAACCTGGTAAACAAAATGTCCACGGCGCCCACTTCGCCCGTGACGAACAATTCCTGCGCGAATTTGGAAATGGCCCGCGCCTCGCTGAATTGCGGCGTGTCCTTGTACGCGAACTCGGCGGCAAGCGGCCGCCGGGTGCGCGAAACGAATTGCGCCGCCTTCCGCCCGGCGGTGATAAACACAGTGGAGTCCCGGTCAAACTTCATCGCTTCGCGGAACAAATTGCCGTTGAGTGCGCCACACAAACCCTTGTCGGTGCTGACGAGGATGACCGCGCGCTTCTTCACCGGACGCGTCTCCATCAACGGATGTTTGAACGCGGCGATGCGCGGTGCCGCCTCGGCCAGCACCGCGTTCATCAAGTCGGCATAGGGTCGCCCGGCCACCGCGGCCTGCTGGGCCTTGCGCATCTTGGCTGCAGCCACCATTTGCATCGCCTTGGTGATTTGGGCGGTGTTGCTGACCGAACGGATGCGGCGGCGGATGTCGCGTGTGCTGGGCATGGCAAATTTTAGTGATACGCCTGTTTGAACTCCGTCACCGCCGTCTTCAAATTTCCAGCGAGCGCATCACTCAGCGCCTTTTCCCTGGCGATGCGCGCCAGCAAATCCGTTTGGCGGCTGGTCATGTAATCCGTGAGCTTCGCCTGGAAATCCTTGATCTTGTCCACCGGCACGTCGTCCACGAAACCGTTTTGCGCCGCCCATAACGCCACCACCTGCACCTCCACCGGCATCGGGTTGTATTGAACCTGCTTGAACAACTCGACGATACGTTTGCCGCGTTCGAGTTGTGCCTGTGTCTTCGCGTCGAGATCGGAACCGAACTGCGCGAAGGCCGCCAGTTCACGGAACTGCGCCAGGTCGCCCTTGATGCGGCCGGCCACCTGTTTCATCGCCTTGACCTGCGCCGCCGAACCCACGCGCGACACGGACAAGCCGACGGAAATGGCCGGACGCACGCCTTGATAAAACAAATCCGTCTCCAGATAAATCTGCCCGTCGGTGATGGAAATCACGTTCGTCGGGATGTAGGCCGAAACGTCGCCCGCCTGCGTCTCGATAATTGGCAACGCCGTCAGCGAGCCGTTGCCATTTTTCTCGTTCAGGCGCGCCGCGCGCTCGAGCAAACGGCTGTGCAGGTAAAACACGTCGCCGGGATACGCCTCGCGGCCCGACGGACGCTTCAGCACCAGTGAAACCTGACGATACGCGACGGCGTGCTTCGACAAATCGTCGTAAATGATCAGCGCGTCCATGCCGTTGTCCATGAACCATTCGCCTATCGCCGCGCCGGCAAACGGCGCGAGATACTGGTTCGTGGCCGAATCGGCCGCCGCCGCCACCACCACAATCGTGTAAGGCAGCGCGTGCGCTTCTTCCAGCACGGCAATGGTGCGCGCGACGTCGGATTGCTTCTGGCCGATGGCGACGTAAATGCAATACAGCGGGCGGTAATCCTTGTCGCCGGCCTGCTGCGCCGCGAGATTGAGCCGCGCGTTGTTGATGATCGTGTCAACGCCGATGGTCGTCTTGCCGGTTGAACGGTCGCCGATAATCAATTCGCGCTGGCCACGGCCAATCGGAATCATCGCGTCAATGGCCATGATGCCCGTCTGCACCGGCTGGCTGACCGAACGGCGTTTGATGATGCCGGGCGCGATTTTTTCCACCGGATATTGCGTCGCCGATTTGACGGGGCCTTTGCCGTCGAGCGGCTGGCCCAGCGCGTTGACAACGCGGCCCAGCAATTCCCTGCCGACCGGTACCTGCAGCAATTTGCCGGTCGTGCGGACTTCGTCGCCTTCCTTGATTTTGGTAAAATCGCCCAGAATGATCGCCCCAACCTCGGTTTCCTCAAGGTTCAGCGCCAAACCGGTGATGCCATGCCCGAAATCGAGCATCTCGTTCAACATCGTATCCGTCAGGCCCTCGATCTTGGCCACACCGTCGCCGATCTCGCGCACGACGCCGACGTTCTGCTTGGCCGTCGCCAGTTTTGCGCCGGTGATTTGGGCCTCAATTTCCCGCAACAAGTCACTCATAAATTCTCAATCTGCTCCGCTTCGATTAAAATTGTCGGGCGAGGGCGTTCAACCGCGCCCGCACACTGCCGTCGTAAAGGTCGCTGCCTGCCTGAATCCGCAAACCGCCGATCAAGGCCGGATTTTGAACAAAGGAAATGTTCGTTCCTGCCCCGTAAATTTTTTTAAGCTGCCGCGTCACTTTTGCCTTCAAGTCGGGCGGCAACGGCACCGTGCTTTCCACGCGCGCGGCTCGCCTTTCCAAATCCAGTTTCACGAGCCGCTGCAGGCGCGACAAAATTTCGATATAGCCGCGCGGCTTTTGCGCCACCACCAGCCCTACGGCTCGCCGGACGCGGTCCTCGTCCAACAGGCCCTTGACCCGGCAACTGCGAAACAGCTCCCGGGCGCTGCGCTGGGCTTGTTTGGAAATTTTCATTTCATTTCAGGCAGGGTCGCTTCGCCAAGGCGGCCGGATGGCTCGGCGAGCCGTCCCTACCAACAAATTTTTATGCAGCCAATTGCTTCGTCGTCTCCTCCGCCAGCCGCCGCTGGTCGTCCGGCGTCAGGACTTTGCCGGTGACGGTCGCCGCGGTTTGCACGACCAGCCGTCCGACTTCGGTTTTCAACTCCGCCAGCATCCGCGCATGGTCTTGCGCAGCGGCTTCGCGCGCCTTGGCCATGATTTGTTCGGCGGCAGCAATGGCCTTTTGCGTTTCCCCCTCGCGCACGCGGGCGGCGGCGTTCCGGCCTTCCTCGATCATCTGGTTGGCCACGTCGCCGGCCTGGGCCAGGATGCGTTTGCGTTCGGCCTCGGTGCGCGCGAGTTCCGCCTTGATTTTCTCGGCGTTGGCGAGGCTTTCGGCGATCTTTTCACGGCGCACCTGCAGCATTGTGAAGACCGGCTTGTAGGCAAATCTCCACAACACGAAAAAGACGATTGAGAAGCTGATCAACTGCGTGATCAGCGCCCGCCAGTCAATTCCCAGTTCACTCATAGGCCGGTTTTGCTGACGACGAGCCAACCAATTATCGCCCAGGCCTCGATCAAGCCAATGCCGACGAAGAACCACAGAAGGATTCTGCCGGACATGCCGGGATTTCGCGCCAGGGCAATGAGCACTCCAACGGTCGCAATGCCGTCGCCGATGGACGCGCCGGCGAAGGCCAGACCGATATGAACATTACCTGTCATTTCTGCGAGCATCATATACTTTTTCTTTCTTTTGGTTTGTGTTGTCGCTCCGGCATCCAATGCCGGGGGAAATTCAAAAAATTCAGTGGCCTGATTCTTCTGTGTGGGAACACATCGTGCCGACAAACGCCACGACCAGGATCGCAAATACAAACGCCTGCACCAGGCACTCAAATGCGTCGTAACCATAAGCCACAACCGAAAGCAGAATAGACCAAAGCCACGATTTCATGTGGAGCGTCATGTCCAGGATGGTTGAGCCGGCAAAAATGTTCCCATAAAGACGCATGGCCAACGCCACCGGCCGGGCGAACAGAATGGAAACCAGGTCCATCACGCCGATGAACAGGAACATGACCAGAAACAGCGGAAGCAACCACTTGCTGGTTTCGACCTTTACCCCAAAAATGTGTTTGATCAGCCCCCAAAATCCATTGTAACGGACGGCCCAGAAAAGGCTCATCACCAGAAACAGCGCCGCCATCGCCACCGTCAGATTCGCATCCGTCGTCGGCGGGCGGAAAAACGGCTTCTGCATGTGGACGGCAAACGGCAGCGAACTGTGCGGGACGGGCGTTCCGACCCCAATGCTGCCGACGCCCGGAATCACGTCCACGAAATTGGACATGATGATGAAGATAAAAAACGTCGTGGCGAACGGAAAAACCCAGCGCGTGACCCGCGGATCCAGAATGTCGCCCATCAGGCTTTCCCAGCCTTCGACGAGCACTTCGATCACGTTCTGCATCCCCGACGGAATTTCCTTGATGTTTTTCCAGGTCGTCACGCGGACGATGACCAGGATAACCGCCGCGACAATCCACGAGCAAATAATTGAATTGGTCACCGGCAATGGTCCGATGTGGAAAAGCACCGGCGCGGCTTGGGGTGGAAGCACTTCCCTTTCCGCCGCCGACCCGGGTGCCGGCGTCGGCGCAGAAACGCCTTGCGCCGGTTGAATGGCCGGAGCCGGAGTCGTCGAAGGCTGCGCCTTCAAACTCACCGCCATTGCCATCGCCAGCAGACCGCAGGCAAAAATGACTTTGATCAACTGCATCGGGTTCAAAAAAAACCGCCTCAGACGACACAACTTCCGCGAATCCGGCGTTGCGTCTGAAGCCGGGAAATCTTGCCTATCGTGAAAAAATTCACAAGCGTTTTTTGGCGAAAATTAGCCAAAAATCACCTCACTTCCTTCAAAACAACTTATTTTGCCCAATCCTGCCGCAGTGTTTCCGGCGTTTTTCCTTGCCCGCGCAGGGCGCGCAAACTCAGGGCATCGTGCCGTTTGGCCAGTCGTTGCCCGTTTTCATCCCGCGCCAATGCGCAGTGAAAAAATTCCGGCGCCGGCAAGCCGAGCGCGCGATACAGCAACAACTGCCGCGCCGTGCTCACCAGCAAATCCGCGCCGCGCACCACTTCGGTGATCTGCATCGCTGCGTCGTCCACCACACAGGCGAATTGATAAGCCGGAACGTCATCGTGCCGCCACACCACGAAGTCGCCAAAATCTTTTCCGGCCACAAATTTTTGCGGGCCGAAATTGCCGTCCGTGAACGAAATCGCTTCGCCAACGGGAACGCGGAAACGCCAACAGAATTTACGATTTTGGATTTGCGATTCGCGATTTTGGCGACAAGTCCCGGGGTAAACGGGCTCTTCGTTCTCGGCATTGGGCGCACTGGCGGCGTCGCGAATGTCCTTGCGCGAACAGGTGCAGGGATAGACGAAATCACCGGCGCGGAGCTTTTCCAGCGCGGCGCGGTAGAGGTGAAACCGTTCGCTCTGGTTATAAGGCGCAAATGGCCCGCCACAGTCCGGCCCTTCCTGCCATTGGAAACCGAACCAGCGCAGGTCTTCGATCATTTGCGCAACGAACTCCAGTTTGAAACGCGTCGAGTCAATGTCTTCGTTGCGCAAAATGAGCGTGCCACCGTTCGCCCGCGCCCGCTCCTGCGCCACCCAGAACGTCCGCGCGTGGCCGAGATGCAAAAGTCCCGTCGGCGACGGCGCCAGCCGACCGCGATACGATTTTTCAGAACGGTTCATCGGGATTTGCCGCCAGCCACTCGCTCAAGCCAAGCAGCGGCACGGACAAAATTTTCTGCGCCTTGGAAATGTTCAACGACGTGTCCGGCGCGCGCGGCGAACCGGGGAAATCCCTGGCCGAACCCGGCTTGATTTTTGCCGCCAGCTCCGGCCGGCGTTTGACGAGCAACTGGCCGATCTGCCAGCGCGAAAGTTTTTCCGCGCCGGCAACATGCAAAAGCCCGGCGCAATCCTTGTCCGCCAGTTCCCAGACCGCGCGCGCCATTTCCACCGCGGGAATCGGACAGCGAAATTCGTCCGTGAACAGTGTCATCCCCTGCCCGGCCTGCAACGCGAGCCGCAATTGCTCATTGAAACTGCGATTGCCCGTGCGCGAAGTGCCCCCGTTCAGCGAGGTGCGGACGACCAGATGCCGCGAATTTTTCAAAACGATTTCCTCAGCGGCGAGTTTGGTTTCGCCATAAACGTGAATAGGATTAGGTGCGTCCGTCTCGAGATAATTCCCTTTGCGCCCGTCAAACACCAAATCCGACGAAAAGAAAACGAACCGGGCTTCCGCCGCCAGTTCCGCAAGCAGTTTTGTCACGTCAACGTTCACCCGCCGTGCCAGTGCTGGATCCGCCTGCGCCTTGGCAACGGCGGTGATGGCCGCGCAATGAATCACGAGTTGCGGCTTGTCCTTTTGAAACTCGCGGCGAATAGCCGTGAAATCGAGCAAGTCAAGCTGGTCGCGCGTAAGTCCTCGCACCTGCCATTGTGGTGCATGCCGCGGCGCGGTCTGGACGAGATAATTTCCGATGAGTCCGTTCGCGCCGGTAATCCAAGCGAGTGGCTGGTTCATCGCAATTTCATTGTGAAGTGATGGCCGACAATGTCCATGCGGCTCGCAAGATAAAACCGATGCGCACGGAAGCGTTGGACGCCGGAGTCGAGATGAAATTGATCGCAGCCGCGAGCCTTGGCTTGTTTGACGAGCCAAGCGAAGAGTTGCTGGCCGAAACCTTGCGACCGAACCTCCTCGGCGGTCACGAGGTCATCCACATAAATAAATTTTTCCCATGAGAGACTTTCCGAAAAGCGGTAACCAGCGACGGCTTTGACATTTCTTTTGTGGCACAGAAAGGCCAGTTTGTACCCGGCCTGCTGCTGCTGCCGCCGTACCCGTCGAACGAATTCAGTTTCGATCAGGTGTGGGCGGAGTTGGGCCATGACAGGGAAGCACCGCCGGATTTGTTCCTCGGTTACTGCAATGGAAATAGTAGTCATAATATGTTCAGTATTCACGCGTTTTTGTCCTCCCGAAAATCTATCACTTCAAGGAGACGACGCTCAATCCACCAACCGCTTCGTCAAATTTCCGTAGGCATCAATCCGACGGTCGCGCAGGAATGGCCAGTGCGTGCGCGTCTTGTCCACGTTGGCCAGATCAACGGGCACAATCAAAATTTCCTCCTTGTCCGCCGAAGCCTTGGCCAGGATTTCACCGGACGCGCCCGCCACGAAACTCTGGCCCCAGAATTCAATGCCTTTGCCCGCAAGTTTTTCGTGTCCGACACGATTAACGACAGCCACATAGCAGCCGTTGGCAATGGCGTGGCTGCGTTGGACAGTTTCCCACGAGTCGTGCTGGCGCTCGCCCAACCGTTTCTTTTCGCCGGGATGCCAGCCAATGGCAGTCGGGTAAAACAGAATTTGAGCGCCCCGCAACGCCGTCAGCCGCGCGGCTTCGGGATACCACTGGTCCCAACAAATTAACACGCCGATTTTGCCGTGGCGCGTCGGCCACGCCTTGAAGCCGAGGTCGCCGGGCGTGAAATAGAATTTTTCGTAGTAAAGCGGGTCGTCGGGAATGTGCATCTTGCGGTAGATGCCGAGCAGCGAACCGTCGGCATCAATGATCGCAGCGGTGTTGTGATAGACCCCGGCGGCGCGCTTTTCAAAGAGCGAGGCGATGACGACGACCTGATGTTTTTTGGCGACTCTGCAAAAAGCGTCGGTACCGGGCCCGGGAATTTTTTCGGCGAGCTCGAAATTCCCGAAGTCTTCACTCTGGCAGAAATACTGCGAGCGGAAGAGTTCCTGGGTGCAGATGATTTGCGCGCCGCGTCGGGCTGCGTTTTCGGCAAGAGCGAGGGTTTTCTTCAGATTGGCGTCGGGATTCGCCGAGCAGGCGGTCTGGATAAGCCCAAGCCGCACGACCTGGGCGGAGGCGCGTTTCATGGGCGTCCGGATTTGGCGCGACGAACCCGGGCGGTATGTTCAAGGATTTGGGTGCTGCCGCGGGAGTCGAACGCCTCGGCGGCGGGCGGTTCGTTTTGCCCGAAAAGTTCGCGGATGAACTTGCCAAGCGTCTCGTTCGTCGGGCCGTAGCCACTGCGGTAGATGTAGTATTCGAGGTCATACATCAATTCATCGGCCGTGGCATAACGGCGGGACAGGTCACGCGCGAGGCAATGATGTAAAATGTCGTTGAGCGGCTCGTCAATGCGCGGGTCAAGGGCGCGAAAATCAGGGATCGGCTGGTTCAGGATGCGCTGGCGCGATTCCTCGGGGGTCCCGCCTTTGAACAAATTCCGGTCGAGCAACAAATGCGCCAGCACGACCCCGGCGGAAAAAAGGTCTGAACGCTTGTCAGTCACCTGAAAATCCGCCTGTTCGGGACTCATGTAATCAGCCTTGCCGGCCACCACCTCGCCTTCCTGGTCGGTCAGGAAGCCGCGCGCCTTGGCGATGCCGAAATCGCTGAGCTTCACGTCCCCTTCAAAGGCGATCATGATGTTTTTGAAACTCACGTCGCGATGGACGATGCCGAGCGGCCGGCCGTTCTTGTCGGTCTTGGCGTGCGCATAGGTCAGCCCGCGCGCGATGCGGCTGGTGATGAACACAGCCAGTTCCTTCGGCAGCTTCCGCCGCTTGGCGGTCAGTTGCTGGGTGAACTGCTCCAGGTTGGCGCCGCGAATCAATTCCATGCAGATGAAACAAACGCCGTTGGCCTCGCCCAGATGGTAGGTCTGGACAATGTTGGTGTGGATCAAATCGGCAACGAGCTTGGCCTCGCCGATGAAATTCTCGATGAACATCTTCTGGCTGGCGAAGTTGGGGCGGATGATTTTGATCGCCACGCGCTTGACGAAATCGCGCGCGCCGTGCTGTTCCGCCTCATAGACGATGCCCATGCCGCCCTCAAAAATTTTGCGGACGATTTCGTAGCGGAACTCGCTCTGGATTGTGAAGAGCGCCACGCGGGGATGGTGTAAAATTGCCCCGCGAAGTCAAGTCCGGCGCTCGCGAGGCCAAAAGCGGCCTGCAATTTTTTTGTTTTTTTTGCTTGCGCGCCGCCGCCAAAAACTCTTAATTCACGCCGAGTCACACGACCGTTTAACCAAAAGAACAAACAAACAAGACCAACAGGAAGGACACCGATATTATGGCAAAAGCTATCTCGAAAGCCCAACTCGCCGCCGCGATTGCTGAAAAGGCTGAAATCTCCAAGAAGCAAGCGACGGAAATTCTCGACCACATCGCCGCCCTCGCCTACAAGCACGCGAAGGACACTTTCACGCTGCCGGGCATTGGCAAACTCGTACTCCGCAACCGTGCCGCGCGGCTGGGCCGCAATCCCAAGACCGGCGAAACCATCCAGATCCCGGCCAAGCGCGTCGTCAAATTCCGCGTCGCCAAAGCCGCCAAAGAAGCCATCCTCGGCGGCTAGTCATTTCCGGATTTCCAAGGGGCGCTCTGGATTTTGCAGTGCGCCTTTTTTAT
>Ga0335078_10010638_pt1 | contig 13627 bp, 10 predicted proteins | sample Lox_Sample_32_FD_206711 | JGI IMG/M metagenome (GOLD analysis project Ga0335078, IMG submission 206711) | Soil microbial communities from Loxahatchee National Wildlife Refuge, Florida, United States - Lox_Sample_3.2 | ecosystem: Environmental > Terrestrial > Soil > Wetlands | place: USA...
TGCTATCCCTACGCGATACGGCTGGTCGGCCCGAGCTCCCGCGCTAGATCAGGTGGGCTGCTGTGAGCGAACGATTCGGGCAGGCTGGCCGCGACGGTACCGACAGTTTCCGCGCCACCGGCAACCCCCCTACCCGCAGGGTTGCTTCCGGGGGGAACCGACCTTCCGCGAGCAGGCGCGGTCCGCCTCCTAACGCATACTCGCCGTCACGCCCGTTGTTCACGGTCCGGCGCTGGCTTGGGCGGCAATCGTTGCTGCGTAACAGCGCGTACATCATGCTCACGACCGGGATCAACTCGGGGCTCGGGTACGTGTTCTGGATCGTGGTGGCCCGGTCCTATCCGACAGCTGCGATCGGCGTCGCTGCCGCGCTGATCACGGCGATGACGTTCGTCGCCGTGGTCGCCAACTTCGGCACCAGTCCGGCGCTGATCCAGCGGTTGCCGCGGGCGCGTGACGACGACGACTGGTCGCGGATCGTGAGCACGAGTGTGATCACCGGCGCCGTCGCGGGACTGGTGATCGCGCTGGTGTGCGCGCTGTTGATTCTCCCGCTGGCCTCCCGGAGCCTGGCCGTCGAGGGCACGAGCGTCTGGTACGCCCTGCTGTTCGCTGCCGGCGTGGCGGTCTGGAGCCTCTCGTTGATCGCCGACTACCTGTTCATCGCCGAGCGCCGCAGCGAGAACATGACGCTGCGGAACCTCGCCTTCGGGCTGCTCAAGCTCGGTCTGGTCGTGCTCGTCGTGCTCGCCGGCGCACGCAGCGCGCTCAGCATCTTCCTCTGCTGGGTGGGCGGCTGTCTGCTGTCCCTGGCACTCGCGCGTACCCTGCTGGCGCGCCGGGTCCCGCGCCGGTTTCACCTGGCGATTCGCGGCACGCTCACGTCGCTGCGCTCGATGGGGAGCTCGTATTTCGGCAACTACCTCACCACGCTCGGGAACGTGATTCCGTTCGCGTTGCTGCCGACGCTCGTCGTCGCGCGGCTGTCGGCCACTGACAACGCGTACTTCTACGTCACCTGGTTGCTCGGGGGCGCGTTCTTCATGATCTCCTCGGCCGTCGGCTCGGCACTGTTCGCCGAGGGCTCGAACGACCCCGTCCGGGTCGACGACCAGACGCGCTCCGCAATCAAGATCACCGCGGCGTTGCTCGCGCCGATGATGCTGGTGTTCTTCATCGGCGGCCGATGGCTGCTCGGCTTGTTCGGCGCGCAGTACGCCAGCCACGGTGCCACGCTGCTGATCGTGCTGACCGCGTCGGCGGTACCCGATGCCGTCACCAACATCTACGTCGCGAGGCTCCGCGCGCGTGAGCGCCTGGCTTTTCCGGCCGCGATGAACATGGCGATGGCTGCGGTCACGCTGCTCGGCGCGTGGCTACTGCTGCCGCCGCTCGGCATCGTCGGCGCGGGCGTGGCCTGGATCGCGGCTCAGAGCACGGGAACGGTCGCTGTGCTGGCGGACGTCGCGCTCAAGTCGCGCCGCCCCCGCCGGTCGGGCGAGGCCGCGCCCGTGGAAGCCGCGACCACGCCGCCGTCGACTGCAACCAACGGACGGATCGTCGAAGGTGCAGGCGGTGCAGTGCGGGGCGTTCGCTCGCCGAGATGAAGACGCGCGGGAACTGCAGGGGGTCGTGGCGCTGGCGGAGCGGCAGCAGGGCGGCTCCGGCTTCATACCCGCACTCCCGCGCCAGCCGTGCCAGCGGGGCGTCGACGTCCGAATAGGGATAGGCGATCGACCGGCAGCGGACGCCCAGCCGGCGCTCGAGCTCGGCTTTCGAGCCCGCCAGCTCAGCGCGCTGTTGCTCGGGCGCGAGCCTGGTGAGCCGGGGGTGCGAGATCGTGTGGGAGCCGATCTCCCAGCCGGCCCATTGCAGCTTCCCCAGTTGCTCCCACGAGGCGGGCTCGAGCTCGTGCTCGTGTGGCGTGCCGACCCACCGGTCGATTAGCGGCCACGCCAGCGGCCGGCCTGAGTCGGGAAACGCGGTCGGCACGAACAGCGTGCCGGCGACGCCCAGGCGCTGCAGGATGGGAGCGCCGAGCTCGCAGGTCGAGCGGAACGCGTCATCGAACGTAACCACCAACGTCCTGCCGGTGGGCGGATCCAGCACCGCTTGGGCGAAGGTCGTCGCGTTCCACCCGCTCTGAAGCAAGCGCCGGACTTGAGCCTCGAAGCGGTTTGGCCGGATCGCGATCACGTCGGGCCAGCTGTCGCTGATCGCGTGGTAGCAGAGCACCAGCACGTCTCGGGTCCGCACGGACGTCGCTCGGGACGGCATGACGTGAGCCACGCTACACGCGGTCGCGGGCGGTAGGTCTCTGAGCAAAGCTGCACAAAAACGCCGCCGCCCGCCACGGCCGTGGCGGGCGCCGTACGGTACGCAATCCGCCTAGCAGTCCGAGACGGTTCTCCGCCCGTGCTGCCAACTGTCGATAGCGGATTCGTGCACCGGACCTTCCACCACCGGGGCCGGCACCTGCCGAGCACCGTCGCCGGCTCCGTGGCCGCAACGGCCGCGATCATCGTTACGTTGTTCGTCGGGCCAGCGTCTGCCGAGCGCTCGCGCGGGGCGGTGGCCCGGCCTACGACGTCGACCCTGCGAGAGCACGTGTCGGCCCCCGGCCTCTATCAACTCCGCCTCGAAGTCGTGCCCCCGCCCGGCGCGCGCCACGATTCCGTCGAGGTATTCGTCCAGAGCCAGCAGCGGCGCCTGGTTCTGACGCGAACGAGCACGTCGATCGGGATGCGCGTCCGGCTCCGGCGCCCGGTGCTGACGGTGCGGGTGGTGGCAAACGGCGGTCGGCCACGGCTGCTCGCGCGGGTCAGTTCGGTCGGGCCGATCCACACCTCGAGGTCCGGCGTGGCCACGAACGCAAACCAGCCGATCGCGTTCGGGGCGTACGTGTCGGGCGTGCCCGACTACCCATCGCTGCTGGACCAGTTCAGCTCGCTGGTTGGCCGCCGGCCGTCGATCGTGCTGTGGTACCGGTACTGGACGGAGCAGCCGTTCGCGACGCAAGATCTTCAGGAGGTCGATTCACGCGGCGAGGTGCCGATGGTGACGTGGGAGCCGTGGACGCCCGATCACACCGGGATCTTGCTCGCGGCAATCGCCCGCGGCGATTACGACTCGCTGATCGCGGCCAACGCGCGGGCGGCGGCGGCATGGGGCAAGCCGATCTTCGTCCGCTTCGCCCAGGAGATGAACGGGGACTGGTTCCCGTGGGGGCTCGGCGTCGGAGGCAACACCGCCTCGGAGTTCGTTGCCGCCTGGCGGCACATCGTGGACGTGTTCCGCGCCCAGGGAGCCGGCAATGTCCGCTGGGTGTGGACGCCGAACGAGATGGATTCCGGGACGCCCGGCTTCCAGAGCCTCTACCCGGGCAACGCGTATGTCGACTGGGTGGGGATCGACGGCTACAACTTCGGCGACACGGCGGGAAACACCTGGCAGTCGTTCACGCAGGTCTTCTCCGCCTCGTACCGGGCGATGCTGGCCCTCACATCGAAGCCGATGATGATCACCGAGACCGCCTCCGTCGAGCAGGGTGGCCACAAGGCGGCGTGGATCACGAGCGCGCTCGGGTCCGAGCTTCCCGGGCGCTTCCCCCGCGTCCGCGCGCTCGTCTGGTTCGACCAGCCCATCGGCGATCAGGATTGGCGCGTGGACAGCTCGACCGCGTCGCTCGCGGCTTTCCGTGGCGCGATCGACTCCTCGCGCTACGGCGTGTCCGCCTCGTCACTGCTGGCGATACCTACGAGCTAGCGGCAAGCCGCGACGGACTGGCGGTCTCGTAGTAGAGCCGTTCGAGCTCAGGCACGACGCGCTCGGGCGTGAACAGGAGAGCTCGTGCGAGCGCCGCGCGGCCGAGCCGCTCGCGGAGCTGCGGGTCGTCGATCAACCGGGCCATCGCCGCGGCCAGTGCGGCCGAGTCGCCCGCGGGCACGAGCAACCCGCTCTCGCCGTCTTCGATCATGTCCTCGTGGCCACCGGGCTTGGTCCCGATCATCGCGCGGCCTCGCCCCATGGCCTCGTGGACGACGTTGCCGAGCGCCTCCGGGAGGACGCTCGGAGCAACTCCGAACAGAGCACGGTCCCAGATCGCCATCAACGTGGGGGAGGACACGTCGGTCATCACGGTGACGCCGTCCGGGAAGCGCGGCGGGCTGTCGGTCATCCTCGTGCCGACGAGGACCAGCGGCGGAGGATGCACGAGGCTCTGGTACGCCGCGAGCAGCTCGTCGATCCCCTTGATCCGCCGGAACGCCCCGACGAACAGGATGAACGGCTCGGCCGGGAGGCACTCGAGCACGGTCTGATCCGGAGCCTCGTTCGGCCCCTCGTCGTGAAAGTTCGGGATAACCACGGCCGGCGCCGCAGGGATGCGCAGATAACGGTCGATCGTGCGCGCGACGAATCGGCTGACGGCGTGGAGCGTCGTCGTCCGGCGCCGCAGCAGCGGCCCCGCCGCACGCACCCCGGCCACCGCGGCGGTGCCCTTGACAGCTCCGTATCTCCGCCGTGAGCACGCCAGGCACTTGCCGAGCGCCGGCCCTGTGCAGATCTCCCCGTTGCGCACGAGCGTGCCGAGCGCGCAGATGTTGCCGTAGTCACGCGCGGACAGCAGCAGCGGGATGTTCGTACCGAGCAGGGCGGCCGCGGCCGAGTGCGCGAGCCAACCGTAGGCGTGAACCAGGTCGGGCGAGAACCGCCTGAACAGCCGTCGCAGGCGCCAGATGGCCTCGGGATCTGGATAGGGCGGCGGGTTGTGCTTGTAGGGGTCTTCGGAGATCCACCGCATGCGGCTGCTCAGATCCCGGATTCGATGCACCCGCAGCCCGTCGACGTCCTCCACGGACGGTAGTCCCGGCTGCCAGGCGGTGACGATCTCAACGGTGTGCCCAAGCGCGCCGAGATGACGGGCCAGCAGCTCCCCGCTGCGGATCGAGCCGCCGATCAGCGGGCGGTAGTAGTCCGTCACGATCAGCGCACGCAGCGGGGTCCGGTGAGCGCTCACGGATCTCGCCTGCGGGGCTCGCTCGCTCGCTCCCGTCGCTGCCAGCGACTGAGCGCGTAGGCCCCGGGACCGCAGGCCATCCCCGCCAGCTCCAGGCGGATGAGCTCGGAGGGATAGTCGCTCTGGCGCTTGCGGTTCTTCGCTGAGTTCGGCGAGACCGCGAACCGCAGGCCGGCGGGAAGCTTGCGAGCGAGCAGCGGGACCAGCTCGGGGTGATCGGTGACGCCTCTCGTCAGGCAGGCGGTCAGGCCGACGCCATATCCCCACATTCGCCGCCGAAGCATCGCGTAGGTCGACGGGTGCTCGTGCCAGACGATGGCGGCCGGCTCGTGCACGACCTTCTTGCCGGACAGCAGCACGCGGAACAGGGCCTCGATGTCCTCGCCGGCGGCCGTCGGCGTATCGGGGCCAAGCGCGAGGTCGAAGCCTCCCAGCTCCCTCAACAGCGTCCGGCGGAACGCCATGCTCCGCCCGCTCCCCAGTGCGCCGACCGTGAACGGGAACAGTGGCTGATCCGGTGGCGGGCGGCGCAGGTCATAGACGCGGGTGTCGAAGCCGCGCTGCAGCCCCCCGAAGCCTTCGAACCAGCGCTGCGACGGCGTCAGGAGCGCCGCCGGAAGCGTCATCCCCGAGGTGGCGCCGACGTCGCCCCCCTCGCCGAACGCCGTGACCGAGGTGGCCAGCCAGTGATCGTCGACATCGACGTCGTCGTCCGCGAACACAACGAGCTCCCCGCTCGCTTCGGCGAGGCCGGTGTTCCGGGCCAGGGAGATCCCCGGCCGCGGCTGCTCCACGACTCGGAACGTGGCCGTTCCGTCGAGCTCCGGGTCGCCCGCCAGGTCGAGCGGCACGCCGTCCTGCAACGGCGTGTCGACCACGATCACCTCGTAGCGATCGCCGGGATAGCTGCCCCTGGCGATCGAGCGAACCGTGGCCCGCACCCGGGCGGGACGGCCACGCGTGATGATCACGACCGTGACCGTCGGGGCGTCGCGAACGAGCTTCTCGCGAGCGGCCAGGCACGGAGGAGCGGGCGCGGCGCCGACGCCGCCCGCGGTCAGCTCGGCCGGCCGGAGCCCGTCGCGGAGGAGATGGTCGGTCACGCGCTCGCCAAGACGCCGCTGGATGCGCCGAGCGAGTTCCGCGGCCGGGATGCCACCATCGGGCAGCTCGAGTTCGATCAGTCCCAGTGGGCGGCCGTGCAGGCGGACCAGGGCCAGCGACGCGCCGTACCTGATCCCGGTCTCCGGGTCCTCCGAGGCCATCGGCGAGAGCTCGGAATCGATGTCGACCAGGTCGACCCGCACCGGCTTGAACCCCGGTGAGGGCGGCTCGCGGGTTCGACGGCCGGCTCTCATCGCTGACCATTCAGCCGGTTCGGACGATGACGCCGGCGGCCCGGCGGCGCGCCCCGCGGCCTCGACCGTCTGAGCGCGAGGACCGCGACTACCGCGAGCGCGACGCACGCGGCCGCGATACCGCAAGCGCGCGCGGCTAGCTGGCTGGCCCGTGCGAGTCCGTGCTTGGGCAGAGGCGGCACCGGCACGGGCGTGAACTTCGAGGAGGGCGACCGAGCCACCCACACCGCCGATCCGGTCGCGTCGTAGAGCGGCGAGCTGAGGCCCTGGCGGAACGCGAGCGCGGCGGACGCGCTGCTGTCGAACCGGAAGTCCGCGCCGTTGTCGCCGGCGCCGTTGAACCAGACGAGCGCCCGCACCCTGGTGAATCTCGGAAGCTCGCGGCCGAACATGTCCCGGATCCAGGCCGCCTTGCTCCCGCCATCCTCGCCCGATCCGGTTTCGGCAATCAGCATCGGCTTGGGACTCAGCCGGACCATCGTGTCGTACGAGGACGCGAAGATCGCCGTGAACGAGAGCCAGTCCCAGGGACGACCCCAGTTGTATCCGTCGAGTCCCACCCAGTCCACCCAGCGATCCCCCGGGTAGAGCGCGGTGAACGGGAGCGCTCCACCGTCGTCGACGTTCGGGCACCACACCCAGAGAACGTTGCGAGCGCCGGCGCTCCTGAAGATCGCGACCGCGTGCCTCCAGGCCGCGACGTACAGCCCAGCGCTGTTCCCCGGCACCCGCACGCCCCACGGCGACCAGCCGCCGTTCATCTCGGGCGCGAAGCGCAACAGGATCGGCTTACGCCAGCGCGCCGCGGCGATGGCCTGCGCGCGCAGATAGCCGTCGGCCGCCCCGGTGGCGATCGTCTCGAGGATCGTGCTGCGCTCACCCTGCCGCCACCCGGGGGCCGTCGGCTCCCAGGTGATCATCGGCGCCGCCCCGCGGCTGGTGGCGGCACGCAGGGACGGTTCGTCGAACACGGTCTGCCCCCATTCGCGATACCACGAGACCATCGCCGGCGATCGGCCCACGGCTCGAGCGTAGGCATCGATCAGCTCCGGGTGCTGCGGGACGCCGGGGATCCGGCCGCCGATCGCGATCGTCTGCGCAGCGGCAGGAGACGCGAGCACGATCGCTCCCGCCACCGCGGCCACGACCAGCATGCCGAATCTCCTCGTGCCCATTCAGCCTCCCGGGCTCCAGAGATTCGTCACGCGGTAGGGCACCGGCGAGGATCCTCGGTACAGCGTCGTGGTGATCAGCTCCCGTGGCGTGGCCGCCGGAAGCCGCACGGTCGCCGTCCACGATCGCGAGGCTCCAAGGCGCAAAGGCGCCGAGAACAGGGTGGCGCCACCTCCGGAGACCGTGATCCGGTAGCTCGTCGTCCGGCCCTCGAGGTTGTCGACGCCGATCTCGGCTGTCTCGGTCCCGGCTTGCGAGACGGGCACCATCCAAAGCTGGGTGAAGTGCACGCGCTGCTCCTGCCGCTGAGCGGTGGCGATCGACACGAGCACGGACCCGACGACCAGAGCGACGGCCGCGGCCGAGATCAACGCGGGCAGCGTGCGTGGCATTCGGCGGCGCGTGCGCGCGAGGTCGCGCACGAACCGGTCGCCCGCCCCGGAGTGGCGAGCCGCGACCACGGCCAAGAAGAGATCGACGATCGCGAGCACGGCCAGCCAGCCCGTCAGGCTGACACCGGCGAACGAGGACAGCACGAGGCCACCGATCGCCACCGCGCAGACTGCGGCCGACGTCCCCGCGAGGAAGGCGAGCGCACGGTCTCGACCGGCCCCGAACCACCAGCCGGCGGCGACGGCGATCGGGAGCAGCAGCACGAACATGCCGATGCTGCGCGCAACGGCGGCAACCACGGCGGCATCTGGCGAGTGCGGGGTCACGCTACTTGCCTCGATCGATCGGGTGTCGGGTGTCGCCGCTCGTGATCTGCAGGAGACGGTTGTCGAGCTCTTGCCAGCGCCAGTAGCGGTGGTACACCTGCCAGCCGCCCTGCCGCTTCGTGTGGGCGACCCGCCACAGGCGGTCTTGCAGGAATCTCAGGTCGACCCTCAGCGCGGCCAGCCGTGCCGCGTTCGCCGCGGGATCCTGCCTCAGCAGGTCGAACTGGCCGACGACCGCTCGCTCGTCCAGCACCCGGGACCAGACCTTGAACGGACCGGTGGCGAACCAGGAGTAGTGGCGCGGCCTGGTCGCCGCGACAGGGCAGTAGTCCTGGGTCAGGCTGCGCGTGTCGAAGATCGAGATGTTCCCGCTGTCGAACACACGGCCGATCGGGCAGATCCCATTGAACTTGAGCAGCCCGGCCACCGTCGGCGGCCTCGTGTGCGCGTACGCATCCGGCTCGTCGTTCTCGACATATACGCCGACCAAGGGCAGCGCGTCGGCAAGCCGAGTGTCGACGACGACGTAGCTCAGGCGGTCCCCAGCCAGCACGTAGTAGGTGGTCGGCGTGAACTCGGGTCCGAGGAGGACCGTCGGCAACGGGCGCCCGAGGAGCGCGCCTGTTTGTGGATCCTGGTCGCCGAGCGAGCCCATGAGCAGTCCGTTGGGGCGGTCCACGAGGATCCGGTTCTGCGTCCCCAGGTGGCCGGCGGTCCAGCGCGCCGCAGCGATCCCCTCGGGGTCCACCGAGCGCTCGTCGGCGACCACCAGGTACGGCCCAGGGATGCGGGAATAACGCGCCCAGCCGATCACAATTCCGCCCATGAACGCCACTGTGGCCGCGCCAATCACGATCGCAGCGGCACCGAGTCGCGTCCAGCGTGACCTCCGAGGTCGCCACCGCCAGTCGGCCGTGAGGACGATCGCGGCCAGGAAGGCGATGCCGACATACACGAACTCGGAAGCCCGGTTGGAGATCTCGGTCCCGGCCTGGGTGAGCCTCAGCGGCAGCGTCGGAACGTAGAGGACGGCGGCCAGGGCCAGCGTCGCGCGCAACGGCGTCAGATGCCGGCGCAGCGCGATCAGCCCCAGTGGCAGCACGAGCAGCGCCAGACCGACCGACGCGAACCCGATCAGCCGTTCGATCAGCGGCGTCACCGGGACACCGGCGGCGTGGAACAGTTGCTTGGGGGCGGACTCGCCGAGCAGCAGGTTGAGGCCGGCGGAGGTGGCCTTGCTCAGCAACGGTGCGAAATAGCGCCCGGCGGTCGTGCCGAACACGGCCGTCCAGACGCCTGTCAGTGCCAGCGCCACCAGGCCGAGGAGCCACAGCTCCGGGCTCGCCGTGATCTTGGCGCGCCGGGCCATCACCGTGTCGATGGCCGCCCACACGAGGAGAAACAGGATCAGCGCGTAGGAGGTGATCGGGTGGGAGACCAGGACGGTGAGGACGACCAGGAGCGTGATCAGAAACGCTCGCCACGACGTCCGGCCTCGAACTTCACGGATCCGGGTGTCCCATTGACTCCACGGCGCCCGCGCGGCCAGCGCCACCGCGGCGAGCGCCAGCGGCAGCGAGAACGACTCGTACGCCCATTGGGCATCGAAGAACACGAAGTTCGGATTGGCGGCGTACAACACGGCGCCCAGTGCCGCCACGCGTGTCGATGCCGCCCGTTCGAACAGCAGGAACAGTGCGACCATCATCACCACTCGCATCACTCCGATCAGGACCATCGCGCTGAGGAACAGCGACATGCCGGTGACGGTCGCGAGCGCATCCGTGACCAGCTGAAGGCCCGGGAAGTAGGGGTGGATGGTGATCAGCGGATCGTGGTGAAACGGCTGCCCGTACCGCTGAATGTCCTGAGTAGCGCGGAGCGTGGAGAACTCGTCGTGGAAAGTGAAATGCAGCGGCGTGTCGAGCACTTTCACCATGTACAGCGCCGTCCCCAGCAGAACGACCAGGAGAAGGCTTTCTGTACGTCCACAGCCGCGCCACGCGTGCGCGACGGCTGGCGCGAACATCGTTACCAGGCCGAGCCACAGCAGCGGGTAGCTCGCGCCGGTGTGCCCGGCGCGCGCGAGGGCGTCCGCCCAGGCGACGATCATGAGCCCGAGCGCGAGCATGAACGCGCTCACGGCCAGGCGCGTCGCGCCGATCTGCTCGCCGGCCGGCGACTCGCGAGCCGGGTCAGGATCGATGCCGGCGTGATCGGGGGGGAGCGCGAGGGCCGTCATCGTTCTCGAGCTAGCTCGACTCGGTGGTGGTGGTCACGGCTCGCGGCGGTGCTCGCGGGGCTCATGCCGTCCCGCGCAACGCCTCTGTCGAGCGCAGGTCGCGATATGCCGAGAAGGTCTGGTCGGCCATCTCCTCCCATGTCGCGACCCGCTCCGCATGCGCTCGGCTTCCGGCAAGCGCCTGGTCCCTGATCGCGTCGGCGACGACGAACGGCGATGCGCGCCGCGACACGAAGCTGATGCCGTCTCGTCCCGCCAGCAGCGCGGCCTCCCGGTTCGCCGGCATATCCGAGGCGACGACGGGCGTGCCGGCGGCGGTCGCGGCCAGCAGCATCCCTCCCCAGAGGCTCTCTTCCTTCAGGGTGACGAGCACCGATGCCGTTCGAAGCCAGCGATGCAGACCGCGATCGTCGATCCGACCCAGGAACCTGATGCGGTCGTCGACGCGCATGTACTCGGCATGCGCGTCGAGCGCGCTGCGGCCGCGCCCGCCGCCGATCACGACCAGTCCGTAGGTGGATGACAGCGCGGGCAGTGCCGAGATGATCCGGTGGATGCCGGTCCATCGCGTCAGCCGGTCCACGGTGAGGATCACCCGCCCCTCGACCGGCAGCGGATGCGCCGCGACGATCGCCGGCGCGTCCACGCCGTTCGGAATCACCTGAATGCGCGCTCCCGGCGCCGAGCGGATCACGTGGAGCGCCTCGCTGTGCGAGACGCACAAGACCAGATCCGCATCGGCCACGAGGCGCTGATCGCGTCGGTGCTCCCGTCCCTGCGCCAGGTGCCGCAGCTCCTCCGGCGACAGCGCGTAGTAGTGCGGTGTGCATACGAGATGCGGGAGGCTCGGGTGGGCGGCGTGCAGCGTCGCGAGCAGTCGCCGCCCGTGGACATGCACCACGTCGGCAGCGGCGGTGCAACCGCGCAACTGGGCGATCAGCGGCTTCGGGAATGGACGGTCCAGGCGCGCGAAGTGCTGGGCAACCCACGTGACCCGGACGCCGTCCCCGGCGCGTGACTCGGGTGCGCGGGTGCCATAGACCAGGACCTCTGCGGTGCCGGCGTTGCGCACGACGCCGGCGGCGAGAGCCTCGACGTGGCGACCGACCATGCCGCCGGAAGCGCCGTACGCAGGCGTGAGGAAGCACACGTGCATCTCGTCAGCTCCTCCCGACGAGTGCGGTCAACATGCGCCGGCGGGAGACGCGCAACCGCTCGAGCGCGATCGTGCGCAGGATGAGCAAGCCGTCCCGGTATTCGCGCAGGTTTCCGACCCCCACCAGCCGCGGGCGTTCGTAGCTCGGCACCTCCTGGACGACGAGGCCCGCCCGGGCCACGCGGACGTTCAGGAGGGTCTCCACATCGAAGCCGTCGACGTCCAGATGGATATACGGCAGGCAGCGCCTCCAGAACGCGACGTAGCCGTAACAAAGATCGGTGTAGTTCGTCTCGTACAGCCCGTTGACGAGCCGGCACAGCAGCGAGTTGCCGAGCCGACGGATCGGTGTCAGGTCGGTGCTGCCGCCGCCGTGGGCGTAGCGGGAGCCTTTGACGAAATCCGCGCCGGCGTACAGCGCGCTGAGGAACCGTGGGATTTCTCGAGGATCGGTGGAGCCGTCGGCATCGAGCATCACGATCACGTCGCCTGTGCAGGCGGCGAAGCCGGCGTTCAGCGCGTCCCCCTTGCCCGTGCCGGGTTGCTCGACGACAACGACATCTGGGCGCAGCCGCCGCGCCTCGGTGGCCGTGCCGTCGGTCGAATGCCCGTCGACGAGGATCACCTCGTGCAGATCCGATGGCAACCGGGAGAAGACGTACGCGAGATTCGGCGCCTCGTTGTGCGCCGGAATGACAACGCTAACGCGGACGTCGGCGGGGACGAGCGGGGTCAAGGGCTCGTCAGCCGGGAACACTCCCTCATCGAGCGCCATCGGACCGACGCGTTCCTCGCATCCGTTGCTCATCCCAACCTCGCAGTTGCTCTTCTGCATATCTCGGGGCGGCCCTACGCCGGCCCCTTCTATCTCACCCACTATGTTCGTCGGCTGACCAGGTCGGTGGGTCCGGTGCGACCCTCAAATCTCGAGCGGGTTACTACGTACGAGCTTGGGCACGGTCTTGTCGAGAATGCAGCTGGCCGAACCCGTAGCCGGCGGCCGTAAGCATGAGGGCGACGATGATGCTCGCCGCTCGAGCCAACCCAGCCGGATCCCTGCGCGCCGCATCGAGCGCACCCCCGGCGATCCCGGCCGGAAGCACGCGAGCCACGTACGAGCGTTCGGACGCCAGGGCAAACGCGTCGCCGTACCTACTCGCGAGCTGTGCTTTTGCGCGGCCTTCGCCCCAGCAGCGGCGAACGAGATATCGCCAGGTGACCCGCTCGGCCGGAACTGCATGTTGTACCCGCGCGCCGGTGATGTGAAGAAGCCGGCCGTCAGGGAACAGCGCGTGCAACCTGATCCCGAGGTCCGTATCGTCGTCGCGGAGCTCGGTCCCAGGACGCTGCCCGATGTCTTCTGTAAAGCCGCCGAGCGCCAGCAGGGCGTCTCGGCGGAATGCCATGTTCGCCCCGATCGGGTTGCGAAGCGTCTGATCATTTGCGGGCAGGCCGCGATAGCTGCAACCGGCGACCCAGTAGAGCTCGGGCGCGAGCCACCTCGGCTCGAGCGACTCCCACCGCGGCTCCACCCAGCCTCCCACGCCGATAACGCTCTCGGCACGGAAAGCAGACGTCAACACCCTGAGCCAATCCCGGTCGGCGCACGCGTCGTCATCGATGAAAGCCACAATGTCGGTCCCGAGCTGGCGCAACCCAGTGTTGCGGGCACCCGCCAGACCCGGCGGGCCCTCGCTCGCAACCACCCGCACGGGCGCCAATGCCACCTTGGCGCAGGCCAGCAGCGAATCGTTGTTGTCGATCACAACGATCACGTCATCCGGAGGTTGAGTTTGGTCACGGACGGACAGGACAGCCTCGACGAGCTGCTTCCGACGATCACTCGAGTAGGCGCAAATCACGACCCCGACTGAAATCTCGCCGGAGACCCGGCGATGACCAGATCGCGCAACCTCGTTCTTAGAACTCACCGGTTCGCCTCTAACTATTCCGAAATCCAGG
>Ga0335078_10010640_pt1 | contig 13625 bp, 9 predicted proteins | sample Lox_Sample_32_FD_206711 | JGI IMG/M metagenome (GOLD analysis project Ga0335078, IMG submission 206711) | Soil microbial communities from Loxahatchee National Wildlife Refuge, Florida, United States - Lox_Sample_3.2 | ecosystem: Environmental > Terrestrial > Soil > Wetlands | place: USA: Florida...
CGAATGGCGGCTTGATCTTCGACCACGAGAATCGTCAGGCCTCGGGTGGAATTCGATCGCGCGGCCGCCGCCGGACCTTGTTCTGCCAGCCGCGCTGCGCTGGGGAAATGAATCTTGAAACACGTCCCGCGGCCGAGCTCGCTCGCGACTTCGATCCAGCCACGGTGCTGCTCGACAATTCCGTACACGGTGGAAAGTCCCAGGCCCGTACCTTTGCCGACCTCCTTGGTGGTGAAGAACGGATCGAAGATGCGGGACAGCGTGTCCGAGTCCATTCCGCAGCCGGTGTCAGTCACGGTCAAGATCGCGTATTCGCCGGGCGGGCGAATTCCGCGCGGGCCCAGGTCTTCGCGTTCACGACACGCGACGTTCGTCTGGATGGTCAACGTTCCGCCGGATGGCATCGCGTCGCGCGCGTTGACGGCGAGATTCATCACCACCTGAATAAGTTGGCCGTCGTCGGCGCTCACGATGCAACCAGCGGCGTTGGTTTGAACAACCAGCTCGATATCTTCGCCGATCAAGCGCCGCAACATGTCGCTGGTCTTGGCGACCAGCGCGTCCAACTCGACGGCCTGGCGCTGGGTGGGCTGCTTGCGGCTGAAGGCGAGCAGCTCGGCGGTGAGAGACGCGGCTTGCTCGCCGGCACGACGAACTTCCGCCAGAGGCTTCTGTAGCGGGTCCCTCGGATCGAGGCGTTTCAGGATCGAGGAGGTGTAGCCGAGGATGACGGTAAGCAGATTGTTGAAGTCGTGGGCGACGCCACCGGCCAAGCGTCCGATGGCTTCCATTTTCTGGGCCTGCACGAGCTGCGCTTCGATGGTCTCCCGGAGCTGAATTTCTCTTTGAAGCTCGCGATTGGCCTGATCGGCCGCCATCCGCGCGCGTTCTCGTTCGTCGATGTCGACGCAGGTGACGACATAGCCCAGGAACTCGCCATTCGGCAGGTAGCGCGGCGCTCCGGTGCCGAGTACCCAGCGGTATTTACCGTCGCGATGGCGGACGCGCGAGTCGATGTGGAAAGTAGATCGGGCAGCGAAAGCCGTGTTGAAGAGTTCAAGAAAAAGCGGGAGGTCTTCGGGATGGAGATCTTGCTCCCAACTGGAATTGGCGGCGGCAACGCGGCCGGTGAACTCGAGCCAGCCGAGGTTCAAATAGTCGCAACGCTGTTGAGCGTCGCAGGTCCACATCATCACTGGCGCGCAGTCGGCCACGGAACGAAAACGCGACTCGCTTTCCGTGAGGGCGGCGGTATCGCGGCGGAGGCGGGCCATGTGGACGTTGGCGTCGACGCGGGCCAGCAGCTCGCGCGCGGTGAACGGCTTGGTGAGAAAGTCGTCCGCGCCTGCCTCCAGACCTTCGACGCGTGACTCTTCGCCCGCGCGAGCGGAGAGCAGAATCACCGGGATCGCGCTGGTGAGCGGATTGTTCCGTAGCTCGCGCAGCAGGCCGAAACCGTCCAGGCGCGGCATCATTACGTCGCTGAGGATAAGATCGGGCGGTGATTCGTGCGCGGCGGCCAGGGCTGCGGCTCCATCGGAGACGGTTTGCACATCATAGTGCTGGCCGAGCAGACGGCTGACGTAGTCGCGCATATCGGCGTTGTCGTCGGCCAGCAGAATTCGGCCGGTGCGCTTGGAGCGACTTGTATTACCTGGCGAAGCTGCGGCAGGCACGTCCGGCCGGGATGGAGATTCGGGAATCCAGCGCAGCGCTTCGTCGGCGAACGATCGTGCGCGAGTCGACGAGATGGGGGCGGAATCGCTACCGGTCGCGATGCGATCGTGGGGCAGGTGACTGCTGCCGCGCGGAATGACGACGGTGAACGTGCTGCCTTCTCCGACCTTGCTGGCCGCGGCGATTGAACCACCGTGCAGGCGGGCCAGCTCCTGAACGAGCGAAAGTCCGATGCCAGTGCCCTCGTGGGTACGCGAACGCAAACCGGAAATGCGGTGAAATCTTTCAAAAATGCGGGCGAGTTCCAGCTCGGGAATGCCGACACCGGTATCGGCCACGGAAAGCTCGAAGCAACCGCCGGAGAGCGTCACGGTGACGCGGATGGATCCGTCGAAGGTGAACTTGAACGCGTTGGAGATCAAGTTCAGGACGATCTTCTCCCACATCTCGCGGTCGACGTAGGCGGGCTCGGCGAGCGTAGGACAATCCACGAGCATCTGAAGGCCGCCGCGTTCGACGGCGGAGCGAAAGGTAGAGGCCAAATCGGAAGTGAGCTTGGCGAGATCGACGGGCTCGTATTGGGCTTGAACCCGGCCCGCCTCGATGCGCGAGAAATCCAGGAGCGCGTTAACCAGATTGAGTAAGCGCAGGCTGTTGCGATGCACGAGCTTCAATTCTTCGCGGATTTTGTCGTCGGCCAAGCGATCATGACCGAGGATATCTTCGAGCGGTCCGAGCATCAACGTAAGCGGCGTGCGGAATTCGTGGCTGACGTTGCTGAAGAATGCGGTCTTAGCGCGATCCAGCTCGGCCAGCGCTTCGGCTTTACGGCGCTCTTCCTCGTAGGAACGAGCATTCGCGATGGCCGAGGCCAGGTGCCGGGAGAGGAGTTCGTAGAAAATGCGATAGTCATCGTCGAGTGAGCGCCGCGGACTCACGCCGGCCAGCAGAAATCCAGCCACGCGGTTGCTACCCGGCCTGGGAAGGGGGAGCAAGAGCGCGCGGCTGGGAGCTTCCGGATATGGACCAGGCAGGAATGCGTCGGGCTGTGAAGCCAAGCCGTCGATCAATTGCGACTGAGCGTTGCTCAGCGCATTCGTCAAAGACTCGGACCAGGCGGGATTCGTCTTAGAGTCGAGATCGATCAAGTCGGGCGCGAAGGGGGAGCCCGGCTTGACTCCGGCGCTCCCCATCAACTGAGCCTGAGTGTTCCCATCGTTGGCGATGTACAGCAGAAACCAGGGCAGATCGAGGGAGGCATCGGCGAGGACGTGCGAGCTTAAGTCGCAAGCTTCCTGGACGGCAGTTGCCTTCGCGGCGCTGGCGGTGAGCTCCCGCAGCATGCGTGTGCGGCGCTCACTGAGCATGCGCGCGGTGGTCTCGGTGACGGGGTGGAACAGTCCGCCGACGCCGCCGCTTTCGTCGCGAATGGGACTGAAGGAAAAAGTGAAAAAAGTCTCTTCCAAATAACCGTTACGGTCAAGAAACATGCGCTGATTTTCGAGAAAAGAACTCTCGCCGCGCTGCGCGCGCTCGAATGCTTCGCCGATGACGGGCCAGGCCGAGAACCAGCATTCCTTGAAATCCATGCCCATCGATCGGGGATGTTTGTCTCCGCAGATCACCCAGTAGCCGTCGTTGTAAATCTGGACGCGTTGGGGGCCCCAAGCGATGGAGATCGGAAAGTTGGAAGCCAGGCACAGGCTGACGGTGGTGCGCAGACTCTGTGGCCAGGATTCGATGGGGCCGAGGGGAGTCTGCGACCAATCCCTGGAAAGCACGGTCTTGGCCATCTCGCCGCCGCCCGCTAAAAAATCGGCGCCCCGAGGTGCGCCTGGCTCCTCCAGGTTGGCGATCATTCGCGGCACCTCCGGTGGTGTCGAGTCGGCGACGTGGGGCTGGTCAACGAGACCAATCTAGGAGGCCAGGATCGTATCCGCTGATTGGCGTGTATGGAGCGATCGTTGCACGGGACACCGCCCGTTACGATTCGAGGTTGAGATCGAAGCTTCAGTTCGACATTGCTATTGTACATCCCGCCGTGGATGTAATCCAGGCTGGCGGGGTGGCGATGAACGGCCTACGATCAGAACAATAACTTCATCGACAATTGCAACTGGCGCGAGGTGCCGAAATCGCCGGCCGCGAAGCGCGTGCCGCCGGTGATCAAGCCGGTGGTCGAAGATCCGATGGTGGTTACCGGATTGGTGAAATTCACCTGGTTGAGAGAGTCGAACGCATCGGCGCGCATCTGGAGGCGGAAGCGCTCGGTGATGCGGGTGTTTTTGGTAATGGCGAAATCCAGATTGGACCATCCGGGGCCAGTGATCGCATTCCTTCCCAGGTCGCCGAAAGCGTTGCCCTGATTGACGAATACGCTGGGGTTCTGGATGTAGCCGACTGTGAGCGGGCTCCCGTTGGGAGACGGGTAGAAGCCGGCGATCACCGGACCGGTCACGTTCGGACGGAGGTTGGCGTTGCCAGTAAACGCGCTGGTGGTGGTGTGGAAGTTGAGCGGGTTGCCGCTCTGCGTGGTTTCGATTAACGAAAGCTGCCAGCCATCCTTGAAGCGGTTGCCGCGGAACGGCAGTTCGTAGACGCCGCTAATCACGATCCGGTTTCTGGTGTCGAAGTCGGAAAGGCCGCGATCGCCGGCGATGTTGTTGCTGTTCTGAATGACGACGCCCTGAAAATTGCGGGAGTTGTCGTCAATCGATTTCGACCAGCTCTCGGCGACGTTGAACTGGAGACCCTTGGAGAAACGTTTCTCGGCCGTGACCCAGAGCGCGTTATACGAGGAGTTGCCGTCGCTTTCGAAAACAGTGATGTTGGAAAGCGGCAAGCCCGGATCGATGGGGCTGTTGGCGGACAACGCTCGATACGGGCGGGCGCCGTTGACGAGCTGGTTGTAGTTTCGCTCAATGTTCAGATCGGTGCCTTTGCTACCCACATAGCGGGCCGCAATTTTATAGCTGTTGCCGAGTTGGTGCTCGATTCCGAAATTCCATTGGGAAACGTAGGCGTTCCTGTAATTGTGCGCCACCGAGATCGGGGAGACACTGCCGGCCGCCAAAGTGTAGGCGTTCAGAAATGACAGGCCAGCAACCGTGGACGAGAGGGGGATCGCGTAGGGCGGATTGTTCACCAAGCTGGTGACCAGGCCGAAGCCCGGTTGATCGACCATGATGGCGTACGCGCCGCGGATGATGGTCTTGTTGTCCTTGAACGGATCGAACGCGAAGCCGACGCGCGGTTCGAAATTCAGCGCGCTTTGGTTGTAGGCACTGGCCGGGCCGCCGTCGCTTCCGACGTGCTGCAGCGTGACCGTGGTGGGATCGAAGACCACGTAGCGTCCGCCGCCTTCGGTCGGAGTCGAGTTCCACTCATAGCGCATACCGAGGGTCAGAGTGAGCTTGCGGGTGACTTTCCAGGAGTCGGTTACGAAAAGGCCGATCGCGTTCTGATACGAGCGGTTGGACCGGTTAGAAGTTGTGGTTGAAAAAGCGGTGGCCTGATCGGCCAGGAAGGCGGCGATGTTGGGGAAGGTGAACGATCCCGGCGAGGTGGTGATGTTGTTGCTGTTCTCGCGCCGTTCTTCGCCGCCGAATTTGATGGTGTGATTTCCGTGAGTCCAGCTGAGTGTGTCGGAGAGGACGCTGGTGAGATCGCCACGCGCGGAAAGGGCGCTGCTGCCGAAGACGAAGGCGCCTGAAACTGTGATCTGAGGAAGTCCGATGGGCGTGGTGACGCCGTCGTTGATGTTGTAATCCAGCGGATTGCTCTGATTATCGGGGGTGAACGATATAAAAATTCGATTCGCCCCCAGGCGCGCTTCGTTCACTAGCGTGCGGCTGATGACCGCGGTTTCGTTGATGCTGGTGAGCTGGCGCCGGCCGCCGCGCTGATCGCCTTCGTTGGGAAAGCTGTTGCCGTCGGTGGCGGGCGGCTCGTGCCGGAAATCCTGCTGGATGGCGTAATACACGTTGAGGCGCTGCGCCGAGGTAAGGATCTGGCTGAAATTGGCCGTGCCTTGGGAAATATTCACGGGCGCCGATGCTGAAAAAGCGTACTGATTCGTGCCGGCGTTGGGAGCTGGAATCAGAGGCAGGAGCGCCTTCACCGCCGCATCGCTGGAGGCCTGGGCCTGCGCGAACTGCGCGCTGGTGAGAGTGATGGGGGAGCCCGGGACGGCCTGCCGCTGCCGCAATCCCTCGTAACTCAGATACACGAATGTCCTGTCTTTTTTGACCGCGCCTCCGGCGTCGCCGCCGAATTGGTTTCGAATGAACTGAGCTTGCGGCTGGCCGATGGGATTGGCAAAATTGCGGGCGTCCAGATCGTTATTGCGGATAAATTCGTAAGCTTCTCCGTGCCAGACATCGACGCCGGGGCGCGTGGCCACGTTGACGATGGAGCCCGAGTTGCGGCCGTATTCCGCACTGAACGTGGAATTGTCGATGACAAATTCGTCGACGGTGTTAATGGTGGGCTGGAACGTGACCTGTTGGTTGTTGGGATCGTTCATGTTGATTCCGTTGACCATGAAATTCACAGTGTCTTCCCGCCCGCCCGCCGAGTCGAACGAAAATGTCCCCTGGCCGCGCAACGGGCTAGTCAGATTACCAGTGGCCGGGCCGGTGACGGTTCCAGTGGTGAGCTGAGCCAGATCCACGAAGTGGCGGCCATTCAGCGGAATCTCCTGCACGCTTCGTTCGTTGACCACCGATCCGACGGAAGCCGTGCTGGTATCCACGAGCGCGGCGCTGGCCTGCACTTCGACGGTCTGCGTGGAAGAGGCGACATTGAGCGCGAAATCTTGTTTGACCGTAGAGCCTACTTCCACGATCAGGCCCTTAACCTGGGTGGGAGCGAGACCGGGCGCTTTCACTTCGACGCTATAGGTTCCGACGGGCAGGGAAGGGATGTAGTAGATGCCGGCGGAATCCGTGGCTTGTTCGCGCGTGACACCGTGAGCCGGATCTTTCACCGTCACGATGGCGGCGGGGACTACCGCGCCGGTGGCGTCGGTTACGGTCCCTTGAATTGCGCCAGTGGATTGCGCGAACCCGAGCGTTGCAAAAATTAAACCAATACTCGCGGCGGCAACAAGCCGCAACGAACGGAAACTGGATGGAATTGGCATCGGCTGACTCCCTCAGTGATGTGAAATCCGGACGACAGAGTCAGCAGAAAGCGGTGTGTTTTTGGTGCAAGTCGCATGCCTTGAAGAAGAACTTCACCCCGGAACCAAGGCATCGAATCAAACTTGGATTGGTCGTTTGTAGCAAAATCGGGGTGGTCAAGTCAACGTGAAATTTAGCGCCGAATTTAGCCGGGAGCGATCGTGGCCGACGATTGAGACTGGATAGATATGCTGGTTTGAGGCGGTGTCCCGCTTCACGTATGTTAAGCCAAGGCGAAATTCAACGGTTTATTGAAGACGGGTTCCTGAAAATCGAGCGCGCATTTCCCGGCGAGCTGGCCGAGGAGGGGCGCGCGATTCTGTGGCGGGATACCGGCTGCGAAGAGGGCAGTCCGAAAACCTGGACGAGGCCAGTGATCCGGCTGGGCTATTACGATCAGGAGCCATTTCGCAAGGCGGTCAACACCGAGGTGTTGCATCAGGCCTTCGATCAACTGGTAGGCCCGGGACGATGGCGGCCGCGCGACAGTTTGGGGACATTTCCGGTCCGGTTTCCTTCGCGGGACGATCCGGGCGACGCGGGCTGGCACATCGACAGCAGCTTTCCGCCCGAGGGCGAACCCACCAATGAGTATTTCGACTGGCGGATCAACGTCACCTCCAAGGGGCGCGCGCTGCTGATGCTGTTCCTGTTTTCCGATGCCGGCGAGCGCGACGCGCCAACGCGCGTCCGGGTTGGATCGCATTTCGATATTGCTCGAAGGCTGGCTCCCGCGGGCGAGCGCGGCCGCTCGTTGCGGGAACTGGCGGCGGAGGGGTTCGACGACAGCACTCGGTGCAGGGAAGTGCTGGCCACCGGAGACGCGGGAACCGTGTACCTGTGTCATCCATTTCTGGTGCACGCCGCGCAGCCGAATTGCGGTACGAGGCCGCGGTTTCTTGCGCAGCCAGCGCTCGAGCCTTTGCAGCCTTTCTCGTTGGATCGGCCGGATGGCGCGTACTCGCCGGTCGAGGAGGCAATCAGAATCGCGATCGGACGCGGGCTTCAGACGGACGGTTCATAGCGCATCGAGGGCGGCGGGGGTGCGGAGCTTGCGCTCGGCGTGTTCTTCGATGAAGCGGTTCAGGAGTCGGCGGAGGTCGATTGCGGTGTCACGGGTCCAAGCGCGCGGCGCGAGCGCATGGATCGGAGTCGCCAGCATTTCTTCGGCGATCTCGCGCGATTCCGGTTTGACGTAGAGGTCCGGGAGAAATCCGGCGAGGCGCACGGACCAGAGCGCGAAGTAGGTGACGGCGGCAAATGGACTGCCGCTGGCGCGCAGGTAGTCGAGCACAGCGATGAGGAGCCGGAAGTGGCGCTCGTTGGTTTCAGCGGGCGGCAGAAGTTGCTCGGTGACTTCGGCGAGGTAGTCGAGCGCGACGCTGGCTTCGTAATTGGAGGCCAGCGTGAATTGCGAGTGGACGAGGTCGCAGGAGTTCAGGCTGACAAGCTCGCGATTTTCTTTTTGGTAGTAGGAGACGTTGGCGTGAGAGAGGCGCTCGAGTCCGGAACCGAATGGTGATTTTGGCCGGCGGGCGCGGCGCGCGACTCCGCGGAGTTTGCCCTGGTCGCGGGTGAAGAAGGAAACGATGAGGTCGGCTTCGCGGAAGGGGTAAGTTTGGAGGATGAAGGATTCGCTCGAGCGAGCGGGCATGGGGGATTAGGGTAGCAGCACTGAGGCTGCCAAAGACCAAAGGAATCTACGACAGCGCATAACGATCACAAATTTGCCCTCGAATCTTGTTGTCGACCGGTTGCAGGTTGGCTGAAGGCGACAACCGAAGAAAGAAATGGGGTTCCGTCGAGACCGGTTAGACAGAACATTATCTCTGCTGCCGTCTGGATACGCTTTAGGCGACGTTCGAAGGTTTCTGACACTTCTGCTTCAGATGATAACGCTCTCGCCTGAGCGCGGCTCCGTTTAGCGCCTGCAACACTTCAACCGCAGCCTAATGCGAATCGCAACGCCGCGCAGACTTCGTCCATGCGAGTGGAGCTCAAGTTGGCAATTCGCCGGCCGAGGCGTGCCTGCGAAACGGTAACCGCGTTGTGGAGACTAACCGCGCAGCGGGTCCTCATGCCATCCTCCACGTCCAGAATTACTTCGGATGGCACATCTCGGACGGTAGAAGTGATCGGCGCGACCGTGACCGTGTTGAGGTGGCGGATTGCGCTTGTTCTGGTCAGAATAAGGACCGGGCGCTGTTTGTCGGGAGGAGGGAAGCGGCACAATCGGACTTCGCCTCTATCTAGCGTCGTGGCCATGACGCTACATCCTCCCAAATACGGTATTCCTTCTCGCGTTGCGGTTTCGCGAGATAGCCCCGGCGATCCTGGGCTTCGAGTTGAAGTTCGCGGAGATGTTTAAGATGCCGCTCGAGGGCGTCGCGGATCAGGGCTGATCGATTCACTCGCTGACGCTTGGCGGCCGAGTCGGCTGCCTTGAGAAGCTTTCTGTCCAAGACGATTTGGATTGTGGTAACCACTGTGTGTTCCTATCCACAGTATATTCCAGTGCGACGGTTCTACGCGAAGCGACTGAAGCGCGCGGCGACGGTTCGATGGCTCGTCAAATGCGCTTAGTCGGCGAAGTAAGGGCCAACTCGCCGCGGAGGGCTGGCTTGGCTTTCACCTCCCGCGGGACTACAGTAAAAAATAGGAGTCGAAATGAAGAGCCTACTTACGTCCGCAATGGTTTCGGGTGGCGTAATGGTGATCTGGGCAGGCTTCGGCGCTAACTTAGCAGCCGCTGCCGTTCCCACCTTCTCCAAAGACGTCGCGCCGATTCTGTACCAGAATTGCGCTACATGTCATCGAGCCGGCGAAACGGCGCCGATGTCGCTGCTGACCTATCAAGACGCTAGGCCGTGGGCCAAGTCGATCCGTGAGTATGTGTCGCGCGGACAAATGCCGCCGTGGCACGCCACTGAGCCGCGCGGGTATTTCCTCAACGACCGCAGGCTGAGCTGGGCTGACGGTGGGGCGCCGGAGGGGAATCCTAAGGACTTGCCACCTGCTCCCAAGTTCGCTGAGGGATGGCAAATCGGTAAGCCGGATGTGGTGTTGACGATGGCCAAACCGTTCGATGTTCCCGCTAAGGGGACGATCGATTACCAGTACTTCACCGTGCCGACGAATTTTACGGAGGACAAGTGGGTGCAGGCGATGGAAATTCGGCCGGGTGTGCGGCGCGTTGTGCATCATGCGATCGTTTATATGAAGGAGCCGGAGGGAACGCCGATGACAGTCGGGTTCGTTCCGGTGCTGCCGAGGATGCCTCGCAGGAATCCTCCGGCTGGAGGGACTGCGCAAAAGAGGGAAGACGCTAGTCCTGGTGTGTTTTTAGCCGGAACGGCGCCCGGCGCGCCACCCATGGTTTTTCAGCCCGGCGAAGCGATCAAGATCCCGGCTGGGTCGACTCTGGTTTTCCAGATGCACTACACAGCCAACGGCCAAGCGGCCGAGGATCAAACGAGCCTCGGTCTGATCTTTGCAAAGGAACCGCCGGCGCGGGAGATTCATGCGAGCGCTTTTCTGAATCCACTGTTCACGCTCCCGGCTGGCGCGCCCGATACGGCCATTGACTCGGCGATCGAATTCCGGGAGGACGCGCACATCACTTCGCTCATTCCGCACACGCACCTGCGGGGCAAGAGTTGGCAGTATCGCCTGATTTATCCCGACGGACGCTCGGAAATCGTGCTCGATGTGCCGCACTACGATTTCAATTGGCAGACCTGGTATACCTTCGCGAAGCCGCTGGAGGTGCCGAAGGGTTCGCGGCTGGAAGCGACCGCGCACTACGACAATTCGGTGAACAATCCATCCAATCCCAATCCGAAGGTCGACGTACGGTGGGGCGACCAGACTTGGGAAGAGATGCAGTTTACCGGGATGACCTACTACCTTGACCATCCGGCGCCGGTAAACGCGACCGCGAAGAGATAAGATTCGCAACCTAGCGCGAGGCGGTTGGGCGAGGCCAATCCCGAGGCGACATAATATACATTATCGGAAGTAGAACCCATCCCCCGTTTTTTGCACAATGGGCCTTGGGCTCAATCTACTCTCGGCAAGAACTCATTGCCCTTCGGGCTGACTGGAAACGCGACGGCAAGCGTGTCGTCTTCACCAACGGATGCTACGACATTCTGCATCCCGGGCACGTCCGGCTGCTCGAACGGGCGCGATCGCTCGGCGACGTTCTGATTCTCGCGTTGAACACCGACGCCAGCGTCCAGCGGCTGAAAGGTCCGACGCGGCCGATGATTTCGGAGGACGATCGTGCCGAGTTGGCTGCGTCGCTCGCGGCAGTCGACGCGGTCACGTTCTTCGATGAAGAAACTCCGCGCGAACTGATCGCCGCGGTGCTTCCGGACGTGCTGGTGAAAGGTGCCGACTGGGCGCACTTCATCGCTGGTCGCGAGGAGGCGGAAGCAGCGGGAGGCCAGGTGCTGGCGCTGCCGCTCGAGCCGGGTTATTCGACGACGGATATTGTGCAGGAAATTATTTCTCGATCGGCCGTGGCACCATGATCACCTGCCCGCTGACGTCGGGTTCGAAGCGCAACTGCGTGAGTTGGTCCGCGCGCAGCATGTAGAGGCCGTGCGAGGTGCCGCAGTAAAGCGCGTCGCCGGCGCGGTCGATGGTGAAGATGACATCCGGGATCGCGTAGGTGTGAACGCCGCCCGACGAGATGCTATACCGCAGGAGTCCCGCGCCGATGTCGGCACCTTCGGGTCGGCGTTTCAGGCCGATCCAAAGATCGTCGCCGTCTAAGAGGATCGCCGAACCTGACCATGGTGCGATCTCGGGCAGATAGCGCATTTCATAATGGCGCGATGAGATGTCGAACGAACCGATCGCACCCACGCCGGACGTGCCTTCGCTGTCGTAAAAACTACTGGCGAACCAGATGCGATCGCCTTGCTGGGTCAACGGCCCGATGTCGCTCTCGATCTCTCCGGGCGGCTGCTTCTGTGGAAGCGTGCGCTGATAAAACTCCAACGTTGGAATTGGCACGGGAAAGCGATGTTCGCTGGTGAGACTGGAGATGGCGATTGCGGCGGGGCGATGAGCTTGGCCGATGGGCGTGTTCTCAAGTCGAACAGATTCCCCTTCCGGACCGTGCAACGGCACGGATTCGCTGGTTTGTGGTCCGAGGTTGTCCTCGATGAAGAAGCGAAACGACGGCAACCCGGCGGCGGCCGGTTCGATAAAGATGGTGGCGTTGCGCGGGCCGTCCAATGCCGAATAGCGGAGCCTGCCATCTTCGTATTTGCTCGAGATCAATGCGACCTGTGGGTATGGAGTTTTCTGCAGGGGCTTCGCGCCGCTGGGATCGTAGAAGTATTTGATGCTGCCACCGTAGAAGCCATAATCGCCGACGAAGTGAAGATACACCGCGCGACCGGTCAACACCTCGAGCGTGGGCCTGGAAGCGATGGTGCCCTGAGGATCGGAGTCGAGTGTGGCTACCTTTTGACCGGTTGCATTGGACACGATATAAAGCACGAAGTGGCCGCGGCGACCCTCGGCGTCTGCCAGAATGACGGAGTGCTCAGCGTCGAGCGGTTGTTCGCCGATGATGTCTGCGGCCGCGCCCGTGGTTAACAGCGCCAGAGCGACTGCCGCTCTATTCCACGCACGTATCACCGGATGGCTCCCAATCCGTGACGTCGATCGCGATGCCTTGCCTGCAGTTGCTCGGGCCATCGTGCGCCGTGCCTTGAATTGTGATCACCGAGCCTTCGTCCGGTTTGGGCGCGACGCGGAACGTGTACGTGGTGTTGCCGTCCAGAGTCTTGAGCAGAACGCAGCCGTCGCGCGCGATGCGAACGCATCCGGTGGCGCGGACTTCGCGGATCTGCTTTTTGCCGGGTTTAGGCGTTTGGGCGAACGCGAGAGTGACGGCACAGGTTATGAGCGAGATTCGAAGGAACTGCATGAGGCTTCTTCCATGGTAACCGGCTAACTTTCGATCGCGACAGAAGCGGCGAGACGTTTGGGCGCGATTAGCCGATAGCTGTGCCGGACCAACTCTTCGACTTCTTCCCAATCGACTTTCCCTACATCGAGCCGCAATCCGACCCAGCCTCGCGATCCGATGTAGGCAGGCATGTAGAATTTCTTCGGATCGGCCGTGATCAGCGCGGTGTTGTCGCCTGGGAGGACTTTGCAGTTGAGGCCGACGATGCCGTCGCCGTGGTGGTTGTCCAGGAAATAGCAGAAAGTCTTCTTGCGGACGGTGAAGCCGGCGTGGCGGCCGCCCAGGATATCCCGCGTGGCCTCGGGCAACGCCAGGCAGATTGTGGCGAGGCGAGTCAGGCGGGCGTCCTCTTTAGCCGGATTTTTCGTCATTGGCGTTCCAGTATTGCGCCATGAGTTCGGTTGCCCAGGCGGGCTGATGAACGTCGCCGCGCGGTGCGAACTCCTGCATGTAGGGTTTGATGTCGAGCACCGGTGTGCCGTCGATGGCATCGAGGCCTTCCACCACGATTGATGTGTCGTGCACTGAAAGCAGGCGGCAGACAGTTACGCCGATGCGGTTGGGGCGATTCTTGCCGCGTTGGGCGAAGATGCCGATTTTCGGCCAGTCGGTGCGGCCGCGCGGATGACGTGCGCCAAGGTGGATTTCGTCGTCGGCGACGCGGTCGAAGAGGAAGATGATTTCGACGTGCGAGAACGCGTCGATTCCGGCCAGCGACTCGGCGCTGAAGCGGGATGAATCCAGCTCAATGCGGGCGGCCAGGCCGCCCCAAACAT
>Ga0335078_10010641_pt1 | contig 13624 bp, 15 predicted proteins | sample Lox_Sample_32_FD_206711 | JGI IMG/M metagenome (GOLD analysis project Ga0335078, IMG submission 206711) | Soil microbial communities from Loxahatchee National Wildlife Refuge, Florida, United States - Lox_Sample_3.2 | ecosystem: Environmental > Terrestrial > Soil > Wetlands | place: USA...
GCCAGCGCGGCGCATAGCACGATCAGTCCGGGATTCATGGTCGTATTAGCGTACGGCCGGATCGATTATTCCGGGCTCATGCTGCCGGAATCTTCACCAGCACCTGGCCGGCCGCGGTGATCTGGAAGCCGTGTACCGAGTTCGGGCTGACCGGCGCGCTGAGCCGGTACCATGGCGACGGGCCGTAGCCGGCCGGCCCCACGGTCCAGCCGCCCGCGACGGACTTGCCGTTCCCCGTGACGATCCAGAACTTGCAGGCCGTGCCCGGAGCGATGCCCGCCACCCGCACCTTCATCTCGGTCCCGTGACCTGACCGGATGAAATCCACTACGGCGCTGACGTGCGTCGTCTGGTTTGTCGAACTGGCCGCGCTCCAGGCCGGGGCCGTGGCGCCGGTGGCGTTCAGCACGGCCACTGTCCCGCCTGCCGCTATGGCGGCGGCCGCGGCGACCGAGACGACGCCCCGGTACAGCCGGGTCCTGCGCCTGGTCGCGACCTTGCGGAGCAGCGAGTTGAGCAGTTCGGGGGAGGGCTCGTGCTGCTCGGGCAGGCTGACGACAGTCCCGCCCATCCGGGCCACGTCCTCGGCCGGCACCCGGCTCAGCATCGCGGGCAGGCCGGCCAGGCAGGCCAGCTCGTCCCGGCAGGCCGAGCACGTCCCCAGGTGCTCGTCCACCTCCGCCCGCTCGGCCGGGTCGATCGCGCCGACGACGTAGACACCGAGCAGCTGACGGATCTCCCGGCAGGCAGGGCCGTCGGCACCAGTAGTGCTCATGGCGCTAGCCCCCTTTCCTCCAGTGCCAGCCGCAGAGCCCGGAGTGCGTAGAAAGTTCTTGATTTCACGGTTCCGGCGGGTATACCGAGTGTCGCAGCCGCCTCTGCGACGGACTTGCCGCGGTAGTACGTCTCCAGCAGCACGCCCCGGTGCTCGGGCCGCAGGGCGCTGAGCGCGTCCGCGACCGCCCACGACTCCAGGGCCCGCTCCGCGTCGTCCGGACCGGGCAGGACCTCGATCGCGGCCTCGCCCACCTCGTGGGGGCGCGCGCGCTTGGCCCTGTAAGCGTCGATGGCGAGGTTTCTCGCTACGGCGAAGAGCCACGGCCTGGCAGGCCGGTCGGCGATGGCCTCCGGGTGCTGCCACGCCCGCAGCAGTGTCTCCTGCACGATGTCCTCCGCCCGCTGCCGGTCGCCGCTCATCAGGTGCATCGCGTACCTGAGCAGCGGCCCCGCGTGCTCGGCGTAAAGCGCGCGGATCAGGTCCTCGTCCGAGGAGACCTGCCGCGGGTTCTTGGCTCCTGCACTGCCAAGGCCGGCCATGCCCTTGGGAACGGACCAGGAGCGATTCCGGTTCATCCGGACCTGCCTACCCGCCCGCGAAGGGCGGCAGCACCTCGATCACCGCGCCGTCGGCGAGCTGGACGGAGTCGGCCGCGCGGCGGCCGACCTGGCTTCCGTCGATCAGGAAAGACGAGCGCTCGAGCACCGGGATCAGCCTCGCCCGCACGGCCGCGCTGCCCGCCTGGGCCAGCGCCGCGGCCAGCGTATCGGCGGCGACGACCTGCTCGGCCATCCCGGCCGCGTCCTTCGCCGCCGCCCAGTACCGCAAGGTCACCATCGCCATGTCAGCTATCCTCGCTCATAGCGAGCCCCGCCGACGACGACCCGGGCGTGCGAGTAAGGAGTCCGGTGGGCTTTCCCGGCGGATGACGCCGAGGTCGGAGGTGGCGGCAATTGAGCAATGTATTGCTGCTTACCGGCGCGCGGGAGGCATCTGCCGACATCGTGCCGTCTTTGGGTCTGCTGCCGCATTCGGTCCGGGTGGGTCCGCCGGCCCCCGAGCAGGTCGCGGCGTGCAAGCCCGCTCCGGACGCGGTGCTCGTCGATGCCCGCCGCGACCTAATGCAGGCCCGGCGGCTGGTCCGCACACTGCGGGCCACCGCAAGCCAGGTTCCGGTACTCGTCATCGTCTCCGAGGGCGGCTGGGCGGCCACGTCGGCCGACTGGGCAGCCGATGACTTCCTGCTGCACACCGCAGGGCCGGCCGAGGTCGAGGCGCGGCTCAGGCTCGCGATCGGCCGTTCCGACCAGGCGGTCGCCGAGCCGCCGAACGAAATCCGCTCCGGTGAGCTCGTCGTGAACGAGGCGACCTACTCCGCCCGGATGCACGGCCGCGCGCTGGACCTCACCTTCAAGGAATTCGAGCTGCTGAAGTTCCTCGCGCAGCACCCCGGCCGCGTGTTCACCCGGGCGCAGCTGCTGCAGGAGGTATGGGGCTACGACTACTTCGGCGGCACCCGGACCGTGGACGTGCACGTCCGGCGGCTGCGCGCCAAGCTGGGCGCGGACAACGAGGAGCTGATCGGCACGGTGCGCAACGTCGGCTACCGGTTCGTCCCCGCCCGGGGCGGCCGCGCAGATCCCGACGGCGCGACCGGCCAGGAGCCGACCGTAGCCGACGGCGAGCCGGCCGCGGCCGCCGGGGACCGCGGTCCGCGCGCGCAGGCGGTCCCGGCCGCGCAGGCCGGGCTGTCGCCGCAGGCCGGAACGGACGCCGCGGCGGCGCAGGCTCCCGGCACCGCGCCGCCGGGAGCCCGGTCTGCACCAGCCGACAACCCGGTGGCAGCCAGTGCCGACCGATAGCCCGCAGCGCCCTGGCATCAGGGTGACCGTCAGCGGCCGGCTGCCCGCCGGCCAGGCGTCGCAGGCACTGGCCCTGGTCCAGCGGGCGGCCGACGAGGACGGCGTAAGCCCGCTGTCCGAGCACGTCATGCTGCACCTGCGCTACGGCGGCGACGCCCGGGCCCGCAACGTCCTGGTCTGGCGGGACGGCACGCTCGCCGGGTACGGCCACCTCGATCCGACCGATCCCGTCGAGCCGCCGTCGGCGGAGATGGTCATCGATCCGGCGCTGCGGCGTCAGGGCCTCGGGCTCGTTCTCGGCGAGGCGCTCGCGGCGGAGGCCGGGGCGGCGGGGCTGCGGCTGTGGTCGCACGGGGAACTCCCGGCCGCATCCAGGCTGGCGGCCGCGGCCGGATACACCAGGGCGCGGGCACTGTGGCAGATGCGCCGCTCGCTGCAGACCAGGATCGGCCGGCCGCAGCTGGCCGACGGCATCAAGGTGCGGACGTTCGTGCCGGGGCAGGATGAGGACGCCTGGGTCGCGCTGAACCACCGCGCGTTCGCGCGGCATCCCGAGCAGGGCGCCTGGACCAGGGCCGACCTGGAGCTGCGTGAGCGGGAGCCGTGGTTCGACCCGGATGGATTCTTCCTGGCCGAGCGGGACAGCGGGCTGACCGGCTTTCACTGGACGAAGATTCACGGCGGCACGCCCGCCCCGGCGGGCGCCGGGCCCGATCAGCCCGCCGCGCACGGCCACGACGCCATCGGCGAGGTGTACGTAGTCGGCGTGGACCCGGCCGAGCGGGGCACCGGGCTCGGCCGGGCCCTGACCCTGATCGGGCTCCGTTACCTGCGCAACCGCGGCCTGGCGCAGGTCATGCTCTACGTCGACGAGACGAACTCGGCCGCGATCGGCCTTTACGAGTCACTCGGATTCACGCACTGGGACACCGACGTGATGTACTCACGCCCCTGACCACGGCTAGCCGCTGGCGCACGTTTCCGGGCACGGCGAGCGGCGCAGTCCGAGCACCTCGTCCAGCTCCGCGGGCGTCAGCATGCGATCGGCGGCGGCGACCGCGCTCAGCACCTCCGCGTAGAGCTCGATCTCGTCGAGCGCGACGCGGTCATGGAAGCGCAGGTCCAATTCGTCGTACGACAGCGCGCCCACCTCCCTCGACGCGAGGCACCAGACCGGATCCGCGACTCAGGCTAGTGCCCTGGCAGGGCCGCGCGCATGACCCATCAGGGTCATTTCCAGTACCACCCGGCCGATCGAGCACTGACGGTACAGCCGGTTACGCCCCCGTGTGCCGGGATTGGCGCCGGTCGCGGCTCAGCTGCCGCCCGGGCCCGGCTGCGGCGGGACGAACACGGCCCGCTGCAGGTGCGCCGCGCGGTGCCGGCGCGCCCGCTGCACATAGCCGTCCGCCGTCCCGGCGAACGTCTCCCTGTCGGCATCGGTGAGTTCCCGGATCACCCGGCCCGGCACGCCCGCCACGAGCACTCCGGCCGGCACCACGGTCCCCGGCGGGATGACGGCCCCGGCCGCGATCAGGCTCCCCGCGCCGACCCTGGCCCGGCCCAGCACCACCGCGCCGATCCCGATCAGGGCGCCGGCCTCGACGTAGGCGCCGTGCACCACCGCCCGGTGCCCGAGGCTCACCCCGTCCTCGAGCACGGCCGGCTCCCCGGCGTCCACGTGCAGGCAGCACAGGTCCTGGATGTTGCACTCCGCGCCGACGACGATCTCGTCCTCGTCCGCGCGCAGCACGCAGCCGTACCAGACCGAGGCCGCCCGGCCGAGCGTGATGCTGCCCACCAGCACCGCGCCGGGCGCGACCCACGCATCCGGGTGGATTCTTGGCTCCCTGCCCGGTAGTGAGCCGATAAGAGGGCGCATGCGGTCTCCGTTCGGGGGCACGACAGTACGGGCGGCACCCGCGTGATTGTCTCAGATTAAAGCCAACCTGACCTGCGTAAATCTTAAATCAGGACAAAACATCGTTTCGGTTGCGCGGGCGGGATGTTGGGGACAGAGTCATGCCCGACATCGCAGAATCGCCGCGTCGCCTCCGGCTAGCCCAGTCTCCGCAGCTCGCCGGCCGAGCGCGGCACACGCCAGATCCGCAGCCTGCCTGGCCTGCCTGAAAATGAGCGACAGGGTGACACCATGAGCGAGCACAGCCATCTCCCGCCGGACTTGGGACACGACGAGTTCGAGCGCGAGGTGCGCGGCTACAGCCGCAGGCAGGTCGACGAGACACTGGCCGGCCTGCGCCTCGCCATGAGGACGGCCGAGGAGTCCAAGCGTGACCTCGAGGTCAGGCTGTCCCAGGCGCTCGACGAGTCCGAGCGGCTCAAGCTCGAGCTGTCGGCAGCCCGGACCAACGGCCGGCCGCCGCATGAGGAGATCAGCGAGCGCATCGGCCAGATCCTCAAGCTCGCCGACGACGAGGCGAAGTCCCAGCGCGCGAAGGCCGACGACGAGATCAGCTCGATGCGGTCGGAGGCGAAGGCCGACACCGACAAGCTGCGCGCCGACGTCAAGGCCGAGACTGACAAGAGCCGCGCCGAGGCGCAGGAGCAGGCCGAGCGGATGCTGAGCGCCGCGCAGGAACAGGCCGAGAGCACGGTCTCGACCGCGAAGACCGAGGCGGAGAAGACCCGCAAGGGCGCCGCCGCGGAGGCCATGCAGGTGCTCGCCGACGCGACCAAGCAGTCGGAGACGGCGGTATCCACCGCGAAGGCGCAGGCGAAGCAGCAGCTGGACGAGGCCACGGCCCGCGCGACCGCGATCCACGACGGCGCCGAGCGCAGGCTCAACCTGCTGATGTCCCGCCACACCGAGGCGATCAGGCGGCTGACCGAGATCCGCGATGTCGTTACCACCCTGGTGGCTGGCGAGGCGGACCGCGGCTCGCTGGAGGACGAGGTTGCGAGGTCGGTCGCCGGCGCGGTTGCCGCGGCCGCCGCCGCGGAAGGCAAGCAGGCTCCGAGCGGCAGGCCGGGCCCCGAAGGCAGGCACGCGGGCGCGCAGCCCGGCGGGCCGGCCCAGGGACAGCAGGGCCCCGGCGGTCCGGGTCAGCACCCGGGCGCGGGGCAAGGACCGGCTGCCGCGGCCCAGCCGGCTGCCGCCGGCCAGCAGCCCGCCGCGGGCCAGCAGCCCGCGGCGACTCAGCCGGGCAGCGCCCAGCCGGGCAGCGCCCAGCAGGCCAGCGCCCAGCAGGCCAGCGCCGGCCAGCACGGGAACGGGCACGGCAACGGGAGCGCGCACCCGCGGCCCGAGGGCGCACGCGGCCCGGACCAGCGCAGGTCCGCCGACAACGACGACACCAGCGGGATGTCGGTCACCCGGGACTAGACGCGACGGCCGCCGGCCGGCCGACCCAGCCGGAGTCGGCCGGCCAGTCCGCAGCCGGCTCTAGCTGGACAGCACGTCCAGGCGGCGCAGGATGATGCCCTCGCGAAGCGCCCACGGGCAGATCTCCAGGATCGGGATGCCGAACAGGTCCATCGCGGCATCGGCAACGATCGCCCCGGCGGCAAGCTGCGCGGCGCGCCCCTCCGACACGCCGGGCATCGCGACGCGCTCGGCGACGGTCGTCTGCGCCAGCCGCTCGGCGATGGCGGTCACGTCTGCGTGCTTCAGCAGCCGCCTGACGTACGGCCCGTCGCTGGACGGCGCCGCTCCCGCCACGCGGGCCAGCTGCCGGAACGTCTTGGACGTCGCCACCGCGTGCGTGGCCGGCCCCTCGCGCAGGACGAGTCCCACGCTGTCGGCAATCTCCGCCCGCACGTGCTTGCGCAGCTTGCGCACCTCGTCCGCGGACGGCGGGTCGGCAGGCAGCCAGTCCCTGGTGAGCCGTCCGGCGCCGAGCGGCAGCGAGACAGCGCTCGTCGGTTCCTCGTCGAGCCCGGAGGCGATCTCCAGCGAGCCGCCGCCGATGTCCAGCAGCAGCAGCCGCCCCGATGACCAGCCGAACCAGCGGCGGGCCGCAAGGAACGTCAGCCGGGCCTCGTCCGCGCCCGGCAGCACCTTGATCTGCACGCCGGTATCGGACTCGATCCTGGTCAGCAGCTCGTCCGCGTTTGCTGCGTCGCGCACCGCCGACGTGGCGAACGCGAGCAGCTCGTGCACGCCCTTGTCCTCGGCGATCTGCAGCGACTCGCGGACGAACTCGTGCAGTCGCAGCGCGCACCCGTCGGTCAGCCTGTTATCGGCGTCGAGGTTCTCGCCCAGCCGGATTTCCTCCTTGTGCGAGAACGCCGGGATGGGCCGCCCGCCCTGGTGTGCGTCTACTACCAGCAGGTGAACGGTGTTCGAACCGACGTCGAGCACGCCAAGTCGCATACCTTGACGCTACATGCTGGCAGCCGCGGGAACATCTGGGCGCTCCGCCGGGCTGTCTCGGTCATGACCGCAGATGCCACAACGCTCAGGTTCGAGCCCACCCGCAAGCGGATCCGGGTCCAGCTGGCCGGCGAGCTGGTCGCCGACACGACACACGCGCTGCTTGTCTGGGAGATCCCTTTTTACCCCGCCTACTACCTCCCGGCCGCCGATGTCCGGGCGGAGCTGATCCCCGCCGGAGCGGGCACCGCGGACGTGCAGCGCGTCGCGGCGCTCGGCGACCCCGAGCTGCTGACGGTCAAGGTCGCGGCCGCGACTGCGGAGGGCGGCGCCCGCCGCTACCCCGGCGCGGCCGTCCCCGAGCTGCGCGACTACGTGCGGCTGGAGTGGGCCGCGATGACCGAGTGGTTCGAGGAAGACGAACCCGTCTACGTGCACCCGCGCAACCCGTACTCACGCGTCGACATCCTGGCCAGCTCGCGGCACGTGCGGGTCGAGATCGACGGCGTCACGGTCGCCGACTCCCGCAGCCCGCGGATCCTGTTCGAGACCGGGCTGCCGCCGCGCTACTACCTGCCCCTGACCGATGTCAGCACCGACCTGCTCCGCCCGTCCGACACGAGCACCAGCTGCCCGTATAAGGGTACGGCGGCTTACTGGTCGGTGCAGACGGCGACGAGAACGCACAAGGACGTGGTGTGGATCTACCGCACCCCGCTGCCGGAGAGCCAGAAGATCGCCGGCCTGGCGTGCTTCTACAACGAGCGGACCGACATCTATGTCGACGGCGAGCACGAGGAACGGCCGCGCACGCAGTTCAGCTGACGACGGCGGGCCGGCCGGCTCAGACGACGGTCTCGGCCGCCGGGCGGTCGAGATCGGCGATCGTGGCGACCGAGGGCTGCCGCTTCGCCTGCAGCCGCCGGGCCGTCTCTTCCGCTCCGGTCAGCACCCGGATCAGGTTGCCGTGCGCCAGCTTGCCGCAGTCCTCCTCCGACCAGCCGGCCTCCAGCAGCGCAGCGATGAGCGCCGGGTAGCACGAGACGTCTTCCAGGCCCTCGGGCAGCCGGTCCACACCGTCGTAGTCCCCGCCGACGCCGATGTGGTCTATCCCGGCCACCTCGCGCACGTGCTCCGCGTGCGCGACCACGTCCTGCAGGGTCGCGGCGGGCTGCGGGTGGCCGGCCTCCCAGTCCCGGCCGACCTGCTTGCGGCTGGCCGGGTCGCGGGAGTCGAGGCCCTGGCGCTCCATCTCGTCCGCGAGCTCCAGCTGCCAGTCCCGGCACGCCTGGGACACGAAGGAGGGCACGAACGTGATCATGCACACACCGTCGTTGGTCGCCAGCCGTTCCAGGATCGAGTCCGGCACGTTGCGCGGGTGATCGCAGATGGCCCGCGCCGACGAGTGCGAGAAGATCACCGGTGCCTTCGCTACCTCCAGCGCGTCGCGCATCGTGGTGGCCGCGACATGGGACAGGTCAACGAGCATGCCCAGCCGCTGCATCTCCAGCACTACCTCGCGGCCGAAGTCGGTCAGCCCGCCGGCCGCCGGCTCGTCCGTGCCCGAGTCGGCCCAGGGCACGTTCAGGTTGTGGGTCAGCGTCATGTACCGCACGCCGAGCTGGAACAGCGCCCGCAGCGTGCCGAGCGAGCCCGCGATCGAATGACCGCCCTCGGCCCCGATCAGCGACGCGATCCTACCTGCCGACGTGATCCGCTGCACGTCGCCGGCGGTGAGCGCCAGCTCGAGCGCGTCGGGGTAGCGGTCGATGAGGCGCCGGACCAGGTCGATCTGCTCCAGGGTGGTGGCGACCGCAGTCTCGCCCTGCAGCTCGGCAGGCACGTAGACGGACCAGAACTGGGCCCCCACCCCGCCCGCGGCAAGGCGCGGCAGGTCGGTGTGCGTGAAGTCGACGGCCCTGGCGATGTCAGTGCCGCCGGCGTCCAGCGACCCTGCCTCCCGCAGTGCCCACGGCAGGTCGTTGTGACCGTCAATGAGCGGGTACCTGGCGAGCAGGGCGCGCGCGGCGTCGAGGCGGGCAGTGCGGGCGTCAGCAGGCGACATGCGCCCAACACTAGGATGTCTGTGTGCAACGGCAGCGAATAGGTCTCTGGATAGCCGCCGCGGCGCTGCCTTGCGCCGCGCTGGGGGCGTGGCTGGGCAGCCATCTCGGGGACGGCGAGACCGGGATGATCGTGCTCATCGGCGCGACGTGCGGTGTGCTCGGCTCTTTCCTGCCGAACTCCGTCCTCTGGGCGAGCGGCCGGCTCCGGCGGCCCGGCAGCTCGTCCCGTGATGCCGCTGCCTGATGTGCAGCGCCGTTGCCGGGAACCCTGCCTTATGCCGCCCGACGTCAGCCGGCTGCTCGATGTCCGGCTCTACCGGGCCTTTGACGTGGACTCCGCGGGCCGGGTGCTGGCCGGCAGCGATGACGCGGGCGCGACCCAGCTGATCGAGATAGCGCCAGACGGCTCAGCCGTCCAGCTCACCGCGCTGCCCGGCGCCTGCACCGGCCGGTACCTGCCGGGCGAGCGCGCGGTTATCGTGTCGCATGACGAGGGCGGCAACGAGCGGCACCAGCTGTCCCTGCTGCGCCTGCCGTTGCCCGGCGGCCGTCCCGCCGCCCTCTCCGGTCTCGAGCCGCTGGTCCGCGACCCCGCCTGCATGCACCTGCTCGCCGACGTGCAGCCGGGCCGGATCTGCTACTTCGTCAACCGGCGCAACGGGGTGGACTTCGATCCGGTGATCCGGCGGCTGGCCGACGGCGCGGAGCGGCAGCTGCTGCTGGCCGACGCCATGTTCGGCGAGGCCGCGATGTCTCGCGACGGCCGGCTGCTGGCGCTCACGGTGTACTCCAAGGTCACGGCCAATGCGGCCCACGTCGCGCTCGCTGACCTGGCCGCTCCGGCCGGGCGGGAGCGGCTGATCGAGGTCACCCCCGCGGACGCGCCGGCGATGAACGGGTCGCTGGCCTGGTCACCCCACGGCACCGCCCTGTACTTCAGCTCGAACTGCGACCGGGAGTTCACGGCCGTCGCCCGCTACCTGGTCGCTACCGGCGAGCTGACCTGGCTGGTGGCCGACGACGGCGCGGACCTCACCGGCTGGCTGTCCCCCGACGGGTCCCGGCTGCTCGTAGAGCGCAATGACAACGGCGCGTCGGCGCTGGCCCTGCACGACGCCGACAGCGGCGCGCACGTCGCCGACGTCGCCCTGCCCGCGGCGGGGACTATCGCCGATAGCGGCCTGCGCTGGGCCGCCGATTCGGCCGCCGCCGTGCTGACGTTCAGCGGCGCGGAGCTGCCCGGCGACGTGCTGCTGGCCGGCCTCGGGCCGGCAGCCGGCAGCCAGCCGCGGGCGCGCACGCTGACCGACTCGGCCCGGGTCTACGGCTCCGGCCGCCCGGCCACGCCCGAGCCGCACCACGTGCCGGCGCCGGACGGCGAGACGGTGCCGTGCCTGGTATACCGGGCCGTGCCCGGCGCGCCGGCCGACGTGGCCGGCTCGGCGGTCCTGGTCATCCACGGCGGCCCCGAGTCGCAGGCAAGGCAGGGCTTCAGTACCTACGTCCAGGCACTCGCGGCGGCCGGGCATACCGTGCTGGTGCCCAACGTCCGCGGCTCGACCGGCTACGGCAAGCGCTGGTACTCCGCCGACGACGGCCGCGGGCGGCTGGGCTCGGTAGCCGATCTCGCCGCGCTGCACGCCTATCTGCCGGCACTCGGCGTGGACCAGTCCAGGGCCGCGCTCTGGGGCGGCTCATACGGCGGGTACATGGTGCTGGCAGGCCTGGCGTTCCAGCCCGAGCTCTGGGCAGCCGGCGTCGACATTGTCGGCATCGCCTCGCTGGTCACGTTCCTGGAGAACACCTCGGCCTACCGGCGGGCCTACCGCGAGCGCGAGTACGGCACGCTGGCCGCCGACCGCGAGTTCCTGCACTCGGTCTCGCCGCTGACCAGGGTCAACGACATCAGGGCGCCGCTGTTCCTCATCCACGGCGCCAACGACCCGCGGGTGCCGCTGAGCGAGGCCGAGCAGATACACGCCGCCATGACCGCGCGCGGCCGCGAGTGCGAGCTGCTGGTCTACGGTGACGAGGGCCACGGGCTGGCCAAGCGCGCTAACCGGGCGGAGGCGGTCCCCAGGGCGCTGACGTTCCTGGCACGTCACCTGGCCCGGACGTGAGGGTCGCGGCGGCGGTTACCGGACCCGGCGCTTGAAGGTGTAGGTGGCCAGCGTCCAGGGGGCGTCCCAGTACGAGTGCTCGTCGCTATGCGGGCGGTGCTCCTCCTGGCTGGTCAGCTCCCAGCCCTCCTTGCCGACCTTGTTCAGCAGCTGCAGCACGGAGAGGTGGCTGTCGGTCAGGTTCTCTTCGACCGCGCCATCCGGCCCGTGCCACAGGATCTGTCTGGTCCGGCCCTGGTCCTGGGCGTCCAGGGAGATCGTGAGCTGCGCATACTGCCAGACGGACATGCCGCCTAGTGTTCCCGCGCGCTCTGGCGCCTACCCCACCCCGCCTGGGGGCGGGACGAAGGGCACCAGAGGGCAGTTCACTGCCTCTCTTAGGGCAGCGCTGTCGCCTCTGGTGCCCCATGGGCTCCTCCTGAAGGGCAGCAGACTGCCCAATGCTGCCCTTCGCCGCGGTTGGAGCATCGGCCGCAGAGCGGACAAAAGATCAATTAGGGGCCGCCGGGACGGCCTCGCCGGAGGCGGGCGGCTTCCCGGTCATTAGCATGGCCGCGTCGGAAGCTCCCCGGTGCCGTCGCGTGACGGCTGGACACCAGGAAGGACCGCCGTGGCAACCACGACCGCCGGAGCGGCCAGCGGCAGCAGCAAGAAGACGCTCGTCCTCGCGGCGATGATCTTCGCGGTCGCGATGACCTTCATCGATCAGACGATCGTCTCCATCGCAGTCCCGAAGATCCAGACCGAGCTGCATCTGTCGATCAACACCGTGCAATGGGTGGTGAACGGATACCTGCTGGCGCTGGCGGCCATGTTCGCGTTCGGCGGCCGGGTGTCCGACACTTTCGGGCATCTCAAGATGGTCCTGGTCGGCATCGGCGTGTTCACGCTGGCGTCGGTCGCGTGCGGGCTGACGCCGACCGGCGGGGGCGCCGCGGCGTGGATCATTACCTGGCGGGTGATCCAGGGTGTGGGCGGCGCCATCATGTACCCGGCGGCGCTCGCGATCGTCGTGGCCGCGTTCCCCATGCGCGAGCGCGGCCGGGCCATGGCGATCTTCTTCGGCGTGGCCGGCGGCCTCACCTCGATCGGCCCGATCCTGGGCGGGTACCTGAGCGAGTGGACGTGGCGGGCTATCTTCTGGGTCAACGTGCCCGTCGCCATCATCGCGCTGATCCTCACGGCGCTGGCCAGGCCGCGCACCGGCATCCGGCCGGGCCGGATCGACTGGAACGGGCTGGTGCTGATCGCGGGCGGCGTCGGCCTGTCGGTGTTCGGCCTGCAGGAGACGCAGGTGTGGGGCTGGACCAGCGCGACCGTGATCATCTGCATGGTGGCCGGGGTCCTGCTGCTGGTCGCGTTCTTCCGGTACGAGCTGCGGAAGGAACAGCCGCTGATCGACGTGCGGACGTTCCGGATCAGGGCGTTCCGCGTACAGAACATCGTGCTGTTCATCTCGATGATCGTCTTCATCCCGATCTTCTTCTTCGCCAGCATCTACGCCCAGGTCTCGCTGGGCGACGGCCCGCAGGAGGCAGGACTGTACCTGCTGGTGTTCTTCCTCGGGTTCGCGCCCGGAGTCCAGGTCGGCGGCCGGCGGCTGGACAAGTACGGCGCCAAGGGCGTCGAGGTGGCCGGCTGCGTGATCGCGGCCGTCGGGCTCGCCCTCTGGGCGGCGAAGGTCACCCAGCTCAGCCTCGGCGACCAGTGGTACTACATCGTCATCGCGGGCTTCGGCATGGGCCTGATGCTCGGCCCGGCCAACACCGACGCGATCAACCAGGTGGGCAGGCTCTCCTACGGCGAAGCCACCGGCGTGACCCAGACCGTCAGGAACTTCGGCGCGAGCTTCGGCCTGGCCGCCCTCGGCTCGCTGCTGGTGACGGTGGAGCGCACCAGGCTGACCAGCCGGCTCGTCTCGCTCGGCCTGCCGGCCGCCAGGGCGCACTCGACCGCGCAGGCCATCGCGTCGAACCACCAGACCAGGCCGCCGGCCGGCGTCTCCGGCGCGGCAGCGGCGCACGTCTTCCACGCGGCGCAGCTCAGCGTCGCCGACGGCATGCAGGCCGTGCTCTACGGGATGGCAGGTGTCATGGCCGTCGCCGCGATCGTGGCGAGGGCCGGTCTGCGCCGCGGCATCCACGCCGCGCCCGACGCGATGCAGGACGCCGCGCCCGCCCGGCAGCCCGAGCAGGGGGAGCAGGCGCAATCGCGGCCGGCGCGGTAGCCGGGCCGCCGCTGGACGCGTCCGCCGAGCTGCCCGGCCCGGTGATAATCGGCGCGGGCGGCCGCATCGGCGGGCTGCGGCCGCCCATCGCAACTACGTGGGCGACTCGATCACCGGCGCGGACGTCAACCTCGAGGCCGGGTCGTCCTCGCCAATCACTTCAACGAGCGTGCGGACAGGCGCATCCTCGTGCGTCATGACGGGAACGTCACGCCTACCGGGCTGACCAGGTTCGGCG
>Ga0335078_10010642_pt1 | contig 13623 bp, 8 predicted proteins | sample Lox_Sample_32_FD_206711 | JGI IMG/M metagenome (GOLD analysis project Ga0335078, IMG submission 206711) | Soil microbial communities from Loxahatchee National Wildlife Refuge, Florida, United States - Lox_Sample_3.2 | ecosystem: Environmental > Terrestrial > Soil > Wetlands | place: USA: Florida...
ACGAGCCTTCGACCCGGCCGAAGCCGGTCACCATGTTCGGCGCGAAGCCGGCGTGGACCTCAAGGAACTCGCCGTCGTCGAGCACGTGGGTGATCACCTCGTGCATGTCGTAGGGCTGGTTCGGCGAGTCGGGGATCAGCGTGTCGAGTTCCGCGTCGGTCTCATCCGGCTCGGCGAGGTCCGCGCCGCCGGCCGCCAGCCCGGGCGGCTCGCGGTCCGCTCCGCCCCCCGGCCCCCGCGGCGGCTCGTCCAGGTTGTTGGACGGCAGGTAGGACAGCAGGTCGCGGGCGAAGTCGATGCAGTCATGCTCGTCCTTGGCCTGGTAGTGCGCGACGCCGGACTTGACGCCGTGCGCGTGCGCGCCGCCGAGATCCTCGAAGCTCACGTCCTCACCGGTCACCGTCTTGATCACGTCGGGGCCGGTGATGAACATGTGGCTGGTGCCCTCCACCATCAGGGTGAAGTCCGTGATGGCCGGCGAGTAGACCGCGCCGCCCGCGCACGGGCCCATGATCAGCGAGATCTGCGGGATCACGCCGGAGGCCATCACGTTGCGGTAGAAGATCTCGGCGAACAGGCCGAGCGCCACCACCCCTTCCTGGATCCGGGCGCCGCCGCCGTCGTTGATCCCGATCATCGGGCAGCCGGTCTTCAGCGCGTGATCCATGATCTTGACGATCTTCTCGCCGTACACCTCGCCGAGCGAGCCGCCGAACACCGTGAAGTCCTGGCTGAACACGCAGACCGGCCGCCCGTCCACGGTGCCGTACCCGGTGACCACGCCGTCCCCGTAGGGCCGGGTGGCGGCGATGCCGAAGTCGGTGGCGCGGTGCCGGGCCAGCTCGTCGAACTCGGTGAACGAGCCGGGGTCGAGCAGCAAGTCGATCCGCTCCCGCGCGGTCAGCTTGCCCCGCTCGTGCTGCTTGGCCACCGCCTGCTCCGAGCCGGCGTGCACCGCCTCGAACCGCCGCCGCTCCAGGTCGGCGATCTTGCCCGCGGTGGTGTGCGGGTCGGGGCTCTGTTTGCCAGGGCTCTGCTCGTCGTGGCTGGGCTCGTCGTGGCTGGGCTCGGCGGCTTGAGTGGTCATGGGGATCAGGCTAACGGGCCGTTAACGTGAGCGGATTACGCTCTAGCCGTGAACAGTGATGTGAACAGGCCCCGGCACCGGGCCAGGAGTGAGCACAGCGCCGCGCTGCCGGAGCCGATGCGGCGCGACGTCCGGCTGCTCGGCGACATCCTCGGGGAAATCATCAGGGACTCCGCCGGGCCCGGCCTGCTGGCCGACGTGGAGCAGCTGCGGCGGGCGGTGATCGAGGCGCGGCACAGCGAGCGCGACGCCTGGGACGCGGCGGGAACGGACGCGGGGACCGTCCCCATTCCCGGCGACGCCATGCTCGCCGACCCGGCCGGGGACGAGATCGCGAAGCTGGTCGCGTCCTGGAGCCTGGACCGGGCCGAACAGGTGGCCAGGGCGTTCACCGTCTACTTCCACCTGGCCAACCTGGCCGAAGAACACCAGCGCATCCGCAACCTGCGGGAGCGCGACTCCGGTCACGAGCCGGTGCGCGAGTCGCTCGCCGCCGCGGTCGCCGAGGTCAGCCGGGACAGTTCTGCTGGCCTGGCCGCCTGCGGCGACCCTGCTGGCCTGGCCGCCTGCGGCGACCCTGCTGGCCTGGCCGCCTGCGGCGACCCTGCTGGCCTGGCCGCCTGCGGCGGTGGGCCCGGGCACCTGGGTGAGCTGCTCGCCTCGCTACGGGTCCACCTGGTGCTCACTGCGCATCCCACCGAGGCGCGCCGGCGCGCCGTGGTGGCGGCCCTGCGCCGGATCAGCGTGCTGCTCGACGCCCTGGACGACCCGCGCGCCGGGGCGGCCGAGGCGGCCGAGGCGCGGCGTGAGCTGCGCGAGCAGGTCGACCTGCTGTGGCGGACATCACAGCTGCGGGTCAAGGCGATGGACCCCATCGACGAGGTCCGCACGGTGATGACCGCGTTCGACGAGACCCTGTTCCAGGTGGTCCCCGCCGTGTACCGGGAGCTGGACCGGGGCCTGGCCGCCGCCGACGCGGGGCCCGCGATGTCCCCGGTGCGGGCCTTCTTCCGGTTCGGCAGCTGGGTGGGCGCGGACCGGGACGGCAACCCGTTCGTGACCGCGCAGGTCACCCGGGAGACCGCGACGATCCAGGCCGACCACGTCCTGCGCGCGCTGGAGAACGTCACCACCAGGATCGGCCGCGCGCTGACCCTGCACGCCGAAACCACGCCGCCGTCGGCCAGGTTGCGGCGGGCGCTGGCCACGGCCTCGGCCGCGCACCCGGAGCTGCTGGCCGAGATCACGGCCCGCTCCCCCCAGGAGCCGTACCGGACTTACCTGCTGTACGCGGCGCAGCGGCTTAACGCGACCCGGGTCCGGCACGCCGACCTGGCCTACCGGGGACCGGGCGAGTTCCTCGCCGACCTGCGGGTCGTCCAGGAGGCGCTGGCCGCGGCGGGCGCCGCCAAGCAGGCCTTCGGTGAGCTGCAGCACCTGATCTGGCAAGCCGAGACGTTCGGGTTCCACCTGGCGGGCCTGGAGGTCAGGCAGCACAGCGAGGTCCACGCCAGGGCCCTGGCCGAGCTGCGGGCCGCCGGACCGCCCGGACTCGATGATGACGCCCCTCCACATGGCGATCCCTTGTACCGCCGTTCCGAGATCGGCGGTCCCGCGGACGGCGGCCCCTGGTCGCCGCAGACCGCTGAGGTGCTGGCCACGTTCCGCGCCGTGGCCTGGATCCAGGACCGGTTCGGCGTGGACGCGTGCCGACGGTACGTGGTGAGCTTCACCCGTTCGGCCGATGACATCGCCGCGGTCTACGAGCTCGCCCGGTACGCCATGGACGGCGCCCCGGTACCCAAGCTCGACGTGGTGCCGCTGTTCGAGAGCGCGGCCGATCTGGCCCACGCGCCGGACGTGCTGTCCGGCATGCTCGCGCTGCCGGAAGTGGCCGAGCGGGTCGCCGCCAACGGCGGCGAGCTTGAGGCGATGCTCGGCTACTCCGACTCGGCCAAGGAACTCGGCCCGGCCAGCGCCACCCTGCGGCTCTTCGATACCCAGGCCCGGCTGGCCGCGTGGGCCGCGGACCACGGCATCCGGCTGACCCTGTTCCACGGGCGCGGCGGCGCGCTCGGCCGGGGCGGCGGGCCGGCCGGCCGGGCCGTGCTGGCCCAGGCGCCTGGTTCGGTCAACGGCTCGTTCAAGGTCACCGAGCAGGGCGAGGTCATCTTCGCCCGGTACGGCCAGCCGGTGATCGCCAAGCGGCACCTGGAGCAGGTCAGCTCCGCGGTGCTGCTGGCGTCGTCGGCGCGGATCGCCGAGCGGAACGCGGCTGCGGCGGCCAGCCACCGGGACATGGCCGACCGGATCGACGAGGCCGCGCGGACCGCCTTCCGCAAGCTGGTGGAGGCGCCCGGCTTCGCCAGCTGGTTCGCCCGGATCAGCCCGCTCGGCGAGATCGGCGGCCTGCGCATCGGCTCCCGCCCGGCCAAGCGCGGCCTGATCCCGGCCGCCGGCTCCAGTAGCCCCGGCGTCCCCGTCGGTCCTGGCGCCCCGTCCGGTCCCGGTGCCCCGTCCGGTCCTGGCGTCCCGTCCGGTCCTGGCGTCCCGTCCGGTCCTGGCGTCCCGTCCGGTCCTGGCGTCCCGGGTCAGGCGGCCGGCATGGACCTGGCCGACCTGCGGGCGATCCCGTGGGTCTTCGCCTGGTCGCAGACCCGGATGAACCTGCCGGGCTGGTACGGCCTGGGAAGCGGGCTGGCCGCCATCGCCGGCGTGGACGGGGCCGACGTGCTGCGGCGCGCGTACCGCGAGTGGCCGCTGTTCGGCGTGATGCTGGATAACGCCGAGATGAGCCTGGCCAAGACGGACCGGCTGATCGGGGCCCGCTACCTCGCCCTCGGCGGCCGCGACGACCTGACCGCGATGGTGCTGGCCGAGTACGACCTGACCAGGCGCCTGGTGCTGACCGTGACCGGGCACGACCGCCTGCTGGCCAACCGGCACGTGCTCTCCCGCGCGGTCGCGCTGCGCGATCCCTACGTGGACGCGCTGTCCTACCTGCAGCTGCGCGCCCTCGCCGCGCTCCGCGAGGCGGACCCGTCGCCCGGGGCCGAGGAAGCGGAGCCGGTGCCCGGGGCCAGGGAACGGGAGCGGCTGGAGCGGCTGCTGCTGCTCACCGTGAACGGCGTCGCGGCCGGCCTGCAGAACACCGGCTAGCGGCTGGAGCGGCTGCTGCTGCTCACCGTGAACGGCGTCGCGGCCGGCCTGCAGAACACCGGCTAACAGTAACCCTGTATCTGGCTCTGTGACCTACCCCGGGGGGTACCAGACCCTCCTCATAGGCCAAAGCCTCCACGCTGTTTCCGGTCCGGGGGCACGCCGCAGCCGCTCCTGCACCATAGGGCGCACCGGCATCACCAAGCTGCCAGTGAAGACAGCGTCCGCGACGTGGATGCCGTGCTCGGTGCGGGCCGGTCAGTCCGCGATGCGGATGCGGAGGCGGCGGAAGCCCTTGCCCTTGCTTTCGGTCTTGACGACCTCGATCCGGCCGACCTGGCTGGTGGAGGCGACGTGGGTGCCGCCGTCCGCCTGCTGGTCCAGGCCCACGATGTCGATGATCCGCACCTCCTTGACCTCCGGGGGGACCAGGTTGGTGGCGGTGCGGATGATGTCAGGCAGCGCGAACGCCTCGTCTCTGGGCAGCACCCGCACGTCGATGCGCCGGCCGGCGGCGACCTCGGCGTTGCACGCCGATTCGACCGCCTCGCGGAAGCCCGGCGGGATCTCCGGCAGGTTGAAGTCCATCCGCGCGGTCAGCGGCTCCATGTTGCCGCCGGTCACCAGCGCGCCGAAGTCGCGGAATACCACGCCGCACAGCACGTGCAGGCCGGAGTGGGTACGCATGAGCGCGGTCCGGCGTTCGTCTTCCAGCGCCCCGCGCACCGAGGTTCCCGGTGCCGGCAGCGGGTCGCCCTCGGCGGGGACCAGGTACAGGTCGTCACCCTTGCGGGCATCCACGATCCTGGTCTGCACGCCGCCCCACAGCAGCACGCCATGGTCCGGCGGCTGGCCGCCGCCGCCCGGGTAGAACGCCGACCGGTCGAGCACGATCCCCTCGGAGCCCGCCGCGAGCACCTGGGCGTCCCACTCGCGCAACGTCTGGTCATCGAGTTCGAGCCGGTGCGTGCGCCATTGCGTGTCTTCCATGACGGAAGCCTACCGGCGGGCCCCGCGCCCGCCCGCCTAGCCCGCCTCGGGAGCTTCGGCGGTCAGCCCGGCCGAGGTGCCCGGGCCGGCTGCTGCGGCCGAGGTACCCGGAGCACCCAAGGGAGCCGGAGCGCCCGGAGCACCCGGAGCGCCCGGAGCGCCCGCAACGCCCGGAGCGCCCGGAGCGCCCGCAGCGCCCGCAGCGCCCGCAGCGCCCGGAGCGCCCGCAGCGGCCGGCGTGACAGCGGCGGCCGGCGCCACGCCGGTCCCGGGCGCGGGCTTCCTGATGCACGCCAGGCCGAGCGCCAGGCAGGCGAACGGGACGGCCGAAAGCGCGTACCTGTAGTCGAGCTCGACCAGCGCGATCGGCACCACCAGGTTGACGGCCGCGACGGTCCAGGCCAGGCCCGCGTACCGGCCCCAGCCTCGCCAGCGCCGGATCACCAGCACCAGCCCGCCCGCCATGGCGAGGAAGAAGACCCAGCCTGGGAACCACACCGGCGCCTGGTACAGGAACATGAAGTACGCCCACGGGTAGACCACGTGCGTGTTCGAGTGGGCGTGCGCGTACCGGTACTCCCAGTACCTCATGTACGGGGCCATCGGGTTGACGTGCGGGGCCACGGTGAAGTGCCCCGACAGGTAATCGTCCGGCCGGTCGGTGGCGAAGAAGGTCAGGAGCACCTCCTTGCTCACCGTCTTGAGGTAGTCGAGCGGTTGCGCGAGAATGGCCCGTTCGGCGAACTGCATGGCCAGGTTGTTGTTGTACGCGTTGATGCCGGGGTGGGCGTCAACCCGGTACCAGGCGCCGGCGGCCCACAGGTAGTCGGCGGGGGTGCGCTCGTTCGTCAGCGAGTCGATGGACCAGGCCGGGGCGGGCGCGGTCGGGTGGTCGGGCTGGTTCTCCCGGCAGAGCGGGACCAGGCTGGCGGGCGGCTTGATGACCGCGCAGTCGGCGAACGACATGGTCCGCGACCACAGGAACAGCCCGGTGCTGTTGGTGATGTTGAGCTGGCCGTACTCCGAGAAGAAGATCAGCGCGTAAGCCGCCAGCGGGACCACGAACGCGGCGAGGCACGCGGTGAGCACCTTCCAGCCGACCCGCTGGATCAGCAGGAAGGCCAGGATGACCACGATGACCGGGGCACCGTTGCCGCGGATGACCGAAGCCCAGGAGACCAGCAGCCCCACGATCGCGGCCTGCCAGATGGCCGGCTTGGGCCGGACGATGAGGATCGCGATGGCGATCATGAGCACGAGCGTGAACAGGGTGTCGGGCAGGATCGAGGATTCCAGCCAGATCTGCCGCGAATCGAACAGGGTCGGCACGGCGGCCAGCGTCGCCCCCCAGGCCGGAAGCCCGCGGGTCCGCAGCACCCCGTAGATGATCGCGCCGAGCCCGATGCCCATCAGGTGCTGCAGCGTGGTCACCAGCAGCAGGCTGTGGAACGGCTGGAGCAGGTGCAGCATGAGCGGGTACCCGGCCGGCCTGAGCTCCGACAGGGGCAGGAGCTGGACGCTCTGCTTCATGTAGGAGAACGAGTCCTGGATGAACAGGGCGGGCTTGAACCCGAGCGCGGCGATGACCCGAGGTATCACGGAAACGCAGGCCACCACGGTGAACAGCCGATGGTTCCGCCACAGCGCGGCGGGCGTCAGGCTGGCCGCGGCGGCCCTGACCCAGGCCACCGTGGGCTCGGGGTCCCAGGAGATCTCCGGCGGCCACAGCCGCCAGTTCCGCTGCCGTTCCGGTGCCGCGCCGCGTTCCGGTGCCGCGCCGCGTTCCGGTGCCGCGCCGCGTTCCGGTGCCGCGCCGCGTTCCGGTGCGCTGCCGTCGTCGGCGCTGCGGCGCTGGCTGGTCCCGAGATCGGTCAACGGTTTCCCTCCTCCTGGCACCTGAACAATAGTTGGTTACGATGCGAGCCGAGAACCATACGTCCGGCCAGGCCACCCCGGCCCGCCCGTCGGCCCGCCTGGCGACCCTTCGACCCTGGATTTCAAGACCATGGACTCAGCCACCGCAGCCACCTCGGACGCCGCAGCAGGCCGCAAGCCGCTGGACGCGGCGAGCCTGCGCCGCGGCGCCATCCGGCCCGGCGGCCTGTGGCGCGCCGTGGAGGTGGTGAGCCAGACCGGCTCGACCAACGCCGACCTGCTGGCCCGGGCCCTCGACGGCGCACCGGAAGGCGTGGTGCTCGCCGCCGAGGAGCAGCGCGCCGGCCGCGGCCGGATGGGCCGCACCTGGGTGTCCCCGCCGCGCGCCGCCCTGACGTTCTCCCTGCTGCTGCGCCCGGCCGTGCCGCCCGCCCGCTGGGGCTGGCTCCCGCTGCTCACCGGGGTGGCGGTCGCCTCCGCGGTGACCGCGGTGACCGGGGTAGAGACCCGGCTGAAGTGGCCGAACGACGTGCTGGCGGGCACGGCGAAGCTCGCCGGGATCCTGGCCGAGGCGACCGGCGGCACCGAGGCGACCGGCGGCACTAAGTCGGTCGGCGGCACCGGGGCAAGCGGTGACGCGATCGTGGTCGGCGTCGGCCTCAACGTGTCCACCGAGCCGGGCGAACTCCCGCCGCCAGGCCCGGGCGCGCTGCCCGCCATATCGCTGCGCATCGTCGGCTGGCCCGCAAGGGACGCAGCGGACGCAGCGGACGCAATGCACGCAGCGGACGCAACGCACACGGCGGACCGGGAACCGCTGCTGCTCGCGATCCTGGACGGCTTCGAGCGCCGGTACCAGGCCTGGCAGCAGGCCGCCGGCGACCCGGAGCGCAGCGGGCTGCGCGCCGAGTACATCGGGCTGTCCGGCACCATCGGCCGCCGCGTGCGGGCCGAACTACCCGGCCGTCAGCTCTCGGGACTGGCCTTCGGCGTCGACTCCGACGGCAGGCTGCTGGTCCGCTCCGCGGCGGGCGCCGAACTTCCCGTGGCCGCCGGCGACGTCGTCCACCTGCGCTGATCCGGTCCGCCGGCCCGCGGCGCCCACGCCAGGGCCGCCGCCAGGCAGGCGGCGGGCACCGCGGGCACCAGGTAGCGCAGGTCGAAGTCCACGATCAGCGGCGGCACCAGCAGGATCGTCACCGCGAACGCCCAGGGCAGCCCGGCGCCCGCGACGCGCCGCCTGACCACCATCCCGGCCAGGCCGGCGAGCAGGATCACCCCGAGCAGCGTCCCCGGCAGGTGGGCGTAGCGCTGGTAGCTCACCAGCCACGAGGCGAACGGCTGGACCGCCCGCGTCGGCGCCGGCCGGCCGCCGTTGTAGGCGGCCTGGTCCGCGGCCACCGTCCCGCCGCCCTGGGTGCGCATCGTGGCCGGGACCCAGGCCGTGGCCGCGTCGGAGAACTGGTACCTGTCCACGATCCCGGCGTCCGGGTGGACCGGACGGTCCCAGTAGAGGCTCAGGCCGAAGTCGTGCGCCACCGCGGTGACGTAGCCGCCCGGCTGCGCGGCGATGGCGCGCAGCGCGAAGTCGAGCGCGAGCGCGTTGGTCCGCGCCGAGAACCGCCCGCCGGGCATCCGCAGCAGGGGCGACGTGTCCGACCAGATGTAGAGCGAGGACGCCATCCGCGGCCCGGGAGGCGGGCACAGCCCGCGCTCGTCGGCCGGCGGCCTGATCACCGCGCAGTTCGCGAACGACATGGTGCGCGACCACAGGAACACGCCATCGCTCCTGGTCAGCGTGAACTGGTGTTCGTACACGCCGAACCAGGCGGCATAAGCCGCGACGGGCAGCGCGCCGGCCAGCAGCACGGCCGCCACGGCCACCAGGCTCGCCCGCCGGATCAGCAGCGCGACCAGCAGCACCGCCAGCAGCACCGCCAGCAGCGCCAGCCCGACCGGCCAGACGACCGCCGACACCCCGACGACGAAGGCAGCGAGGGCGGCGAAGACGGGCCGCCGCTCGCCGGGTGACCGCAGCATCAGGTACAGGGCGATCAAGATCAGGAGACCGAACGAGGTATCTGGCACGATATCGTGTTCGAGCTGGAGCTGGTACGAATCGAAGAGCACCGGGACGGTGGCCAGCGTCGCGCCCCAGGCGGGCAGCCCGTACCGGCGCGCCAGCAGGTAGATCAGCACGGCCATGGCGATGCCTATCAGGTGCTGGACGGCGGCCACCAGGGTGAGGCTGTGCAGCGGCCGGAGCGCCCACAGCAAGATCGCGTAGCCGCCCGCCCGGCTGGGGTCGGGGATCAGCCGCAACGCGGTCGCCAGGTACGAGGCCGAGTCCCCGCCGAACCACATGACCGGCCGGAAGGCCAGCATCACCAGGATCCGCAGCACGATGGCCCCGGCCAGCACCAGCCCGAACAGCCAATGCCGCCGCGCGCGCCGTGCCAGGTCCACCAGCGGATTTTATGTCGCGCCCGCGGGCTCTGTTTTCCCCGCTCGCCTCCGGGCCGCTTTCGAGGCGCCGTCTTCCCTCGTCACTCGGCGCTCGTTCCTCGCTTCTCGCCCCCGGGGTGGATCCGTGGGGGCAAACGGAGTCCAGACGGCGCCGCGGCCCTGTGGCTCGCGGGGGATGCGGGACGTGCCACTATGTGGCCTATGACCATGGACCCGTCGCTGACCGACGATGAGCAGCTGGTGCTGCGGACCTACCCGCACTGGAAGACGCTGGTCCGCCCGTTCCTGGTCGCGGTGCTGGTGGTGGCGGTCGCGCTGGTGGCGGAGGTGCTGATCCCGTCCGGCTCGATGGCGCCGGCGGCGCGGCTGGCGGTGGCCGCGATCGCGATCCTGGGCCTGATGCTGTGGCTGATGGTGCCGGTGCTGCGCTGGCGGACGACCACCTACGAGCTGACCACCCGGCGGCTGCGGATGCGGGACGGCATCGTGACCAGGCACGGCCGGGACATCCCGCTGGCCAGGATCAACGACGTGTCCTTCCAGAAGGGGCCGCTCGACCGGGTGTTCGGCAGCGGGCGGCTGGTGGTGGAGTCGGCCGGCGAGCACGGCCAGATCGTGCTGACCGACATCCCGCGGGTGGAATTCACGCAGGCCACGCTGTTCCGGCTGGTGGAGGAGGAACAGCGCAGGCTGGAGCGCAACGAGCGGAATCAGCCCTGACCAAACCAGCCCTAACCAAACCAGCACTGAACCGCTAACCTGCACGGATATGGAGACGATCAGGGTTTCCCGGCATCCCGGCGGGGTGGCCGAGATCACGCTCAACCGGCCCGGGGCGATGAACGCGGTCAGCACCGCGATGGCGGCCGAGCTCACCCGGGCCTGCACCGAGATCGCCGCCGAGCCCGGGGTCCGCGTGCTCGTGCTCAGCGCCGCCGGGGAGCGCGCGTTCTCCGCCGGGGCGGACCTGAAGGAGCGGGCCGGCATGACCGACGCGGACATCCTGCGCCAGCGTCACGCGATCCGCGCCGTCTTCGGCGCGGTGCTCGCGCTGCCGCAGCCCGCCGTGGCCGCAGTGCACGGCTTCGCCCTCGGCGGCGGCTGCGAGCTGGCGCTCTCCTGCGACCTGGTGGTGGCCGACGACACCGCGGTGTTCGGCCTGCCCGAGGTGACGGTCGGGCTGGTGCCCGGCGGCGGGGGCACCCAGCTGGCGCTGCGCCGGCTCGGCCCCGGCCGGGCCGCGGACCTGGTGCTGACCGGGCGCCGCGTCGGCGTCGACGAGGCGGAACGGCTCGGGCTCGTCGACCGGCGGGTGGCCGCAGGCCAGGACGGCCCCGCGGCGCTCGGGCTCGCCGGGCAGATCGCCGCCAACTCCCCGGTGGCGGTGCGGGCGGCCAAGCGGGCCCTCCGGCACGGCTGGGGGGTCTCCCTGGAGGCCGGGCTTGACGTGGAGGACGCCGCCTGGCGGACCGCGGCCCTGTCCGCCGACCGGCGGGAGGGGATCGCCGCCTTCGTCGAGAAACGCAAGCCTGACTGGCCGGCACAGTAACCGTTCTCGTTCGGCCTAATTCCCCAGCTGCACGGTGGCCGACCGGCCCAGCTCACGGCCGCTGGCGTCGTTGGCGGTCACCGCGAAGTACGGTCCCAGCGAGTTCACCGCGATCCTCGTCTCGAAGCCGTGCCTCGGCGCGGAGCCGGCCGGGACCAGCGCGCCCGGCGTCTTCCCGGCCAGCACCGTCCAGGTGCTCACCTGGGTCGCCCCGTTCCAGCTCGCGTACACCGCCGAACCTCCGGCCGGGTTCATCCGGGCCGCGACGGCGGGGCTGTCCGTCGGCTGCCCGGTCCAGGCCGCGGTGAAGGCCCGGTAGGACTCGTCGCCGGCCGGGAACTGGCCGTCCATGATCAGCGTCCCGTTCTGGGTGAACTCGGAGAAGTACGGCAGGTTACCCCAGCCGACCAGCACCCGGCCGCCGGCCAGCACCTGCATGCTGCCCTGGCTGGTGGCCTGCAGGCGCGTGGGGTGGACGTAGGCGCGCTGCAGCGTGGCCCGCATGGCGCGGGTGTCCAGGTTCAGCAGGATTCCCCGGGACTGCGGCTCCTTCTCCGGCGGGCCGCCGCCGTCGTCGAAGATGCTCACCGTGTCCGGGCCCTGCGGCAGGGCGTGGTGCTGGAACCAGAACCGCGTGCCCGGCCCCATCGCGAAGCTGGACCGCTTCCCGCCGAGCTGCCAGACGACCCTCCCGCTGGGCCGGGCCACCTTGTAGACCGTGCTGGTGTGCCGCGAGGAGACCAGCAGGGTGCCGTCCGGCGCGATCGAGATCGAGTTGATGTGGAAGTAGTCCCACGGGGCCGCCTTGGTCCCCCCGGCGAACGGCGCGTAGCTGTCGGTGAGCGGGACGTGGTCCAGGCTGCTCCACTCGAACAGCACCCGGCCGGACGGGATGTCGATCTCCTGGACCACGCCGGACAGGACCACCCCCTTGGCCGGGCCGCCCACCCGGGACAGGCTGGTTGTCACCTGCTTGTAGGCGGTGATGAGCGCGGTGTTCCGCGGGCTGATGACGAACTCGTGCAGGTCGGCCGCCAGGCCGTGCCCCGCGCTGACGGTGGCGATGGTCCGGTACGAGCTGTCGGCGATGACCGCCCGGCCTTCCCCGTAGCCCGCCAGGACCTCCCCTTCCCACCAGGTGAGCACCGGCTTGCCCCGGTAGCTCTGGACCTTGAGGTCTATCCGCGCGGTTCTGCGGCCGGCCGGGGCCGCGGCGTTCGGCGAGTACCAGACGATGGCGCCATGGCGGTCCAGGATCATCAGTCCCGGCGTGCCGGGCCCGGCCGGAAATCCGATCGCCGACAGGATGATGTAGGGCGGGTCCGAGGCCGGGGACGGGCCATGATGGGTGAGGGTCAGCGCGGGCGGGGTCAGGTCGGGGCGGCTCACGAAGTGCAGTACCCCGCCGCCGGCGTCCCGGGCCGCCGCGTCGGCGGGCAGGGTCGCGGCGGCCGGCCCGGTCGCGGCGGCGGGCAGCGTCGCGCCGGCGGGCAGGGTCGCGCCGGCGGGCAGGGTCGCGGCCGCGGCCTTGTCGTCGGGCCACGCGTATCCCGTGAGGCCCGCCATGGCCAGCCCGCCCGCTCCGATGACCGCCATCCCGCGCCCGAGCATCTCCCGGCGCGTCAGCTCATGATGCTCCACCTGTCACCCCTCCGCCGTCTGCGCAGATCTCATATTCATCTCCTGGCCTGGGCGGATTCGCAAGACCTCGGCCGGTTTGTCGCCAAGCTGCAACAGAATTCCCCGAATGCGCCCGGAGCCGCCCCGGGCCGGCCCCCGGGCACCCCGGGCCGCCCCCCGGAGCCGCCGATGATCATGAAGGATCTGGTACTCGTAGCCGTACCAAAGCCTTCGCGATCATGAGAGTCCCTTCCGCGCTAGGCGGGTCGCACGGAAACCGAGGCTCGAGCCCGGCCCCGTGGGAGAAAGTTTTACCGTTCCTTTACTATTTACTCATGACCCGCGTGCTGCTCGCCGAGGACGACACCTCGATCTCCGAACCCCTGTCCCGTGCGCTGCGCCGCGAGGGATATGAGGTGGACGTCACGGCGGACGGGCCCACCACGCTGGACCGGGCCCTGGGGGAAGGCGTCGATCTCATCCTGCTCGACATCGGCCTGCCCGAACTCGACGGGCTCGAGGTCTGCCGCCGGGTCCGGGCCGGCGGCTACGCGGTGCCCGTGCTCATCCTCACCGCGCGGGCCGACGAGGTGGACACGGTGGTCGGCCTCGACGCGGGCGCCGACGACTACGTCACCAAGCCGTTCCGGCTGGCCGAGCTGCTGGCCCGGGTCCGGGCCCTGCTGCGGCGGGGGACGGCGGAAGGCTCGGCCGCGCACGGCGTGCGGATCGACCCGGACGCCCGGCGGGCCTGGCACGGGGACACCGAGCTCGACCTGACCACCAAGGAGTTCGACCTGCTCTGGATCCTGCTGCGCGACGCGGGCAAGGTGGTCACCCGCGAGCAGATCATGCGCGAGGTCTGGGACGCGAAGTG
>Ga0335078_10010643_pt1 | contig 13623 bp, 12 predicted proteins | sample Lox_Sample_32_FD_206711 | JGI IMG/M metagenome (GOLD analysis project Ga0335078, IMG submission 206711) | Soil microbial communities from Loxahatchee National Wildlife Refuge, Florida, United States - Lox_Sample_3.2 | ecosystem: Environmental > Terrestrial > Soil > Wetlands | place: USA...
CCTTCCAGAGCGCGATGCGGGTCCATGTCGTGCCGGTCGATTGCAGCGCCGTATCGCCCACGGTCTTACCCTTGAGGTCGGCGAGGGTCTTGTACGGCCCGTTGCTTTTGACCCACATGCCGCCGCTTTCGGGCGTTGCGACCGAGCGAAGCGCGGTCGAGAGCATTTCCATCTTGAGGCCTTGCTCGAGCGCGCGCGGGATCGACAGCACCGCGTTCATCACCACGTCGTACTGCTTGGTCGTCGTCGATTGGATGAGCGCAGGGATCGGCAACGGCGTCGCCACGATGTCAAGCGTAGGTGAGGTCACCTTGCCGCTCTTGATGCCGTAGAGCACGCCTTCGAGCGCGGGATCGATAAGATAGGCGTAAGTGATCTTGTCTTTGGCCTCAGCCGGCAATGGCCCCGTCGCGGCGACCGCAAGCGCGCTCGTCAACAGAATGGAAATCGCCTTCATTGCTTCTCGCCCCTTCTTCCTTGTCACGTCCTCATCTCCGCCGGTTCGCTGCCTTCGGCTCCCTCGGGCTCGAGTTGCCGGAACAACCGATGGAGACGGTCGCGATGCGCTCTAAGCTCCGGCGTGGAATCGATATCCCTGGGCCGCCGATTGTCGATGGCGATGGTTTCGATGACGCGCGTCGGTTTGTTCGACATTAGCAACACCCGGTCCGCAAGCACGAGCGCCTCGTCAATGTCGTGCGTAACGAACACGATCGTCTTGCCCGTTTTCTGCCAAATCGCAACGACCTCGGTCCGAAGCCGCCGCCGCGTATTCAGGTCGAGCGCGGCGAACGGCTCGTCCATCAGGATGATCTTCGGCTCGACCGCCAGAGCGCGGGCGATCGAGACCCGCTGACGCTCGCCGCCCGAGAGCATGCGCGGATACTTGTCGCCGTCCCGGGCGAGGCCGACGAGATCGAGCAGCGCGCGGCAACGGTCTTCGCGCTGATGCCTCGTACGGCTGCCGAACCGGAGCTCCTCAGCAAGCATGACGTTGCCGAGAGCGGTACGCCAAGGCACCAAGCGCGGCGCCTGGAAGACATACGCGATCTGGTCCCAGGCTTCCGATGGAGCGCGGCCATCGACCCGGACATTCCCGGTCGCCGCCGGCAAGAGCCCGCCGATGAGCCGCAAGCAGGTAGACTTGCCGCATCCCGACGGTCCGAGAATACAAAGAAACTCGGCGCTCGAGACGGAGAAGTCGAGCGCGTCGTAGATGCGCTCGCCGCTCAACTCTACGGACACCTTGGCGAAATCGATGATGGCTGCGTGCCGTGGCGGCGACAGGACTGAGAGGGCGAACCCCTCCGGCGCAGCCCTCTGGTCGCTCACGGCACCCCTCTCCGCTTCATTCCCGACTGGCCCCGTCGATATGTCGTATGGCGGTCCACGCGACAGTAGCCGCTAAAGGCCGTGCTGTCAGGAGGCGCGCACGTCCGCGCTGCCGATGTCTCCGATCGGCTCAATCAGTGGCCAACAGGTCCGCGTTCGACGCCGAATAGGGCTGGCGGCAGAGCGAGGATTCTCGAGCACACGCGTAGCAGCCACTTGCGGGCCACGCGCCGGCGCGAAGGAGCTCGCTCTGGAAACTGCGCCACGGCCGGACCGCACCATGAGCTTCATTCCCTTGGCGGCCGGAAACGAGTAGACCTATAGCCGCCCTGCGAGGGACTTTGAGGAGCGCAACCGGTGAAATTTGGTCATTTCTGTCTGCCGACCTTTTTCCCCGACATCGATGGGGACGTCGGCCTGTTGATGCGCCGCTGGCTCGATCTGCTGACCGAAAGCGAGGCGCTCGGCTTCGATTCGCTATGGGCGAACGAGCATCATTTCGATGCTTATGGCGGCATCATTCCCTCGCCGCCGACGCTCCTTGCGGGCCTGTCGCAGCGTACGCGGCGCGCGCGGCTCGGCACGTCGATCGTCGTGCTGCCGCTGCACAGCCCGATCGAGATCGCCGAGCAGCTCGCCATGGTCGACCTGATGTCGGGCGGGCGGGTCGAGTTCGGCATCGGCCGCGGCTTCGTCGAGTTCGACTACGACCGCCTCGGCGTGCCGCGCGAGGATTCGCAGGCGCGCATGCGCGAGCAGCTCGAAGTCATTTTGAAGGCATGGTCCGGCGAGCCCTTCACGCACAAGGGCAAGTTCTACAGCTACGAGAACCTGCAAGTTTGGCCGCGGCCCGAGCAGCGCCCGCACCCGCCGATCTGGCTTTCGTGCTCGCAGACGCCGTCGAGCTTCGAATGGGCGGGGCACATGGGCTACAACGTCCTCACGGTCGCTTATCGCAGCGTCGAGACGCTCGTCGCCAACAACAAGGTCTATCGCGACGCCTGGGCCAAGGCCGGCCGTCCGGCAAACCAGTGGCGCCTCGCGACGCACTACCACTGCGTACTGAGCGAGAACAAGCGCGAGGCGCGGGAGATCGCGCGCGAGGCGTGGCGGCGCTACACCTTGGCGACCACCCATACGCTCGACCGGATCAGGGCGGACCAGAATTATCTCAACGATCCCTCGCGGCGGCAGATCGGCAATGATCTTCTCGACATTGACAAGATGGTCGAGGAGTTGCGCGTCATCGCCTGCACGCCCGACGAGACGGTAAGGCTTCTGGAGCGCGCGCAGGACGCGATGGGCTTTACCCAGTGCGACTGTACCTTCTTCTTCGGCGGCATCACCCATGACCAAGCACAACGCTCGCTGCGCCTGTTCGCGACCGAAGTGATGCCGAAGCTGAAAAATCGCGAGCCGCGGATCGCGGCCTAAGTCCCGGGCGCGATGGAGAGGCCGTCCCCGCGCCCCCGGGCGTCCGGGACAGTGACGCGCACCTGATCTCGACGTTCTTCGGGTGCCGATCTCCGGGGAACTCGGTCACAGGACCGCAGGAGCCGCCGTGCCGCCGTCCGCCGTCGCCTCCTACGCGCCCAGCCCGGCGATCATACCCGATTGGCCGATTGCAAATCCGGCCAATCCAGTCAATCTTCGGCATCGCCATGGGGGTGAACGCGTGACGCCATGATCGACGACAGCGGACAATTGACGCCTGGCCGGGCACTCGCTTGCGGCGTGGCGGCGGCAATGGCGCTAGGTCTCCTCGTTTGCACCCATGCCAGAGCGCAAGGCCCCCCGCCACCCGCCGTCACGGTGACCCCGGTGACGAGCCGCGAAGTGCGCGAGACGGCCGATTTCGTCGGCCGAGTCACGCCGATCGACAAGGTCGATATCGTCGCCCGCGTCCCGGGTTATATCGAGGGGCGCTTCTTTACCGAAGGCCAAATGGTCAAGACCGGCGACCTGCTGTTCCGCATCGAGCAGGACACTTACAAGGCCGCGTTCGAGCAGCAGACCGCGAACCTTGCCAAGGCCAAGGCGACCGAAGTCAATGCCGCGCTCCAGCTCGCCCGCGGCAAAGAGCTGGTCAAAAACCAAAACATCTCGCAGGCGACGGTCGATCAGCGCGCCGCCGACGAGGCCTCGGCGCAGGCCGACGTGCTCGAGGCGCAAGCGGCGCTTGAGCAGGCGAGGATCAATCTCGGCTATACCGAGATTCATTCTCCCATCGACGGCCGCATCGGCATCGCCAACTTCACCGTCGGCAATCTCGTCGGCCCCAACACCGGCACGCTCGCGACGATCGTCAGTCAGGACCCGATCTATGTCGTCTTCCAGGCAAGCGAACGCGACGTGCTTGAGTATAAGCGCCGGATTGCCGAACTCGGCGACAAGAGCGGCCACGTGGCCGTGCGCGTGCGGTTGCCCGACGGCGGCCTTTACGCTGAGCCGGGGGTGACCAATTTCCTCGACATCCAGGTGACCGGCAGTACGGACACCATCGCGGTGCGGGCCGAGCTTCCCAATCCGCAAGGGCTGCTGACGCCGGGTGGCGTCGTCGGGGTCGTGGTCGAGGCGGCGAAGCCGGAAACGGCTCTGGTCATTCCCCAAGCCGCGGTCGCGCTCGACCAAGCCGGAAGTTATGTCCTCGTGGTCGATCCGGCAAAAAAGGTGGAGCAGCGCCGCATCACCACGGGCGCCGATCAGGGCACCGACGTGACCGTGACACAGGGGCTCAAGGAAGGCGAACTCGTCGTCGTCGAAGGGATGCAGAAGGTGCGCCCCGGACAAGTCGTCACGGCAAGCGTCGCACCAAGCAACTAAGCCGCGATGTTTTCCGCGATCTTCATAGACCGGCCCCGCCTTGCCTTCGTGATCGCGATCGTCATCACCTTGGCCGGGATCATCGCCATCAGCGTCATCCCGGTGGCGCAGTTTCCCGACATCGTCCCGCCGCAAGTGTCGCTGACCGCCACATACCCGGGCGCCGATGCCGAGACGATCGAGAGCACGGTGGCGCAACCGATCGAGGAACAGATCAACGGCGTTGACAACGCGATCTATTACCAGTCCACGAGCGGCGCCGACGGCACCTACGGTCTCACCGTCACCTTCGCGCTCGGCACAGATCCCGATATCAACACTGTCAACGTGCAAAATCGCGCCGCGGTCGCGACGCCCCTTCTGCCCGACGAGGTCAACCGCACCGGCCTCACCATCCGCAAGAAATCCTCGGCCCTGCTGCAGGTCATCAACATCTACTCGCCCAAGAACACCTACGACTCGGTCTACCTCAGCAACTACGCGACGATCAACATCATCGACCCGTTGTCGCGCATCGAGGGCGTGGGCCAGGTGACGTTGTTCGGGCCGCTCGATTATTCGCTCCGGATCTGGCTCGATCCTGACCGGCTGACCGAAGACAATCTCACGCCGAACGACGTGATTACGGCGGTGCAGGGGCAGAACGTCCAGGCCGCGCTCGGCCGGGTCGGCGCGGCGCCGGTGACGAGCCAGCAGCAGCTTCAGCTCACGATCAAGACCAAGGGACGGCTGACCCGGCCGGAAGAGTTCGCAAACATCATTTTGCGCGCCAATCCCGATGGATCGGTCATCCGCATCAAGGATGTAGCCCGCGTCGAGATGGGAGCGCGCTCGCAGGACCGCTATAGCCGCTTCAACGGCGCGCCCGCGGCCGCGCTCGGCATTTACCAGACACCCGGTTCCAACGCCGTCGATGTCGCGCGCCGCGTTCGCGAAACCATGAACACGCTGGCGACGCGCTTTCCCAACGATCTCGCCTATGACGTTTTCTACGACACCACCATCGTCGTCAACGCGACGATCCGCGAGGTCGTTCGCACCCTCGTTATCGCCATCGCGCTCGTGACCTTGGTGGTGTTCCTGTTTCTCGGCAAATTCCGGACGACGCTCATTCCGCTCGTCGCCGTTCCGGTGTCGATCGTAGGCACCTTCGCCGTGCTGCTGGCGGTCGGTTACACGGCCAACACCGTGTCGCTCTTGGCGCTCGTTCTCGCGATCGGGATCGTGGTCGATGATGCCATTGTCGTGGTCGAGAACATCGAACGCGTGATCGACGAGGAGCCCGACCTGTCGATTCCCGATGCCTGCAAGAAGGCCATGACCGAGATCACAGGTCCGATCATCGCCATCACGCTGGTGCTGCTTTCTGTATTCGTGCCGGTGGCCTTCATCCCCGGCATCAGTGGGCAGCTCTTTCGCCAATTCGCCGTCTCGGTGTCGGTGGCGATGCTGATCTCCGCGCTCAACGCCCTGACGCTCAGCCCGGCCTTGTGCTCGGTGCTGCTGAAGCGGGGCGAGGCGAGCCGCGGCCCGATGCGTTACGTGCTCGGCGGGATCGATCTTGCGCGCAACGGATATGTCGCGGTGGTGCGGCGCTTTGTGGGCGTCGCCGGCATCAGCGCCGTTGTGGTCGCCGCCGCCTTGGGCGGTGCGGCCCTCATCTACGACAGGACGCCGAAGAGCTTTTTGCCCGAGGAGGATCAGGGCGCGCTCTTCGCCGCGCTGCGGCTGCCGGAAGGCGCCTCGATCAACCGCACCGCCGCGGTGGTCAAGCAGGTCGAGGACCTGATCAAGCCGATCCCCGGCGTCGAAGGCGTTCTGTCCGTCGTGGGATTGAACTTCATCGACTACATCGCCGCATCGAACCAGGCGTTCTTCGTGATCCGCCTCAAGCCCTATGACGACCGCACCAGTCCGGCCGAGAGTGCGAGCGCGATTCTGGCGCGGCTGCGCCCGCAAATGGCGGCGATTCAGGGCGCCATCGCATTCCCGTTCAACCTTCCGCCCATTCTCGGCCTCGGCAACACCGGCGGATTCCAGTATGTGCTCGAGGCGTTGCAGGGACAGCCGCCCACTGATCTTGCCGCAACTCTGCGCGGCCTCCTCATCGCCGCCAACCAGCAGCCCGAGCTGAGCGGCGTCTTCAGCACCTATGCCGCCGATACGCCGCAGGTCTATCTCAGCATCGATCGCGACAAGGCACAGGTGCTCGGCGTCAAGATCGTCGATATCTTCAACGCGCTGGAATCGACGATGGGGACATACTACGTCAACGACTTCAACCTGTTCGGACGGACCTGGCAGGTCAACGTCCAGTCCGACACGCCGATGCGGCAGCACATTGACGACATCTATCGCGTCTATGTGCGCAACGCCAAGGGCGAGATGGTCCCGATCCGCGCGCTGGCCGAAGCGAAACTGGTACAGGGGCCGCAGGCGGTCGTGCGTTACAACGGCTTCCGCGCCGCGGTCATCAATGGCGCGGCGAAGCCGGGCTTCAGCTCGGGCCAGGCCTTGGCCGCGATGGAGCACGCGTCGGCGGTGACGCTTCCAGCCGGCTACAGCTACGAATGGACCGGGACCGCGCTCCAGGAAAAAGCCGCCTCGGGCCGCACCGGGCTCGTGCTTGGACTTGCCATTCTGTTCGCCTACTTGTTCCTCGTGGCACTTTACGAGAGCTGGAACATTCCTATTCCGGTCCTGCTGTCGGTCAGCGTGGCAATCCTGGGCTCGATCGCTTCGGTTGCCCTGACGGGTGCAAGCTTCGACGTCTATGCGCAGATCGGGCTTGTCGTCCTCATCGCCCTTGCGGCGAAGAACGGCATCCTGATTGTCGCCTTTGCGGTCGAACAGAGGGCGCGCGGCAAGGACCTCGAAGCCGCGGCGATCGAAGCGGCGTTTCTCAGGTTCCGGCCGGTCATGATGACAAGCTTCGCCTTCATTCTGGGACTCGTGCCCCTGGTGCTCGCGGCGGGTGCAGGCGCGATCACGCGACGCGCGGTCGGGACGCCGGTCTTCGGCGGCATGATCGCGGCAGCCCTGATCGGCGTCTTCGTCATACCGCTCCTTTACGTGACGGTGGAGCGGCTGCGGCAAATCGTTCAGCGCCACAGGAGGTGAGCATGCCCACACTCGTCATCGACAGTCGCAGACGCGACCTCGGCGGCTTCGAGGTCGGCCGCGTGCTTCCCTCCGTAAAGAACCGCATGGTCGGCCCCTTCATCTTCTTCGACCATATGGGTCCCGTGACGCTGCCAAAGGGCCTGCCCCGCAGCGCGGACGTGCGCCCGCACCCGCATATCGGCCTCGCGACCGTGACCTACCTGTTCGACGGCGAGATCATGCACCGCGACAGCCTCGCCACCGAGCAGACGATCCGTCCAGGGGCGGTCAACTGGATGGTGGCCGGCAGAGGGATCACCCATTCCGAGCGCTTTGAGCGGGCGAGGGCCGAAGGCGGCGCGATGCACGGCATCCAGTCCTGGGTGGCGCTTCCAGACCGGGACGAGGAATGTCGGCCCGCCTTCGCCCACCACGCCGCGGAGACCCTACCGGTGATCGAAGAACGCGGATTTTGGGGTCGTCTGCTCGCCGGCGCCGCCTTCGGCCGGCGCGCGGAGGTCGATATCCGATCGCCGCTTTTCTACCTTCATTGCACGCTCGCCCCCGGCGCTGTGGCTGAATTGCCGGCCGAGTATCCGGAAAGAGCCGCTTTCATCGTCGCCGGCGAGGTCGAATGCGACGGGCAAAGCCTCCACGACGGACAGATGATCGTGTTCGAACCGCGGGAGAAAGCGGCGCTTCGCGCGGCGAAGCCATCGACTATCATGCTTCTTGGCGGCGAGCCCGTGGGCGAACGCTTCATCGAGTGGAACTTCGTCTCCTCGTCGAAGGCCCGGATCGCGCAAGCCGCCGCCGATTGGCGCGCCGGCCGCATGAAGCTCCCCGACTTCGACAATCAGGAATTCATTCCGCTGCCGGAAGCGCCTTCCGCGCCCCATCCCGTGTCATAGGGCCGATCACGGCGTCGCATCACCCAGCGAGACCGCCCGCTTCGGCGAGGAAGCGCGCGATTTCGGCAACGCCGCGATTCTCCTTGAGATTGGTGAAGAGGAACGGCCGCTCGCCGCGCATCCTGCGGGCGTCGCGATCCATCACGTCGAGGCTCGCGCCGACGAGCGGGGCCAGATCGATCTTGTTGATCACCAGGAGATCCGAGCGCGTGATGCCCGGGCCGCCCTTGCGCGGGATCTTGTCGCCGGCAGAAACGTCGATCACGTAGAGTGTGATGTCGGCCAGTTCAGGGCTGAAGGTTGCCGCAAGATTATCGCCGCCCGATTCGATGAAGACAATGTCGAGGCGCGGGAAACGGCGGCAGATGTCCTCGACCGCGGCGAGATTGATCGAGGCATCCTCGCGGATCGCGGTGTGCGGGCAGCCGCCGGTCTCGACGCCGATGATGCGGTCCGGCGCAAGCGCCTCGGAGCGGGTCAGGAACTCGGCATCCTCCCTGGTGTAGATGTCATTGGTGATTACGGCGATCTCGAAGCGTGCGCGCAGATGCTTGCACAAACGCTCGACGAGCGCCGTCTTGCCCGAGCCGACCGGACCGCCGATCCCGACGCGCAGGGGCCCGTGGTTGTTCGTCATGATCGGAAGAGCCGCGTATATTGGGTTTCATGACGCATGGAGCACCAATCGATGAGCGGCGCCGCCGTGCTGACGTCCTCGAGCGGAGTCGCAAGCGCCGCCGCGACCGCACCGGCGACCACCGGCTCCAATGCCGCCAGGGCGCGCTGTCCGTCGGTCTGGCCGAGCGGGATCAGCCTCATTCCGGCCGACACGAGATTGGCCGCCACGGCATGAAGAAATCCGGCAACCGCTGGCGGCAGCGAAATGCCGTGCAGCGCCGCCGCCACGCCCACGACGACGGGCAACGCGACGGGCATATCGGCGCGGCGCGCGGCAAATCCGTCGAGGCCGGGATGCGGCCACGCGGCCCGGGTGGCAGCGAGGAACGCCCGCCCCTGAGTGTCGGCCTCGAGCACCATCTCCGCCGTGCCACGCCACGCGGCGGCCAGATCGGCGACCTCGTCGAGGCGCCGCTCGTCGGCGCGATGCGCTGCGTTCCAGGCCGCGCACAGCAGTGCCGCATCGACCCGCCCCGCCCCGTCCTCAAGCGCCGTCGAAATGTAAGCGACAAGCCCGTCGCGGTCGGCAACAAGGCCCGCTTCCACCGCATACTCGATGCCGTGACTGTAGCTGTAAGCGCCGACCGGGTAGCCCGGCGACAGCCACGTCAGCAGCCGGTAGAGCCCGGCTTCAGTGATCGTGGAGGGCGGCATGATGCTCGTGTTCGGCGTAGGCGCCGGCCTCGGGCGCGAAGGGCTCGTGCACGTGGCGCACATTCGCGCCGAGCCGGTATAGCATCTCGGCGATGACATGGTCGTCGCGAATGAGGATGCGGTGGCGCTCGATCGCGGCCGGAATGTGCCGGTTGCCGATGTGCCAGGCGAGCCGGCAGAGGAGCTCCGGCGGCGCCGTCACCTCGAGCAGCGCTTCGGCCTTGGCGCAAATCTCGATCCAGCCGCCATCGTCGAGCGCGAGCCCGTCGCCGTCGGCCATCGCCGCCGCGCGCGGGAGGTCAAGGAGGAATGGCTCGCCGTCATCGGTGGCAAGCCGCAGACGCCGGCGATGGCGCGCGTCGTAATCGAGCGTCACCCGCCCCCGCGCCCTTTCGCGCGGCCAGTCGCCTACCGGTACGAGACGCAGCGCCCGCCTCATGGTCAGAACAGGAAGTAGCGCTGCGCCATCGGCAGCACCGTTGCAGGCTCGCAGATCAGGAGTTCGCCGTCCGCGCGGACCTCGTAGGTCTCGGGATCGACCTCGATCTTCGGCAGACGGTCGTTCAAGACCATGCTCGCCTTCGAGATGCCGCCGCGTGTGTTGCTCACCGCCACGAGCGGGCGCGCCAAGCCCAGTTCGCGCCCCAGCCCCCGCGCGAGCGCCGCGCCGCTGACGAAGGTGACGGCGCTGGAGGTCCGGGCGCGGCCAAAGGCGCCGAACATAGGCCGGTAATGCACCGGCTGCGGTGTCGGAATGGACGCGTTCGGATCGCCCATCGGCGCCGCGGCGATGGTGCCGCATTTCAGGACCATGTCGGGCTTCACCCCGAAGAACGCGGGCGACCAGATCACCAAATCGGCGAGCTTGCCCGGTTCGACCGAGCCGACATGGCGCGAGATGCCCTGCGCGATCGCCGGGTTGATCGTGTATTTGGCGATGTAGCGCCGCGCGCGGAAATTGTCGTTGCCCGGCCGGTCCTCGGGCAGCGCGCCGCGCTGACGCTTCATCTTGTCGGCCGTCTGCCAGGTGCGGATGATGACTTCGCCGACGCGCCCCATCGCCTGGCTGTCCGACGACATCATCGAGAAAGCGCCAAGGTCGTGGAGAATATCCTCGGCGGCAATGGTCTCGCGGCGGATGCGGCTTTCGGCGAAGGCGACATCCTCGGGAATCTTCGGATCGAGATGGTGGCACACCATCAGCATGTCGAGATGCTCGTCGAGTGTGTTCACCGTGTAGGGCCGCGTCGGATTGGTTGAGGACGGCAGCACGTTGCGCTCGCCGCAGACGCGGATGATGTCGGGCGCGTGGCCGCCGCCCGCGCCCTCGGTGTGGAAGGAATGGATGGTGCGGCCCTTGAACGCCGCGATCGAATCCTCGACGAAGCCCGATTCGTTGAGCGTGTCGGTGTGGATCGCGACCTGCACGTCGAATTCGTCGGCGACGGCGAGACAACAGTCGATAGCAGCCGGTGTCGTGCCCCAGTCCTCGTGCAGCTTGAGACCGCAGGCGCCGCCTTCGATCTGCTCTATGAGCGCCGCCGGCAACGACGCATTGCCCTTGCCGAAGAAGCCGAGATTCATGGTGAAGGCTTCAGCCGCCTCGATCATGCGCGCCAAGTGCCACGGCCCCGGCGTACAGGTCGTGGCGGCGGAGCCCGCCGCCGGCCCGGTACCGCCGCCCATCATGGTGGTGACGCCGGAATAGAGCGCTTCCTCGATCTGCTGCGGCGAGATGAAATGAATGTGCGTGTCGATGCCGCCTGCAGTGATGATCTTGCCCTCGCCGGCGATCGCCTCGGTGCCGGGACCGATGACGATATCGACGCCGGGCTGCACGTCGGGATTGCCGGCCTTGCCGATCGCGGCGATGCGCCCGTCCTTCAATCCGATATCGGCCTTCACCACGCCCCAATGGTCGAGGATGAGCGCGTTGGTGATGACGGTATCGACGGCGCCTTGCGACCGGCTTTCCTGGCCCTGGCCCATGCCGTCGCGAATGACCTTGCCGCCGCCGAACTTCACTTCCTCGCCATAGATCGTGCGATCTTCCTCGACCTCGATGAAGAGCTCGGTGTCGGCAAGGCGCACCTTGTCGCCGACGGTCGGGCCGAACATGTCGGCATAGGCGGCGCGCGGTTGCTTCGTCGCCATCGCTCAGCTCCCGAGCTTGCCCGAGACCGCGGCGCGGAAGCCGTACACGACGCGCGCGCCGGCGAAGGGCACGAGCCGCACGGTGCGGGTCATGCCCGGCTCGAACCGTGTCGCCGTGCCGGCCGGAATATCGAGCCGCCAGCCCCGCGTGCGCTCTCGGTCGAAGAGAAGCGCGGGGTTGGTCTCGAAGAAATGATAGTGCGAGCCGACCTGGATCGGCCGGTCGCCGCTGTTCGCCACCTCGAGCGTGACGGTCGGACGGCCCGCGTTGAGCTCGATCTCGCCGCCGGCGGTGATGATCTCTCCCGGAATCATAAGTCCCTCAGCGGATCGGATGGTGGACAGTGACGAGCTTGGTGCCATCGGGGAAGGTCGCCTCGACCTGCACCTCCGGGATCATCTCGGCGACGCCCTCCATCACCTGGTCGCGGGCGAGCACGCCAGCACCATCGCGCATCAGCTCGGCGACGCTCGCGCCGTCGCGCGCGCCCTCGACCACGAAATCGGTGATGAGCGCCACGGCCTCGGGGAAATTGAGCTTCACGCCACGCTCGAGACGGCGCCGCGCAACCATCGCGGCGGTCGCGATCAGCAGCTTGTCCTTCTCGCGCGGCGTAAGGTTCATAGCGGCTTCACAGGGCCCAGAGGCGCGGCGCCGCCGCGGCCGCGCCAAACACCGCGTGCCGCAGCGCGCTGACCAGACGCGCAAGCCCGTCACGCACCCGGCCGGGCTCAGCGCCAAGGAGGCGCGCGATGAGGACGCCGTTGACGAGGCTCGCGGCGCCCCCCTCCCGCTCGGCGGCCGCGCGCGCGGCCGGCACGAATTCACCCGCTTCGGGCCCGGCGTATAGCGCTGTCGCGAGCGCCCGGGCGCCGCCGAAGCCCGTTCCGTCGAGCCGGCCTGCGATCCCGCCGGAAAGTCCAAGCCGATCGACCCAAACCAAGCGGCTGCCATACTCGATGCGCCAAGCCTCGCTCACACGGCCCCGAGTCATGGTTTCGCCGCGCGCCGCCCGGCCGAACACCAGGGTTTCGCACGCAAGCAACCGGCCGCCCTGCGCGACCGAAGCCGACATGCGGCGGTCGAGGCAGGCGCCATCGAACAGGATCGATTCCTGCGGCAGCCATTCGAGCCGGGCGTCTTCGGCGACCGCGAGGCTCGTCTCGACCCGCGCGTCGGGACCGAGCGAGCGGTAGACCTTTTCCGCGGCCTGCGTGGTGACGGTCGCGGCCGCGCCTTTTGCGACGCGGACGGTTACGGAAACGCGGTCGCCGCCGGCCAGTCCGCCGGCCGTGTTCACCAGCACGGCGAGCGGCGCTGCATCCGAAGGGGGCCGCGGAAACAAGGCACGGCAGGGCGAGCGCTGATAGAGACCGGCAAGAACCGTTCCGCGGCCAGCGCGCGCGAAAGCGAGCTCGACGCCGCCGTCGCTGCGCTGATGGCGGACGACGGCAGGCGCAGCCACGACAGCCCGGACATGGCTAGACCGTAAGGTAACGACGGACATCGCGCTCAACCATGTCGCCTGCGGGACCCGCCAACACCACCTCGCCGCGGTCCATCACCGCGAAGTCGTCGGCGAGGTCGCGGGCGAACTCGAAATACTGCTCGACCAAGAGTATGGCCATCCGGCCGCTCTCGGCCAGCGTCTTGATGACCCGGCCGATGTCCTTGATGATCGACGGCTGAATGCCCTCGGTCGGCTCGTCGAGCACGAGGAGACGCGGCCTGGTGATGAGCGCGCGGGCGATCGCAAGCTGCTGCTGCTGTCCGCCGGAGAGGTCGCCGCCGCGCCGCCGCAACATGCCCTTCAGGACGGGGAAGAGATCGTAAATCTCGTCCGGTACCGTGCGCCCGCCGCGCGGCAGCGGCGCGAAGCCTGTTTCGAGATTCTCCTTCACGGTGAGACGGCCGAATATCTCGCGCCCCTGCGGCACGTAGCCGATGCCGCGGCGCGCGCGCTCGTAG
>Ga0335078_10010644_pt1 | contig 13623 bp, 10 predicted proteins | sample Lox_Sample_32_FD_206711 | JGI IMG/M metagenome (GOLD analysis project Ga0335078, IMG submission 206711) | Soil microbial communities from Loxahatchee National Wildlife Refuge, Florida, United States - Lox_Sample_3.2 | ecosystem: Environmental > Terrestrial > Soil > Wetlands | place: USA...
CCCCGGCCGCGGTGGTAGCGGCTCCCGTCGCGGTCCCACGCCACCGCGACGCGGTGGCCGTGGTAGGCCACGCCGTCGAGCGCGAAATACGGCCACGTGTCCGGCGCCAGCGGCTTCACCTCGAGCGTGTCGTCGGCGCGCGGCCGCAGGCCCACAAGGCCGGTGATGACGAGGTCCACGTACCCGGAGTGGAAGTAGTGCTCGCTGTGGTCGTAGCTGTTGGCGCCGTCCCACGACCCGTTGTCGGGGTTGGCCGACTCGGCGATGTAGGGCCGGCCGCGCCACCGCTGGTCCCGCGTGTAGGTCTCCAGCAGGCGATCGTAGTCGGCCTTCGTGACGTACGCCTGCCGGTAGTCGTCCAGCAGGTTCGCCAGCGCCACCAGCGTCTGCGTCGTCGCGTACGGCCACGCGTTGCCGCTCCACCAGCAGCAGCGCGGCCAGATGGCGAACAGCGGGTCGTGCCGCTCGGCCGTCGTGGGTCCGCGCGCCGAGAAGAAGTAGGCCGTGTCCATCAGGTAGCGCCACGCGGCCGCGTAGCCGGAGTCCGGCAGCTCGAACTGCCAGGGCACGTAGCCGATCAGCTCCCGGCCGTGCGGGTTGCCGGCCCACGGCCCGGTCTGGTAGGTGCGCGACAGGGCCCGGATGCCGCCGCGCTCGTCGTGCGCGAACTGGTGCAGGAAGAACGTGCGCGCGCTGTCCCACAGCTCCGCCTGCACGCGAGCCTTCAGCGCCGCGGCCCGCGCCGCGTAGTCGCGCGCGGTGGCCGTGTCGCCGAGCAGCGCCTCCGCCTGTGCGATCGCGCGCTCGTCGGCGAACACGTAGCTGTTGAGCGTGGGCCGGTAGCCGTCCCCGCCGCCGGTCGGGTCGTCCGTCTGGCGGCTGTCGATGTTGTTCTCCATCCCGTCGTGCGTGCCCTGCCAGTGGTACATGCGGTGCGCCGGGTCCCAGCGCTCGGCGTCCCAGCCGGCCACCTGCGAGCGCATGTGGGGCAGCATGCTGCGCAGGAACGCCGTATCGCCCTCGACCAGAAAGACGCCCCAGACCGCCGCGCCGTACCAGTTGGAGTAGCCCCGCGGCTGCGCGCCCCGCGTCTCGAACCAGTACCGGGCGTAGTCCTGCGCGTAGCGGCGGTCCGCCAGCCAGCGGGCCTCGTCGAGCTGGTGCCCGAGCGCGCAGCTGATCGCGCCGTACGCGCCCGACCAGAAGGGCCGGTCGGCGAACTCCGTGAAGACGTAGCCCGCGGCCGGCGACGCGTACGTGAGATGCCGGGTGACGAGCTGCCAGCGGTAGTAGTACGTCGCGTCGATCGCGGTGTCGGGCGAGTCGAAGAACGGGATGTTGGCCGCGTACCAGGCGAAGTCGCGGTTGTCCCACCAGGTCTGGCGCGCGAGCAGGGTCGCGGGGTCGAGGAGAGGCCCGCCGCTGCTGCAGGCGGCGCATGCCACGGCCAGGGCGAGTGCGGCGTGCACCGGGCGCATAGATTGTCAAATCATGCGCGGCGCCGCCCCCGCCGCCAGGGACGGAGCCCGGCCGGTCCGCCTGGCCGAGCGCCGCGCGGCGCGTGGCGTGCCTCGCCGTGCCCCTCCCGGGGCGCACCCGGAAAAGCGCCGGGACCGGGCGGGGATTGACAAAGCGCAAGGCCGCCATCATTTTACGCGCGCAGAACGGCCACAGGTTGGAGCTGGCGGTTGTCGGGGTTGGTCATGACAGCACCGCTGCGGGGACGTTCCCGGGCGGTGTTTCTTCGTTATACGGCTTTGCATCGGCCACGGTGGCCGGTGTGTAACGGGCAGCGATGCCCAACATTTCAGGAGTAGTCCAGTATGGCGCAGGGAACGGTGAAGTGGTTCAACGACGCGAAGGGTTTCGGCTTCATTGCGCAGGATGGGAGCCAGGACGTCTTCGTGCATCACACCGCGATCATCGCGGAGGGCTTCCGCTCGCTCTCGGAGGGCGATCGGGTGGAGTTCGAGGTCAAGCAGGGTCCCAAGGGCCTGCAGGCCGCGAACGTGCGGAAGATTACGGCCTGACCTCGCGTCGGGCCGCTTCACCGGCGCCGGTCCCGCGAGGGGCCGGCGCTTTCATTTGCATACCAGCTCCCCGCGCCATACCGTCACTGCCTGGCCGCCGAGCAGCACCCGGTCGCCGCGCACGCCGACCCGTACCACTCCGCCCCGCGCCGAGGCCTGATAGGCCAGCAGGTCGCTCTTCCCCAGCTTGCGGTGCCAGTACGGACCCAGTACGCAGTGCGCCGAGCCCGTGACCGGGTCCTCGGGGACGCCGACCGCCGGGGCGAAGAAGCGCGACACGAAGTCGAAGCCGGGCGAGCTCGCGCGAGCCGTCACGATCACGCCGCGGTAGGGAAGCGCGGCCAGCGCGCCGACGTCGGGCCGCAGCGCGCGCACGACCGCCTCCGACGCCACCTCCACCAGGGCATCGAACTGGCTGACGGCGAAGGCGACCGGCGCGGTCCCCAGAGCCTGGGCCAGCTTCGGGGCGTGGCCCGCGCCGGGCACCGCCTCCGAGGCCGGCTTGGCCGGGAAGTCCATCGCGATCCAGGGGCCGGTCCGCACCGCCGTCAGCGTGCCGCTCCGGGTCTCGAACGCGATGGCTTCCGCACCCGCGGCCGCCCCGCTCTCCCACAGCCAGTGGGCGCTGGCGAGCGTGGCGTGGCCGCACAGGTCCACTTCGGCCGCCGGCGTGAACCACCGCAGGGCGAACGAGCCGCCTTCGCGGTGCAGGAAGGCCGTCTCGGAGAGGTTCAGCTCGCGCGCCACCTGCCGCATCCACGACTCCTCCGCGGGCGCGGCGAGCAGGCAGACGGCGGCGGGGTTGCCCTCGAACGGGCGGGCGGTGAACGCGTCCACGACCACGATTCGCTGGCTCATGCGCCGGAATATTGCCGCCGGCGCGCGGCTCGGCCACCTTTCGGCCATGCCTGATTTCCCGCTGCTCGAGCGGCTGCGCGAGCACATCGCGGCGGGCCGGCTGTTTCCGGAGCCGGGCCTGGCGCTGCTCGCCGTCTCGGGCGGCGGCGATTCGCTGGCGATGCTGGACCTGATGGCGTCGCTGGCGCCCGAGCTCGGGCTGTCGCTGCTCGTGGCCCATGCGGACCACGGCATCGCGGCGGACAGCGCGGCCACGGCGGAGGCGGTGCAGGCGCAGGCCCGCGCGCGCTGGGGGCTCGAGGCCGTCGTCGGCCCGCTGCGCCTCGGGACGGGCGCGAGCGAGACGCGCGCGCGGCAGGCGCGCTACCGCTTCCTGCGCCGCGTCCAGGCCGAGCGCGGCGCGCGCTACCTGCTCACCGCCCATCACGCCGACGACCAGGTGGAGACGGTGCTGCTGCGCGTGTTGCGCGGCTCCGCGACGGCCGGACTCCGGGGCATCGACGCGGTCGGGCCACGCGGCCTCGTCCGCCCGCTGCTCCCCTTTCGGCACGCCGAGCTGCTGGCGCACGCGACGGCCGCGGGCCTCGCGATCGTGCACGATCCCGCCAATGCGGACCCGCGCCATCTCCGGAGCTGGGTCCGGGCCGTGCTCCTGCCGGCGGTGGCGTCCCGGATGGGGGCGCGGGGCGGGGACGCGCTGCTGGCCGTGGCCCGGCACGCGAGGCATGACGCCGAGGCATGGGATCGCGTGCTGGACGCGCTGCCGGGTCTCGGGCTGGGCGCGTCGGAGGGGCGTTTCGAGGTTGCCCGTGCCGCCTTGCGAGGCTATGATAACATGTTGGCCGGACGCGTCTTGCGGGCCGCGGCCTCCCGTGCCGGAGTGCGTCTGACTCCGACGTCGGCGGCGCGGCTCGCGCGCTTCGCACGAGGCTCGGCAAGCGGGCGACGGCTGGAGCTGGGCGAGGGGCTCGCGGCGGAGCTGGCGTTCGATCGCCTCGTGGTCACGCCCGTGGCGGGCGTGCCGTCGGACGTGGCGCTGGAGGCGGGCGGCGGGGCGGCGAGCTTCGGGCCGATCCGCCTGGCGTGGCGCCCGGAGCCCGCCCCGGAGGTGTGCGAGCGCCGGGGCTGGACGACGTGGCTGCCGGCCGGCGCGTGGGTGGTGCGGGCCGCGCGCGCCGGCGACCGCATGGCGCCGCTCGGCGGCGTCGGCCGGCGGAGGGTGGCGCGGCTGCTGATGGAGGCGCGGATCCCGCGCTCCGGCCGGGCGCGCTACCCCGTGGTGGCCGACGCGGAGGGCGTGGTGTGGATTCCCGGCGTGTGCCGCGCGGCGGCGCGCCTGCCGGAACCCGGGAGGGAGGCCGTACGGATTGACGCCGGACCTGGCTAGCATCGCGAACGTGATGGGCGGGCGCGAGGTTCGACGCGTCGCCTTCGACGCCGACACGATCCATCGGCGGGTGTGCGAGATGGGGGAGGAGATCACCGCGGCCTATCCGGACGGCGACCTCCTCGTTCTCGGCCTGCTCAAGGGAAGCTTCATCTTTCTGGGAGACCTGGTGCGCCAGATCCGGCGGCCCATCCAGGTGGATTTCCTGGTGGCCAGCTCCTACGGCAACGCCACGGTCTCCAGCGGCGAGGTGCGGCTGGTCTACGACCCGGCCACCCGGCTGGACGGGAAACACATCCTGCTGGTCGAGGATATTATTGATTCGGGGCGGACCCTGAACCGGCTGGTGGAGCTGCTCAGCCAGCGGAACCCGCGCAGCCTGGCGATCGGCGCCCTGCTGCACAAGCACATCGCGCCGGACCTGAAGTTGGAGCCGCGGTTCCTGGGGTTCGACGCGCCCAAGGAGTTCCTGGTGGGGTACGGGCTGGACCACGCCGAGAACTTCCGGCACTTGCCGTTCATCGCGAGCCTGGTCGAGTGAGTCCTGATGCCTGAGCGTTTGCCACCCCCGCGCTTCAGCTGGAGCCGGCTGTCGAAGACGGCGGCGTTTTGGCTGATCATCATCCTGATCCCCGTGGTGTTCATCGAGCTGACGGGGAACCGGGACAGCAACCCCGCCGAGATCCAGTACAGCGACTTCAAGCGGGAGCTGGCGCGCGGCAACATCAGCGACGTGGAGATCGTGCAGGGGCAGGACGGCGGCGCGCAGGTCAACGGCGAGTTCAAGCAATCGGTGCGGGTCGCGGGCCACGAGGCGGAGCACTTCACGATGGTGCTCCCGTTCCAGACCACGCAGGCGTTTGCGGACTCGCTGGTGGCCGCGAACGTGCCGATCAGCGCGCGCTCGCAGCGGCAGGGGTTCCTGAGCCTGTTCGTGGGCGTGCTGCCGTGGCTGATCCTCATCGGGTTCTGGATCTACCTGTTCCGCCAGATGCAGGGCGGGGGCTCGCGCGCGTTCGCCTTCGGCAAATCCAAGGCGAAGCTGCTGACGGGCGACACACCCAAGCTCACGTTCGCCGACGTGGCGGGCGCGGACGAGGCGAAGGTCGAGCTGCAGGAGATCATCGAGTTCCTGAAGGACCCGCAGAAGTTCACGCGCCTGGGGGGGCGGCTGCCCAAGGGCGCGCTCCTGATCGGGCCGCCGGGCACGGGCAAGACGCTGCTGGCCAAGGCGGTGGCGGGCGAGGCGGGCCGGCCGTTCTTCTCGATGTCGGGCTCGGACTTCGTCGAGATGTTCGTGGGCGTCGGGGCGAGCCGGGTGCGCGACCTGTTCGAGCAGGGGAAGGCGCACGCGCCGTGCATCATCTTCATCGACGAGATTGACGCGGTGGGGCGGCACCGCGGCGCGGGCCTCGGCGGCGGCCACGACGAGCGCGAGCAGACGTTGAACCAGCTGCTGGTCGAAATGGACGGGTTCGAGTCGAACGACGGCGTGATCCTGCTGGCGGCCACCAACCGGCCCGACGTGCTCGACCCGGCGCTGCTGCGGCCAGGGCGGTTCGACCGCCAGATCGTGGTGGACGCGCCCGACGTGAAGGGGCGCGAAGGCATCCTGCGGGTGCACGTGCGGAAGATCCCGCTCGGCCCCGACGTGCGGCTCGAGACGCTGGCCAAGGGCACGCCCGGGCTGTCGGGCGCCGACCTGGCCAACCTGGTCAACGAGGCGGCGCTGCTGGCCGCGCGGCGCAACAAGCCGCGCGTGGACATGCCGGACTTCGAGGACGCCAAGGACAAGGTGATGCTCGGCGTCGAGCGCCGCAGCCTGGTGCTGACGGACGACGAGCGGCGGCTCACCGCGTACCACGAGGCGGGGCACGCGATCGTGCTGCTCGCCATCCCCGGGCTCGACCCGGTGCACAAGGTCACGATCGTGCCGCGCGGCCGGGCGCTGGGCCTCACGTCCTGGCTGCCCGAGGAGGACCGGCACAACTACACCAAGTACTGGCTGGAGGGGCAGCTGGCGGTGGGCTTCGGCGGGCGGGTGGCGGAGGAGCTGGTGTTCGGACCGGACAAGGTGACGACCGGCGCGGCGAGCGACATCGAGCACGCGACCGAGACGGCGCGGCGGATGGTCACCCGGTTCGGGATGAGCGACAAGGTGGGGGCGATCGCGGTCGGGGACCGCGAGCAGGAGATCTTCCTCGGCCGGGAGCTGGCGCAGCGCCGCGAGATCAGCGAGCGCACCAGCGAGCTGGTGGACGAGGAGGTCAAGCGCATCATCGATACCGCCTACCGGCGGGCCCGGGAAATCCTGGAGGGGAGGCGCGCGACGCTGGACGCGCTGGCCGCCGCCCTGCTGGAGCGGGAGACGCTGGAGCGGGACGAGATCATGGCGGTGCTGGAGGGCAAGCCGCTGCCGCCCCGGCGCGAGCCGGCGGCGCTGAGTGCGCCGCCCGAGCCGGCGGCCGCGGCGCCCAAGGCCGCGGCGCCGGTGCCGCTCGTTCCCCCGAAGGAAGCCCCGAGCCCGGCGTGAGGGTGACGGCGCTCGCCGGCGACGTCCCGGCGGCGCTGGCGGCCGCGCTGGCGGCGCGCGGGGTCGAGCCGGAGCGCGCGGACGCCCTGGCGGCCGGCGGGGCGCCGGTGGCGCTGCTGGTGGAGCCGCTGGACGATCTCGCGGCGGCGGCTCTGGTGCGGGGCGCCGCGCGCGCGGGCGTCGACTGTCACACGGGCGACGGCTGGGCGGTGGTGAGCGGGCCCCTGGCCCGTCTCGGCGGCCTGGCGCGCCCCGCGGCCGATGCGGTGCTCCCCGAACGCCTCAGCGCCGCGCTGGGGCGTTTTCTTCAGGGCCGCCAGGAGGCGCCCGCGGGGTGGCGCACCGCCCGCCGCACCCTGCCGCTGGAGCGGTCCTGCGTGGTGGGGATCCTCAACGTGACGCCCGACTCCTTCAGCGACGGCGGCCGCCACGGCACGCCGGACGCCGCGCTGGCCGCGGCGGTCGCCATGTGCGCGGCCGGCGCCGACGTGATCGACGTGGGCGGCGAATCCACGCGGCCGGGCGCGGCGCGGCCGGAGGCGGAGGAGGAGCTGCGCCGGGTCGTGCCCGTGGTGCGCGCCGTGGCGGAAACCGGCGTGCCGGTCAGCGTGGACACGCGGCGCGCCGCGGTCGCCGAGGCCGCGCTGGCCGCCGGGGCGGAGATCGTGAACGACGTGTCGGGCCTCGCGGCCGACCCGGGCATGGCCGAGGTGGTGCGCGCCGCAGGGGCCGGCGTGGTCGTGATGCACATGCGCGGCGATCCGCACACGATGGACGCCCGCGCCAGCTACCGCGACGTCGCCGCGGAGGTCGCCGCCGAGCTGGCGGAGCGGCGGGATGCCGCGCTTGCGGCGGGCATCCCGCGCGAGGCCGTGGTGCTCGATCCGGGGCTCGGCTTCGCCAAGACGACGGCCCACAACCTCGCGCTGCTCGACCGCCTCGCCACCATCACCGCCCTGGGCCATCCGGTCATGGTCGGCCCCTCGCGCAAGCGCTTTCTCGGCGCCGTCACCGGGCGTCCCGTGGACCGGCGCGACCCGGCGACGGCCGCCGCGTGCGTGGCCGCACGCCTGCGGGGCGCGCGGCTGTTCCGCGTGCACGACGTCGCGGCCGCGCGCGAGGCCCTGGCCGTCGCCGACGCGGTGCTCGCGGAGCGCGAGGGGGAGGCGTAGCCCGGTGGAGGACCGCTTCGGGTTTCTGGTGCCGCACTGGCGCGACGTGGTCGAGATTCTCATCGTCGCCTGGGTCATCTACCGCGTGCTCCGGCTCGCGGTGGGCACCCGCGCCCTCCACATCCTCTTCGGCCTCGTCCTGCTGGGCGCGGCGTACGTGGCGGCGGTCCTGCTCAAGTTCACGATGATCCCGCACCTGCTCGGCGTCGTCTTCACCTACGGCGCCTTCGCGCTCCTGGTGGTCTTCCAGCCCGAGCTGCGCGCTGCGCTCGCGCGGCTGGGCGAATCGCGACTGATGCGCTTCTTCTATCGGGGTGAGGCGCACCAGGTGGCCGAGGAGATCGCCGAGGCCGCCGACCGCCTGAGTCGCGCGGGCACCGGGGCCATCATCGCCGTCGAGGGCGAGGTCGGGCTCGGCGGCTACGTCGCCAGCGGGACCCCGCTCCAGGCCAAGGTCTCGGCCGACCTGGTGACCACCATCTTCACGCCGTACTCGCCGCTGCACGACGGCGCCCTCATCGTGCGCGGCGACACCATCGTCGGCGCCGGGTGCATCCTCCCGCTCACGCAGTTCCCGGTGGACGACCGGACGCTCGGCACGCGGCACCGCGCGGCGCTCGGGCTCTCGGAAGAGACCGACGCGCTGATCATCGTGATCTCCGAGGAGACGTCCGCCGTGTCGGTGGCCCAGCGCGGCAGCCTGGAGCGCGGCGTGAGTCTGCCGCGGCTCAAAGAGCTGCTGGCGAGCGGCCCCTTCGCGCGGCCCCAGGCCGGGGCCCTCGCCCCGATGCCGCCGCTCACGCCCAGCGCCTAGGAGCCCCACGACCTCACGCCCCTGCACCCATCGCCCCACCGCAGGGCGTGGGGTGTAGGGTGCGCGAGTGCGGGATTCGCGATCTGCCGCCAGCGGTCCTCTCCCAACCGTGAGTCCTGACCCCTAACCTCTAGTCCCAGGCCTAGTTACCTTTCAAACCCAATGGACCTCCCGGCCGTTCGCGCGAGAATCGCCGCGGCGGCGGCACGCGCCGGGCGCTCGGCGGCCGACGTGCGGATCGTGGCCGTGACCAAGGGGCATCCGCTGGAACGGGCGCGCGAGGCGGCCGCGGCGGGACTCCTGGAGTTGGGCGAGAGCCGGGTGCAGGAGGCGCTCGCCAAACAGGACGCGTGGCCGGACGCGCCGGTCCGCTGGCACCTGATCGGGCACCTGCAGCGCAACAAGGCCAGGATGGCCGTCGGGCGCTTCGCCCTCATCCACTCGCTGGACTCGGTCCGCCTGGCCGACGCGCTGGAGGCGGCCGCCGCGGCCGCGGGCGCGGTGCAGGAGGTGCTGGTGGAGGTCAACGTGGCGCGGGAGCCGCAGAAGAGTGGGGCCCTGCCGGAGGACGCGGCGGCGCTGGTCGCCCACGCGGCGGCGCTGCCGCACCTGCGCGTGCGCGGCATGATGACCATCGCGCCGTACACGTCGGACGCGGTGATTCAGCGCCGGACCTTCCGCGGCCTGCGGGAACTGAGGGACAGCCTGGCAACGTCCGCCTTGGACCTTGCCGTCCTGAGCATGGGCATGTCGGACGATTTCGAGAGCGCGGTGGAGGAGGGGGCGACGATGGTCCGCCTCGGGACGATTCTCTTCGGGGAGCGTGCGTCATGAGCGAGGATGTCTTCCGGCTCACGCCGCTGGACCTGCGCAAGCAGGACTTCAAGAAGGTGATGCGCGGCTTCGATCCGGCGGAGGTCGAGGACTTCCGCACCCGAGCCGCGGACGAGCTGGAGCGCGTGGTGCGCGAGCGGCTGGCGCTGGAGGAGCGCGTCCGGCACCTGGATGAGCAGCTCTCCGCGTACCGGGAGCGCGAGAAGGCGATGAACGACGCCCTGGTGGCGGCGCAGCAGCTCCGGGCGGAGACGCGGGAGCAGGCCGAGCGCGAGGCGCAGATGATCGTGCGGGAGGCCGAGGCCGACGCGGAGCGGCGGCTCGACCGCGGGCGCCGTGAGATCGAGCGGCTGGAGGCGTCGGCGCAGAACCTCGCGCGCCAGCACCACGCCTACCTGGCGGCGCTGCGCAGCCTGGTGGACCGGCAGAAGGCCGAGCTCGACGCGATGGCCGACGCGCAGCAGGGCCCGTTCGGCAAGGTGGCCGGGGCCATCCAGCCTGCCGAGCCGGTGGAGCCGGAGCGCGCGCGCGAGGGCCGCAAGTCGTCGCCGAAGTGGATCAAGAACATCGTCGAGGAGTGAGCGACGCCGCAGTCTCCCGCGCCGCCGACGCGGTCCGCGCCCGGCTCCGGCGCCCGCCCGAGGTGGCCGTCATCCTCGGCACGGGCCTGGGCGGGCTCGCCCGGGAGATCGCCCTCGAGGCGGAGGTGCCGTACGCCGAGATCCCCGGCTTCGCCCGCCCGACGGTGGAGTCGCACGCCGGGCGCCTGCTCGCCGGCGCCCTGGGCGGCCGCGCCGCCGTCGTGCTGGCCGGCCGGTTCCACCGCTACGAGGGCTACGACCTGCGGCAGGTCGTCTTCCCCGTCCGCGTGCTGCGCGCTCTCGGCGCGCGGATCCTGATCGTCTCCAACGCCTGCGGGGGCCTGCACCCGCTGTGGGCGGCGGGGGACCTGGTGCGGATTACCGACCACATCAACCTGCTCGGCGACAACCCCCTGGTCGGGCCCAACGACGCCGCCGCCGGGCCGCGGTTCCCGGACCTCTCGGAGCCCTACGACGCCGCGCTCGGCGCCCTGGCGCGGGCCGTGGCGCTGGAGCGCGGCATTCCGCTGCGCGAGGGCGTGTACGCCGCCGTCGGCGGGCCCAACCTCGAGACCCGCGCGGAGTACCGGATGCTGCGCGCCGTCGGCGCCGACGTCGTGGGGATGAGCACCGTGCCCGAAGTGATCGCGGCCGTGCACGCCGGGATGCGCGTGCTCGGCGTCTCCATCATCACGGATCTCGGCCTGCCCGACGCGCTCGAGCCGGCCGACATCGGCCGCATCATCCGCACCGCCGCGGAGGCCGAGCCCCGCCTCACCACGCTGATCCGCGGCGTCGTGGAGCGCCTCGCCGCGTGAGCGCCGGCCGCTTCCCGCCGCTGCCGGAGGGAGGGCCCGACGCGCTCGAGCGCGGGCTGCTCGAGCGCTGGAAGGCCGAGGACCTCTTCCACGAGACCCAGCGCCGCACCGCGGGCGGGACGCCGTTCGTGTTCTTCGAGGGGCCGCCCACCGCCAACGGCCGGCCCGGCATCCACCACGTCTTCGCCCGCACGATCAAGGACCTGGTCTGCCGTTTCCACGTGATGCGCGGCCGCCGGGTCGGGCGCATCGCCGGCTGGGACACCCACGGCCTGCCCGTGGAGATCGAGGTCGAAAAGCAGCTCGGGCTGAGCGGCAAGATGGACATCGGCGACGGCGCCGGGGCGAAGGTGTCCGTCGCCGAGTTCAACCGCCGCTGCCGCGAGAGCGTGTGGAAGTACCAGGCGGAGTGGGAGGCCCTCTCCGACCGGATCGGCTACTGGCTGGACTACGAGCATCCGTACATCACCTACGCGGCGCCCTACGTCGAGTCGGTGTGGTGGCTGCTGGGACAGCTGCACGCCAAGGGGCTGCTGGTGCGCGGGCACAAGGTCCTCCCCTACTGCCCGCGCTGCGGCACCGCGCTGTCGAGCCACGAGCTGGCGCTCGGCTACGACACGGCGAAGGACCCGTCGGTCACCGTGCTCTTCCCGCTCGAGGGCGACCCGGGCCGCTTCCTGCTGATCTGGACCACGACGCCCTGGACCCTGGTGTCGAACTTCGCCATCGGCGTCCATCCGGACCTGGACTACGTGGAGGTGGACTACCGGGGCCGCCGCATCATCCTGGCGGAGGCGCGCGCGCCGCACGTCGCCCCCGGCGGCGAGCACGACCCGCTGGCGGCCTATCCGGTGGTGCGGCGCTTCAAGGGCCGCGAGCTCGTGGGGCTGCGCTACCGCCTGCCGCTCGAGGTGGTGCCGCGGCCCGCGGGCGAGCGGCAGGTCGTGGTGCCGGCGGACTTCGTCACGGCGGAGGACGGCACCGGCCTGGTGCACCTCGCCGCCTTCGGCGCCGACGATTACGTGGTCGCGCGCGAGCGGGGGCTCGCGTACACCGTGCCGGTGGACGCGGCCGGGAAGTTCCGCGGCACCACGTGGCCGGCCATCGAGGGCGTGTTCGTCAAGGACGCCGACCCGGCGATCATCGAGCGCCTCAAGGACGAGGGGCACCTGCTGCGGCGCGAGACGGTCGAGCACACGTACCCCTTCTGCTGGCGCTGCGACACGCCGCTGCTCTACTACCCACGCGAGTCGTGGTTCGTCCGCACCACGGCCATCAAGGACCGGCTGCTGGCGCTGAACCGCGAGATCGGCTGGCACCCGCCGGAGATCGGGCGGGGGCGCTTCGGCGAGTGGCTGGCCAACAACGTGGACTGGGCGCTGTCGCGCGACCGCTTCTGGGGCACGCCGCTTCCCGTGTGGGTGTGCGACCGCGACGCCGCGCACGTCGAGGTGGTGGCCTCGTACGCGCGGCTCGCAGAGCGGTGGGGCCGGCCGCTGCCGGCCGACTTCGACCCGCACAAGCCGCACATCGACGGCTACACCTGGGCCTGCGCGGCGTGCGGCGGCACCATGCGGCGCGTCGCCGAGGTGATCGATACCTGGTTCGACTCGGGCGCGATGCCCGTGGCGCAGTGGCACTACCCCTTCGAGCACGAGGCGGAGTTCGCCGCTCACTTCCCGGCCGACTTCATCGCCGAGGGCGTGGACCAGACGCGCGGCTGGTTCTACTCGCTGCTGGCGATCAGCGCCGGCGTGTTCGACCGGACGGCGTACCGGAACGTGGTGGTCAACGAGCTGGTGCTGGACGCCTCCGGGCAGAAGATGTCCAAGAGCCGGGGGAACGTGGTCGAGCCGAATGCGGTCGTCGCGAAGCACGGCGCCGACGCGGTGCGGCTGTTCCTGCTCGCCTCCAGCCAGGTGTGGCTCCCGAAGCGGTTCGACGAGGGCGCCATTCCCGACGTGGCGGGGAACGCGCTCGAAAAGCTGCGGCACTGCTACAACCTCTTCCCGCTGTACGCGGAGGACTGGCGCCCCTCCGCCGCGGACCCGGCGCCCGCGGCGCGCCCGCCGCTGGACCGCTGGCTGCTGGGCCGGCTGGCCGCGACGGTGCGGGACGTCACGGCGGCGTGGGAGGGGTACGACGTGACGGCCGGGACCCGCGCCATCCTGGCGTTCGTGGTGGACGACCTGTCCAACTGGTGGGTGCGGCTGAGCCGCGCGCGGTTCTGGGTGCCCGGCGGCCGGGCCGAGCCCGCGGCGCTGGCCACCCTGCACGAGGCGCTGACGGTGACGGCCCGGCTGCTGGCGCCCGCGGCGCCGTTCCTGGCGGACGCACTGCACCGCGCGCTCGCCGGCGCGTCGGTGCACCTGGCGGCGTTCCCCGCGGCGGGGCCGGAGGGCGACGCGGCGCTCGAGCGCGCGATGGGGGCGGTCCGCGCGCTCGCGTCGCTGGCGCGCGGCGCGCGGGAGGACGTGGGCATCCGCGTGCGGCAGCCGCTCGGGCGCATGTTGGCTGCGGTGCCGGCGGACGTGGACCGCGCGACCTTCGAAGCGTTGCTGCCGCTACTCAGGGCGGAGGTCAATGTCAAGCGGGT
>Ga0335078_10010645_pt1 | contig 13622 bp, 11 predicted proteins | sample Lox_Sample_32_FD_206711 | JGI IMG/M metagenome (GOLD analysis project Ga0335078, IMG submission 206711) | Soil microbial communities from Loxahatchee National Wildlife Refuge, Florida, United States - Lox_Sample_3.2 | ecosystem: Environmental > Terrestrial > Soil > Wetlands | place: USA...
GCAGCCCGGCGACGCGGGCGGTCGCTTGGTCAAGCTCCGCATAGGTGACCACCGCGTCGCCGATTCGGAGCGCGGCGCTCTCCGGATACCGCTGCGCGGATCCGGTCAGGTTGTAGGCGAGACTCTCGTTCATCGACGTTCCTTCCTTCGGTGTCGGGGTGAACGACAGCGTCGCTCAGCGCGCGCGCCGCGAACATGGCAGCCGCCGCCTAATTCGGGCGGTCGGTCTTGTGCGACGCAACCAATTCGGCGTCGGCGAGCCGGGCGGCGATCAGAATGTCGATCAAGTGGCTGACCCGGCGGAGATCCAGGCCGGTGCGCTCGGCGATCCGGGCCAGCCGGTAGTGCGCGGTGTTCACGTGGATGTGGAGGTTGTCGGCAGCGCGGCGGGCGTTGAGGTCGCACGCCACGTACTCGCGCAGCGTGGCGATCAGCGGACCGCCGTCCTGCGCGTCCTGAGCGACGAACTCGTGGACCGCCGGTGCGATCAGCCGACTCGCGGTCGGATCAGGCCGGAGCGTCAGGTACTCGAACGCGCTCAGCTCCGACAGCGCAAACACGCCGGGGGTCGAGCCGCGCGCGGCGCGAATCGCGCTCGCCTCCCGGTACGCGTCCGGAACGTTGGCCAGCCCCGACACCGCGGTGCTCACGGCCATAGCCAGGTCGAGGCCGGCATCGGCGAGCCGGCGCTGGACGTCTCTGAGCCGCGGCGCGATCGTCGCCGGGACACCGTCCGCGACCGGCACGACGAGCACGATCTCGTCCTGGCGGACGACCGCCAGCGGGCGGGTGTTCCCACCGGCGGCGCGGGCCAGCGCCGCCGCGCCCCCGCGCAGCAGTTGCTCGTCGGCAGGGCTGACGCCTCCTATCGCCGAGATCACCACAAACGACGAGCCGTCGCGGAGGCCGGCGGCGCGCGCAGCATCGAGACGCGGGCCGGGCTCAAGCTCGCGGCCGGCGAGTAAATCCTCGAGCAGGTCGCGCCGGACCCGCTCGCCGGTGGCTGCGAGCTGCTCCTGGGTCTCGAGGTAGACCTCGGCGGCGTGTGTCGTCGCGACCTCGAAGTAACGGGGGAGCCGCGACGCGAACGCGAGCGCCGCTCGCCGCGACTCCTCGTCGTCGGCGAGCTCGATGGCGGCGTCCCACAGGACTCGCTCTCCCACGTAGAACGCCTGCACGAACTCCGTGAGCGACACCCGTCTGCCGCGGCGCGCAGCGTGGGGGCGGACGAACAACAGGTCCTCGCGGGTGACCTCGCGCTCGGCGCCGAGGGTCTCGATGCTGGCGCGGAGATGGGCCTCGACATGGGCCCGGACATCGCGCCGCAGCTGCTCATCGGCGTTGCGATAGGCCGGGATCTCGCTGAAGATCACCTCGGTCGCCTCATCGGACAGCCCTTCGACCCGCTGCTCGAGCTTCTCGCGCAGCGCGACGATCGCGGGATCCCTGGTCACCGACAAGGCTCTCTCCTCGGGGCCGATTGTACGCAGCACACAACGGCGGATTCCGAACTTAGGGCGCTCATCCGATGTGCGAGGCCTCCTCGCGAGGGAGTCTTATTGCGCAACCACAACCCGGAGCGAGAGATGAGCAATAACGCGACAACCGACAACAACCAGTCCCGCATCGGGCGCACCGGCCGCGCCGCTCAGTCAGGGCTCGACGTCCTGCTGAGCGAGGCGGGGACCGGCGAGCCATCGCGGTTCATCGCGCCGGGTGCGGGCGTCAAGGTCGGAGCCGGACTTGCACGACACCCGCGCCGGGTGGCCGCGCGCGCCGCCGGCCTCGCCGGCGAGCTGCGCCGCGTCGCCGCCGGCCAGTCCGAGCTCGCGCCCGCCAAGGGCGACCGGCGGTTCACGGACCGGGCGTGGGAGGGCAACTGGCTGCTGCGCCGCGTGCTCCAGGGCTACCTCGCCGTCGGCGAGACCCTCGACGGGTTGATCACCGATGCTGACGTCGACTGGCGCGCCGAGCGGCGGGCGCGGCTCGCCGCCGGCAACGTGCTCGACGCCCTCGCGCCGACGAACTTCGCCCTCTCCAACCCGGCCGTGATCAAGGAGACCGTCGACACGGGTGCAGTCAACCTCTTCCGCGGCACGCGACGACTCGTCCGCGACTTTTCGACCCCGCCGCGGCTTCCGGCCACCGTCGACACCAGCAAGTTCGATGTCGGCGGCAACTTGGCGGTCACGCCCGGGTCGGTCGTTCTGCGCACCGACGTGTTCGAGCTGATCCAGTACCGGCCGTCGACCGACCAGGTGCGCGAGGTCCCGCTGCTGTTCATTCCCCCGACGATCAACAAGTTCTACGTGCTCGACCTCGCTCCCGGACGAAGCATGATCGAGCACTACGTGGCGCAGGGCCAGCAGGTGTTCGCGATCTCGTGGCGCAATCCCGAGCAGGCCCAGGGACACTTCGACCTCGACACCTATGCCGAGGCCGTCGCCGAGGCACGCGACGCGATCGCGTCGATTACCGGTCAGGCCACGGTCCATCTGGCGGCGGCGTGCTCAGGGGGGATGATCACCGCGGGACTGCTCGGGAACCTCGCCGACGCCGGCGAGCTCGACCGGGTGGCGAGCCTCACGCTGATGGTGTGCGCGCTCGACAACGAGACCGAGGGCACGATGGCGGCGCTCGCCGGCCGCGACGTCGCCGCCGCGGCCGTGGCCCAGTCAGCCCGCAAGGGATACCTCGACGGGCGGGCGCTCGAGGGTGTGTTCACCTGGCTTCGCCCGAACGACCTCGTCTGGAACTACTTCGTCAACAACTACCTGCTCGGCAAGGCGCCACCCGCCTTCGACGTCCTGTACTGGAACCAGGACACGGTCCGTCTCGCGGCCGGGCTGCACCGGGACTTCATCAACATCGGGCTGGAGAACTCGTTCGCGCATCCCGGTTCGCTCGAGGTGCTCGGCCGGCCTGTCGATCTCGGCGCCGTCGACATCGACACGTACTTCATCGCCGGGATCACCGATCACATCGTGCCGTGGGAGAGCGCGTACAAGGGAGCACGTCTGTTCGGCGGTGAGGTGCGGTTCGTCCTTTCCAGGAGCGGCCACATCCAGGCGCTGGTCAACCCGCCGGCGCGGGACGGTGCCGAATCGCGCGCGAGCTACCGCGTCGCCGACGACCTGCCGGCGACGGCCGACGAGTTCCTCGCCCAGGCCCCGCAGCTGCCCGGCAGCTGGTGGGGGGACTGGGACGCCTGGCTCAGCGCGCGCTCCGGAGAGCTGAAGCCCGCGCCGAAGGCACTCGGCAACGCCACCTACAAGGCCCACGGAAAGGCTCCGGGGAGCTATGTCCGTGCGAACTGACGACCTTCCTGCGGTGCCGGACGAGCGGTGGTGGGGAGATCACCTGCGCGAGACGCGGTGGACGCTCGAGCTCTCCCGCCTCCTCGCGGATCCGGTCTTCCGCGGCCGGGGGGTGCCGCGCGGCGACGGCCGCCCCGTGATCCTGCTACCCGGCTTCGGCGGCGGCGACCAGACGATGCTCGTGCTCTCGGCCTGGCTGCGCCGGATCGGATACCGGCCCCAGCTGTGCGGATTCGTGACCAACACCGGTTGCTCGGACCGTGCTGTCGATCGCGTCGAACAACAGCTGGAACGCGTTCACGACCGCCACGTGCGCCGGGTGGCGCTGATCGGCCACAGCCGCGGCGGTCACTATGCCCGGGCGCTCGCCCAGCGTCGCCCGGAGCTCGTCTCCCACGCGATCTCGCTCGGGGCCGGCCTGCGCCAGATGCTCGCCACGAGCTATCCCACGCAGTCCGCGGCCGGCGCGGCTCGCCGGGTGGCGCTGCGAAGCGGACGCGCTCGCTCGCCTCTGTGCCTGACCGAAGGGTGCGATTGCCGGTTCGCCCTCGACTTCACGGGCACGTTCCCGGCCGACCGAGTGCACCTGACGAGCATCTACTCGAAGGGCGACGGCGTCGTCCGCTGGCAAGCCGCGCTCATCCCCTATGGCAACTGCGTCGAGGTGACCGGGAGCCATGTGGGGCTGATCTTCAACCGCAAGACCTACCGGGCGATCGCCACCGCGCTCGCCGACCCAGAACTACCGAGTGGAGGATCCGATGCTGACCGCCCCTGAGCTGTTCCATGACCTTGGCCATTCTCTGTCCACCGACTACTTCTTCCTGCGCGAGCAGCTCACCGACGATCAACTCGAGGTGCTCCGGCGCGTGCGGCTGTTCGTGGACGACGAGGTGCTGCCGGTGATCGGTGACTACTGGGAGCGCGCGGAGATGCCGTGGCCGCTGATCCAGGGGCTCGGAGAGCTCGGGATCGTCGGCGAGGACATCCAGGGCTACGGCTGTCCCGGGCTCGACCCGATCGCGCTCGGGCTGATCCACATGGAGCTGAACCGCGGCGACGGCAGCCTCGGGACGTTCCTCGGCGTTCAGGCCGGGCTGGCGATGAAGTCGATCGCGATGCTCGGCTCCGAGGAGCAGAAGCAGCGCTGGCTGCCGGCGATGGCCAGGCTCGAGCAGCTCGGCGCGTTCGCACTCACCGAGCCGAACCATGGTTCGGATTCGGTTGCGCTCGAGACCACCGCGCGCCGCGTCGGCGACTCGTATGTGTTGAACGGGGCCAAGCGCTGGATCGGGTCGGGCAGCGTCGCGGACGTCGTCGTGGTGTGGGCCCGTGACGAGGACGGCAAGGTCGGCGGCTTCCTGGTCGAGGGGGGCACCCCCGGTTACGACGCCCAGGTGATCGAAGGCAAGGGATCGCTGCGCGCGATCTGGCAGGCGCAGATCGCGCTCGAGGACGTCGAGGTGCCGGTGGAGAACCGGTTGCCAGGCGCGCACAGCTTCAAGGACGCCGGGCGCGTCCTCGCCAGCACTCGGAGCACGTGCGCCTGGGCGGCGCTCGGGCATGCCGTCGCCGCTTACGAGACCGCGCTCACCTACGCCAAGCGCCGCGAGCAGTTTGGCCGAACGCTGTCCAGTTTCCAGATCGTCCAGGACCGGCTCGTGAAGATGCTCGCCGAGGTGACCTCGATGCAGCTCTACTGCCTACAGATCGGGCGGCTGGCCGAGCGCGGAGAGCTCAGCGACACGATCGCCGGGCTGGCGAAGCTCAACAACACGCGCAAGGCCCGCCAGGTGTGCGCCGAGGCACGCGACATGCTCGGCGGGAACGGGATCCTGCTCGAGAACCACGTGATCCGTCATATGGCCGACATCGAGGCGATCCACACCTATGAGGGCACCGAGACCATGCAGACGCTGATCGTCGGACGCGACATCACGGGCGTGGGGGCGTTCGTGTAGACGACCGCCAGGCGCCGCAAGGCGCGTTGCAAGAGAAGGATTCAGCGGGCGCGCCTGATAGCGTCGCGCCGCTTGATGAGGCGGGTTTCGGTGGCGGTGGCATCCGCGGTCGCGGTTGTCGCCATCTTGACGAGCGCCGGCGCGAGCCGCGGCGATCTCGCGAGCCGGTATTCAGCCGGCCAGAACCGTGCCGGGCAGCTGCGTTCGCAGATCAAGGCCGACAGCTCGCAGATCCGCGGATTCGAGGGCACGATCAGCTCGCTCCAGGCGAGGCTCAACGTCGTCCAGCAGAGCCTCGATATCCAGGAGCAGCAGCTCGAGCAGGTCACGGTGGCGCTGGCGACCGCGCAGCGGCGGCTTGTCCAGCTGCAGCGACAGCTCGTGAGCGACCGCCGGATTCTCGCCTCCCAGCTGGTCGCCGATTACGAGTCCCCGACGCCGAACCTGGTCGACGTCATCGTCGAAGCACACGGCTGGAACGACCTGGTCAACAAGGTCAGCAACCTGAGCACGATCGCCAAGGCGAACGCGCGGACGATGCGGGCGGTGATCACGACCCGAGTGGCGGTCGCGGCCGAGGCCCGCCGGCTCGCCCGGATCAAGATCCGCCGGCAGCAGACCACCACCGCGGTGCGCATCGAGCGCGACAACATCGCGCAACTCCGCTTGTCGATCGTCGACCGCGAGCTCCGCGTCGCCCGCGACCGGTCCGCCAAGCGAAGCCAGCTGACCAAGCTCCAGAAGAAGCTCGCGCACGAGGCCACGGTGCTCGATCGCGAGGCCGCCGCCGCACGCGACGCATCGCTTCCGGTCCCGCCGCCGCAGGGCGGATGCGTCAACACCGCGTACGTGCCGCACGGTGGCTCAACCGGTTTCTTCCCGGCCCCGGGGACGAACTATTCCGTGGGCGAGGAGCCGGTGATCGCCGCGCGCCTGGACGCGCTCGGCAGGGCGCTCGGGCTGCACCTGATCGGCATCTCCGGCTACCGCAGCCCACAGCATTCAGTCGAAGTCGGCGGATTCGCAGACGACCCTCACACGCGCGGTGAGGCGTCTGACACCCCGGGCGTCGAAGGCGTGCCCGAGGCAACGCTCGAGGAGTTCTGCCTGACGCGTCCCTTCCCCGGGGCACGCGAGGCCGATCACATCCAAGAGCTGTAGCTTTCGGGTAGTGCACATAAAGACGTTCGGGGACGTCGACGCGCGCAGTCTCGAGCAGCTCAAGCGCTGCATGGAGGCCGGCGAGGCCGAGTACGGAGTGCTGTGCGCCGACCACCACCAGCGCAAGCTGGCTGCGCTGGCGTCATCTCAGCTGGCACGGTCGGGTCGGGTAACCACTACGTGAACCTGATGGAGGACGAGGCGGGGTACGTTCGGGTGGGAGTGCACTTCGGCTCACGCGGGTTCGGACACAAGACCGCGTCGGGGTTCGTCGCCCTCGCGCAGGGCCGGCCGTTCGACGGTCACGCCGCCGAAGGCGGGATGGATTCACTGGTCGTGGACAAAGTGCTTGAGATCCTGTCCGCCGACGCCGTGCACGAGGTGCACAATCATCACAACTTCGCGTGGCGCGAGGAGCACGATGGGCGTACGTACTCGGTGATCCGCAACGGCTGCACGCCGGGACGGCCCGGACAGGAGGGATTCGTCGGCGGGTCGATGGGGGACGAGTCGGTGATGGTGGCCCGTCCGGTCAGGAGTCGCGTTCACGCCGCCGGGCATGGACGCCGGCGGAACGGCCCCACGGACGTCGAGCGAAGCGAGACCCAGAATCAGAAGCTGGCGAGCGCCTGCTCGAGGTCCGCGACCAGATCGTCCGGATCCTCGACGCCGCAGCTGAGGCGGACCAGGTCGGGCGGGACCGCGGCGGCCGAGTCCTCGACCGACTGATGGGTCATCGACTGCGGCACTTCGATCAGCGACTCGACGCCGCCGAGCGACTCCGCGAGTGTGAACAGCCGGGTGCGGGCGGCGAGCGCGGTGGCGTTGGGGTGGCGGAAGCTGACCATCCCGCTGAACCCGGGCCAACGGACGTCGGTCACGCCGGGGGCGGTGCGCAGGAATTCGGCGACGGCGCCGGCGCTGCGGGCGTGGGCGTCCATCCGAAGGTGGAGCGTGCGCAGCCCGCGGTGGACAAGGAAGCAATCGAACGGCCCGGGGACGGCGCCGACGGCGTTCTGCACGAACCGGAGGCGTTCGTACCAGTCGCCCGAGCGGGTGATCACGGCACCGCCGACCACGTCCGAGTGGCCGCCGAGGTACTTGGTGGTGGAGTGCGCGACGAAATCGGCGCCGAGCTCCAGCGGGCGCTGGTTCGCCGGGGTCGCGAACGTGTTGTCGACGGCGACGAGCGCGTTCCGCCGGCGGGCGATCACCCCCTCGATGTCGACTACGTTGAGGAACGGGTTCGTCGGGCTCTCGACCCAGATCAGCCGCGTGTCGTCCCGCACGGCGCGCTCGACCGCGGCGAGGTCGGTCTGGTCGACGAGGTCGTACGCGAGTCCCCAGCGGGCCATGACCTTGTCGACGAGGCGGTAGGTGCCGCCGTACAAGTCGCCCGGGAGCACGACGTGCGCGCCCGGCTCGCACACGATCGTGATCAGCGCGTGCTCGGCGGCGAGGCCGGAGGAGAACGTCACCGCGCGGCCGCCCTCGAGCTCACCGAGGGCCTGCTCGAGCGCCGCCCGGGTTGGGTTGGCGGAGCGCGCGTAGTCGTAGTCGGCCACGAACTCGCCGGGCCGGGGCTGGGCGTACGTCGAGGTCTGGTGGATCGCGGGAATCACCGAGCCGTAGCTCGGATCCGGGGTCAGGCCGGCGTGGACCGCCCGGGTCGCGAACGCGTCCCGCCGGCCGTCTTGCGCATCGCTCACGAGGCCAATGCTTCCAGCAAGTCGGTGCGCGTGACGAGACCCTCGGCGCGTCCGTCGCGCGTCACGAGCAGCGCCTGCTGATCGCCGACGAGCAGCTCGACCGCCTCGCGGACGGGGTCCTCGGTCGAGACCGCGGGGAACGGCGGCTCCATCACCTCGACGATCTCGGCGTCGAGGATCGCCGGGTTCTCGGCGGCGCGCTTGAGCAGACCGCGCTCGCCGATCGCGCCGACCACGGTCGCCGGATCGTGGGCGCTGACCACCGGCAGCTGCGACACGCGGTGCTCGTGCAGGAGCGCCACCGCATCGCGGACCTTGAAGTGAGTCTGGACGGTGACGAGCGGCGGGATCTCGCCGGCTTCGCGCTTGCGGGCGAGGACATCGCCGACGAGGAGCTGAGAATCGCGCTCGAGGAAGCCGTATTGGCGCATCCAGGCGTCGGAGTAGATCTTCGACAGGTACGAGCGGCCACCGTCCGGGAGGATCACGACGATCAGCGCGTCCGGGTCTTGTATGTCTGCGGCGACCTGCAGGGCGGCGTGAAGCGCGAGGCCGCCGGAGCCGCCGGCGAGAATGCCCTCGAGCTGGGCCAGCCGGCGCGTCGTCAGGAACGCGTCGCGATCGGACACGGCGATCCAGCGGTCGATCAAGGTGGGGTCGAACGTCTCGGGCCAGAAGTCCTCGCCGACGCCCTCTACCAGGTACGGGCGGACGCTCTCGGGTCCGCCGGAGTAGATCGAGCCCTCCGGGTCCGCGCCGACGACGACGAGGTCGGGGTTGCGCTCGCGCAGGTAGCGGGCGGTGCCCGTGACCGTGCCTCCGGTGCCGACGCCGGCGACCAGATGGGTGATCTGTCCCGCGGTCTGCTCCCAGATCTCGGGGCCGGTCGACTCGTAGTGGGCCTGCGGGTTGGCCTGGTTGAAGTACTGGTTGGGCTGGAACGCTCCCGGGATCTCGGCCGTGAGCCGATCGGCAACGCGGTAATAAGACTGGGGCGATTCGGGGGGGACGTCGGTGGGCGCGAGCACTACGTCCGCCCCGTAGGCGCGCAGGAGGTCGATCTTCTCCCGCGACATCTTGTCCGGCATCACCGCGATCACCCGGTAGCCCTTCAGGCGAGCCGCGATCGCCAGGCCGGTGCCGGTGTTGCCCGAGGTCGGCTCGACGATCGTCCCGCCGGGCTTGAGGAGACCTTCGCGTTCGGCTGCTTCGATCAGTGCGACCGCGACGCGGTCCTTGATCGAGCCGCCCGGGTTGAATGCCTCGAGCTTGGCGACTAGGCGCGGCCGCACGCCGGCGCCGATGCGCGACAGGCGTACGAGCGGCGTGTCGCCGATGGTGTCGAGAATCGAGTCGTGCAGAATCGGTGCGATGGCGGTGTCGGTCATACCTCAGGATGACGATTCTGCGGCAATCTCACAAGGAACCGAAGATCCTGCGGCTTGCGGCGCTCGTCTTAGATATTCTGCGGTCTGAGTCCGGATAGTTCGCGCCGTGCCGAATCATCCACAGCCACCCGTTGACGCCACCGACCGAGCGCTGCTCGAGCTGCTCGCGCGCGACGCCAGGATCACCAACCAGCGCCTGGCCGACCGTGTCGGGGTGGCGCCGTCGACGGCGCTGGCGCGGCTGCGCTCCCTCCGCGACCGCGGGGTGATCCGCGGCTTCCACGCCGAAGTCGACCTGGCGGCGCTCGGCCGGCCGCTCCAGGCTCTGATCGCGGTTCGCCTCGCGGTCCACGCCCGCGACCAGATCGACGACTTCACAGGCGCGGTCCGCGAGCTGCCGGGCGTGCTCATGGTGTTCCATCTGACCGGGGTGACGGACTACCTGGTATGGGTGGCGGCCACCGACGCCCAGGACCTGCGCGAGTTCGTGGTCGATCACCTGGCCACGCATCCGTCGGTGGCGCACGCCGAGACCTCGCTGATCTACGAGCACCACCGCGGGCCCGGTATCTGGGGCGCGGCCGACCCGGCATGACCCCTGCCGCGCGAGTCGCGGGACTCGGGACGACGATCTTCACCGAGATGAGTGCTCTGGCGCTGCGGACCGGGGCGATCAATCTCGGTCAGGGCTTCCCGGACACCGACGGTCCGGCGGCCGTCATCGAGGCGGCGGTGGCGGCGATTCGCAGTGGCGAGAACCAGTACGCGCCGCTGCCGGGCGTGCCGGCGCTGCGCGAGGCAGTGCTCGACCATCAGCGCGGCTGGTACGGACTCGACCCCGAGGACGTGCTGATCACGTTCGGCGCCACCGAGGCGATCGCGTCGGCGCTGCTCGGGCTGTGCGACCCCGGCGACGAGGTCGTCGTGCTCGAGCCCTACTACGACTCCTACGCCGCGTGCATCGCGTTCGCCGGCGCGACGCGGCGGCCGGTGACGCTGCGCCCGCCGGCATTCTCGGTGGATCAGGAGGCACTACGGGCGGCGATCAGACCGCGCGCGCGGATGCTGCTGCTCAACTCGCCCCACAACCCGACCGGTCGCGTCCTTAGCCGCGCCGAGCTCGAGATGATCGCGGCGGCGTGCGTCGAGCACGACCTGATCTGCGTCACCGACGAGGTCTACGAGCACCTGGTCTACGACGGAGAGCACATCCCGATCGCGACGCTGCCCGGGATGGGAGAGCGGACGCTGACGATCTCGAGCGTCGGGAAGTCGTTCTCGTTCACGGGCTGGAAGATCGGCTGGGCCTCCGGTCCTGCGGATCTGGTGGCGGCGACGCGCATGGTCAAGCAGTACCTGACGTTCGCCGGCGGAACACCGCTCCAGCACGCCGCCGCCGCCGCGCTGCGTCTGCCCCGCGCCGAGGTCGAGGCTCTGCGCGACGATCTGCGCGCCAAGCGCGATCAGCTGTGCTTGGGTCTGGAGGCGGCGGGTTTCAAGCCGTTGACGCCTGCGGGGACGTACTTCGTCAACGCGGATGTGGGGGTCGACGCGGTCGAGTTCTGTCGCGGCCTGCCCGAGCGGTGCGGGATCGTCGCGATTCCGACGAGCGTGTTCTACGACAATCGCGAGGCGGCGGCGACGCTCGTCCGGTTCGCGTTCTGCAAGCGGCCCGAGGTGATCGCCGAGGCTGCCGAGCGCCTCGCTCGGTACCGCGAGTAACTTCGCACTCGCCCGCGGCCCGTACCGCGAGCGGCGCGAAACTCGTGCCAGAGCCGAGTGAACGTGCATTCACCGCGGCGGGCGGGGGCGAGTGTTGACTATTCGGGGTCGGCGGAGAGGAGGCCCGAGAGATCGGCGACCGTGATCACCTCGCCCTGCCGTGGGAAGATCCGCTCGATCAGGAAGTCGTGAATGTCGGGCTGGGGGTCGGCGGTGGCGTCGGCGAGGACGAGCACGCGGTAGTCGCGGTCGCTGGCGTCGCGGACCGTCGACAGGACGACGCCGCTCGTGCTGATGCCGGCGAGGATCAGGGTGTCGACGCCGAGCTCGCGAAGCTGCTCGTCGAGGTCGGTGGTCGAGAACGCGCCGACGCGCACCTTGCGAACGACGACGTCGTCCGGCTCGGGCGCCACGCGGTCGTGGACGGCGGTATTAGGCGAGTCGTTGTGCAAGGTCTGGCCTGAGGTGCCCACGCGCTTGCCCATCCCGCTCGTCGGGGGGAACGCCGCGAGGTCGGCGTCCTCGAACGCGACCCGGACATAGCCGATAACACCTCCGGCGCCGCGAACGGTGTCGATGGCAGAGGCAGCTCGCGAGAGCAGTTCGTCAGTTTCGTCGAGCATGTCGACGACCCCGTTCTGGTAGTCCATCACGAGCAGCGCCGCGCGGCGCGGGTCGATCTGGTCGGTCATGTGGATTTCCTTTCGTGGGTGGGGGCACGTCATCGACGTGGATGTAGCGACCGCCGCGCGCGAGTGAGGCGATCGCGGCCAGCACGGACAGGCCGGCGGCGACGCTGAACACGACCACGAGGCCGTGGTGGAACGCGGACGCGATCAGCTTCGGGAAGAACTCGGTGCCGGTCAGGACGTGCTGATGCGCCGGCGAGAGAGAGGACAGCGCACCGGTTGGCCCGAGCAGGTGCGCCACCGGGTTCTCGCCGAGCACCGCGGCGAACAGCGACGACACCGGCGGCAGGCCGGCGACCTGGTGAGCGATCGAGTGGGGCACGCCGTTCTGCGTCAGGCCGGCCAGCAGCTGTCCGGGAAGGATGGCCGCGACACCGGCGATCAGCAGCGAGAAGAACACGCCGATCGACAGCGCCGTGCCCGAGTTCTGGAACGTCGACCGCATCCCCGAGGCTGCGCCGCGGTACCGGGCGGGGACGCTGCTCATGATCGAGGCCGAGTTCGGCGAGCTGAACATCCCCACGCCGATTCCGTTGAGCGTGATCAGGAATGCGAACGCCCAGTAGGGAAAGTCGACGGGGAGGAACATCAGGCCGACGAAGCTCGCGGCGAACACGAGCATGCCGGCGGTGGCAAATCCGCGGGCGCCGAATCGATCGGACAGGTACCCGGATATCGGCCCGGAGATCAGGAACGCGGCGGTCAAGGGCAGCAGGTAGATGCCCGCCCACAGCGGCGTCTCGGTGTAGCTGTAGCCGTGCAGCGGCAGCCAGATTCCCTGCAGCCAGATGATCAGCATGAACTGCAGCCCGCCTCGGGCGGCGGCCGCGATCAGGCCGGCCGCGCTGCCGGCGGCGAACGCGCGGATCTTGAACAGGCCGAGCTGGAACATCGGCTCGGCGACCCGTTTCTCGATCAGGACGAATGCCACGAGCATGGCCAGGCCCCCGACGATCGAGCCGATGACGGTCGGGTTGGTCCAGCCCATCGCGTGGCCTCCGTACGGCTTGATGCCGTTGGTGACGCCGATCAGGATTGCGCTCAACCCCACCGCGAACGTGACGTTGCCCCACCAGTCGATGCGGCCGGGGTGGCGCTCGCCGGTGTCGCGCAGCTTGTGGTAGGCCCAGATCGTGCCGAACACGCCGACCGGCACGTTGACCCAGAACACGGCTCGCCAGTCGATCGCGGCGAGCACGCCGCCCGCGACCAGGCCGATGAACTGGCCGGCGATCGCGGCGACCTGGTTGATGCCGAGCGCGAGCCCGCGCTGATCGGCGGGAAAGGCGTCGGTCAGGATCGCGGCGGAGTTCGCGGTGAGCATCGACCCGCCGAGCGCCTGGACCACGCGCCAGCCGATCAGCCACTGCGCGCCGTGGGCGCCGCTGAACGGGTCGAACGACAGCAGGATCGACGCCGCCGTGAACACCACGAAGCCGCCGTTGTAGATCTTGACCCGCCCGTACATGTCACCGAGCCGGCCGACGGTGACGACGAGCACGGCCTGGACGAGCCGGTAGCCCATGATCATCCACAGCAGGTAGCTGATGTTCCCCGCCGCGAGCGGGTCGAGGTTGATGCCGCGGAAGATCGCCGGCAGCGCGATGATCACGATCGAGCCGTCGAGCGCCGACATGAACACGGCCATCGTCGTGTTCGACAGCGCGACCCACTT
>Ga0335078_10010646_pt1 | contig 13621 bp, 14 predicted proteins | sample Lox_Sample_32_FD_206711 | JGI IMG/M metagenome (GOLD analysis project Ga0335078, IMG submission 206711) | Soil microbial communities from Loxahatchee National Wildlife Refuge, Florida, United States - Lox_Sample_3.2 | ecosystem: Environmental > Terrestrial > Soil > Wetlands | place: USA...
GTGCGGCCAATGCGGCCGCCGCCGAGGTGTCGACGTCCGCCGAGACGTGGCCGAGCAATTCCGCTGCCTCGCGCTGATCGCAACGACCTTCGCCGAGGGCCCGGCCCGCAACCGGGCGATGAGCGTGGTCGCCGCGATGAGCGGCGGCGGCGCGGCGGTCGGCCTGGTCGCCGGCGGCCTGCTCACCACCTACCTGTCGTGGCGCTGGGTGTTGTTCGTGAACGTGCCGATCGGCCTGCTGACCGCGGCGGCCGCCAGCCTCGTACTGCCCGAGTCGGCCCGGAACCGCGGCCGCTTCGACCTGGCCGGAGCGATAGCCGGCACTGGCGGGGTGGCGCTGCTGGTCTACGGCCTGTCCAATGCAGGCACCGATCAGTCCGGCATCTCGCACTGGGGCGACACCCGGGTCATCGCGTCGCTGACCGCATCGGCGCTGCTGCTGGCCGGTTTCGTGGTTATCGAGGCGCGCAGCCCGCACGCGCTGATGCCGCTGCGCATCCTGGCCAACCGCAGCCGCTCCGGCGCATACCTCATCATGCTGGCGCTGGCCACCGCCATGTTCGGGATCTTCTTCTTCCTGAGCATCTTCGTGCAAGACGTGCTCGGCTACAGCGCGCTGTGGTCCGGCGTGGCCTTCCTCCCGCTGGCCGGCACGATCGTGATGGTCTCGGGGATCGTCGGGCAGCTGATCGAGCGCATCGGCGCCAGGGTGCCGATGCTGGCGGGCGCGGCGATCACCACGGGCGGCATGTACTGGTTCTCCCGCCTCAGCGAGCACAGCACCTACCCGGGCGGGTTGCTCGGCCCGATGCTCGTGACCGGCGTGGGCCTGGGCCTGCTGTTCGTGCCGCTGTCCCTGGTCGCCCTCAACCGGGTCCCCGCCCAGGACTCCGGCCTGACCTCCAGCCTGCTGAACACCGGCCAGCAGGTCGGCGGCGCGATCGGGCTGGCCGCACTCGGGACCGTGGCCTGGACCGCGGTCGCCAGCAGCGCCCGCAGCCAGGCGATCCACGCGGCCGCCGCCGCCCGGTCCGGCCACGCCCAGATGAGCGTGCAGGTGCGGGCCTCGATCTACCACCACGCCCTCGCCGTCGGCATCACCCGCGGGTTCCTGACCGCATCCGTGATCGCGCTGGCCGGCCTGGTCATCACCGTGATCACCATCCGGGTCCGGCGCGAGGACCTGGCCGGAACGGCCGAACCCATCCAGGACCGGCCAGCCGACGCCGAGCCCGCGCTCGAGCAGGCCCATTCGTAACCCGCGTACCAAGAAGGAGAATGACATGACAGCCAGCGAGACCACCCCGCATCCCGACCCGCGCAGGCCGGTCCTGGTCCGCGCCGGCGAGGCTGAGCGCCTCGACTCCATCGGGCACGTGCTGCTGGCGGACAGCAGCACGACTGGAGGCGCGCTCAGCAGCCACCGGGTCGCGCTCGCCCGCGGAGCCGATGGCGCCGTGCCGCACCGGCACGGTAAGGCTTCTGAGCTGTTCTTCATCCTCAGCGGCGAACTCGACGTCCTGGCCGGGGACGACGTCATCACCACGGCCGCCGGCGACCTGCTCGTCGTGCCCCCGGGCATGGCCCACGCGTTCGGCGCGCATCGCGGCTCGGCCGCCGAGGCGCTGATCATCATCACCCCCGGCATCGAGCGATTCGACTACTTCCGCCACGTCGTACGCCTGCGCGCAGGCACCGAACCGCGCGAGGTCCTACTGGCCCTGCAAGACCAGTTCGACACCCACTTCGTCGAAAGCGCCGCCTGGCACGGCGCCCGCGCGAGCTAGGGCCGGAGGGCACTTGCTCCTGGCCCAGGCGCCGGAAACGGCAAAGCCGAGAGCTCCGATACCGGACAATCGGACGCCACCGGCGGGCGCAAGCATAAGGCGGTGCGCGCGGTAATCGGGGTCACCGGCCAGTTCGCGGCGGTGGATGAGCCATATTCCTCACCACCCAGTACCGTGAGGAAGCCGATCGGCCCGCCGACGGGATCGCGGTACTCGACCAGGGCCGCCTGGTCGCCCAGGGCACTCCCGCCGACCTCAAGCGCCAGGTCCCCGGCACTCACGTCCGGCTCCGGTTCGCCGACGTCGCCGAACTCGGCGCGGCGGCGCGGGTCCTGACGGGTGCCACGCGGGACGAGGAAGACCTGATTTTGCGGGTCCCCAGCGACGGCGGAACGAAATCGCTGCGCGCCCTGCTAGGTCGGCTCGATGAGCATTCGATCAATGCCGAAGAGCTCTCCGTGCACACACCGGACCTCGATGACGTCTTCCTTGCCCTGACCGGCCACGCAAGCACGGAGGTGACCGCACAGTGAACACCGGCTCGGTGATCATGCTGCGCCGCAACTTCAAGCAGACCGTTCGGAATCCGACCACGGTGTTCAACGCGATCTTGTTCCCGGTCGTGCTCATGCTGATGTTCGTGTACGTGCTCGGCAACGCTTTCAGCGTCGGCGTCAGATAGATCGATTTCGCGACGCCGGGCCTGATCGTGCTGGCCATCTGTTACGGGCTGGGGCCACCGCGACGGCCGTCAACTCCGACATGACGAAGGGCATCATCAACCGGTTCAAAATGATGGATGTCTCTCGCGGTGCCGTACGACCGGTCACGTCGTCACCAGTATGCTCACCAGCCTGTTAGCCATCGCGGCCATCATCGGGATGGCCTTCGCGCTGGAATTCCGTCCGGCTGCGAGTTTCCCCGGATGACGCCAGGTCGGCGGGTCTGGGGCGGCGGATCTTCGCCCGCGGCGTCAGGGGATCAGGCTGAGCTCGCGCGCGCGGGCGACGGCCTCGGTGCGGTTGGCCGCGCCGAGCTTGCCCAGGACGTGGCTGACGTGCTTCTTCACGGTGTCGAGGGTGATCACCAGCTGGCTCGCGATGACCTGGTTGGACCGGCCGGCCGCCAGCATCTTGAGCACCTCCAGCTCACGGCTGGTCAGCTGCTCGGCCAGGCCTGGCGCCGCCGCGACGTGGCCCCGCCCGGCCGGAGCGATGTCCTGCGCCTGAAGCGCGCGCTGCAGCCGGGCCAGGCAGCCGACCGGGACTTGCGCGGCCGGCCCGCCGGACCGCTGGGCTGCGATCAGCCGGGCCAGCAGCGCCGCCATCGGCGCCCCCTCGTCGGCGAAGACCCGGACGTAGTCCTGCGGGCAGGCCAGGGTGAGCACGTCGGCCAGCGCGTCCACCGCGCGGCCTGTATCACCGTCGGCGGCCAGCGCCAGCGCCCGCAGCGCGCCGATCTCGATCAGGCTGCCGGCCCGGTCCTGCGCGGCCGCCGCCGCGTGCAGCCGGTCCAGCAGCGCCAGCGCCGGGCCGGGCCGCTCCTGGGCCAGCAGGACCCGCGCCAGCACCAGATGCCCCGGTTCCCTGGCGTAGTCCGGCTCGTCGTCCGGGCCAAGGCCGGCCTCCTTCATCCAGCCTGCGGCGCCGCCCAGGTTGCCCTGGGCCAGAAGCAGCCGCGCCCGCCGCGCCGGGATGGGGTTGAGCAGCCCGGGCGGGCCGGGGCTGGCGCGTACTGCTTCGCCCATCGCCTCCAGAGCACCGGCGGGATGGCCCCCGGCCTGCCGGATCCAAGCCAGCGTGGCCAGGCCTGCCGCCAGCGGCATCGTGTAAACGAACGATCGGCACAGCGCGATGCCCCGGGTCGCATTCTCCAGCGCACCGCGCAGCTCGTTCCGCTGATAGGCCACCTCGGCCAGCCCTACATACGCCGGGCCCGCAGCCGGCAGCGGCATCCGGCCGGTCCTGGCCACGGCGTCCAGCGCCTGCTCGCAGGTCCGCACGGCCGCGTCCAGCCGGCCCCGAGCATGCTGAACCCGTCCGAGCTCGTAGCTTTCCCAGGCTCCCCAGGTCGGCAGGCCGGCGGCGTGCCTGCCGGCGATGCCTTGCGCAAAGGCGCGCTCGGCTTCGCCGAGGCGGCCGTCAAGCCATGCGGCCACGGCCAGCTGCCCCTGCGCGACCGACCTTACTATCCACTCGTCCTCCCGGCTCTGCGCCATGGCCTGCGAACCGAAGTGAGCCGTGCCCCGGGAGTCACCGCGGAGCTGGGCGAGGTAACCACGGCTGAGGGCGATCATCGCGGGGACGTTCACCAGCAGGCTGCCGGCCCGGCCGATCGTGGGCTCGAACGGCTCCTCACTCAGGCCGGCGCAGGCGAGCTCAGCCGCGTCGACCAGCCGCTCGGCTGTCTCCAGGTGGCCGCCGGTGGCGGCCGGGACCGCCTGCGCCAGCAGCAGCCGGGGGCGGGACCGGACCAGGTCAGCGGGCAGCGGGGCAAGCCACCGCTGAACCGTCGCCGCTTCGCCGCGCAGACTGTGCGCCGCGTCGAAATGCTGCTCGATCAGCCGGGCGGCCCAGGTCATCTGCCCGGCGGTGACCGCGTGCCGTATCGCGTCGTCGGCCAGCCCACGCTCCGCGTACCAGGCTGCCGCGTTGCGGTGCAGTCCGGAAACCTTCTCGGGTTGTTCGGCCTGCAGGCGGGCGCGGAGCAGGTCGGCGAACAGGTGGTGGTAACGCCACCAGCCGCGCACCTCATCCAGCGGCACCACGAACAGCCCCGCCCGCTCGGCCTGTTCCAGCAGCGCCTGGCTGCCGGGCCGGCCGGTGACCGCGTCACACAGCTCCCCCGACAGCAGCTCCAGCACCGAGGTCTCCAGCAAGAACTCACGCACCCGGCCAGGCTGCCGCTCCAGCACCTCCTCAGCCAGGTAGTCCAGGACGTAACGGTGGCTGCCGGTGAACGCGGCCACGAAGCCGTCGACGTCGTCCTGCCCGCGCAGCGCGGCATTCGCCGACATCGGGCTCGGCACGAGATCGAGCAGCTCACCCTGATGGTCAGCGGGCAGCGGCGTTACCGGGTGACGGGCTGAATGCACGAAGATCGATCCGGCCTCAGCTCAGCGACTCGGCCCTCGAACGGCACGGATCGCTCGATCCTCGCCCGCTCTATGTCGTCTTCTTTGTCTTCTTTTTCTTCTTCCCGGCTGGTTCTTTAGCTGTCGCGGCCTTCTTGATGGTCTTCGTAGCCTCCTTCTTCGTGGGCGCTTTCTTCGCAGCGGGCGGGCGCGCCGTGGCTAGCGCAGTCAGATCAACGACCGAGTCGTCTTCCCCGTAGCTGTTGGGGAGGTAGGCGTCGGCGGCCCAGTCGTTCTCCCACCGAACGCCATCAAGGAGATACCGGAACCGGTAGGCCCGCCCCACTTCGAGCTCCACTGTCACGCTGAATCCTCCATCAGCGTCGCGGCGCATCACGTCGGCGGTGGGTGACCAGTCGTTCCATTCCCCGCATACCGCCGCGGTCTGGGCGCCCACAGAAGGGGCAAGCGTGAATGTGACACTGGCCGTGCCCCCCGGTCCCCTGAACCTGACCATCTTCGCCTCCGCTCTGGCTGGCCGCGCTCCATCGGCGGGCACCAGTTTGCCGCCTGGGCCGGGCGTGAAGGCCAGGCGAGACCGGCAGCAAGAGACTCTGGCGCTCCTCCCGAGCCGTGTGGCATTTTATACTGATCGCGACGCGGTCACTCCTGACCCAGTTCGCAGGCATATTTCGACCATGTGTGCGGATTTCGTGCCGTGCTCCACGGCCGGCCTGCGCGCCACGTCTCCACCGAGATGACCCTGCGCTACGCCGCGCTGGCCGCCCCGGCCGTCCGCACCGCCTACGAAGAAGCGATGAGCAAGGCCCGAACCCGGCTGACCCTGGCCACCGCCCCGGGCGGGCAGCCCACCATCCCCGGCCGCATCGAATGGCTGCACGCCGAGATGCTCAAGACCCGGGTCGCGCACGGCTACTGCTCCCGCCAGCTCGCCGCCGAAGCATGCCCCTACGCCAGCATCTGCGAGCAATGCGGCAACTACGTCACCGCCCCCGAGTTCATCCCGCAACTCCAGGCCCAGCTCACCGCCATCACCGCCCTCCGCGACGACGCCGCCGCACGCGGCTGGCACACCGAAGCCGCCCGGCACTCACGCGTCATCGCCAGCATCCAGGGCCACCTGCAACGACTCCAACGAGCCACCGGAACAGGACACAACGCCTGATGCCGCTAACCAACGGCCCCAGTATTGCCCCGGGGGCCGGTTAATCGAGATCTTCTTCTCCGTCATCCAGAAGAAGGTCGTCACCCCGAACGACTTCGACAGCCTCGGACAGCTCTCCGCCACCCTGCTGGGCTTCGTGGACCGCTACAACCAGACCGCAAGGCCGTTCAGCTGGAAATTCACCGCCAGCGACCTGCACGACCTCATGGACCGCATCAACCGCCACGAGCAGCAAGGCAACCCTCAGGACAAACCGCTACCGGAGGCCGCATGAACAACCCCCGACGAACTTCCGGGGCTACCCGCTTAAGTGTCAGATCTCCTTGATGCGAACTAGCCAACCATCATGGCGGCAGTTATGCAGCCAAAGTCACAGGTCAACAGCGCGATCGAGTTTTCGGGCGGCGCAGGACCGCGCACATGATCGTCAGCTTCCGAAAACCTTGTTACGTCAAGACCTGAGAAGATTCCTGGTTCAGGCCGCCGAGCCGGTGTCAACGGTCAAGCTGTCCCGCGAGCCCCACAGGGTAACGCGAGGACCTTCAGCAGCGGTAAGCATCGCGCCTGTGGTTCATATCAAGGACGTGGATCCGCTTGCTGTCGTCGTCGATCGTGTACCTGACCCGGTACTCGCCGCGCCTGGCACGCCATTGACCCTCGAACGGGGTGCGTAGCGGCGCGCCTGCTCGGTGAGGTTCTTCGGCCAGCGGCCCCCGGATGAACTCGTAACAGGCCCACGCGACCGCCTCAGGCAACCTGTCTTGCAGCTGCCGGGCCGCAGTGGGAGACACAACGACCTGATCGGTCACGGTCAGCGCTTCCCGAAGCGCTCCGCGAGAGACTGTTCAACCTGGTCAAGCGACAGCCCCTCGCCGCGGGCGATTTCCTGCTGCGACTCCGCAATCCGCTGCTGTGCTGCGGGGTCGGCGAGCAGTTCCAGCGTCGCCTCGATGGACTCGAGGTCCTCCGCAGCCAGCAGTACGACGTAATCACGGCCATTCCGAGTGATGTGGACACGCTCGTGCGTGCGATCCACTTCTTCGGCAATCTCGGACAATCTGGCCTTGACGTCCGATAGCGGCAGTACAACCATAGACTAAGATTATAGTCTGACCAGAGTGGAGGCAAGGCTGGCGGCCCCACCGACATCCTTACCCTCGCCCGCAAGGGACGGGCCTTCGCCTCCCTTGACGCGCTGATGGCCCGTCAAGGCGGCCAGCAGGTGCTTTACGGCAGCGCGCTCGCCCTCGCCGCCACGCTTCAGGCCTGGTCCCGGCACGCCGGCACCCCCATCGTGGACCTGGCCCGCACCGTCATCCGCTAGCCGCGCGGGCCAGAAGCTGGTCGTCGACGACGGCCAGAACATGTGGTAAGGCAACGACCCGCTGTTTCGCACGAGCCGCGGCGGGCGGCTGCGGGGCCGGACCGTGTCTCACGCCCCCAGCGGGACCGGCTTGCGGGCCACACCGGTGAGTCCCGGTCAGCGACGAGGTTATGCCGGCCGCCCAGCCAGTAGTCGTAGACCCGGGCGATGTTCGGCTTGGTGGGGTCGACTCGGGCCTCGCGCCAGCCGTCGAAAGGATCGCCGCCGGCCACCTGCGCGGCGGTGCCGTCCTGGTCCGGGGAGGCCATCAGATCCCTTCCCTGCACGCAACGTCATGATCACTGGAAGTGAACCGCGCGGGTGGGTGGCATGGAAGAGTTTCCCGTTTCCCCCGCCACAGCCGGGAAACAAGGAAACACTGCGCCACCCGTGATCGGCCTGACCTGCCAGAACCGGTCAGCCTGCCCCGGCTACGGGATACTGGCCAAGCGGTTGGCCTGCCGGCCGTTGTTGCCGTTAGGAGGCTGGTGGTGCCGGCTCGCTGAGGGTTGATGCCGTGGGCGAGGAGCGCCCGCCGGACGGGCAGGTCGTGGTCTTCATCGGTTACGAGAAGCTGGGTGACGGGGAAGGACGACGTCCCGCCGTGACGACGGCTGGATGGGTTTACCGGTCCAGTTCCAGGGTGCCGTGCCAGCGGCCGTACAGCAGGCCGGCGAGCAGTTGCGGGAGGCTGGGCGGCAGGAGCTCGTCGGGGCAGCGCGCCAGGCCGGGCTCGGTCCACCACTGATAGCCGAGCATGCCCTGCTTTTCGCTGGCGGTGTGCTTGAGCCGGAGCCGGGGGGCGGTCTGGCGGGTGTAGCCGAGATAGGCCGCTTCGCGGCGGTGGTGATGGCGGCCCCGGTAGCGGAAGCGGGTCTCGCGCACCCACAGGCACGGGCCAAGCTGATCGAGGATGATCCCGGTTTCCTCGGCGAGTTCGCGGCGGGCCGCCTCGTGGGCCGGCTCGTCGGGATCGATGCCGCCGCCGGGCAGTTCCCACCAGTGATGGGCGAGGTCATCGGGGTCGCGCGCGTGGATGAGCAGGACGCGGTCGCGCGGGTCGAGCAGGAGAACGCGCGCCCCGAGGCGCAATTCTGCTGGCTGGACGGCATCGGGCATGGGCGGCTGGTTTCCGGTTGCGGGCCCAGGTTCGAGGACGTTCAGGTCGCCGAGCACACGGTGGGCACGGTGACCGCGCTGCCAGCGAGCGCGGCACAGCAGGCGGCCAGCCATTTGCGTTTCCGGGCGGTCTTTTCCGCCCTGGCCCGACCGAGACGAACAGGTGGGCAGCCAGGCCGGGCAGCGCCCCCACCCCGCCGGCGCGCGCCCAAGGCGGCCGCGGCGCTGCGCCCGGGAGCCGTCCCCTTGCGCCGCGCCGACATCATCCTCCCGGCACGCGGCCGCGGGACTATCATCCTCACCGCCGCCTGCCCGCGCACCGGCGCCGCCTGGACCAGCGCCGGAACCTCGTTCGAGCCACGGAGCCTCAAGCACCGGCCCGACGGCGCCATCTGCGCCTTCCCCATCCCGCCGTCCCGGCCGGCATGCTCCGCCAGCACCCGGCCGAATCCGGGACCGCAGCGGACGGGCGGCTGTTCCGCAGCACCGTCGGCGGCATGCTCAGCGAGCCGACCTACGGCCGGGCCTGGCACGCCGCCCGCCGGGCCGCGCCCGGCCCGTACCTGGCCTGTAGCTGTAGGGTGCCAAAACCTGGACTATGGCCTTTGACCTGCAACGCCGCGGCTCGGCTCACCGTCTGCGCCAAGATTTGGCGACACTCACAGGCCTCACACATGAACCAGTATCAAATCCCGGTTGACTTTGGCGATGTCCGCGTCGTCGGAGGTGAGCACAGCGTGCCCGCGTTCGGTGGCAGCCAGCGCCACGTGCACATCGACGATGTCCGGATGGGACGTCTGACCGATCTTTACGCCGATCTCCCTGGCCCGCTCGGCCGTAAGCTCGTCGATGACCACTGGGCTGCCCCGCCGCAGCCCCGCGCTCACCAGGCGGCCGGCGTTGGCCTGCCGCGGCGTCCCGCGCCACACTTGAGCAATCACCGTGCGCGGCAGGACGACCTCAATCGTTCCGTGCAGGGCCTCGTCCAAGATGCTGATCATGAACGGTGACCTCCGTTCCAACGCGATGAACGCCCCGGCGTCGAAGACGAAGCCCCTCACGCAGCGTCCGCTGCCCTGGCCGCGAGATGCCTGCGGTAGGCCTCGTCGGCAGCGCGGAGAGCCTCCTCGATGCGCACCTTCGTCTGGTCGTCGGGTTCACCAGCCTCCGCGCGCAGATCCCTGACCAGGGCCTCTAGCAGGGACCTGGCTTCAAGAACCGCCAGGCCCTCGGCGATCAGCGCCGACACCGATTCCGCGCGGCCTTCCTCCACCTCACGGGACGCCCATTCGTACAGCTCGTCCTTCAGCGAGATGCCGATCTTCTTGGTCATACCTCAATCATACCTCTTGGTCACTCCGCAGTCACACCGGATGCCGCGCCTCACCGGAATTGTGGCGCCGGGGGGGTATTCCGCGGCGGCGGTGTGTGCGGCCATCTCCGTGCCGCACGGGAGTCCGCTGAATGCCCGGGGCGCAACGTCGGCCCCGAGGCCCAGCCCGGACGGGACGGCCGTAAGTAAGGATTCCGGTCGATGAAAGGGCGGCCACAGGTACACGAGTGGGGGGCACACGCGGGCGCCGCTGGCATGGCATCCGGGTTTCCCCGCCGGGCCGTCGCGCGCGCGACGTAGCACCGTGGCGCGCTCCGCGGGCGCCCGTGGCCCCGGGAGCCGCATTCCGGTGTGGGCGGGAGCACCCGGTCACGGCTGGCTAGCGCCACGAGGACGGCCGGGAGGTCATGTTCACCTCCATCACGTTCTTCACCAGCTTGGACGCCGTCCGCGGCTTTGCCGGAGACGACTACAAACGAGCCGTGGCCGAAGGCGCCTGTAGGGTTCCGAAACCCTGTCACCACCTTTGACCTGCGAGGTTATGGACGGGCTGAGGTCCGTCATGCGGCTCGCTGGTACTCATGGATCAGCCCGCCGAGGACCCTCCGGCGTCGTACCGGGCCGTCGCCAAGTCGGTGACCGGGGCCGCGGTGCCTGTGGGGTGCCGGAACTGCGTCCCGTCCCCTGGCCTGCGGTTTTCTGAATTATCCGGTGATCTTCACACTGCCCGTTCGTATTCGTTGATCAGCCCGCCGAGAACCCTCCATCGACGAATGCTGGTCACCGCCGGGCTGGTGCTCGCGCCCAGAACGTTCTGGTTGCAGTCCGGTGGCCGCAGGTTCCTGGCCCGGTGCGGGCGATGGTAGTTGTAATGCGCGGCGTAACGATCCAAGACGACACGCAGGTCAGCAACCTATGCCCCGTTATGGAACCCCACAGGCGATCAGCATCCGGTCGGTGATCTCGGCCCGGGCTGTACGGACCCAGCGCATCACAACTGCCGCAGGACATCTCAGTCGTTGCCGTAGTGATAGCGGGCCTTGAGGATCTTCACCTCTTTGTCATCGGCCCGGTAGACCAGCCGGTGCTCATCGTCGATCCGGCGCGACCAGTACCCGGAAAGGTCCCCCTTCAGCGGCTCCGGCTTGCCGATACCGGTGAAGGGGTCCCGCTGGACCTCACGGATCAGGCGGGTGATCCGGGTAGCCATCTTCCGGTCCGAGCCGAGCCAGAGCAGGAAGTCCTCCCACGCATCCGGATCGAAGTGGATGCTCCTCATGACTCACCCGCGAGGGACTCGAGCTCCTCCACCGTCCTGGCGACGGAGGACGTTCCCGCCTTGTCCCGGGCGACGGCCTGCATCAGCCGCCGGGCGTTGGCCGGGGACCGCAGCAGGTAAATGGTCTCCTGCCAGGAGTCATAGTCCTCGGCGGACATCAGCACGGCATCGCCGGCCTTCGAGGAGATGCGCACCGGGGCATGGTCATCGATGACCTGCTGGATGAGGGGAAACAGGTGCGCACGCGCGTCGCTAGCAGTAATGGCCATCTCGTCATCCACCTCTCAATGCGTACTATAAATGGTACCAGATCGGTACGGTTTGTCGTACGCCTATTGGGCAGGTGCTGGAACTTCGGGACTCGGCCGCCGCTTGCCCGAGAGCGCTGCCAGCATGGATCACGGACCGTGCCGGACGTTTCACCGGACTCCGGTTGGGGCCAGCATACATGCCGTGGCGGGCACCTATAACCTTTGCCAGCCACGGTCCTGTGGGTGCCGAAAACTGTGTCACACCATGTGACCTGGGCGTATTGGTGGTTGAGGCCGCCGAGCCGGTCTAGCCGCGGAACGCCATGCCATGCCGTCGCCCGGCACACGGGTGGATCCGAGGTACACAGCAGGTATATCGGAAGACCAGCGGCCGGGACCATTTCGCCGCTTCCGCGCTACCCTGGTTCCCGGGCCGGTAGTGTCGGGGATTACTGATCGTGTCCACCCCCATGCGAGTCCCGGATCGGACTCAGCGCTCAGGCCCCCGGACCTTCATCAAGTACAGTGGTGATCATCTTCCCGCAGTGGTCTAGACCATCCGGTTTCCGTGTTTGCTCCATGTTTGCTCGGATGTCCCGGTACCACGCGGTAGCACCCGTCACCGGGCGGCACTCCACCTCGGGTGATTGCCGATATCTCGCCAGCGTGCTAGCCCAAAGATGCTGGTAGACCGCGAGAATAGAACTGCAGAGCAGCAGACTCTTAATCTGCGGGTTCGGGGTTCAAGTCCCTGGCGGCGCACCGATTCTGACCTGGGGTTTCACGACTCCGGGTCATTTTTTCGTGTCCGTTTTGTCCCCGTGGTTGCTCCGTGGTTGCTCGCGCGCACGGACCCAGCAATCCTGTGCGTGCCGAAAACTTGTGCCACCTGGGCAGATGCACCGCAGCTCGCCGTCGGCTCGGTCTCGCGTCTGGCTTCGGGCGGGCATGTGTCGGGCGGGCCGGGGGGGCGATGATCTTCGGCTTGTGGGCTTGAAGCTGATCTTCCTAATTGTCTCCCGTGTCATGTCGCTGCTCGGGTTGTCGCGCCGGGAGGCGTGGTGGAAGGACGCCGAGATCCTCATGCTGCGCCATCAGCTCTCGGTCGCCCTGCACGAGCGGCCGCAAGCTCCAACACGGCTGACGTGGCCGGACCGTGCGTGGCTGGCGCTGCTGGCCGGAACGCTGCCGGCCGAGCGCCTCGCCGCGATGCGGCTCATCGTCACCCCCGGCACGATCTTGCGCTGGCACCGCGACATCGTCCGCCGCCGCTGGGCGCGCTGGTCGCGTCGTGGCCAGCCCGGACGCCCGCCGGTGCGCCGCAAGGTCCGGTCGGTGGTGCTACGGCTGGCCCGGGAGAACGAGTCATGGGGGTACCGGCGGATCCACGGCGAACTCGCAGGGCTGGGCGTCACGGTGGCGCCGTCTACCGTCTGGCAGATCCTCAAGAATGCCGGCATCGACCCGGCGCCCCGCAGGGACGGCCCGGGCTGGGCGGAGTTCCTGCGATCCCAGGCGCAGGGGATCCTGGCGCTGGACTTCTTCACCGCCGGCCTGCTCAACGGCACCAAGGTCTATGTCCTTGCCGCCATCGAGCACGGCACCCGCCGCGTCCGGACCCTCGGCGCCACCGCGCACCCGGTCGAGTCTTGGGTCGTTCAGCAGGCCCGGAACCTCCTGATGGACCTGGAGGATGCGGGGACGCGGGTGAAGTTCGTGCTGCATGACCCGAGACGCCAGCTTCACCGCCGCGTTCGATGAGGTCTTCCGAGCGGCTGGCGCGAGGATTGTCCGCTCCGCCGTTCAGGCGCCTAAGATGAATTCGATCATGAAACGCTGGATCGGCAGCTGCCGCCGCGAGCTGCTGGACCGGACGCTGGTGTGGAACCAGCGCCACCTGATGACCGTGCTACGCGATTACGAGGACTTCTACAACACCCACCGGCCGCGCCGCGCCCTGAACCAGGCCGCGCCGCTGCGCCCGCTGCCCGATGGCGTCACCGACTTGGACCAGTTCCGGGTCCAGCGGCGTGACCGCGCAGGGGGCGTGATTCATGAATATCGCCTGGTGGCATAGGTTATCGGCACCTACAGATCATCGTGCGCTGGGCGGATGACTTCATCGTCGGGTTCGAGCATCGGGAGGACGCCGAGCGGTTCCTAGACCAGCTTCGGGAGCGATTCGCGAAGTTCGGGCTGGAACTGCACCCGGACAAGACCCGGCTGATCG
>Ga0335078_10010647_pt1 | contig 13621 bp, 10 predicted proteins | sample Lox_Sample_32_FD_206711 | JGI IMG/M metagenome (GOLD analysis project Ga0335078, IMG submission 206711) | Soil microbial communities from Loxahatchee National Wildlife Refuge, Florida, United States - Lox_Sample_3.2 | ecosystem: Environmental > Terrestrial > Soil > Wetlands | place: USA...
CAGAATCAGCTTCCCGGCGAAGTACGTGTTTTCCCCGCCACCTGGCACCCTGTCAGGTTGGACCACGGCCCGAAGATCACCGCGTAATTACAATCGATCGTCGCCATCTTCTGCCCGTTCAGCCCGTAGAAGTAGAACTCCCACGTTCCCGCCGCAGTTGGGGCGACCAGAACCTCCCCATGCCCGCGTCGTTCACCGGTCTACGAGACTACCCTACCGACAAGTGCCGCCTCGCTCTCGGCTCCACTGTCCCGTTAGCCTTTCAAAGTCAGCACACTCATCCGCGATCTTCGTCATCGTACCTGAAGACGCCCTCATGTAACAGGGGTGCGAGACGCCCCGCCAAGGTTCTTGCGGCTCAAAGCTTGTCAGAATCCCGAGATCCCCTGAATTCCTCCCTCCCCACACAACGCAGTAGTCAGTGCCACGCCCAATCAGACGCGGCTCACCGCCCGCCAAGGGCTTTCCAATGAGCGCCCAGGAGGTCATAAAATCCGGGACGAAGAAATACAGCGTCGAATAATCAGGCGAGACCTTTGGCTCGCGCGCGGTCCTCCAGCGCCGTCCGTCAAGCTCAATATCGACGGCAATGTGAATCGGCCGAAAATCGTCAGACTTACGTGCGATGAAAACGCTGCTCTCTTCGATGAAGGACTCGCCCGCCGGTCCCCAAGGGGGCCTCTCCTTTTCTACTGCGATAAAGGCGGCGACGCTCCCATCCCGGTTGGTCCATAAATCGGCACATCGTTTGCCAATGGCGATTTCGTGTTCCTTGCCGTCTGAGCTCGAGTAGGTCACCACACCTCGGACAAGTCTGAAGGAAGTGGACTGCGCACAAGCGACAGTGACACCCGTCAGAAGGGCGGTAGCAACCCACCATCGTATCATCGGAGACCACCCGTAGTCTGAAGGCAGCCTATAGCTGCGTCGATTAGTGTAACAATACCTTGCATCGTCGTGCCGTAAGCCTTGTTGGGCGTGTAACCAGCATCGGCCAGAGCCTGGAAAGCCACAGTGGGGCCATTGTTCCCATAGACCTTACCTCTTCTCCGCCCTGATCGCCTCCAGCAGCGCCCCCTCCGCCGGACCGTGCAAAGGAGGTCCGCAGCGATTCCCCGCCTCGAGTTCCACCAGCGTGCGATAGCGTTCCAGCAATCGTGCGCTCGCGAAGACGCCGCCGATGTATGCCACGTCGACCGGGTCGCCGGGCCGCCATAATTGCCCCCGCACCGACGCCGCCAGCAGCGCCAGTTCCTGCGCGGCGTTTTCGAGAATGCGGAGCGCGACGGCATCGCCTTGGGCGGCGGCGGAATCCACCAGCGACGCCAGCGTCGCCACGCGCGAGCGCGGCCATTCGGGCGTGTAGAAAAGATGCAGCACGCGATTGGCGGTGGGCTGTTCGGCGGCGTCGAGCAGGGCCTGGCGCAGCGAGGTCGGCGGTCCCCAGCCTTCTTCCATGCGCAGCGCGGCGCGCACCGCGTGGCGGACGATGTCGAACGCGCCGCCTTCATCGCCGAACACGTAGCCCCATCCGCCCGCGCGCGCTGTCTGGCCGGCGGCGTTGCGGGCGAAGGCGATCGATCCCGTGCCGGCGATGGTGACGATTCCCTGCCCGGTGGCCGTGGCGCCGGAGAGCGCGATGGCGGCATCGTGCGTGACGATCAGGCGGTCCGCGCGCACCAGCGCCGCGAGGATCGCCTCCTTGTCGTCCGGCCCGCCGCTCATGCCGAAGCAGGCGGCGGCGAATTGGACAGTCGCTGCATCGAGCGATGCTTCGGCGCAGGCGGCGGCGACGCTCGCGGTGACGGCCCGCTCCAGTTTCGCCCGCCCTTCGGACGCCGCGGCGTGATTGCACGGACCGCCCGTGCCACGCCCGAGAATGCGGCCGTTCTCATCGCCGATGAGCGCGGTGGTGCTCGATTGGCCGCCGTCCACACCGAGGAAGAGCTTCATCTCACTTGCGCACCAGCACCACGGCGGAGGCCTCGCTGCGGCCGATGCGGTCGAAGAATTTGACCACATCGGCATATTCCGCGGGCGGCGCCATGACATCGTGAACTTCCACCGATTGCTCGAAGACGAGGTCCGCGCCATCGCTCTTCCAGTTCGCACTGTATGCCCCGTAGCGGCTGTCGAGGCGGATGGCATCGGGCATCTCGTCGATGGCGTAGCCGGGCGGCAGCTTGATGCGCACCGTGTCGCGGTAGATATCGCCGTCGAGCCTCACCGGCAATTGGCGCGGTCCCGGTTTGAAGAAGTAGCCGGCTCCGAGCGCGAGCGCGCCGGGCTTGACGATCATCATGCCCGTCATAGTTTGCGAAAAGTGCTCGGCGGCGTAATCGAGGCTGAGCTGCATGCGGCCTTCCGCGATGGCGCCGGAAATCTGCGCCTGCTTGACGGCGATGGCTCCCACGCGATCGCCGAGGCTGCGTTCGTAGCCCTTCTTCAGTTCGTCGTTGGTCTGGTGGACCACGCGCGCGTGCGCCCGCGCCGCCGCCTGCCCGAAGTACTGGCGGTCCACGTGGACGGTCACCCGGCCGGCGGCATCCAGTCCGCCCACGGCAGTGGATTCGATGCGGTTGGCGGTCGCGGGCAGCAGCGGCAGTTCCACCAGTTCCCCTTGCGCGCCGGCGGCCACCAGCGCGTGACTGCCCTGCTCCCCTTGCGGCAGGTCGCCCAGCGGCGTGTCGGAATCGGTGGGATCGAAGATCAGCAGGCGTCCCAGGCGTGGATGGTTGAGGATGGTGGGCAGGTCCGTCTCCGGCGACACGCGGACCGCCACGATGGCGTGATCGAATTGCGAGGGCGACGGCCACTCGGGGCGGACGTAGTAACGGTCTTCGGCGTCCACCAGGATGAGGTAAGAAGGAATGCCGGCGGCCTGGAGCAGGGCGCGCATAAGCGTGGTTTTGTCTTTGCAATCGCCGTAGTTGTGCGCCAGCACGTCGCCCGCGCGGTGAGGCGTGTAGCCGCCGCCGCGCTCGATGTTCAGTTGCACGGAAACATAATTCACCTGCTGCGAGAACCTGGCGATGGCGCGGATCTTCTCGGCCTCGGTGGCGAGCCCGCGCGTCAACTCCGCCGCCTTGGCTTTCACTTCAGCGGAGGGATCGGCCGTGGGATCTGCCAGCTCGCCCATCCACGCCGCCACGGCCTGCCAGTCCTTGAGCGGCCGCATGCCGGCTTTGTTGTCGCCGGGCAGGAAGGCGACACCCAGGCGAGGCGCCACCGAGCGGATGTCGGGACTGTAGCGTTCGTCCTCGATCCAGGGAAGGTCGCGCAGCTCCCAAGTGTAGGTACCGTTTGCTACCACGGGCTCGACGGGGGCATGATTCAGCACCGTGCCGCGGACCTCCCATCCCGGCGGAGTCGAGATCGAGAAGCGCGAGACCAGCGCGGGCGCGCTGTTCTGAAAGTCGTATTCGTGTTGCGTGAAGACGCTCTTCTCTTCCTCGGTCACTTCATAGGCGAAGACCGAGCCGGGCGCGACACCCGGTCCGGGCGACATGACGCGGGCGCGGCCTTCGTCATAGGTGCTTTCGGGACTGAGGGCGATATCGGCCACCGCGTCTTTGCCGAGCGGGGCGGCGGCGCCCGAAGGAGATACGAGCCAGCCGCGAAAATCGCGGATTTTTCCGCTCCTGGTGTTGTACGGCCGGAACGCGCGCACGAAGTCCGTGCTCTTCTGGAGAATCCGGATGACGCCCCGTTCGCGCAGGGTGCGGTGGCCATCCGGGTCCACCACGAGGCTCTCTTCATGCAGCAGGGCGACGGCGTACACCTTGGGCGAATAGGCGGGCGCCGTTTGGGAAGCCGCCTGGCGGGCCCAGTCCGGAAGATCGTCGGCGGCGCACAGAAGCGCGCTGAACGCCGCCGCGCAAATCGCCAGCTTCACTGCCCGCCTCCACCGCCGGCAAACGCCAGCGAAATGGCCTGCATATCGCGGCCATGGATCTCGTCGAAGAGGCCCTTGAGCATCGCGTAATCCTTCTTTCCAAGAAAGAGGGCGCCATTCTGCCCGAAGACGAACAGGCGCGAGACGGTGAGTTCCGTGGCGGAGTCCTTGATGTTGAGACTGTAGGAGCCGGTTCCGAATTGAATCGGTGCCGGGATTTGTGCCGGTTCCACTTTGGCGCCCTCCGGCAGCTTGATGGTGATGGCGTCCAGTTCCTGCCACGGGTACTGGAAGGCGATGTCGTAGTTGCGCGTCGTGGCCGTAAACATGGGCGAAGAAGCGCGCTGGAAATAGAGCGGCTGGATCAGAATGCGTTTGGCGGTGCGGGTGGCGTAGCCATCGAGTTTGAGGTGATAGCGAATTTCGAGCGCCTTGCTGGAATCGTCCACATTACTGACGGAAATGGCCGTGACCTCCGCGTGCGCATAAATCGCCACGATGCCTTCTTTGACGATCTCCTGCTGGCGGGCTTCCGATTCCCCCGCGAAATCGCCGCGCCGCGCCCCGGCGGCGTGGCCGGTATACGTTTCCGTTATGTCGCCTTCGAGCGTGCCGTCGTCCGAGAGAGCGAACTTAGCCACCCGCTGCCACAAGTTGGCCTCCGGCGGCGAGTACGGAGTTTGCACGAAGGATGGTTTTTTGGGATCGCTCAGCAGCGCCTTGACGCCTTCTTCCGGCCAGGAGAGCATGCCGGGCGGCAAGTGGCGCGCGGAGACGTCATAAATTTTCCAATCGTTGCCGATCTTCACCGCCATATCGACGTTATCCAGGAAATACTCGTCGGCCATCTTAGGGTCGAAGTAAATATCCTGCCGGCTGGGCATGAGGGCGGGACGCGCTTCCAGGCCGGCGTTGGCAGCCAGAGCGGCGAAGACGATGTTGAGTTCGTCCGCGCTTCCCAGCCCCGAACCGAGGATCTCCGCCGGCGTGCGCGGGCGGTCTTTGGGCATTTTCACCTTGGCGCGATCGGCGTCAGTAACCCCCGGGTCGTCGAATCCGCGGGTGTGCTTCCATAAGTAATCCAGGAGCGCCGCCACGGCGGCTTCGTTTTGCTTGCCCGCGGTTATCTCCGCCACCGTCTGCTTGATCTGGTTATCCACCTTGAGCGCCTGTTTCAATTCGCCGTAACGTTTCCTGCCGATTTCGTTCCAGTACTTGTCGGGATCGCGTTTGTCGTCCTCGCGATAGTAAAGCAGCGCCCACGGCCGCACGTTGGCTTCGGCCAGCATCTTCGGTTCTTCGTGAAATGCCGGCACGTTTTCCAACGCTACGGATTCCGAGCCGTCACGTTCCGGCTTCAACGGGCTCGGCTGGCAATGAAAAGGCCAGATGGCCATGTGCGCGGAGACGTAGTCCTGAGACAGCGGACGCATATAATAAGTCACCCGCCGGACGGGGTATTCCCGCTGAAACTGGAGCCGCTGATAACGGAAGTCATTGCGATCGTGATACTCCGTGTAGCGGTACTCCACAATCGCGCCCGGCTCGACGGCGGGCGGCGCGAACGAGGTCACTTTGATCTTGCGGCCGCCGGCGCGCACCAGGTCGCGGACGTGGACCGCCTCGCGCTTCATTTCCACGATGCTGCCATCGGGCTTGACGGTCCGCGCTGCAACATCGCTGATGTACGTGTGATCGGGCGTTTCGATATCGATGGTGGCGGCGGCTTCCTTGCCTTTTTCGTCGAATACCTTCAGGCGGACGTAGTGGCGCAGGAAACGCCGGAAGTCTCTGCCGCCCATCGCCTCATCGTCTACGTGGACCTTCCAGAAGAGGGCTTCCACGCCCGCCTCTTTATCGACGACGGGAGCGTTAGTCTGCCGGTCGGGGTCAGTGATGGGTTCCCAAAAACCGTTGGAGGAGATCACCTGTGCGGAAGCACAGAAGGTTGCGAGCGACAAAACCGCTGGCAGGCAACCCGTCAGATGCCGGATCATGTGCCGTTTATTATAAGACCCGGCGGGCTATTTGCGTATGCGGGAAAGGTACCAGCCTGTGTGGCGGCCCCTTTCGCTAACTCAGCCCTTCCTGGCGGGATGTTCTACTCGCAGGTTGTTGACCACGGCGCCGAAGCTCATGGCGCCCGCGGCGCGCGTACCGGCGATCTGCTTATCGAAGTCCGTAGCCACGATTCCGCTCAGCGTCACGTGCCCGTTCTCTACGATCACGTGGATCGGCTTGATGGGATTCATAGCGTAGCGGAGCATGGTGGGGTCGCCGTAAATCAGGCGCGCCACGCGCACGCGGAGCCGCTCATCGACTGAGGATAACGGCAGCACGCGGATATCGTTCTCGACGTTCTTGTCGCCGGCCACGTGCCGTACGATCTTATCGATATCGGATTTCTTAAACGGCTGCGTCACCACGCCGGTCAAGCGCACCCCGCCGTTGGCGACCTGCGCGTAAATATCGTCGAACAAGGTGTAATGCGAATACATCACAATCTCATGCCGGACCGCCTCGGTGAGAGCGGCATCGGATTGAAATTTCGGCGTCTGGTTCTTATCGGCCGCCACGGCCGCACCCGCGCCCATCAGGAGCGCGGCAGCTATCAGAAAGCGTCCCGCGGTATTGGGTTTCATCTCTCTGTCCTCCTACGCCATTTGATGTGTGGACCACCGGAGCGGGTTACCAGCTCTTTGTAACTACCTTGTAAAAGGCGCCGCTGCCTTGCCCGCCAAAGCGCGAGTGGCGGCCGGGGCCCCTACGCCGTCTTGTCTTTGGCGTAGCAGAGCGGATTGATGGCGCACTCGGCGCATTTCGGACTGCGCGCCACGCAGAGCGCCCGCCCGTGGAGAATGATGCGATGGGCGAAGACGATCCATTGGTCCTGGGGAATGATCTTCATCAGGTCCTGCTCGATTTTTCCGGGGTCGGTCTGCCTGGTGAAATCGAGGCGCGCGGCGATGCGCTGCACGTGGGTATCGACCACCACGCCGGTGGCGATATTATAGGCGGTGCCCAGCACGACATTGGCGGTCTTGCGGGCCGCGCCGGGGATGGTGAGGAGTTCCTCCATGGTTCTGGGCACCTGGCCGCCGAATTCGGAAACCACCTTTTTCGCCGCGCCCACGATGGATTTGGCTTTGTTATTGAAAAATCCCGTGGAGCGGATATCCTGCGCCAGCACTTCCGGCGCGACGGCCGCAAAGTCCCGAGGGGTGGGATATTTGGCGAACAGGCCGGGAGTCACTTCGTTGACGCGCTTATCGGTGCACTGCGCGGAGAGAATGGTGGCCACGAGCAGTTCCCAGGGGTTCGAATGGTGCAGCGCGCAAACGGCATCGGGGTACATTTTCGCCAGCAACGCGAGAATTTCCGCCACGCGGGCCTTGCGCTCCGCTGCGGTTTTGGGCCGATTCCCGTAAGCTCGTACTTGGACATGCGCGCGCGTTTTCTTCTGCTGGCCGCCGCGCTGGCGGCTTTTGGCGGGTCTTTGCCGGGGGGCTTTCACCTTGACGATTATGCCATTTTCGCGAGCGCCGGCCCGCGCGCCGTCGGCTGGCCGCACCCCCTGACGCATTTCGCCGGCTGGCTGAACTACCAGGCCGCCGGTGGCGAGCCAATCGCCTATCATGCCGTCAACCTGCTGCTGCACCTGGCCGCGGTGCTTCTGGCGTACGAATGTCTGCGTCGGCTGCTGCCGACGACGCAGGCACTGGCTGCGGCGGCTATCTTCGCGGTCCATCCCCTCCAGGCGCAGGTCGTGGACTATGTGTCGGCGCGGACGGAGATGATCGTCGGCGTGTTTGCCCTGGCGGCGCTCCTGGCCTGGCTCACGGGACGGCGATGGCTGGCCTGGGTATTGGCGGCGGTGTCGGCTGCCGAGGCGGCGGCGGAGTTCACGAGCGCGTACGCGTCGGCGTCGCTTCGCTTCCTGCGGCTGTTTCTCGTGCCGTGGGGATTTACCATCGCGCCCGATCTGCGCGAGCCGGCGTGGGTCTCCGCCGCGGCGGCGGGCGCGGTACTCGCGATGCTTGCCTGGCGATGGCGGAAGCGGAGCGTGCGGTCGCCGGCGAACTGGGCGCTCATCGGGTTCGCGCTCCTGATTCCCGCCGCGACCGCGTACCTCGCGGTAGTCGCCTTCGCGGCCGCCGTAAGCTTCGTCATGAGCCGGCGCGCCCTCGCCATCGCCGCGGTCCTCCTGCTGATCGCCGTCAGCATCAGCCGCACGTATGCGTGGATGTCCGACGAGCGATTGTGGCGCGAGGCCGTCCTGCGCACGCCGGACCTCGTCGAGCCGAAGATTCAACTGGCGAAATCGCTGCGCGCCGCCGACGCGCTCGACCTGCTGAATCGCGCCCGCCGGCAGGCTCCTTACGATGCCGAAATCCCCGCCGCCATCGGGAAAGTGTTGCTCGACGAACAGCAGTACGCCGGTGCGGTGGACGAATTGAGCCGCGCCGTCGCCATGAACCCCAGGAACGCGCTGGCATTCAACAACCGCGGCGTGGCGTTAACGGCCATCGGCCAGATTCCCGCCGCGGAGGCGGATTTCCGCCGCGCCCTGGCCCTCGATCCGCAATTGGCGGAGGCGCGCGAGAATCTCAAGCGCCTGACGGGGAAGTGATCTGTACCTTGGCCGACGCGTTCTGCCAGTCGGGCATTTCCACCAGCTTCATCTTGGTGTCCAGGGGCAAAGTCAGCTCCTTCGAGCCTTGCGCATCGATGCCGGTCTCGAACTTCACCGTGCCTACTTGTACCTGCTGCCCGGTGTCGGTTTTGGCGAAGATCGTCGCGATGCCCGCCAGGTCGGCCAGGCCGCTGTCGGAGTGATTGGTGACGATGAACGCCACTTTGACGCCTTTGGCGTCCGGCCCGAAGCGAATGCCGGAAATCTCGATGTATTTCTGTAGCGGATTCTCGCCCGCCGGGGTTGCCGGGGCTTGGTTCACGATTACCGCCGAGGTGGATTGCGGCCGGCCGAAGAACCAATAAAGCCCGCCACCCACCACCACCACGATGACGGCGATGGCGATTCCGAGCAGCCATTTCGGATGGCCCGCCGGCGGCGGAACTGCATATTGCGGCGCTGCCTGATCGGGCTCCGCGAACAGTGGCGAGGTTACGGGTTTCGGCGGCCGGAACGTCGCCGGCTCCTCAGGCGGCGCCGCGGGCGCTACCGCTACGGGAGCCGCAGGAGGCGGCGCGAAAGACGGCGGCGGAGCGGGCGGCAAGGGCTCCTGCGGGCCGGTCGCCCAGAGCGGACGCCGCGCGCCTCGCGGACCCGGCGGCGGGGCAGCGGGCTGCGATTGCTGGGGCGGCGCGGCCTGTTCCGCCGTCTTTCCCGCGCAATCCGGACACTCGTCGTATGAAGGAGGAACTTCGCGCCCGCATTTGGGGCAGACCCAGGTGAACATGATTTTCCCTCTTATTCCTACTTTAGCGCTCGCAATGATCCCTTTGGTCGAATCCCAATGTACGAGTACAAACGTCCCGCCGCTTCTCGATCGCGGCGAAACGAATGAAACTCTTCGGCCCTGCACATGGTGCATAAGTTCGACGCGTAGATCCGGCCGGCCGTTACACCTGCCGCCAGCAGTTGGTCGCGGTTGGCATTGGCCAGCGAGATGTGCGCCCTGCCTGCGAGTCCGAAGTGCGCCGCCACCTCCGGCCCCACCTCGTAGCAGCACTCGCCGATGCCGGGGCCGATGGCGGCGTGCAGGTCGGCGGCGGCGCTGGCGAAGCGTGTACGCATGGCGTCCACGGCCGCGCCCACGATGTGCGCCGCCGTGCCGCGCCACCCGGCATGTACCGCAGCGACGGCGCGATGGCGCTCGTCCACCAGTAGAATCGGCATGCAATCCGCCGTCTTGACGGCGGCCACCGATCCCGGCCGGTTTTCCAACAGCGCGTCGCCCTCGCCCAGGACGCCGCAGCGGCCCTCGGCGCAGACAACCTTCGCGGAATGGATCTGCTTGACGGTAGCGAGATTGGCGAACCAGCCGGGAATATCGCTCTGCCGTGTGCCGAAACCGTGGATGAGCCACGGCAGCGCGTCCAGTTCGCGCGCGTGATAGACTTGGTGGGAATCCTTGTAGAACACTGCTTACGCGGGGTTCTGCACCTGCGCGATACGGATCTGCTTTTTGAAATCTTCCAGCATGGATTCGTCGAGGCGGACTTCGGTGGGCCGCTTCACCAGCGTGGTCATGCGGTCGATCTTGTCCTGGAGCTTCAGCAGGCCGTAGAACAGGTTCTCCGGGCGCGGCGGGCAGCCGGTGATGTAGACGTCCACCGGCACGATTTTATCGACGCCCTGCAAGACTCCGTAGGTATTGAACGGGCCGCCGACGCTCGAGCAGGCGCCCATCGACATGCACCACTTGGGATCGGGCATCTGGTCCCAGATGCGCTTCAGAACGGGAGCCATTTTCAACGTGACGGTGCCGGCGACAATCATCAGGTCCGATTGCCGCGGGCTGGGGCGGAAGACCTCGGCGCCGAAGCGGGCGATATCGAACCGCGAGGTGCTGGCGGCGATCATCTCGATAGCGCAGCAGGCCAAGCCGAACGTGAGCGGCCAGATGGATGACAGCCGCGCCCAGTTGAACACGTGATCGACGGAGGTTGTCACGATATTCTGCTCGAACTGGTTCTGGATGAAAGAAGCCACCGGACGATTCTCCTTGTGCGTTAAAAGGCATTCTATCACCAACCGTGCGGCGGAGCCTTGACGGGCTCGCCCAGCCAGGTTTGAAGTTGCGCCCCGCGGAAAGTGGTTCGCGGGGCAGGCGCAAACCTGCCCCACGATAGTTGCGGGTTAGAAGCTGAACTTCGCGGTGATGGCCATCATGCGGCCGGAGACCAGCGAAGCGGACTGGAACGAGCCGTAGTAGCTGGTGGTGGGGCCAATGAGACCGTTGGTTGTGCCGATCGACGTGCCCGAGGTGACGGAAGCGTTCGGATTGCTGAAGTTGGGGTGGTTCAGAACGTTAAACGCCTGGACGCCGAACTCAAACGCATACTTTTCCTTCACGGTGAACTTCTTGGTGAGTTGGTTGTCGATATCGAAGTAATCGGGTCCGCGGAAAACGCCGGGGCCGGTTTCGCCGAAATCCATCTGAATGGGGGCGTTCACGCCGGTAGTGCTGTTATAGGTCTCGAAATCGGCGGGAACCCAGCACGGGGGCATGCTGCTGCCCTTGATCGCCGCGCAGTGATTGTTGAGCTGCGGGGCCAGGTCGGTCGCCAGGAACGTGCCGCTGAAGCCGCCGCCGGAGTTGATCTGGGCGTTGATTTTGCTGTCGGAAGACGAGAAGGGAAACCCGGTGTAGAAGTACAGCTTCATGCCGTACGTCCAGCCGCCGAGAACTGCCTTCACGAAACCATTGGAGAAATGGAACGGCTCGGTCCAAATCAAATCGCTGACGATGGCATGGCGCGCATCGTCGCCCAGGTTGCCGTACCCGAAATGCAGGTTGTATGGGTTGTAAACCGTACCCAGGCCGAGCGAATGAGCCCACGTCCAGGCGATCTGCCCCTGCAAGCCGAACTTCATGGAATGGCGAAGCTGGACCGTCATAGCGTCGTAGTTGCTGTAGCCTGCGGTCAGGATCTTGCTCACGGTAAGGAAGCGGGGATCCGGCGCCGCGGTGGGCAGCCCGGCGAAACTCGTGCCGTAGTACTTGTTCAGGCCGTTGCTGCCGAGCAGCAGGAAGGCATTGGCGAAGCCGTTGGTCATGGCCTGGTCAAATCCGTGGTTGCCGGTGTAAGTTACCGCCAGCACATCGTGGGAATCCAGCGTCCGCTCCACTTCGCCGCTCCACTCGGTAACCTGCGGCGGCACGAAGTTGTTCGGCGGCGAGTAGTAAGACGGCGCCGAGAACGGAATCTTGCCGAGAGAGGCCTGGAGTTGGGAAAGGGTATCGCCCGCGCTGAATCCCTGCCGGAAGACCGATGCCGCAGCCGCCGCGGCGTACGCCGAACTGGCCGGGTCGTTGGGCATGCCAACTTGCGCGAACGTCACCGACGCGCTGAAAACGCTGGGCGCGTTGCGGAAAACGTTGGCTGCCACGCTGGCTGAAAACAGGCTGGCGAAGGAGCCGATGCCGCCGCGAATCACGGTCTTCGGATTCAATTGCCATGCGACACCGAAGCGCGGCTCCCAAATTCCCCACTGCATGCTCTGGTATAGGGTATTCAAGCCGGCGGTGATGGTCTGGTTGTACGGTACGCTGGCGCCGCCCACATAGCCGGACGTGCCGAACTGGGTGTTCATGCGGGCGAAGCAGTCATCCACGCAGACCGGATTGCGGTCGTGCTCCATGCGGAAGCCCAGCGTGAGGCTGAGATTCGGCTTGACCTTCCACTCGTCCTGCACGTAGGCGCCGAGCGAGGCCAGGCGCAAGTGAACCTGGTAGAGGTTGGGGAAGGCCTGCGTGAACCGGTCGCCCAGACCGGTGGCGTTGATCTGACCGTCGGTGAAGTCGGTCAAATCGGCGAAGCTGTAAATTCCGGCGAAAGCACCCTCATTGTTGGTGAAGTCGGTCACCTTGTTGTAGCGGTAATTCACGCCGGCCTTGAAGGTGTGCCGGCTCTTCACCCAAGTGACGTCGTCCACCACCTGCATCTGGCCCACGTTGCGTCCTTGCGGAAAACTCGACGAGGTTCCGACGGAGGAGCAGCACCCATCGCCGGGGCTCATGGTCTCCGGCATCAGCGCCAGGGCCTTCGATTCACTCGGGTATCCGAAGATCGCCGTGTACCAGGAGCCGGATCCGATGAAGTTGTTCACGAGCGTCGGACTGATGGCGTAGGTATAGGTCAACTGGCCCTGGTCGGACGGTTGGTTGCTGACTTCGTTGTACGCCGGGTTGATGAAGCTCGGGCCCGTCGCCTGGATACCCCAATCGTACTCGTACCGGGCGGCGAGTTTCTGCTTGTCGGTAAGGTTGTAGTCGCCGCGGATGGTAATGAGGCTCTCCTTGTTCAGTTCACTGGCGTCCTCGCCGAACTGGAGCGTGCAGGGAGCGCTCACGCCGAAAACGCCGCCGGTGGGCGAGACCGCGTTGGCCTTATAAAAGGTGCCGGTGCCGCAGCCAAGGTGGTTATTCGAGTCCTGGAAGGGGCCATTGCCGTTGGTGGTGGCAACCGCATTCTTCGCTCCCGGAGCGTTGTTCCACAGATTGAACGCGTCCTGGTACAGCGCGGTAGCGGTGGCTGGAATGTGAGCCAGCGTGTACTGCTCGAGTCCTGGCGAGGGAATGGTCACATTGCCGGAATCGGGCAGCACGTATTGGAGACTCTCGTAATTGAAGAAGAAGAACAGCTTGTTTTTCTTAATCGGGCCGCCGACGGAACCGCCGAAATTGTGCGCATCGGAGCGCGGCTCCTGCAAGCCTTCCTGGTTGTTGAAGAAGGTGTTGGCGTTGAGAATCTTGTCGTTATAGTTGTGGAAGAGGTTCCCGTGGAAGGTATTCGTCCCGGTCTTGCTGACGTAGTTCACCTGGGCGCCCGCCATGCGTCCGTAGTCGGCGCTGAAGGCGTTGAGCACCACGGAAGCCTCGGCGACCTCGTTCGCCCCGAGAAGGTTATTGCTGGCGCCCGAATTGTTAATGTTCAGGTATGGGTCCATATCGTCGGCCCCATTCAAGGTAAAGAGGTTGTTGGCGCCGGGAATGCCGTTGGTGGCGAACGTGTCGGTACCCTTTCCTTGAATGACGC